>Ga0210389_10002256_pt1 | contig 15274 bp, 11 predicted proteins | sample IncBWH28OmetaG_FD_160127 | JGI IMG/M metagenome (GOLD analysis project Ga0210389, IMG submission 160127) | Forest soil microbial communities from Barre Woods Harvard Forest LTER site, Petersham, Massachusetts, United States - Inc-BW-H-28-O ...
CGCGCCAGCGCGATCGCTTCCGCCGGAGTTTCCACGCCGGCGCGCTTGCGACCGGTATCGCATTCGACCACGACCGACAGCGGCCGGCCGGAGACCGCGGCGGCCTGCGGCAGGCCCGCAATCACGACCGAATTGTCGGCGGCGACCGTCATATGCGCCTTGGCCTGCAGTGCCGCCAGCCGCGCCATCTTCTCGTCGCCGAGCAGGTTGTAGCTGATCAGGATGTTGTCGATGCCGGCATCCGCCATCACTTCGGCTTCGCCGAGCTTCTGGCAGGTGATGCCCTTGGCGCCGGCCTCGACCTGAAGCTTCGCCAGCACCGGGCTCTTGTGCGTCTTGATATGCGGGCGGTTGGCGACGCCGGCTGCGTCGCAAGCCTTCTGCACGCGCGCGATGTTGCGCTCGACGCGATCCATGTCGATGACGGCAACGGGCGTGCCGTATTCGCGGGCAATTTTGGCGGCGAGGGGAGTGGTCATGATGGTTCTCTTTTTGGCGCCTTCAGGCTTGTTCTATCTCTTCACGTAACACTTCAAGTTCCAGCCATTTGTCCTCGGCTTCCTGCAATTCTTTCTGCGCCTTGGTGAGCGCATCGGAGGCCTGGCCGAATTTCTTCCGATCCTTCTTGTAGAGGTCGGGATCGTCAAGATGCCGCTGCTGTTTGGCGATTTCAGCCTGCAGCTTGGCGATGGTTTTCGGCAGGGTTTCCAGTGCGTGCTTTTCGTTGAAATTGAGCCGGCGTTTTGGTGCGGTCGAAGGCGCGGCCGAGGCGGTCTTCTCGCGCTCGACTGATGCCGCCTTCACCGCCTCGCGCTTCAGGTCGGCGCCGCGCTGCGCCAGCATGTCGGTATAGCCGCCGGCATATTCGATCCATTGGCCGTCACCCTCCGGTGCGATCACCGAGGTGACGACGCGATCGAGAAAATCGCGGTCGTGGCTGATCAGGATCACCGTGCCGTCGTAGTCACCGAGCATCTCCTCGAGCACGTCGAGGGTTTCGAGGTCGAGATCGTTGGTCGGCTCGTCCAACACCAGGAGGTTGGAAGGTTTGGCGAGCGCGCGGGCCAGCATCAGCCGGCCACGCTCGCCGCCGGAAAGCACCTCAAGCGGCGTGCGCATCTGCTCCTGCGCAAACAGAAAATCCTTCATATAGCTGACGACATGCTTCGGCTTGCCGCCGACCATGACATGATCGCCGCGGCCACCGGTCAAGGCCTCCGCCAGCGTCGATTTGGGATCGAGGCTTTCGCGGTGCTGGTCGAGCGTCGCCATCTCGATATTGGCACCGAGCCGGATGGTCCCCGTATCGGGCGGGTTGGCTCCCGTGAGCATCTCGATCAGGGTCGTCTTGCCGGCGCCGTTGGGCCCGACGATGCCGATGCGGTCGCCGCGCTGTACGCGGATCGAGAAACCATCGACGATTCTGCGCTCGCCATAGGTCCGGCCGATGTTCTCGGCCTCGATCACGAGCTTGCCGGATTTTTCGGATTCCGCAGCGGTGAGGTTGGCATTCCCCGCCGCGCCACGGTAGTCGCGCCGCTGCTGGCGCAGCGCGTGAAGATTGCCGAGACGCTTGACGTTGCGCTTGCGGCGGCCCGAGACGCCATAACGCAGCCAGTGCTCCTCGTTGACGATTCTGCGATCGAGCTTGTGCTGTTCGCGCTCTTCCTCGGCCAGCACCTCGTCGCGCCAGGATTCGAAAGCCGCAAAGCCCCGTTCGATCCGCCTGATCTGGCCGCGATCGAGCCAGGCCGTGGCGCGCGACAGGTTGGAGAGAAAACGGCGATCATGGCTGATCATGACCAGCGCGCTGCGGCGGCCATCCAGTTCGCCCTCCAGCCACTCGATGGTGGTGAGATCGAGATGGTTGGTGGGCTCGTCCAGCAGCAGGATGTCGGGTGAGGGCGCAAGCACGCGGGCCAGCGCCGCGCGGCGGGCCTCGCCGCCGGAGAGATGGGCGGGATCCTCATCGCCATGAAGGCCGAGTTGTTCCAGCACGTAGCGGGCCTGATAATGGTCGTCACCGGGCCCAAGCCCTGCCTCGACATAGGCGAGCGTGGTGGCGTGACTCGCAAAGTCCGGTTCCTGCGGCAGGTAGCGGATGGTTGCGCCGGGCTGGACAAAGCGGCTGCCGTGATCGGGCTCGATCAGGCCGGCGGCAATTTTCAGCAGCGTCGATTTGCCGGAACCGTTGCGGCCGATCAGGCAGACGCGTTCCTCCGCGGACACGGACAATTCGACATCAGACAATAGCGGCGTGCCACCGAAGGTCAGCGCAATGTCTTTCAACTGGATCAGCGGCGGCGCCATGGGCGTTCAGTTCAACCTTGATTGGATGCGGACGTGTCGGCCCGGCGGCGCTGGACGCGGCGGATGGTCTGATCGAGCGCGGACAGAAATGCCGACCGGTCGCGGGGTGCGAAGGATTTCGGGCCGCCGGTGACTTCGCCCGACGAACGCAAGTCGGTCATGAGATTGCGCACCGCCAGCGTCATCCCGATCGATTGCTCGGTGAACGGCTTGCCGTTCGGAGCGATCACGTCGGCGCCTGCTTTGACGCAGCGGCTGGCAAGCGGGATATCTGCCGTGACGACGATATCTCCCTGACCGGCGCGCTCAGCGATCCAGTCGTCCGCCGCATCCATTGCCGAACCCGCCGCGACCCGTTCGATCAGCGGATCCTGCGGCACCCGGATGAATTGGCCGGCGACGACGCTGACGCCAATGCCATGGCGCGCGGCGACACGGTAAATCTCGTCCTTTACCGGGCAGGCATCGGCGTCGACATAGATGCGGGTGGGGTTTGCGGGCGTTGTCATCGATCCGGGAATAGATAGGGACTGGTCACAGGGTTTGCGATGCGCGTGGTAGCTCATTGGGCGCCAAAATGCGACCCTTGCCATGACATTCCCTTCGCGTACCATCGGCCGCGAAATCATGGAAGGGAACGAGGCTATGGCGGGCCCGATCGAAACCTATCGCGTCGAGGCCTACAACACCGCAAAACTGTCCGAGAACAAGATGCATGACGATGCGGTTGCGCGCCGGTTCGGCTTTCACGGCGGCCTTGTTCCCGGCGTCGATGTCATGGCCTACATGATGCATCTGCCGGTCGCGAAATGGGGCCGTGACTTTCTCGAGCATGGCCTGATCGAGGCGCGCTTCGTCAAACCGGTCTATGACGGCGAGATCACCGACATTTCGGGCAAAGAAGACGATGGCGGGCTGTCGATCGAGGTCGAAAGCCGCGGTGAGTTATGCGCGACGGGGACGGCTTTGCTTCCCGCGGCCGCGCCCCGCTTCTCGATATCAGATTATCTGGAAGTAGCCTCCGTATCGGAGCGCAAGCCGGTCAGCGCCGAATCTTACGAACCCGGCCAATGGCTGGGCTCGATGCCGCGCAGCTGGGCTGGGCCTGCGGCGGCGGAATATCTTGACGAGGTGCGCGAGCGCGAGCCGATTTTTTCGCGCGAAGGGCTGGGCCACCCCGGATTGTTGCAACGGGTGATGAACAAGGTGCTGATGGACAACGCGATCCTGGGTCCGTGGATTCACGTCGGCAGCCGGATGCAGCTGTTAAGTGCGGCACGCAGCGGCGATGAAATCACCGCGCGCGCCAAGGTCATCGCCAACTACGAAAAGAAGGGCCACCGCTTCGTCGAGCTCGACGCGCTCCTCGTCGGCAACGGCCGTACGCCGCTCGCCCATTGCCACCATGTTGCGATCTACCAGCCGCGCGAGCAGGCGGCGGCGTAGGCTCTACCTCACCTCGCCCCGCTTGCGGGGAGAGGTCGGCGCGTAGCGTCGGGTGAGGGGGAGTCACCGCGCGCATATCCCACGTCGGAATCTGTTGAACGAGCCCCTCACCCCAACCCTCTCCGCGCAAGCGCGGGGGCGAGGGAGAAAAGCGGCCGGCCTCTACGCCACCTTGGCTTTCGCATCCTGGATCGCGCGCCAGACGCGCTCCGGCGTCAGCGGCATGTCGATGCGGGTGACGCCGAGCTCCGACAGCGCGTCCAGCACCGCGTTGATCAGCGTCGAGAGCGAGCCGGCGCAGCCCGCTTCCCCACAGCCCTTGGTGCCCAGCGGATTGGACGTGGCCGGCACCGGGTGATCGCCGATTTCCATCAGCGGGATGTCTGCGGCGCGCGGCAACGCGTAGTCCATGAAGGAACCGGTGATCGGCTGGCCGCTCGCGTCGTAGCTGACGCATTCCATGAACGCTTGCCCGATACCTTGCGCGACGCCGCCATGCAATTGGCCGGCAACCAGCAGCGGATTGACGATGGTGCCGAAATCGTTGACGCCGGTGTAGCGGACGATTTGCACGATCCCGGTCTCGGGGTCGATCTCGACCTCGGCGACGTGGCAGCCGTTCGGGAAGGTCGACGGCACGGGTTCGGACGTATGGTCGACATCGAGCGAGGAGGGCAGGCCTTCCGGCATTTTGCCTTCGCGCATGCGCCTGGCGAGATCCATGATGTCGATGGAGCGGTCGGTGCCGGCGATGGTGAAATGGCCGTTGGCGAATTCGATGTCGCCCTCGGCGGCTTCCATCAGGTGAGCTGCGGCACGCTTGCCCTTTTCGATGATGAGCTTCGAGGCGCCGACGATCGCCATGCCGCTTGCGGTAATCGAGCGCGAGCCGCCGGTGCCGTTACCGGTATGCACGAGGTCGCTGTCGCCTTGCTCGAGCTTGATACGCTCGAAGGGGACGCCGAGCTGGTCCGATAGCACCTGCGAAAACGGCGTCGCATGACCCTGACCATAATCGAGCGTGCCGGTGATTAGCTTCACCGAGCCGTCCTCCTCGAACAGGATCTTGCCCAGTTCGACGCTGGGCGGCGCGGTCACCTCGAGATACGAGCCGACCGCGATGCCGCGCAGCTTGCCGCGCTTGCGGCTTTCTTTCTTGCGTTTGGCGAAATTGGCATGGTCGGAGATTTCGAGCGCCTTGTTGAACACGCCCTGGAAATCGCCGCTGTCATAGGTAACGCCGGAGGAGGCGGCAAAGGGCATTTGCGCGGGCTTGATGAAATTGCGCTTGCGCAAGGTAAGCCGGTTGATCTCCATCTCGTCGGCGGCGCGGTCGATCAGCCGTTCCATGAAGTAGTTGGCCTCGGGCCGCCCCGCGCCGCGATAGGCGCCCATCAGCGTGGTGTTGGTCAGCACCGTCTTGATGTCGACCGTCATGGCCGGCGTCCGGTAGACGCTGCCGAGATTCTTGCCGATGTTCAGCGACAGCGGCTGCGGTGCGACGCCGGTGATATAGGCGCCAAGGTTGCCGTAGCCGGAGACCTTCACGGCCAGGAACTTGCCGTCGGCATCAAGCGCGAGCTCGCAATGAATTTTTTGCGCGCGTCCGTGGCTGTCGGACAAGAAGCTCGTCGAGCGTTCGTCGGTCCATTTTACCGGCCGTCCGAGTGCCTTTGCGGCATGCAGGATGCAGACATATTCGGGATAGCTGATGTTCTTCATTCCGAAAGAGCCGCCGACATTGGCGGTCAGCAAGTGCACCTTGTCGTTTGGAACCTTCAGGATGTTCTTGGCGAGGTTGACGCGGTTGGCCGCGACGCCCTGGGTCGGAACCTGAATCGTGAAGCGCTCGCTTCTCTTGTCGTAAGACGCAAGTGCGGCGCGCGGCTCCATCGCCACCACCGCGACGCGGGTGTTGACGATGTCGAGCTTTGTGACATGGGCAGCGCTGCTGAAGGCCGCCTCGACCTTGGCGGCATCGCCGAAATGGTAGTCGAGCGCCACGTTGTTGGGGATGTGGTCGTAAAGCTGCGGCGCGCCGGGCTGGGCGGCTTCCTCGGGGTCCGTGACGGCGGGCAGGGGATCGATATCGACCTCAACCGCTTCGGCCGCATCGCGGGCTTGCACCAGCGTCTCCGCAACCACGAAGGCTATGGGATCGCCGACATAGCGGACCTTGTCGGTCATCAGCGCGGTGCGGTTGGTCTGATGCAGCGGCGTGCCATCGCGGCTTTTCAGCGGCAACGCGCAGGTGAACGGACCGTAGCCGGCCGCGGCAAGATCGGTTCCGGTCCAGACGCCGAGGACGCCCGGCATGTCCTTGGCGGCAGCGGTGTCGATGCCACGGATGACGCCATGGGCGTGGCTCGACCGCACGATCCAGGCATAGGCCTGTCCGGGGAGATTGAAATCGTCGGTGTATTTGCCCTTGCCGCGGACCAGCGTGTCGTCCTCCTTGCGGCGGACGGGCTGTCCCACGCCGAATTTTTGCAGTGCAATAGCGTTTTCCAGGGAGGTGGGGGACGTATGATCTTGCATCAAAAAACCCGAAATGGCCGGCTTTTCCGCGTGATTTGCGGCCTGTACCCCATAGACCAGCGCTCTACCGGCCACAATGTCTGATTGGGCATGGTCCCATGTAGGGCTGCTGCAGCGCCCTTGCCACCATCTTCGTCACTGCTAGAGTCGGCTCGAAGAGACATTCCTCGTCGGCCTCCTATCATTGGCCGGGGAAAGACATTTGTATGACGGACGATACGCGGCTTCGCGACGACATGGCGTCGCGCGCAAGCTCGACCATATCGGTCTCGGCAGATGCCGCAGAGGCGAAATTGGTGCCCGGGGCCGAGGTCTATGCGGCGCTGGATCTCGGCACCAATAACTGCCGCCTGTTGATCGCATGCCCAACCGAAGACGGGTTCCGCGTGGTCGATTCGTTTTCGCGGATTGTGCGCCTCGGCGAAGGGATTTCGGCAACGGGCTGTATCAGCGACGCCGCGATCGACCGCGCGATTGCGGCGTTGAGCGTCTGCCGTGACAAGATCCGCTCGAGGAAGGCGAGACGGCTGCGGCTGATCGCAACCGAAGCCTGCCGTGCCGCTTCGAACGCCGACGGTTTTCGGGACCGGGTCGCGGCCGAGACCGGCATTCGCCTTGAGGTCATCGATCGCGAAACCGAAGCGGCGCTGGCGGTGGTCGGCTGCTCGCCGCTGCTCGATCCGCATGGGCGGGGCGCCATCCTGTTCGACATCGGCGGCGGATCGACCGAGCTGGTGCGGATCGAGCGCGATCCCGCCGACCGCCATGCCGCCCCGCGCATCAAGGCATGGATGTCGATCCCGCTCGGGGTCGTCACCCTGGCCGAACATTTCGGCGGCCGCGATGTCACGCCGCAATCCTACGCCAGCATGATTGCCGAGGTTGCCAGTTACGTCGAACCGTTCGCGGCCGAACATGGCGGTGACCTGGCGGGCATGCACCTGCTCGGCACATCAGGCACGGTGACGACGCTGGCCGGCATTCATCTCCATCTGCATCGATACGATCGGCGCCGGGTCGACGGAATCTGGATGAACGACGCCGAGATCACGGCGACGATCGCGCGCCTGTTGCGCATGAGCTACCAGGAGCGTGCCGCCAATCATTGCATCAGCGTCGAGCGCGCCGATCTGGTGCTGGCGGGCTGCGCCATTCTCGATGCCATCCGCAACGCATTCCCGCTGCCGCGGTTGCGCGTCGCCGACCGGGGGCTGCGCGAGGGCATGCTGGTCGAAATGATGCGCGAGGACGGCGCGCTGATCGCCGGCCGTTAGGTGCACGAACTAATCGTGTGCTAAGTGGCCTTGAATTGACTCGGGGAATGCCGGATCGCGTCACCTCGCCCCGCTTGCGGGGAGAGGTCGATCACGAAGTGATCGGATGAGGGGGACTTTCCACAAATTCGTAGTGTGATGAGAATCCCCCTCACCCAAACCCTCTCCCCGCAAGCGGGGAGAGGGAGTAGACCACCGTCGTTCTTTCTCTCAAATGTAAGCAAGATCGACATGGCAAAAGACACGACCGGGCGGCTGCATGTCACCGTCAAGACCGGCGGCAAGCGCAAGCTGTCCTCAAAGCTCTGGCTGGAGCGGCAGCTCAACGATCCCTATGTGACGCGGGCCAAGCGCGAGGGTCTTCGCTCGCGCGCGGCCTACAAGCTGATCGAGATCGACGACAAATATCATTTCCTCAAAGCCGGCATGACGGTGGTCGATCTCGGCGCCGCGCCAGGCGGCTGGAGCCAGGTCGCCGCCAAACGGATTGGCCTTGCGAACGGCAAGGGCAGGGTGGTGGCGATCGATCTGTTGGAAATGCCGGAAATTGCCGGCGTTGCTTTCGCGCAGCTCGATTTTTTGAAGGAAGACGCGCCGGAGCGGTTGATCGCGATGATGGAAGGGCGCGCCGATGTCGTGATGTCCGACATGGCCGCCAACACCACGGGCCATCGCAAGACCGATCAGTTGCGGATGGTGGGTCTGGTCGAGACGTCCGCAGTGTTCGCCGCCGAGGTCTTGAAGCCCGGTGGAACGTTTCTCGCCAAGACATTCCAGAGCGGCGCCGACGCCGAATTGATGGTTCAGCTCAAGCGCGATTTTTCGAGCGTCCGCCACGTCAAGCCCGCCGCGAGCCGGCAGGATTCATCCGAGCGCTACGTGCTGGCGATGGGGTTTAGAGGCCAGCAGCCGGCATAGACGCGAAATACATATTGCTTTCTCCCTTTAGTTGTGCGGAGTCGATCGCCATCTGGCTCTGGGGGAAGGCAAGATGCGAATTTCGGGAGTATTGGCGCCAAGCGCCGGTTTGGCCGTGCGTTTGACCTTGGGCGTTGCTGCGCTACTGGCTGTATCGCAGGCGGCATGGGCGCAAGCCTATCCGACACGACCCATCACGATCGTGGTGCCTTTCACGGCAGGCGGCCCGACCGATGCGCTCGTGCGCACCTTGAGCGAGCGGATGCAGCATTCGCTCGGTCAGCCGCTCATCGTGGAAAACGTGACCGGTGCGGCCGGGACGATCGGGGTCGGGCGCGTCGCACGCGCGGCCCCCGACGGTTACACCGTCAGCGTCGGTCATTGGAGCACCCACGTCATCAACGGCGCGCTCTATCCGCTTCCGTTTGATCTGCTCAAGGACCTCGAGCCGATCTCGTTGCTCACCAGCTATCCGATGTTGCTCGTGACCAGGAACGGCGTGCCGGCCAAGAACCTGACGGAACTGACCGCCTGGCTGAAGGCGAACCAGGACAAAGTCTCTGTAGGCACCATCGGGGTCGGGAGCGCCGCGCATGTCGCCGCCGTGTATTACGAGCATCTTGCGGGCCTGAAATTTCAGTTCGTGCCCTATCGCGGCGCCGCGCCTGCCTTGCAGGATCTGATGGGTGGCCGGATCGATTTGTTGTTCGATCATCTGCCAAATGCGCTGCCGCAGGTGAGGGATGGCAAGGTCAAGGCATATGCTGTGACCGCCAACACCCGCTCACCCACCGCACCTGATATCCAGACGGTGGACGAGGCAGGTCTCGCCGGCCTTTACATCAACATCTGGTACGGCCTCTGGGTCCCCAAGGGCACACCGGCGGCGGTCAAGGCCAAGCTCACGGCCGCCGTGGTGGAAGCATTGGCCGACCCGAAGGTACGCCAGCAGCTCACGGAGCTCGGACAGGTGATCCCGCCGCGCGACCAGCAGACGCCAGAAGCGCTGGCGGCTTATCAGAAAGCCGAAATCGAAAAGTGGTGGCCCATCGTCAAAGCCGCCGGCATGCAGGGCGAGTAGCGTTGGATCAGCCCAGCCGCTGATCCCGCGCGTCCTGCGTGCCCTGAACGGCCGCCTTGGCGGCTTCCTTGTCCGCTCCCTTGCGGCTGGAAATCTGCACCGCCTTGCGGCCGGAGATTTCGTGTCCGGCGTCATCGGGCATTTGCCAAAAGAACCACGCCGAAGCAGCCGAGACGATCGAGACCAGGATGAAGGCCGGCGCGAACATGTCGGCGGTCAGCTCCGAGGCGTGACGTACCCACATGGTTGTTTCCACCGACAATGCGCCGACGGCGACGCCGGCGGATACCGCCAATTGCTGGTTGACGCTGACCAGCGTGGTGGCGCGGCTCATTTGCGCCGGCTCGACTTCGGCATAGGCGACGGTGTTGATCGCGGTGAATTCAAGCGAGCGGAAAAAGCCGCCGACCACGAGAATGATCGCGATCAGAAGCAGCGGCGTGCTCACCGTAAAGAGCGCGCAAGCGGCAAGGAAGATCGAGCTGACCACCGCATTGATCGTCATCATGTTGCGGAAGCCGAAGGTTCGGATGATGCGCGCGGCCAGCGCTTTCATGCCCATGGCGCCGACGGCGGAGGAAAACGTCACCAGTCCCGAGCGGAACGGGGAAAGGCCAAATCCCACCTGCATCAGGAGCGGCAGCAGAAACGGCAGCGAGCCGATGCCGAGGCGAAACATGAAGCCGCCGATGATGCTGGCGCGTAACGTCGGCAGCCGCAGCATCGAGAAATCCAGCACCGGCGATCCGGTCTTCCGGGAGTGGATTACGTAGAGCGTCATCGAGATCGAGCCGATCGCAACCAGTGCGGCGACGACCGGCCACGGCAAGAGGTTCAATCCCGCAACCGAGAGACCGAAGGCAATGCCCGCTAGTCCGATGCCGGCCAGCACCATCCCGTAGAGATCGAAGGGCTCCCGGTTTTCGGTCCTGATCGGGTCGATGAAACGCTGTGCCATGAAGATGCCGAGCAGCCCGATCGGAATGTTGATCAGGAAGATCCAGTGCCAGGAGAAATAGGTGGTGATGAAACCACCGAGCGGCGGACCGACCACGGGCCCGACCAGCGCTGGTACGGTGACCCATGCCATCGCATTGACCAGCGCGCTCTTGTCGATCGAGCGCAACAGCACCAATCGTCCGACCGGCGTCATCATCGCTCCGCCGATGCCCTGCAGGATGCGCGCGATCACGAAGTCGGTCACCGATCCCGACAACGCGCAGCCGATCGAGCCCGCCATGAAGACGGCGACCGCTCCCGAAAATACCAGGCGCGCGCCAAAACGGTCGGCGGTCCAGCCGCTCGCCGGAATGAACACGGCGAGCGAGAGAAGATAGGAAGTGATGGCGAGCTTCAGCGTCAGCGGGCTCGTGCCGATATCGGCGGCAATCGCCGGCAGCGATGTCGCAATCACCGTTGAATCCATGTTCTCCATGAACAGGGCAGTAGCCACGATGAGTGGGATCAGGCGTTGTTTGTTCATGGAGATACTTTGTGATGTGGGGAACTAATGAGGGAGTTCCGCCTTGCACCTTATGTGCAACATGCGGAACCTGGGGATTCACCTTAGTTGGTCTTTGATTTCAAGGCTTTCTCGGCAGATGCTGTGAAAAGGCTTCTTCGGTCGTTTATGGCGATTCTGTGCGGAAACCTTAACGCGCCCGCACGTGCATAGCTCATCTGCACGATATGCCTGAGATGGGGTTGTGCCTCTGTAAACATTGTGGGAGTAGGCGGGCTATCGAGCTGTCAGGCTCATTCCCCCTATCAATTCGTAGAGAAGGAAGGACCCGGAATGGGGTTTCGTTTGCTGTTTGTTTTCGCGGTCCTCTTTGCAATGGCTCCAGTCGAAGCCTCTGCCGAGGGGCTTCTGCATCGCGCATCATGCTCGGTCGTTCGCTACTACGTTGCAAAGTATAGCGCCTCAATGGCGGAAGCCTGGGCGCGGAGCAAGGGTGCTACCGAAGCCGAAATCGAGGCTGCCCGGCGTTGCCTGGATAGCGGGTCGTCGCGCGTTCGCACCGCCCAAGGCATGAACCACATGAACTAATAGTGCGATCCCGCGGGGTGCGCGCCCGCGGCTCGTGATCTGCCGCCGCGATAACGCGGCCGCTGGCCTTTCCGCACCGATGCGGGATTTGGCCCTTTGATTCGCCATGGTGGCGTGCTATCGACCACCGCCAACCCTACCGATGGGCTCCGATTCGACGGTGAAGTTCGCTTCCCCGGCGTATCCGCTCATCCCTGGATCGCATGGCGGCCCTGATGCCGCCGGATGGAGTTGGTGATGGCACAAGTGCAGGGAATTCGGGGTATCAGCGAAGCCTATACGTTCGACGACGTGCTTCTCAAACCCGGTCTTTCGGACATCCTGCCCTCAGAAGCCGATATCCGTTCTCGCGTCACCCGCGCCATTCCACTCAACATTCCGATCATGGCGTCCGCAATGGACACCGTCACCGAAGCGCGCATGGCGATCGCCATGGCGCAGGCGGGCGGTGTCGGCGTCATTCATCGCAATTTCGATCCCGACGGCCAGGCCGCTCAGGTGCGTCAGGTCAAGAAGTATGAATCCGGGATGGTGGTCAATCCGCTCACCATCGGTCCGGACGCGATGTTGTCGGACGCGCTCGCGCTGATGAAGGACCACGGCTTCTCCGGAATTCCGGTCGTTACCGGAAGCGGCGAGGGCAAGCCGGGAAAGCTGGTCGGTATCCTGACCAACCGCGACGTCCGCTTCGCCACCGATCCAAAGCAGAAAATCTCCGAACTGATGACGCACGAAAACCTCGTGACGGTGCGCGAGGGCGTGAGCCAGGACGAGGCCAAGCGGATGCTGCACCAGCATCGCATCGAGAAACTGCTCGTTGTCGATGATCAGTATCGCTGCGTCGGACTGATCACCGTCAAGGACATGGAGAAGGCGGTTGCGCATCCGCTCGCGTGCAAGGACGCGCAAGGCCGTCTGCGGGTAGCGGCTGCAACCACCGTCGGCGAAGGCGGCTTTGAGCGCACCGAACGGCTGATCGATGCCGGCGTCGATTTGATCGTGGTAGACACCGCCCACGGCCATTCGGCGCGGGTGCTGGAAGCCGTCAACCGCATCAAGCGGCTTTCCAACGCCGTGCAGGTGATCGCCGGCAACATCGCCACGCGCGAGGGCGCCCAGGCGCTGATTGATGCGGGCGCCGATGCCATCAAGGTCGGCATCGGCCCGGGCTCGATCTGCACCACGCGGATTGTCGCTGGCGTCGGTGTGCCCCAGCTCACCGCGATCATGGATGCGGTGGAAGCGGCGAAGAAGGCCGACGTGCCCGTGATTGCGGACGGCGGCATCAAGTTTTCCGGCGATCTTGCCAAAGCGCTCGCGGCCGGCGCCGAGATCGCCATGGTCGGCTCGCTGCTCGCCGGCACCGACGAGACGCCGGGCGAAGTGTTTCTGTGGCAGGGCCGATCCTACAAGGCCTATCGCGGCATGGGTTCGGTGGGTGCGATGGCGCGCGGCTCGGCCGACCGCTATTGCCAGCAGGACATCAAGGACACGCTCAAGCTCGTGCCTGAGGGCATCGAGGGCCAGGTGCCTTACAAGGGACCGGTCGGCAACGTCATGCACCAGCTCGCCGGCGGCTTACGTGCCGCGATGGGCTATGTCGGCGCGCGCAATATTGCCGAATTTCACGAGAAGGCGCAGTTCGTGCGCATCACCGGCGCGGGCCTGCGCGAAAGCCACGTCCACGACGTGACGATTACGCGTGAGGCGCCGAACTATCCCGGCGGGGCGTGACCAGCATTTCTCTAGCCGTCATCCCGGCCAAGCGAGTTGCTGGCGACGCGTAGCGTTGTCCAGCGCGAGCGCTGAGCCGGGATCCATAGCCACCAACATTGGATGTGGCGTTACGCTGAAGCCCCAGCTCGACTCACAACCGCTGCCTGTGGTGATGGGTCCCCGCTTTCGCGGGGACGACGAGAAGAATAGAGCGCGCTCGTCGACGCGCCTCAAATCGCCGCATATGCATCATGCAACAGGGCGGGTGGGGATAGCTTTCTTTCCATAGTACATCCGGCCGTGAGGCGCGGGAATCTTCCGCCCCACGGGAGATTTCGGCCGGATGTTGGACGGAAAGATTGCAACGCGCGTGCCGTCGCCCGCAACCGACGGCCTGCCGCCGGGGCGCAGGGGCTGGGCGCTGGCCGCGATCTTCGCGGCCGTGGCAATGGCTTCGCTCGATACCGCGATCGCCAATATTGCGCTTCCCGCCATCGCTGCCGATCTCAAGGTCAGTCCGGCCGATGTGGTCTGGGTGGTCAACGTCTACCAGATCGCGCTGGTCGCCACGCTGTTGCCGCTCGGCGCGCTCGGCGAGATCGTCGGTCACCAGCGAATTTATCTCGCCGGCCTGTTGCTGTTCACACTGGCCTCGCTCGGCTGTGCCTATTCCGACTCGTTGCCGAGCCTGTTGGTGTGGCGCGCACTTCAGGGGCTGGGCGCCAGCGGAATCATGGCCGTGAATTCGGCGCTGATCCGTTTCATCTACCCCTTGCGGATTCTCGGCCGTGGATTTGGCTACAACGCGATGATGGTTGGGACCGCCACCACGATCGGTCCGACCATTGCCTCCGGCATTCTGGCATTCGGGCCATGGCCCTGGCTGTTTGCGGTCAACATCCCCTTCGGCCTGATCGCAATCGCCATCGGGATGCGCGCTTTGCCGCAAACGCCACGCGCCGACCATGCCTTCGATTTTCTCGGCGCGCTTCTCGCTGCGATGTGCCTTGGTCTCGTTATTCTCGGCATCGGCACCGCGGCGCATCGGGGCTCGGTTGGCCTGGCAGCGGCCGAATTCGTCGCCGGGATTGCGCTCGGTTTCGTTTTGATCCGCCGTCACGCCGATCACCCGGCGCCGATGCTCCCCATCGACCTGTTCCGCCGGCCGCTGTTTGCGTTGTCGGCCGCCACATCGGTCTGCTCTTTCGCGATTCAGGGGCTCGCCTTCGTTTCCCTGCCGTTCTATTTCGAGGACATCCTGCTACGCACCCAGGTCGAGACCGGCTTCTTCATGACGCCGTGGCCGCTGGTGGTCGCCTTCATGGCGCCGATCGGCGGGCGGTTGAGCGACCATTATCCGGTGGGATTGCTGGGCAGTCTGGGGCTCGTGTTGCTCGGGATCGGAATGGCCTTGCTCGCGATGCTTCCCGCTTCTCCCAGCGTCATTGATATCGTCTGGCGCATGGCGATTTGCGGATTGGGGTTTGGCTTCTTTCAGACGCCAAACCTCAGGGCCCTGATGTCGAGCGCGCCGGCCGGCCGCAGCGGCAGCGCCAGCGGCATCGTGGCGACCGCCCGCCTGACCGGGCAAACTCTGGGTGCGGCGCTCGCAGCGCTTTGTTTTGCGTTGGCGGGGCGCGAAGGCGCAACCGTCGCGTTGGCGCTCGGCGCGGGATTTGCCGCGCTCGGCAGCATCATGAGCGTGTTGCGGTTGGCGGTACCGGGGACCAAACCCTGACGAGCCCTACGCTGATCACCTGGACAAGAGATCGTCCAGGCTGACATCGACTTGACCGGGCGCGCGGATGTGCCGGACCTCGAAACTCTCGGAGCGAAACCGATACTCGACGAGCCCGGTTTCCTTGGTGCCGATGACGTCCTGCATCCGATCCGGGATGATGAATCCAACAGACGGTGCCCAAATGTGCCGGGTGCGTCCAT
>Ga0210389_10002257_pt1 | contig 15266 bp, 8 predicted proteins | sample IncBWH28OmetaG_FD_160127 | JGI IMG/M metagenome (GOLD analysis project Ga0210389, IMG submission 160127) | Forest soil microbial communities from Barre Woods Harvard Forest LTER site, Petersham, Massachusetts, United States - Inc-BW-H-28-O ...
GTCGTGTCCCGATGTTTAACTTCGTTCGACTAACGTCGTTTGGTTGAGGTTGTTTTGGTTGACCGCGTTACTCGAGCCGGATGCGGTCGGTCTTATCCCAGCGCGACATGTCGGAAAGAATCACGGTGTCGCCCTCGTGAATGCCCTCAATCACCTGAATCGAGTTCACTGATTCTCGGCCCACCTTCACCGGAACGCGCTCGGCTTCTCTGCCGGTCGAGTCCAGCTTGAACAGGCTGATCGTGCTGTTTTCCTGCCCGAATGCTGGCCGTCCTACGTACAGAACATCTTCCAGACGCTCCAGATCGATCGTCCCATCTACGCTCAGATCGGGCCGCGCTCCCTTGGGAAGTTCGCCGGTTAGTTTCACGTCTACCGTGACGGTCCCGTTCTGCACCGCAGGATCGACTCGCATCACGCTGCCGCTGATGATTCCATTGTGCGTATCGACCGCTGCCGGTTCGCCCGGCTGCACATCGCGGGCTTGCGTTTCCGAAATCTTCAGCTCCGCCATCAGGTGATTCGGCTGCACCACTTTCGCCAGCATCGTTCCGGGCTGAACGTGCTGGCCTACCTGCAGCGGCAGATCGACCAAAATTCCGTCGATTCCGGCCCGCACCTGCAGCGCATCGAGTTGCTTCTTCTTCAACTCCGCCAGCACCCTCATCTGGTCGACTTTCGCCTGCTGTTCCGCCAGCTGAGATTCAATCGCCTTTTGGCCGATCTCCAGCCGCTGCGTTTCCAGATCATTTCGTGTGGTGAGTTCGTCGGACTTCCCTTTCGAAGCTTTATAGGCCAACCCGGAAATCACGCCCAGGTCAAACAACGCTTTATCTGTATCGGCCTGCCGTTTCGCCTGACTGTAGTCCGCGTTCACCGTAGCCGCGCCGGCCTTCTCGTTCATAAGATTGCTTTCGAGCGTCACCCTCTGACTCTGGTATTCAGCCTCGGCCGCTTTCAATTGGAGTTGTGCGTCCATCGCTGCTTGCTCGACCTGCGAGTTGCTCATTTCGACCAAAATGCTGTCGGCCTTTACTTGCGATCCCGGCAGCATTCGAATCCGCACGACCGTGGCTTCCGTCTCAGCCGGGATCTGCCGCACTGACTCCTGGCTCGGAATGAGAGAACCCAATCCGTGGACCTGCCGCAGCATCGATCCTCGCTTCACGATGTCGGTGTACACAGTTCCGCGCTCGACCGAAGGGGCCGCGGGTTTCAAGCGTGAAACTCCCAAGGCCAACGCGACAACGACGAGCACAACAATAACGATCATCACCGCCTGGCGGCGGCGCTTCTGGACCTTAAATTCTGGGCGGGCGATATCCATCACACTCTTCCACCAAGCAACCCATCCACCAACGGTTCCACAGCGTTAGAGTGTTAGAAACACGATACGTTAGCAGCAACTTCACTGCCTCGTGCTCAGCCCGGATTGTCCGTTGCCGAACCCAGGTGTCCAATAACGGGCAGTGCAGAAGGCGGTGTTCAGGCCACAAGAGATTGGACGGTGGCCCACTCAAGCCTGGCTTCGACTGGAGTGGGAGTTTCCAGCTTCTGAGGCTGTCCACCCGACACGATGACCCGACACGATGAAAGGATGCGCTTAGTCTGCGTCAGGCTTGGCGCCCGGTAGCCGCTTCCTCAAGAATGCGATTTGCCCGCTGTGATGCGCCTCATGCTCGCAGACGTGGAACCACTTGCAGTAGTTGTTGGTCGGCCCCCACGGCCAGTCTTTGTCTGCCGCCAGAAACCAAGTGTCGTCGTGCTTGCTGAAATCCGCCAGCGTCTTCGCACGAGTCTCATGCAGGATATTCAAGTAGTAGTCGCGGTCGTGGCCCTTGATGGTTTTCCTTCCAGCATCGCCCAAATTCATAGCCGCGTCCCACTGTTGCTTCACGGAATCAGGCCAGCTGTCCCACTTCCTGCCCTCGAACGTATTGAGCTGGTAATAGGTCTCGGTAGCAGCAAGATGCAGCATCAAGGCGCCGATCGTGTTGGCCCTGGGGTCAATCAGGTAATCAAGGTCGGCCTGTGTCAGCCCCTTGGTTGCAGCGATTACACCGTTGGCGTCGCGCATCCAAGTGAGCAGAGAGACGAACGTTCCCACTTGCGGACTGTATCCTGGTCGCGGCCCGAGCAGGTTGAGACTCGAATCATCAGCGTGCGCGGTCTCGGGAAGCGAGAGCGCTCCCAATAAAGTTGAGAATCCGGCTGTGAGAGCGGCTGACCCTTTCAGAAAGCTCCTTCGATCCGGAAGAAACGGTTTGATGAACGACTCGGCTCCGAGGCTATTCCGTGCGCCTGCCATGGTTGTCTCCTTGCAAGTACTAATGCCTCCTCACGTCCGATTAGTCAACTAAATTTATTTCCGCGATATTGGCTCGATATCGAGGACTCGCAAGTACAAAGTAAGCACAAAATGGAACGGCCGCCTGATGAGGCGGCCGTTCCATTTATCGATCGCTCCTGCTCAGGAGTACTAGTCGCGCTCTTTGGCAGGTTTCGTCTTGTTGTCGTTATGTTTCTCTTTGTAGATCTGCTTGCTGTTTTTGTTTTCTTCTTTGTTGGCCTGCTGCTTCTGTTCTTTGGTCAAGGCCCCGCCGTTGGCGGTGCGCTCGTCGTGCACCTGCTGCGCAACCTTGGCCTGGTTCTGGTTGGTGCGGGCCGCTTCCCCGGAAGTCATCTGGCCGCTGCGCAGACCTTCGGCGGTGCGCTGCTGCTGGTTGGCTTCCCGATCGTCGACTTCGTTCGGCTTCACGGTATTCGCATTGTGCTTTTCGTCGTAGATCTGGCGGCTTGCGGCATTTTGCTCGCCGTTGATCTGTTGACGTTCCGCACCTGTGAGTTTGCCACCGTTGGCCTCACGATCGTCATTCACCTGCTGGTCGATGTTGGATTGCGTCCGCTCAGCGCGAGCCGCCTCGCCGGAAGTCATCTGTCCGCTGCGCAGGCCGTTGGCGATGCGCTGATCCTGATTCGCCTCGCGAGTGTTGGGATTGTAATTGCGCCCAACCGAGCGATCGTCCGCCGAGATCGGTTGCGATTGCGCGTGCTGTTGTGCCACCTGGTGATACGCGTTTACATTCGCGCTCGCCATGGTCGCCGGACGTCCCTGATTCACCGACGCCAACTGGGCGCGATCCTGTGCGGCAAAGTGTTCATGCTGCACCTGGTCCGCGGTTGCCTCGAAGTGGCGCTCATTGGCCGCTTGCATCTCCACGGCCGACGCATGCACCTGAATGCCAACGCCGCCGTTGAAGCTTACGTGGTCGACGTTCACAATCGTGTTTTGCTCAACGATGGTGCGGTTCTCGTACACATTGGTGATATGAACGCCGCCGAAGTTCGCCACGGCGCTGTTATATGCGAATACTCCACCACGCCACTCGCCGCCAACGAAGCCGACGCCGCCGAAACCGAAGCCGTAGTTCACGCCGCCGTAGAACCCAACATGCGGGCCCCAATAGCCGCCGTGCCACCCGTACACTCCGCCTTCATAACCCCAGTAGCCAGGCGTCCAAAGCAGACCTGCGCTGGGAGGTTGCGCCCACACGCCCGGAACCCAGAAGTAGCCCGCATCCCCGTAAGACCAGTAGCCGGGAGTCCAGAGATAACCCGGCGCCGGTAGCGCAGGCTGCTCATACACCGGCAAAGCCGGAGGAGCTATGTGGATGTTGACAGCGATGCCGACACCGATTTGCCCCTGCGCCGAGGGCAGGGCAAACATTGGCAGCATGATTAAAGCCGCTGCGAACAGATTGCGAAATGTTGAGCGAAGAGACATAGTTGTTTCTCCTTGTGCCGGGGCCCCAAAACGGCAATATCTCCCCGTTTGCCCTCACGTCCTGGGCGTATGTATTACAACCCACAATCGCAACGATTGTTGCAAACCAAAGTTCAGTGCCCGAGAGGCCAGTAAGTACAATGATTCCATGAACCATATCGGATGTACCCAAGTTACCCACCGCCGCCCGTGTCTCCGCGTTTCGTCGAGCTCGGAGTGGACCGTCCACGCATCGCGTTTTCGGAAGTATTGGCCTTCGACCTGAATGCAGAGTCGATCCACGTCGTACACCAGAAACCGGGCTACAGTGACGCCGACGCAATCGCACATTTCCATGTAGCGAAACTGGTATATCTCGGCGAGGCATTTCCCGGCGACGGCTGCCCCGCCATCGACCCTGCACAAGGCGGAACAGTCGATGGTCTGATAAAGACCCTCGATGGATGGACAGACAGCAGTTTCCGCGTCGTCCCGGAGAGAGGAAAAGTGGCAGATGGCGCGACGGTGAAAGCGCTTCGCGACATGATCGTGACGGTTCGTGATCGTATCAAACGCATGATCGATGCGGGCCGAACTGAAAGCGAAGTACTGCCCAAGCATCCCACAGCTGACTTTGATGCGAGCTGGGGACACGGTCGCGTGCGACCCGACGAGTTCGTTCACGACATCTACGTTGCTCTTAAGTAACGGCAGGTAAAAGCAGGATTAGTGTCCGCATTCGAAATAACTGCCGGTGAGCCTGTCCTGCGGAAATCGGGCCTGAACATCTACCCGATGTGAGAGTCCTGTTCGTGCCCCAGCTAATCGATGAACCGAATCATTGGTTGGAGATTAGCCGGAAAGGTGCCCCCATTACTGCTGAAATTTAAGAGAAGAAGATAAAGATATGGTAGGCACGAGGAGACTCGAACTCCTGACCTCTACCGTGTCAAGGTAGCGCTCTAACCAACTGAGCTACGCGCCTATTCCCAACCGATCCAACGTTGGCAAGGCCCTTGGGGACCCTCAAAGATTTTACCACGCAGTCTTCTGTCGGGCGCTTGGTTTGGATCTGAAAGACTATCCTTTCGTACCCAGCGCAAATGCATCCGGTGCGACCGCGACATCTCATTTCGATAGAATGAGGCCGGACGACTACGGCGCTCATGAAGAAACAATTCACTCGCCGGGACCTGTTGCGCGGCGCGATGCTGGGGATCGTGGGGCTTCCGTTCATGCCCCTCTTCGCATCGAAAGAGCAACGAACATTTGCCGAGCCAGCGGCCGTTCCCTACCTCGGGTCAGACGATGCGCTGCTCGACGAAATTGAACGCACCGCCTTCGACTTCTTCTGGAACGAAGCCAGCGTCTCTACCGGTCAGGTCAAAGATCGCGCGCTGGTGAACGGCAACGACACCCGGATGGTTTCGAGTATCGCAGCGACGGGGTTTGGACTCTCTGGGCTATGCATCGCCGATGTTCGCAGCTATAAAAAGAGAGAAGAGATTGTCGAGAGAGTCCGCTCGACCCTCCGCTTTCTGTGGCAGAAGCTTCCTCACGAGCACGGTTTCTACTATCACTTCATCGACATGAACAGCGGCGAGCGGAAGTGGATGTGCGAGATCTCGTCAATCGACACTACCCTTCTGCTATGTGGCGTGTTGACCGCCCGACAGCATTTTGCCAACGCCGAAATTCAGGACTTGGCCACCAAAATTTACGAGCGCGTCGACTGGGCCTGGATGCTGAACAGCGGCAAGACGCTCTCCATGGGCTGGCATCCCGAGGCAGGGTTTCTCGACGCGCGCTGGAACCACTACTGCGAACTCATGATGATCTACCTGCTCGCGATCGGGTCGCCCACGCACCCGATTCCGCCGGAAACGTGGAAGGCATGGAACCGTCCCACCATCAAGTTTCATGGGATTGAATACATCTCGGGCAATGACCCGCTATTCACGCATCAGTATTCGCAAGCCTGGTTCGATTTCCGCGGCAAGCGCGACGCCTACGCCAACTATTTTGAGAACTCGGTCAAGGCAACTGCAGCCCACAAACAATTCTGCCTTTCCTTACGCGACGAGTTCCCTGATTACAGCGAACACCTGTGGGGCATCACCGCCTCCGACTCGATCTCCGGGTACCAGGGCTGGGGAGGGCCGCCGCCACAAGGGCATCTGGATGGCAGCGTCGTGCCCTGCGCCACCGGCGGTTCGCTGCCCTTTCTCTATCCGGACTGCATGCAGGTTCTGCGCACCATGAAGGAACGCTATCCCAAGGCCTGGGGGCGCTACGGTACCGTCGATGCCTTCAACCCACTGACCAACTGGTATAACCCAGATGTGCTGGGGATCGACTTGGGCATCACGATGTTGATGGCCGAAAACCAGCGCACCGGATTCATCTGGGATACGTTCATGAAGAACATAGAAGCACAGCGAGCAATGGACAGAGCCGGATTTCAGCCGTAAGGCCGCTTGATTTGACTTTCGCGATGGAATCAAATCAAGGAGAAAAAAAGGCGCGCTCACTTGCGACCGCGCCTTTGCGACTGGGGAAAAATCAGAAGCTAAAGCGCGCCTGCAGTTCCAGCACGCGGCCAGACAATCCGTTCAGGGCCGTGCCGAACAGCGGGTTGGCTGACGGTAGCGTTGGACTGATGTTGAACGAACTGACCAGGGTCGACGTGCTGCCAAAAGTGAAGGGCGCGAGGTTGAGCTTGTTGAAAGCGTTATAGGCGGTCATGCGCAGCTGGAGCTTCGCGCTTTCTCCGAGGACTTTCGTTGCGGGGAAACCGAATTCCTTCGCAACCGTCAGATCGATGTCCTGGTATCGAGGGCCGCGGAATGTATTCCGTCCGATTCCAGGGAAATCGGGCGTGGTTCCAGAAGTCTGCAGTGTGAAGTAAGGATTCGCCGTGCCAGCGGTGGCGGCAGCAGCAGCCAGCGGAAAGTTTCCTGCGGTGGGGGGGAGAAATGCCGACGTATCGTGATCGTTTCCAGCTCCGCCGTTGTAGCCGATCGGCCGTATCGGGCAGAGATTCGTCGCTCCCAGCACCGGACAGATATTGCTAGCGACGGGAGTCCAAGGGTAGCCCGAGTGAAACTGGAAAATTCCGTTCAGCTGCCAGCCGCCAACCAACTTGCCCAAGAGATCCTTGCGCTCGTTGAAAATCGGCAGATTCCAAACCGCGTATGCGCGGAAATTGTGGGTAGCATCGTAGTCGGAGGGGCCGCGCTCGGTGGCGTCGTCGATCGGGTAGGTCTGGTTGGTGGTAAAGCCCGGCCCCTCCGCTGAAAGCTGGTCGAGCGACTTGCTCCACGTGTAGAGGACATTCGCCGTGAACCCGTGGCGGAAACGATGTTCCACTTGCCCGGTAAGAGCATTGAAACTGGAGTTAGTGTCTGGCGTAAAGGAGTAGACGTTGGCGACATCCGGGTTCTGTGTTGGATAAAAGTAGGCCAGGTTCTTGATCCGCGTCAGGTGATGGCCGGCGCTCCCCTGATAGCCCATAGTAAACACCCAGTCCGCTGGGAGGACCTGCTGTACTTGTAGGGAATAGAGGTAAGTATAGGGAACCGGCATCGTCGTAGGATTCGCGTAGATGCTGGGCGCCCCCTGCCCCGTCAAAATTGTCGGCAGGCCATTGGCCGGATTGAGGGGCGTAACTAACGCCAGATTTGCTGGATAGCTTTCTGGATTATTGCTGGTGCCAAGGTTGAAAGCGATCTGACCGTTTACGAATGGCGTGCCGAATCCGGTCGATTCCGTACCGCAACAAATGCTGTAGTTCGCGACAAAAGGCGGATTGTTGCGGGTATTGTCGAAGACGTTGTCATCGAAACGGTCGTATGCAATACCGAACCCGCCGCGAAAGACCGTCTTGTTGTTGTACATGGTGGGACTCCACGCGAAACCCAGGCGTGGACCGAAGTTAGTGTAGGTTGGATTCCACTGCTGGCCCGGATTGGTTTCCACTCCGTCGATTAAACCATTGGTGGGATCGCCCGTTGGCACGAAGTTAGTAAGATGTCCCTTCGCCTCAGTAGGCGGAGTGTAGTATTCCCAGCGTAACCCGAGGTTCACCGTGAGGTTCGGACGAAGTTTCCAGTCGTTCTGTGCAAACAGACCATAAATAGAGGACCGGTAGTATTGTCCACGCGTAGTGGGTGCGGCACCTGTCAACGGATTTACTTCAATTGCTTCAAAAATCGGCGTGCCGTTGGCAAAATTCCACGGTCCCTGGAAAACCTGATCGGGACGCGCTCCTCCAATCAGGGCGTCGTTATCTTGTTCGTGAGTGTATTCGAAACCAAACTTTAGTGCCTTGTTGCCAATCACCTTGGAAACCACGTCGCGGAACGCGTATGTATTTTGCGCCAGGATTCCGGGCGAATCGTCTCCTTGCGCGGCTCCGTAACGAATGCGCTGTCCGCCCGGCAAGGGCAGGCCCTGAATCTCGATTCGCGGAATCGCGAAGTTAACCTGAGGATTGGAGGTGATTCCATTGTAGGAGTAGCGCGTGAAATTGAAGCGCGCTTCGTTGAGCATGGTCGGCGAAAGCGTTCGGATCCAGGAAAGGAATCCGCTCGGACTGAAGGCCTTGGTGCCGAAATCCGCGCTTGGCCGCCCTTGCGCCCCGTCGTCAGCTGCCACAGTGTTGTAGAAGGTCAGGAACGTATTGGCGGAAAACAGATTCTGCCCCGCGTTGTAGTCCGCGCGAATGTTGTACTGGTTGCCGGTCGTGGTTGCCGGTAACGCGATCTGAGCGAATTCCAAATCCGGGCTAGTGTCGAGGCCACCGCCGACGAATTCCGCGGGATTGCCTCCCGTGAAGCTGGGATTGTAAACGCCGTAGGACGCATAGGGCGAACCGATGTCGATGCCCCCAGCAACCACCGCACAAGGCTGACTGGCCGCGATCCAAAGGGAGCAGTTCGTAGGCAGAACTTGCTTGATGCGCGGCGCGAGACCGCTTTGCTGAAGAATTGTGGCTACGGGCGTGCCGGGGCGATCTCCAAGGATGAGCGCATCCAGTTGCGGCGTCTCCACCCACTCGTTATCAAAAGTCGTGTTTTGCGCCCTTAGGCCCTCATAATTAAAGAAGAAGAAAACTTTGTTCTTGATGATCGGTCCGCCCAACGTGCCGGCGAACTGTTTGTACGCGTCGTCGTCCCGCACCGTCGGAGTAAAGCCGGAGCCGACGTCGTAACCGCCAAACTTGTTGTAGGCGTTAAAGTTCGGATCGTGATACAGAAACACTCCTCCGCCATGCAACGCATTGGTTCCACCTTTGGTGACGGTCTTGATGTGCGCGCCTGAACTGCGTCCGTCCGAAGCGTCGTAGTCGTTGGAGAGAACGGTGATCTCCTGCACCGATTCGATACTGGGCGTAATGACGGCAGCCCCGCCCCATTGCAGACTGTTCACGCTCACGCCATCCACCAGATAGTCGTTCGAGGTCACACGTTGTCCGTTGGCGCTGATGGGCTGCTGGTTCTCAACCTGGAAGATGGCGGTGTTGGAACCGCCAGGTCCGGCGGAACCGCCGTTGCCTCCGGCGCCATTGGGGAATCCTGCGGATAAACCATTGCCCATGCGTGCGCCATCCCCAAACACACCAGGGGCTAGGCGAAGCAGTTCGTACGGATCGCGGTCGATTTCCGGCAAATTCTCGACAGCGACTGAGGACAGCGTTCCCTCAATCGTGGCGTCTTCCGTCTGAAGTGACGGCGGCGCGCCGCTGACGGTGACCGTTTCGCTCGCGTTCCCGCTCTCTAATGTGACATTCGCCGCATTCGCAGCCTCAGAGTCGACCTGCACATCGGATCTGGATGTCTTCTTGAAGGTGGCCGCCTCGACGTCCACTCTGTATCGACCCGGCGGAAGTTCAGTGATGCGGTAAAAGCCAGCCTGACCGGTCACTGCGCTGTGGCTTACACCAGTCGCCTGATCGGTGATCGTCACCGTGGCGCCGACCACGACGGCGCCGCTCTTGTCGCTGACAGTGCCCTCTAAGCTCGCACCATACTGGGCTAGCGCCGTGGACGACAGGAACGCGATGATCGCGCCCATCAGCAGAAAACGAGTCCCGAGCGAAACGGTGCGGACTGCAGAACAATTGGATCGGATCATGACGCCCCCTGGGCTTCTTGAAATGCCCCTTGAAATGCAGGTCTAAATTCAGTATCCCCCGAGTGGAGCGTTTACTAAAACCCTACAAAAGCGTTTTAGTAAACCATGCGCGCTTATAGCACAGGCGATTTTCCGTAGTCAAGCGCATTGTTCTCCCAGAGTTCTTCAGCGGCAGAACCTTAACGATTTTGTTGCGAAGATTCAGCGATTTTCCGCTGGTACGTCTCCGCCTCGCCAGTTGACGAAATCATCCCCCGAGATTCGGCTTCGTTGGATGTCGCTTTGATCGACTTGGTTGATCGGGATTTCGATCAGGATTTCGATCGTCGAAAGCGACTGCACATAGCCCACAAATGTCAAAACGTCAATTGCCACTCGCTAACCTAAATGACCAACACCGTTTCCAGCTCGAGCAGTCGTTTCGCGGATCATCAGTTTAGGTTCGACCATGATCTCCCCGCCCTGGGCATCCGCCGCGGGGTGCCGGATACGGCGCAGCAAAGTCTCGGCCGCAATCCTTCCCATTTCGCGCAAGGGCTGGCGCACGGTGGTCAGCGCCGGATTCTGGTACGCTGCGCTCTGAATGTCGTCGAAGCCAACCACCGAAACATCGTCCGGCACACGCAGCTTCGCTTCGCGAAGCGCACGGATCGCGCCCATTGCCGAAATATCGTTGAAGGCAAACAGGGCTGTAAACGGACGGTGCGAAGCCAGCAGCTTCCGGGTAGCCTCATACCCAAGTTCGGGAGACGGAGAGTCGCCTTGGAGTTGAGAGATCAGGCCCGTGGAAATCGGCAGGCCCAACTGCCGGGCAGCCTTCACGATGTTGGCCCAGCGAACTTCGGTGTCGGAGCTGAATTCCTGGCCCTTGATGAACGCGATGTTGCGATGCCCGAATTGCGCAAGGTGCTTCAGTGCAACTTCCGCCGCGCGCACGTGGTCCAGCACAATGTTGGTTACGCCCTTCACCTGGTTGTGCCCCGAAACCGTAACCACGGGTACCGAGAGCGAAAGCGTCCACGGCGTGTCGACCGCGATCAAACCGTCAACCGATCGCTCCAGAAAAAGTCTGGGATATTCATCGATCAGATCCGCGCGGTGGCGATGACTCACCACGAAGTAGAAATATCCCTCCTGCAGAAGATGATCTTCCACGCCGCTCATGACCGAGGCCGAATAGCCGTCGCTGACTTCAGGAACGATGACTCCGACGGTGAAGCTGCGTTGGGCACGCAGCGAGCGCGCGAAAAAATTTGGACGGTACTTATACTTGCTAGCGGCGGCCAGGATCCGGTCCTTGGTTTCCTGGGGGATGGTGTCCGCGACCGGCGAGCGATTGATGACCAGCGACACCGTTGCCGGGGAAAGTCCCAGGCGCTCCGCCAGTTCCTTCAGGCTTACCGGTTTGGGCCCCATGCGCACCGTTTTGCCGCCGCCTTTGCCCTTCTTTTTTTGCGTCACGCTGCGCAGTCTCGCACAAACCGAATCGGCGTAGCAAGCACACATTGTCGCGTCCGGCGGAAAGCGTGCGCGCAATTTTTATTGACTTTGCCGGAAAAAACATTTTTTATACATTGCGAGAACGCTCTACTAACCCGATTTAGTAGCTACTGCGGCACCTTGGGCCCGACGGAGGTAGTATCCCATGCCAGCCTCTTCACTCCATACATTTTCTACTCGCTGCTCGCATCGCGTTACCGGATCAAAGTTGGGGGACATGATCGTCTACACACTTCGGCGTAGTTCCGTCTGCATAGTCCTGAGCATAGTCCTGAACATCGTTCTGAGCGTCGCTCTGCTCGCGCAGACAACCTCTACGCGAGTTTCGTCGGGCCCCGCGCGCGGCGTTGATGACCCGACTCTCAACACTCGCGTCGAGTCCATCCTCCGCCGCATGACGGTGGAAGAGAAAATCGGACAGCTGGTGCAATACTCCGCCGGTCAGCCCACAGGGCCGGGAACAGGTAGAACCGACTATGACGACATGATTGCACGCGGACAGATCGGCTCGCTGTTCAACGTGGTCGATCCGCATGAAATTAACAGGTATCAGAAAATCGCGATGGAGAAATCGCGCCTGCATATTCCTATTCTGTTTGGGCTCGATGTCATCCACGGATTCAAAACCGAGTTTCCGATCCCACTGGGCTTGGCCTCGACTTGGGATCCTTCCATCATAGAGAAAGCCTCGCACGTGGCAGCTATGGAAGCGTCGGCCGACGGCATCCGTTGGACATTTTCGCCGATGGTCGACATCGCGCGCGATGCGCGCTGGGGCCGCATGGCCGAAGGCGCGGGCGAAGATCCATTTCTAGGCTCGGCCATGGCCGCCGCCTACGTGCGTGGATATCAGGGCACGCGTTTAGACGCGCCCGACAGCATCGCGGCTTGTGTCAAGCATTATGTCGGCTACGGCGCAGCCGAGGCCGGCCGCGATTACAACACAACTGAAATTTCTGAACATACTTTGCGTCAGTTTTATTTGCCGCCATTTCATGCAGCGGTCGAAGCCGGGACGGCGTCGTTAATGAGCGCATTCAACTCTTTGAACGGAGTGCCGTCCACAGCCAATCCCTTTACCTTGAGGCAGATTCTCCGACGAGAGTGGGGATTTCACGGGCTCGTGGTCAGCGACTGGAACGCGGTAGGCGAACTGATCCCGCACGGCATCGCCGCCGACGGCGCAACCGCGGCTCGCAAAGCATTTCTCGCCGGCGTGGATATGGATATGGTGAGCAGCCTTTACCATGACCACCTGCAACAGATCGTGGGCTCAGGCCAGGCCACGCCCGCAGAATTAGACGAAGCGGTTCGCCACGTACTTCGTGTGAAACTCGCTCTCGGCCTGTTCGATCACCCTTTTGTCGATGAAGACGCCGCACCCAAGGCGCTTTACCATCCCGACAGCATTGCGCTTGCTCAGACCGCGGCGGAGCGATCGTTTGTGCTGCTCAAGAATTCGAGCGGACCCGGAGGACCGCTGCTTCCGCTAGCGACTGCACCGCTGAACATTGCAGTCATCGGCCCGCTCGGCGATGACTCTTCGTATCCAGAAGGCGCTCCGCAGGGAGCGGGTCCGCGTGTCTCGCTGCCGGCAGCGCTGGCGCAACGAGTTGGCGAGGGCCACGTATCCCGCTTCAAAGGAGTTGGCATTCTTGACGGCACCGATGAGGGTATTGCATCCGCAGTCGCCGGCGCGCAGAAGGCCGACATCGTCGTTTTAACGCTCGGTGAAAGTCCCGACATGAGCGGCGAGGCGGCGTCACGTGCGCATCTGGGACTTCCCGGCAGGCAACAGGAATTGCTGGAAGCTATAGTTCATACCGGCAAGCCCGTGGTCCTCATTCTGTTCAGCGGACGGCCATTGACCGTTCCCTGGGCTTTTGAACACGTGCCCGCAGTCCTCGCCGCCTGGCTTCCAGGAATTGCCGGAGGACCCGCATTGTCGCGGACTCTTTTCGGCGAAGTCAATCCCAGCGGAAAATTGGTCGTCAGCTGGCCGCGCAGCGTGGGGCAGGAACCGCTCTATTACAACGCGCTGAATACCGGGCGTCCTGCGGGCGATGTGGACCTCACTCGCCCACCGACCGACATCGTCAGCAGATACGTATCGCGATATATTGACGAACAGAACGCTCCCCAGTTCCCTTTTGGCTACGGCGGCTCTTACACCACCTTCACTTATGGAGCCACCATCATCAGCACGCAACACCTGAGCGCCTCGGCGCTGAATAAGGGTATAGCCGCCCAAGCGAACGAAGCCGCGATGACTGTCGAGGCCGACGTCACTAATACCGGATCTCGCGCTGGAGAAGAAGTGGTGCAACTCTACATTCAACTCCGAGGAACCAGCGTGACCGAACCTGTCCGCATGTTGAAGGGATTCCGCACGGTCGCTATACCTCCGGGCGAAACAAAAAAAGTGAAGTTTGAATTAAAGCCGGAAGCCTTTGCAATCTGGAACGGCCGCAACGAATTCGCCGCCGAACCTGCCAAGCTGAAAGTCTGGATCAGTCCTGATTCCGCGCGAGGATCAGCGGCAGAAGCCGAGATAATACCCTAGAGCGTGCAGCAGAAATTCCATAGAAGATGAAGCCCGCGCCAACTCGATGCTTCACGTTGGACTCCGCTCAACCGTGACGCTGAGACGCACTCATCAGGCAGTCAACGCGGAACCGTCACAGCGCACGGCGCGTGGCTCCCGGTTTTCAACCACTCCTCAAACGGCGTCGCCGAAGGCCGCAGCCGCCCCGGGTTCATGACGTTGCCCGGGTCAAGTCCGCCTTTGATTGCGGCCACCGCCATCACTCCCACCGGCGAAATGTCATCCGTGAGCCAGGGCAGGTGTTCGGTGCCGACCGCGTGGTGGTGTGACAACGTAGCCCCGTGATCCATGAACGACTGCTGCACCACCCGTTTCGCGCGCAGATACTGCTCCATTTCGCGGCCATGATGCTGCCGGCATGCAAACGTCAAATACAGGCTCGCCCCGGAGTGATAAGTGTGGCTGATATGACATCCCACCCACGGTTTCACTCCGCTGTCCTGAATTGCAGCTCCAAGGGCCGTCGTCGCCTCGCGATACAGAGGAACGAGGTTGCTCCACACCGTCGAGGTCTCGCTTACATCCGAGGTGATGCCGCGGTCCATCAGGAAGTCGCGGATGTGCGGAAAGTCGTACTTGGTCGACTCGAACGACTTGCCTGAACTCGGGCCAAGATCAACGCCGCCGAAGCGGCGATAGATGGCGCTGACTTTTCGATGCTGACGAGCAACCTCGCCTTTACTCCCCTCAAAAGTAGTGAGCATCAAGCACGCCTTCATGAAATCAAAGCCCTTGAGTTGCAGATATCCCTTCATCACTCGCGTTACTGCCTGCGATAGCCCTGATGATGGCGGTTTGAAAGCTAGTGACAACGCCGTCTTGCCCTCGTCATTGAGGCGGAACATCGAGGGCACGCATTCTCTCCGCACACATTCCCGGATGGCCTGAATGCCGCCTTCGAAATCGAGAAACAAGTAGCCGTGAGTACGGTGCGCCTCCGCCCGCGGATGCACTCGCATGGTTGCTTCGGTAATGACTCCCAGCGTTCCCTCGCTGCCAATGCACAAGTGATTCACGTCGATCCCGTTCGACGACTTGGGCACGACCCGCGTCACCAGCACACCCACGGGTGTGACCATCCGCAGCGCAATCACCATATCTTCAATCTTGCCGAACTTATCGCTCTGCATTCCGGCCGAGCGCGTGGCGATCCATCCCCCGAGCGTGGAGTGCAGAAAAGAATCTGGAAAGTGGCCGAGAGTCAGGCCGTGGCTTTTCAACTGCTCTTCCAGATCAGGACCAAAGACTCCGGCCTCAATGCGC
>Ga0210389_10002258_pt1 | contig 15265 bp, 18 predicted proteins | sample IncBWH28OmetaG_FD_160127 | JGI IMG/M metagenome (GOLD analysis project Ga0210389, IMG submission 160127) | Forest soil microbial communities from Barre Woods Harvard Forest LTER site, Petersham, Massachusetts, United States - Inc-BW-H-28-O ...
TGCCGGGATGCCGGGACCGTTGTCGATGACCCGCAGCACCGTGTGCGACGGTTCGGCGCTGAGTCGCGTCGTCACGACGGTGCCGGCGCCGGTGTGGACTCGCGCGTTGGCAAGCAGGTTGGTCAGCACCTGGTGCAGCCGCGCCGCATCGCCGGTGACGATCACGGGTTCTTCGGGTAGGTCGAGCTCCCACTGCTGCTCCGGCCCGGCAACGTGTGCGTCACTGACCGCATCGACCGCCAACCGGGACAAATCGACGGGTTCGCTTTCCAGCGGGCGGCCGGAGTCCAGGCGGGCCAACAGCAGCAGGTCCTCGACGAGCCGCGTTATCCGCTCGGTCTCGGACGCCACCCGGCTCATCGCGTGCGCCACCGCCTCGCGGTCGTCGCCCATCCGTTGGGTGAGCTCGGTGTAGCCGCGGATCGCGGCGAGCGGCGTACGCAGTTCGTGGCTGGCGTCGGCGACAAACTGGCGAACCCGGGTCTCACTGGCCTGCCGTGCGGACAGTGCGTCGACGATGTGGTCGAGCATCCGGTTGAGCGCCGAACCGAGTTGACCCACTTCAGTCGACGGGTTCGCGTCGGACTCGGCCACCCGCACCGGCATCTCGACCTCGCCGCGGGCCAACGGCAGGTCCGCGACCATGCTGGCGGTTTGCGCGACGCGGCGCAGCGGCGCCAGCGCACGCCTGACGATCACAACGCCGGCGATCGTCGCGGCAGCCAGGGCGACCACGGTGACGATCGCGAAAATGACCAGCATCTGCACCAGCGTGGCGTCGACATCGGACATCGACAGACCGGTGACGATCACGTCGCCGCCGCGTCGGCTCGGCGCGGCGACCACGCGGTAGCGTCCAAGCCCGTCGAGATTCACGGTGACCGGGTTGCGGGTGTCCGAGATCGACGCCAACTGGGCTCGGGCCTTGTCGGTCAACGCGGCCCGCGCACCGCTGCTGGTCGTATAGCCGGCGTCAACCGTTTTGCCGTCGCTGACCACTGCTGCCACCATGCCCGCCGGCTGGCCCGGGGCGTCGAGGAACCGTGGACCCGGGCCAGGCCTCGGGTAGTAGAAGTGCGGCTCGTGCCGCCATCCCGGACGGTTGGGCTCGGGGTACATCAGCGCCGAGCGGTAGGAGGTCCCGGCGAGTTGTCCGTCGAGCTGTCTCACCAGGTGGTGGTTCAGCGCTAGTTCGGTCACCGCGGTGATCCCGATACACACCAATGCGAGAACGACGATCTGCCCCACCAGCAGCCGTAGCCGAAGCGACCAGACCCGCCGTTTCCTAGCGGGCCGGCTTGAGTACATAGCCCGCGCCACGCAGCGTATGGATCATGGGGTCGCGACCGTTGTCAATCTTCTTGCGCAGGTAGGAAATGTAGAGTTCGACGATGTTGGACCGGCCGCCGAAGTCGTAGCTCCACACCCGGTCGAGAATCTGCGCCTTGCTCAGCACCCGCTTGGAGTTGCGCATCATGAACCGCAGCAGCTCGAATTCGGTGGAGGTCAACGAGATTGGTTCGCCGGCACGCGTCACCTCGTGGCTGTCCTCATCGAGCACCAAGTCGCCGACCACCAGCTGAGCTCCGCTGTCCACCGTCGTCACCCCGGTGCGCCGCAGCAGGGCCCGCAGCCGCAGCACTACCTCTTCGATGCTGAACGGCTTGGTGACATAGTCGTCGCCACCGGCGGTCAACCCGGCGATGCGGTCTTCCACCGAATCCTTCGCGGTCAGCAGCAGCACCGGCAGCTGCGGGTTCTCTTCGCGCAGTTTGTGCAGCACGTCGAGCCCGCTCATGTCGGGCAGCATCACGTCGAGAACGACCACGTCGGGCCGTTGGGCACGGGCCAAAGCGATGGCCGACGATCCATCGCCGGCCGTCGAGATGTTCCAGCCCTCGTACCGCAGTGCCATTGACACCATTTCGGCCAGAACAGCCTCGTCGTCCACGACGAGCACATTGATCGGGTTACCGTCGGCACGGCACATGACAACCCGTTCTACGGAGGCTCGGGACTGCGTCACAGATTCCAGTATCCGCACCTGCCTGAGCCGACGCTATGCCGATCCTTTGCGTGTGCTGTGAAAGATCGCATGACTGCGATGCAGTCATGCGATCTTTCATTCGGAGCTCGATGCTTAGTACCAGTACCGCCGGCCGGCAACCGGGCGGCCCACCGAACCCATAATCCACAGCACCGCGCCGATAACGAGTAAGACAATGCCCAGCACCCACAACAAATGAATGCCGAAGACAAATCCGAGGATAAGCAAGACGATGCCTAGAACGACCATGACGACTTCCTTTAGTTGAGGGCTACTAGGCCACTGGACATTGAACTGGGCTGCGGTACATGGCAATCCTTGACTTTCGGATTGACACCCGCGTAATTCAACGGCCCTGCGACCACGGTTAGCGCGATGTTTCCCGCTGTGACACAGCTTGTTGACCCACCCTTGAAGTAATCGCGCTGGTAGGCCGCGAAGACTCCGATGAGTAGCCACACCAAAACGATCGCGCCGATAATTCCGCTGCCACGCATGGTGACCTCCGTTGTGTTCGAGAAAGACTTTCTCGTGCGGCTAGCGTTGCCCGTTCAACTCACGTCTAAACATTTGCCGTGAGTTGGTTTTACGCGGTGTGGCACCCCGCCCCGACGAGCCCGGCGCGCTTTAGGGATGCTCGGCGAGCCACGCCGCGGCGCGCTTCTTAGACGCTCGCGACAGCCACGCGTCCTGAATCAACTCGGCGAGCTCGGTCGTCGTGATCTCTGCCAGCCGGCTGGCCCGCAGCAGCACCGATAAATGCCCGTCGAAATGGTTTGTGGTGAAGAACGGCGACTCCGGGTCCTGGATGAGCGCCAGCTTGTCGCCCTCCGACTCGACCCAGAGCATGATCACGTCGGCATAGCGCTCGCCGGTGTCCGGATCGGTCGCGTCCGGCTGGGCGGTGCGGAAGAACACGAACGACTTTCCGCCCACTTGATAGATGGAGTTGCCCTTCGGGCCCTCCAACCGCTTGACATGCGGCATCGACGCGGCGATCCGATGCACATCGCTCACCCGGGCACGCCGTTGCGCCATAGCGGCGACGCTACCGCTGCCCGCGAGCGACGTTGCGGTGAAGAGGGATTGACGTCATGGCGGCTGCACATTGTCGCGCGATCGCCCGGGTCGGCGGGTCAGCGATCCAGGACCTTGGCCAGCAGCGCGCAGAGCCGTTTCTGTTCGCCGGAGTTCAGCCGGTCGGTCAGCGGTGCCATGAGTTCGTCGATGTCGGTGATGATCCGGGCTTCGACGCGCCGGGCCTCCGGGGTGAGGCTGACGCGCACCGAACGACCGTCGGCGGAGTCGGTGGTCTTGCGCACCAGGCCACGCTGGACCGCGCGGTCGACGAGGCCGCTGACGGTGGAGCGTTCCAGGCCGAGATAGCCGGCGAGTTCGGCCATCGTGGGCTCTCGGTCCCGCAGTATCCCCAGCACCCGCAATAGAGTCAGCGACAAATCGCGTTCAGCGGCAACACGACTCAGGGCCGCAATCACTGCGAACGACACCTGCACCAGGCTGTCCCTGAGGTCACCGACCGTATCCACGAGATCGATCATATCTTGCAGTAGTTCGTAATGCCATCTACTATAGTTCGTATTACCACGTAATTTGGGGGCATCCGTTCGTCGAGGAGGATCACCATGCACGCCGCGGTCGTCACCACTTTCGACAGCCCGCCGGCCTACCGCGAGTTCCCCCGGCCCACCCCGCAGACGCCCGACGACGTGCTGATCGACGTCATCGCCTCGGGCCTGCATCCACGAGTGCGCTCCCAGGCTGACGGCTCGCACTACACCAGCACGGCTGAGCTACCCCTCGTCCCGGGCATCGACGGTGTGGGACGCACTCCCGACGGCATGCTGCGCTACTTCGTCCTGCCCGACAGCGCAATCGGGGCGATGGCCGAGCAGACGGTCATCGACCGACGCCACAGCATCGTGCTGCCGGACTCCGCCGATGCCGTCCTGGTGGCCGCCGCGATGAATCCGGCCATGTCGTCGTGGATCGCCCTTCGGCAGCGGACCCGCTTCGAGCCCGGGCAGACAGTCCTGGTCCTCGGTGCCACCGGCAGTTCGGGCCGCATTGCGGTGCAAGTCGCCAAGCGCCTGGGAGCGGGCCAGGTGATCGGCGCCGGACGGGATGCTCGGCGACTCTCGGCCCTGGTTGATCTCGGTGCCGACGCCACCTTCCAGCTCGACAATGCCGCTGCGGTAACCGATCTCGCGCAGGCAGCTCGTGACGTCGACGTAGTCATCGACTACCTGTGGGGCCAGATTTCGGCCGACGTGATGGCCGGCATTGCCGGCAACCGTTCCGACGGCGGCAAGCCGCTGACCTGGATCGAGGTCGGCTCCGTCGCCGGCGCCTCGGCTCCGATCCCCTCGGCGGCACTGCGAGCCGTACGCCTGCAGATCGTCGGAAGCGGTCAGGGATCGGTACCCACCCGCGACATCCTGACCGAACTGCCCGCCCTGGCCGGCGAAATCACTTCCGGCACTTTTCACATCGATGCCCGCGGGGTGCCGCTGGCTGACGTCGAATCAGCATGGAACGACACCGACGCGGAGCGGCGGATCGTCATCACGCCTTAGCGCCGCACCGGCCGAGTCGGAAATACTGTGTAGAGCCGCTGCTGCGACCTACCAGCCGTGCCAGTGCCCTTGATCGCGAGGCTCGCCGTCGTACCAGTGGTCGTCGTGGCAGCGACCGAAATCCCAGTTGTGGCCCCAGCCCGGATCCCACCACTCACCGGGGCACCAGTGATACTCCGGGAGAGGCGCAAAGGGTGCGGGTTGAGCTTCGGCGACCGCAGCCACCCCTAAGCCAGTGAGCCCTAGACCGGCACTCATTACTACCGTTGATGCCGCAACACGCAAGATATTTTTCACGTCGTCCTTTGTACGCGCCTTCTCTATGACCCAGCTATGTGAATCAGCTTCGCGCATAAGGGATTAACGGCATCGCTGTTGTACGGACGTCTAAAATCTACAGCAAAGCGCGAGGTCGCACCGAAGGGCGTTCCGGACTCTCCGGCAAAGTCTAGTTGACGCACTTCCCTTCTCGCACAGCGCACCTCGACTTTTGCTGGCAGCCGCATATCAGAGTTTGCGTGTTCGCAGACGGCGCCGGTTATCAACGTGCCCAATAGGATTGAGCGACGCCGAGAATGTGCACAGGACGCCGGCAGTGCACCGGCGCACCTTTCGAGTCTGTGGCGACGACGTCAAGCTGGATGCTTGCAGTGCCAAAGCTCGTTCGGTGGCTGTCGGCGGTGACCGACGGCCACTCGGCGTTGCTGCCGCGAGGACGTCAGCCGGCTCGCCGCTGCGCGGACACGTAAACGGTGGGCGGCATTGTGTCCTCGACCTCGTCCGGAATCCTGCGGCCGTAGCGCGCCATCAGCTCCGGAAAGGTTGCCGCCGAGACATCCCAACCGCGTTCGCGCAGCCAGCCGTCGACGGGTGTGCGTTCCTCCGGGTACCACAGGTCGTCGTAGTCCGTCAGCTCGGCGTCGATCAGCTTGGCCGCCGCGGCCAACATCCGCCTGGAGTCCTCCCGCTGGCGCCGAATGAGTTCGGGGTCGGTGAATCCCTCGCCGGGCACGTTGGAGGCCAGCCAACTGCCCGGCGCGCTGAGCGAATGTATGCGTTCGAACAGCAAGTCCTGCGCCTCAGCGGGCAGGTAACGGACCAGCCCCTCGGCGGACCAGACCGCCGGTCGCGACGCGTCAAATCCGGCCTCTTGCAGCGTCGTTGGCCAATCCTGGCGTAGATCGATCGGCACGTTGACCAGCTCCGCCGTCGGGCTTGCGCCGTGCTCGCGCAAGGTGTTCGACTTGAACTCGAGCACCTTGGGCTGATCCAGCTCATAGACAACCGTGCCGTCGGGCCATGGCAGCCGCCAGGCGCGTGCGTCCAGGCCGGCCGCCAGGATAACCACCTGCCGAACGCCGGAGTCGGTGGCGCCGAGAAAGAACTCGTCAAAGAACGCCGTGCGGGTGGCCATGAAGTCGATCATGAGTTGTATCCGCGCCTGCACATCCGGTTCCAGCTCGACCGTCTTGGCCCGCAGGCTGGGATTCGTGTAGATCGTCCACATCCCCTCGCCGACGGCGTCGACGAACACGCGCGCGAACGGGTCGTTGATGAGCGGATTCTCACTCTCGGTCTCGGCGGCACGTGCCGCGGCAACACCCAGTGCGGTGGCTCCCACGCTTTGCGTGATGTCCCAGGAATCGTTGTCGGTACGCGGCATCGCCATTTCCCTTCCAGGCGCCAAAGTCACTTAGTTACGCACACTATTGTTCCAGCCTCCCGGAGGGTCACCGTGGCCTAGGCTCTTTTCTCAGACGGCCCACAGGTTGAGAGGAGCGTCGTGATGCCGCGTACCCCGCTTGAAGTATTCGCTCACCACGGAGAGGCGCTCGCCGTGGGCGACTTGGACGAGATCGTCGCCGACTACGCCGACGATTCCGTGGTGATCACCGCCGCCGGCGTCGCACGCGGCAAGGACAGCATCCGCCAGGCGTTCGCCAAGTTGCTCGCCGATCTGCCCGAGGCGGCGTGGAACCTGAAAACTCGGATCTTCGAAGGGGACGTGCTGTTCCTCGAGTGGGCCGCCGATTCGGCGGTCAACCGGGTTGACGACGGTGTCGACACCTTCGTGTTCCGCGACGGCATGATCTGGGCGCAGACAATCAGATACACGCCGAACCCCAAGGGCTGATGTCCGTGGACCCGAAAGTCGACCTGAATGCTGTGGCGGAATGGATGTCGCGGCAACGACTCGGCGAAGGCCCCCTGAAAGACGTGTCCGACGTCACCGGGGGAACGCAGAACGTCATGCTGCGCTTCACCCGGTCCGGCCGGCCCTATGTGCTGCGGCGCGGACCGCAACACCTGCGCTCCCGCAGCAACAGCGTGATCCTGCGGGAGACGAAAGTCCTTGCGGCGCTGGCCGGCACCGACGTCCCGCACCCGCATCTGATTGCCACCTGCGACGATCCCAGCGTGCTCGGTGACGCCGTCTTCTACCTGATGGAACCCATCGACGGATTCAACGCCGGCGAGGGGCTGCCGCCGTTGCACGCGGGAGATCCCGGGGTGCGGTTCCAGATGGGGCTGTCGATGGCCGACGCGCTGGCTAAGCTTGGCGCCGTCGACCATGTCGCCGTTGGCCTTGCCGATTTCGGCAAACCGGAGGGCTTCCTGGAACGCCAAGTGCCACGCTGGCTTTCGGAGCTGGAATCCTACCGGGAATACGACAACTATCCGGGGCCCGACATCCCGGGGGTCGAACGGGTGGCGACCTGGCTGGAGCGGCACCGGCCGACGACGTGGACGCCCGGGATCATGCACGGCGACTACCACGCCGCCAACGTGATGTTCTCCCGCACCGGACCCGAGGTGGTCGCGATCGTGGACTGGGAAATGTGCACCATCGGCGACCCGTTACTGGATCTGGGCTGGCTACTCGCCACCTGGCGCCAGCCGGACGGGACCGCGGTGTTCAGTCACGCCCTCGGCGGCCAGGACGGGCTGGCCAGCACCGACGACCTGTTCCAGCGCTACGCCGCCAACACCACCCGCGACTTGTCACACATCACCTGGTACACGGTGCTGGCCTGCTTCAAGCTCGGCATCGTGATCGAGGGCACGCTGGCCCGGGCGTGCGCGGGCAAGGCCGAAAAAGAGGTCGGCGACCAACTCCACGCTGCCACCGTGCACCTGTTCGAGCGGGCGCTCGGGCTGATCGACGGCTCGACGAATCCCTAACTTCCCGCAGGCACTTCGGCGAAACCCGGTTGTCCCGCATCCGCTACCGAGTTGAACCGGTGGCGAGTCACCAGACGCTCGTTGATGTCTTGGATCGCGCTCTCCGGAAGCGCGGTCACCTCGAAGTTCTCACTGATGCGCGAGGGCGTCACGGACGCCGTGAGAACTGCGCTACCGCGCTGGATACCCCACGCCAAAAGCACCTGCGCGGGCGTCTTTCCGAAACGCGCAGCCATCGAGACAACGAGAGGGTCGTCGAGCAGTCGTGGTTCCAGCGAGTGTCCCAGTGAAGCGAACGCCAGCAGGACGATGCCTTCCGCGGTCAGATACTCGTGCAGGTCCCACTGCGGATGGTAGGGGTGCGACTCGACCTCCACGACCGCCGGCTTGATCCGCGCGGCATTGACGACCCTGCGGGTGTTCTCGACGTCGATGTCAGACAACCCGATCGCTTTGGTGAGGCCCGCGTCGACGAGGCCCTCCATCGCCGCCCACGTCTCCTCCAGCGTCACTCCGTCGTCGTACACGACAGCTCCCTGCGCGTCGCGGGGATCCTGGTCATCGCCGGGCCGGAAAGCGAATGGTGTGTGCATCAGATAGAGATCGACCGCGTCGAGCCCGAGCCTGTTGAGGCTGGCCTGCAGCGCGGGCCGGACTCGCTCCGGCCGGTGGTTATTGTTCCACAGCTTGGTGGTGACGAACAGGTCCTCACGCCGGACGGTTCCGTCGGCGAACAACTCCTTGAGTGCGGCGCCCACCTCCGCTTCGTTGCGGTACCGCTCGGCGGCGTCGAGGTGACGGAACCCCACTTGTACCGCGGTCTTGACCGCGTTTCGCGTCTTTGTGTTATCGGATAGCGAGGTCCCGAACCCGAGGGCCGGAATCTGCCCGCCGCTGTTCAAGGTCAATCCGCTCTGCTGCAGACTCTCGTTCGTTGCCATGGTGGTGTGCCTCCGTAGGTTCGCCACCTAGAATAGATGACCAGTCGTCTACTAACAAGGGGTGCGGGCATGGCACTACTTGCCGCCGGTTGTCAGTGCAAGAGCGCTGGGACCGTGACCTTCTCGAACCGGTCGTACGGGGCCCGGCTGCGGGTCACCTTCCCACGAAGTGCCGCACCCTCCCACCCTTCGACCAGCAGGGAGGCGAGCTCCGCGGCGTCGAGGTCGTTCCGGATGTCCCCGGCGTCTCCCTGACCGGAGCGCACACACGCGGTAAGCGCCTCGTTCCAGCCATCAAGAATGCGGACGAGTTCGCTGCGAACGGGTTCACTCGAGCCGCCAAGCTCGAGCGACATGTTGCCGATCAGGCAACCGAGCAGGAAATCGCCGGCCTCGTGTTCGTCGGCGAGCGCATGAAAAAAGCGTGTGATTCGCTGCTCCGCCGACCCGTCGGCGTGCAGCAGCGGCAGCAGCCGCGTCCTGATATCGGACCAGTAGTGGTCGAGGAGCGCCGCCCCGAACGCCTCCTTGCTGGGGAAATACGCGTAGAACGACCCCTTTGGCACGCCGGCCGCGTCCGTGATGTCTTTGACGCCGCTGGCGGCGAATCCTCGTGCGTGCACGACGTCGAGCCCCGCTTGGAGCAGGCGGCCGCGCACCTCGGGATTCGATGGGCGTGGCATGCCATCAAGATTAGCCGACCGGTCGCTTATCATTGCCCAGTCGCCTCGCGGGTGCCACTTGGGAATCACCCACTAATATCTCCCCTCGTGCCCGAGAACCCCGATTACTACTCCGAGCCGACGCAGGCTGCACACTATGGCGGTTACGAAGGCGGTTACGACTACCAGCCGCCGGATCCCCCGACGCCGTGGTACCGCCGCCCGGCGGCACTGGTCGCGGCCGGCGCAATCGGGATAGTCGTGCTCGCGCTCGTGGCGTATGCCGTGTTCACGCTCGTGTCGGGTTCACCGGCGCAGAGTCCCGCAACGACGACGACAACTGCGCCCACTACCGCGGCTCCGGAGCCCCGGGGCCACCACGGAGGTGGAGGCGGTGAGCAGCCTCAGACGGTCACCGAAACGGCGCCCCCACCGAGCACTGACACCGGTACGACGGTGGCGCCGAGCACCGTCACGGTTTCGCCGAGCACCGAGACCAGCACGGTCACCCAAACCGAGACCGTGCCGCCGCGCCGCGGACCGTTCGGCGGCCAACGCCCCTGACGGGACCGGATTGCCGAGGCGCGGCTAGATTCGCAGGTCTCGGCCGATGAGTTCTTTCATGATCTCGTTCGACCCTGCCCAGATCTTGGTGACGCGAGCGTCCATCCAGGCGCGTGCGACGCGGTACTCACGCATGTAGCCATATCCCCCGTGCAGCTGGACGCAGGCGTCGAGGATGCGATTCTGCACCTCCGCCGACCACCATTTGGCTTTGGCCGCGTCGACGGACGTCAACTCGCGCTTGCTGTGTGCGACGACGCCCCGATCCACGTAGGCCTGGGTCACCTCGATCTGAGTGACGAGTTCGGCGAGCAGGAATTTGTTGTATTGGAAACTTCCGATGCTGTTGCCGAACGCCTTGCGCTGCTTGGCGTATTCGACTGTTTCGTCCAGCACCGCCGCGGCGTGCGCGACATTGCTCACGGCTGCGCCGATGCGCTCCTGGGGAAGACGTTCCATCATCGCGACGAAACCCCGGTCCACCTCGCCGATGACGTTCCCCGCGGGCACCCGGACGTCGCTGAAGAAGAGCTCGCCGGTGTCGGCCTCGGGCTGGCCGACCTTGTCGAGTTTGCGGCCCCGTTCGAAGCCCGCCATTCCGGCCTCGACGGCGAACAGCGTTATCCCCTTGGCCTTGCGTTCCGGACTCGTCCGTGCCGCGACGATCACGAGATCGGCGCCAATGCCGTTGGTAATGAACGTCTTCGACCCGTTGATGATCCAGTCGCTGCCGTCGCGCACCGCGGTGGTCTTCAGCGCCGCCAGGTCCGAGCCGCCCGACGGTTCGGTCATGCCGATCGCCGTGATCATCTCGCCGGTGCAGAATTTCGGCAACCAACGCTGCTTCTGTTCGTCGGTCGTCAACTCGACGAGATACGGTGCGGCGCAATCGTAGTGAATCCCAAACGCCGACGCCAAAGCCGCGTTCGACCGCGCCAGCTCCTCGCCGAGCACGGCGTTGAAACGGTAGTCGCCCGCTTCGCCTCCCCCGTAGACGGCGGGCACGTCGACCCCGAGGAACCCGTGCTTGCCGGCCTCGAGCCACAGGTCGCGGTCGAAGTGGCGTTGTCCGATATAGCGTTCTGATTTTGGTTCCACCGACCTTTCGATGAACGAGCGGACCGACTTCCGGAAATCCTCGTGGTCCTCGTTGAAGATCGTGCGTTTCATAGGCGTTTCAGTAGGCGTTTCAGTCGGATTCGAACCTATCGGGTCGCGGCGGGCGGAAAGAAACGGTAAAGCCCTGGGGGTGCACGGAAGGGTTTCCACCTGTCTTGCGGCTGCGCGAGACGGTCGGCCATCGCGTACATCGCGGCAGGGTGGTGACCGAACCCGAAGTGGCTCGACCGCACCGCGATATTCTCGGCGCGGTCGGTTGTGACGTCGAGGCAGGCCCGCCACGAGACGATTCCGTCAAGGCGGCTGTAAATCGACGTCGCCGGCACCGGCAACGGCCCCAGACCTTCCTCAAGTGGCGGCTCCAACTCCTCGACGTGTAGCGCGCGGCAAAGGTTGTAGAACACACGGGCGTTGCTGTGGCGGTGATCCTGAAGCCGGAACGGGCTACCGAGGGTGATCACCTGACGAACCGAATCGGGGGCCTCGCGGGCAAGCCGACGAGCGAAGATACCTCCGAGGCTCCAGCCAATGATGCTGACCTTCTGGGCATTCCGCGCGCGCAGCTCTTCAAGCCGTGCCGGCATGCCAGCGACGATCTTGGCGGTGGGGCCGATGTTGGTTCCCAATCGCCAGGCGTAGGTGCGGTAGCCCAATTGCCTGAGGAAGCGTCGCAGGACGACGGTGGACCAGTCGCTCGCACCCAGACCGGGCATGACGAGAACAGGGTGGCCATCCCCGCGCGGGGCCAGCGACAGGATCGGCCACGTCATCGACAAGGCGCCGAATTCGGCCATCGACCGCGCGTAATCCGTCCACAGCAGCGGCGCGCCGGGCGCCCGCTCTTCAACCGGCGTGCTGGCCAGGTGAGCGAAGCGACCTTGCCGCCAAGGCTGTTCAAGCACGGAACTCATTGGGCTCCTCCCGTCAGGACATCACAACGTCGGCCAGCCCGACGCCCTCGATCGTCGACCAGTTCTCGTCGACGTTGTGCGCCAGGACCAGCAGGTCGCGCAGGTTTCCGTCGCGGTCCCGGATGTGATCACGCAACAGCGCTTCGCCGACGAATCCGAGGCTGCAGAACATCGCGACCGCCCCTTCCTGGTCGACGGCGAGTTCGACGACGACCCTGCGGATGCCCTGCTGGAACGCCTGGGTGAGGGCATGCTGTGCCAGCAATCGGCCGACGCCGGAGCCGCGCCGCTGCGGGTCGACGACGAGGCGAAGCTCGCCGACGTGGCTCGACCAGCCGGGCAACCGCTCGATCGCGACGTATCCCGCGATGGCGGAACCGTCGCTGTCGATCCACCGCAGCTGATCGTCTGCCAATGCCGCGATTGCCGCGCGGTCGGTGACGTCCTCGCGGATGAAGGTGAGATCGCGTTCCGACAACGTGCCGAAGAATTCTGCGACGCTGTCGATATCGCTCTGGGTGATGGCGCGGATTGTCATGTCAACGGCTCGCTTCGCTGTTGGAGGAACTCGATTAGCTTCGGAATGGTCTTGCGGTGCGCCGACTTGCCGACCACGAGGCCCACATGTCCGCCGTCCATGCGCAGCAGTTCCTTCTGTGACGACCCGACGAGATCCATCACGGGCGCCGAGGCGGCCTCGGGAATGATGGTGTCGCGGGCGCCCAGCACCGCAAGGAACGGCACCGAGATGTCGGTGAGACTAACGCGATCCCCGCCGAGTTCAAGGCGCCCGGTCATCAGGGCGTTATCGCGGACGAGCCTCGTCGCGGTCTGGCGAGCCACCGCACCGGGCAGCGGTATGTGATCGGTGGCCCACCCATTCATCAACTGGTGTCCGGCGACGTAGTCGTCGTTCCACATCCGGTCCAGCAGATTGACGTAGTTGGTGATGTCACCCATCGGTGCCAGCGATCGGAAGCCCTGCAGGATCAGCTGCGGAGGAATGTTGCCGTCATCACCGAGAACCGAATCGACATCCAGCTCCGTGCGTCCGATCACGTCGACGAGCGGGCCCAGCCGGGGAAAGTCGACAGGGGTGGCGACAACGGTCAGGCTCCGCAACGGGGAGGACGGGTTGTGGGCCGCGTGCATCAACGTGAGCACCCCGCCGAAGCAGTACCCCAGCAGGTTCACTTCGGATGTGTTTGACCGGCGACAAACCTGCCTGATCGCCGCGGGGATGGCGAGGTCGACGTAATCCTCGAACCGGTTCTTGGCGTCACGCTCGTCGGGGACGCCCCAATCGAGCATGTAGACGTCGAGACCCGCTTGAAGCAGCGCCTCGATCAGGCTGTTGCCGGGTGTGAGATCCAAGATGTAACTGCGGCTGACCAGGCTCGGAATGATCAACAGCGGCGGCGTGAAACGCACCGACTCGTTGCGGTAGTGCCATAGTTCGGCGCGACCGAACGTCCAGACGACGTCCTTCGGGGTCTGTCCTACCTTCGGCTTCGAAACGCCCGCGGCCAGCTTGATGCCGTTCCGGGTGCGCAGCGCGGCGCGCTCGATCTCCCGACGGACACGATCAAGCGTCGAGAGCTGCTCAGTCGGTGCCGGCATCGTCATGCTCCTCCACATACCGAGACAGTTCGAGACGCAGCGAGCGGACCTCGTGATCGAGGTCGCCAACCTGTCGCCGAAGTCGTTTGATGTCGGTGCCGGCCGGGAGGTTGAGCGTGTGCAGCACGCGCGCGTTGACCCCGTCGACCGTCCGGCCGACCGTCGACCGCAGCGTCGCCGCAACGGCGACCACTTGAGAGAACGTCGGCGTGGAGACCAGCTCCTGCAGACGCGGCTCGAGTCGAGTCTGCACGGCCGTGTACGCCTCCACCCAGGACGGGATCTTCACCACATCGCCTCCACCTGCGTGGGACGCCGGGCTGTCAGCGCAGTAACGCCCCCACCGCTTGTTCGACCTTCTTCGCGTCCGGCACTTCGCCGGTGATCATGTCGGCGTAGATGAACGTCTCGCCGATCCGGACAAGCAGATACGCGGTGTCGTGCAGAGGCAGCGGGAGCGCCAACCGTCCCGCGTTGACCTCGGCTTCCAGCAGTTCCTCGACGACCGCCGTCATCCGTGACTGGAAGGGCGTGGCCTTGGTGGTGAGGATGCGCAGCGCGCGCTCCGGCTCGCTGCGGACCCACTTCCCGAAGAACGCCGAATCGATTGCCGCCTGCGAGAATTTGCCCATCGTCGACGCCAACAGAGTCGCGCCTTCGCCGTCTGCCTGCTCCCGCGCGGCTCGAAAGGTCGGTTCGGTCACCGACCAGACGAGTTCCGCCAAGAGCTCGTCGCGGCCGCCCACCCAGCGGAACAGGGTCGCTCTGTTGACGCCGACAGCCGCCGCGAGTTCCTGCATTTCGATGCGCCGTCCCTCGATGAACGCGCGGCGCGCGATCTTGAACGCACTCAGTGGATCCGGCCGGCTGGTCGGCATCGCCAGTTGCCGTGCAAGCGGTGTCTCGCGCATCCGCTCTCTCCTGCCCGACGCGCGCGCGGGCGACAGTTGCCATGCCAAGCACGCGTCTCACTACTGCGTCACACATCGTATCGTCGCGAGCCCGCAACCTGGTCGACGCTGCATGGTCCGCAAGGGGCTCGGGATGCTCATGCAACGGTCTCCACGCGGTGCTACATATTTTAATTTTGTCGCATCCTGTGTCGCATTGCCATCTGATGCATTCGTGCAGTGTATCCACAGCTGTCAAATTGCGCTAGGTGGTCTTGCCGGCGAGCAGGGTGCGGCGCGCTGCGTTAGGCGGCGTTAGGGCTGTGACCCATAGGGACTGGTAGTGAGCGCGCCCGGGTCGTACTCGCGCATGGACCGTGCATGTGCATTCGGTTAATCTTCGCGTTGAGTGTGGCGAGTCGGGCCGCCGGTAGATGTCCTACGGGTGCCACTGATTGGCGCAGTCGGTATGACCTCCGGCGTGAGCTTGCCGGCCAATTTGGTTGCGGCGGCGAGGTTTACAGAGTTGATCAGCGGGCGGGCGACCAGTCCCACACGGATTGGTCATCGGGTGGGTAGTCGGCGCAGTGGTCGGTTTCTTTGGCGGCAACGCCCTTGTTGTTGAAGAAGATCTTGGCCCAATTGGGCCACGCCGCCGTCATTGGATCGGCGAAGTTGGTAACCATTTGTTCGGAGTAGCCTCTGCGATCCGCAGGGCTGAGCGAATAGAAGTA
>Ga0210389_10002259_pt1 | contig 15265 bp, 14 predicted proteins | sample IncBWH28OmetaG_FD_160127 | JGI IMG/M metagenome (GOLD analysis project Ga0210389, IMG submission 160127) | Forest soil microbial communities from Barre Woods Harvard Forest LTER site, Petersham, Massachusetts, United States - Inc-BW-H-28-O ...
GTCCACGGGTCCTCCATCCGACACGGCCTGACAGCGATAGCCAAACCGATAGTAGCCGTCCCGGAACCGCCTACTCCGGGCATCGGTAACGACCGATCGTGACCACCACTACCACGAGGAGCGCTACCAGTCCGGGAAGAACTAGCCAAGCAGGCCAGCCAAATAACCAGCCAGCTAGACAAAAGGTTTAGGTTGCTGAAAGCCGGCTGAGAACGTTTCGCGCCCGAGCCCACCCGGTTTGTAAGGTTCCCGCATGACAGTGACTCAGGCGATGCGAGGGACTGGAGAGGCGTCCGGCATCCAGCTTGCCGTATCCACGACAGGCCTCACGAAGCGCTTCGGTGACCGCACCGTCGTGGACCACGTCGACCTTGCCATCCCGGCGGGCTCGGTCTGCGGTTTCGTGGGTCCGAACGGCGCCGGCAAGACCACCACGATCAGGATGCTGCTCGGCCTCATCCGGCCCACGGCCGGCAGCGGTTCCATCCTCGGCGGCAGCCTCACCGAGCCCGCGTCCTACCTGCGCAAGGTCGGCGCGCTCATCGAGGCGCCCGCGTTCTACCCGCAACTGAGCGGCCGCGACAACCTCAAGGCACTCGCCCGCCTTGGCCAGCTGAACCTCAAGACCGTGGAGCCCGCCCTCGCCCGGGCCGGCCTGGCGGCTCGCGCGGGTGACAAGTACCGCTCGTACTCGCTCGGGATGAAGCAGCGCCTTGGCATCGCGTCCGCCCTGCTGCCGGACCCGGAACTGCTGATCCTCGACGAACCGACGAACGGCCTCGACCCGGCCGGCATCGTCGAGATGCGGGGACTGATCAGGTCGTTCGCCGACGACGGCATGACGGTCCTGGTGTCGAGCCACCTGATCTCCGAGATCGAGCAGATCTGCGACTACGTGATCATGATCAGGGGCGGACGGCTGGTGCACCAGGGCAGCGTCGCGGACCTCAGGGCAACACAGCAAAGCGACGTCATCGTCGCTCCCGAGCATGACGCCGACCGCGAGCAGCTGGCCAAGATCCTTGAGGCGGCCGGCTGCACCGTGACGGCAAGGCCCGCGGAAAACGGCGTCCTCGTTGAGACGGCGGGCCTCAGCGCCGCGGACCTCAACCGCCTTGCCGCGAACAACGGCATCACGCTCCGCCAGCTCGCCGAGCAGACCAGGAGCCTGGAGCGGGCGTTCTTCGCACTGACTGGAACCGACGAGGCCGGACTCCGCCCCGGCCAGGAGATGGGAGCGATCAAGTGACCTGGGCAGCGTTCACCAGCGAATGGACGAAGCTGAAGCGCAGGACGCTGCTGCTGTCCACCTTCCTCGGCCTCGCCGTGGCGGCCTCGGCCTTCGTGATCCTGCTGTTCAGCCAGGCGCCGGCCACCGGGCACGGCGGCCTGCCGTCGTTGCAGCAGCTCGCCCGGCCCAACGGCCTGGTCCTCGGCGTCACCAGGGCGACGATGCTGCTCGGGATCGTGGCGTTCGGCATCGCCGCCGCGCAGACGGCGAGTGAGTACAGCCTCGGCACGCTGCGGCAGCTCCTAGTCCGGCAGCCGAGGAGGATCGTGCTGCTGGTCGGCAAGATGCTCGCCGTGATCACGTTCATCCTGCTCGCGTTCCTCTTCGCGGCGGTTGTCGCGTTCGTGGTCGCCATCGTGATGGCGCACGCCCGCCACACGTCGACCAGCGCGTGGTTCACCGGCACCGGTCTCGGCGACCTGTTCCGCGCGCTCGGTGACATCGCGCTCGCCGTCGCCGGCTATAGCATCCTCGGGCTCGCCATCGGGCAGCTCCTGCGCTCCGCGGTGTTCGCGGTCATCGCGGGTCTCGCCTGGATCATCGCCGTCGAGAACATCATCGCGCGCATCGTCCCCAGCACCGCCAACTGGCTGCCGGGCGCTTCCCTGGCAACGGTGGCCTCGGGCGGCACGGAAGGTCCCAGCTTCAGCCACGGCCTGATCGTCGCCGCGATCTACCTGGTAGTCGCCCTCATCGCCGCGCTTGGCACCTTCGCGCGCGCCGACGTGACCGCCTGACAGTTAAAACCGGGAAAGTCAAGATCACGGTGATCCCGAACTGACGAGTTCTTTCATCCTGCCCCGCACCCGGATGTCCTTCGGCCGGGACCGTCAGGATGAAAGGACTCGCAGTGCTCCACCGGCACTGCCGATTGCTTCTCCCGGCCTGGGATACTAGTCAGTAACCAATGGTTCGTGGGCAGTGAGGAGCAGACATGCGTCGTACCGTGTTCAACGAGGACCACGAGGCCTTCCGTCAGGTGCTGCGGGACTTCATCGAGGCCGAGGTCGTCCCGAACTACCAGGCGTGGTACGACGCGGGGATCGTGCCCCGCGACTTTTACTACAAGCTCGCGGAGCTCGGCATCTTCGGCATCGCGGTGCCCGAGGAGTACGGCGGGGCGGGGATCAAGTCCTTCAAGTACTCCGCGATCGAGACCGAGGAAGTGCACCGGGCGGCGGTGAGCTTCGGCGGATCCGGCGTCCACGTGGCGCTGTGCCTGCCGTACCTGCTCAAGCTCGGTACCGACGAGCAGAAGAAGCGGTGGCTGCCGAAGTTCAGCTCCGGCGAGATGATGTTCGCGATCGCCATGACCGAGCCGGGCACGGGCTCGGACCTGGCCGGCATGAAGACGACCGCGAAGCTGTCGCAGGACGGCAGCCACTACGTCCTCAACGGCGCCAAGACGTTCATCACCGGCGGCGTGCACGCCGACCGGATGATCGTCTGCGCCCGCACGGCGCCGCAGCGCGAGGACGACCGCCGCTACGGCATCTCGCTGCTGGTGGTGGACACCAAGGCCGAGGGATACGCCGTCGGCCGCAAGCTCGACAAGATCGGCCTCAAGGTGCAGGACACCGCTGAGCTCTCGTTCTCCGACGTGCGGGTCCCGGTGGAGGACCTGCTTGGCGAGGAGAACAAGGGCTTCTCCTACCTTGGCCAGAACCTCCCGCAAGAGCGGCTCGCCATCGCCTACGGCGCCTACGCCCAGGCCGCGGCCGCGGTGGAGTTCGCGAAGCGGTACACCCAGGAGCGGAACATCTTCGGCAAGTCCGTCGCCTCGTTCCAGAACACGAAGTTCGAGCTTGCCGCCTGTAAGGCGGAGGTTGACGCCGCCCAGGCCGTTGTCGACCGGGCCCTTGAGGCGCACGATGCCGGCGAGCTGACCCCTGCCGAGGCCGCGTCCGCCAAGTTGTTCTGCACCGAGGTCGCGGGCCGGGTGATCGACCGCTGCCTACAGTTGCACGGCGGCTACGGCTACATCACCGAATACCCCATCGCGCGCCTGTACGCGGACAACCGGGTCAACCGCATCTACGGCGGCACGTCCGAGGTGATGAAGACCATCATCGCGAAGGACATGGGACTGTAGGCCGGTATCTCGACCAGTAGCAACTAGCAAAAACGTCATATGCGTGTAACTTTTACGGACTTTCGCGCAATTGCGCGTTATGGTCTTGCTCCGTGTATCACGGACCCGTCATCGACGCGCACACCCATCCGATGCTCGATCCCGAAAGCCAGATCGTCGCAGTACCCCATCCGCCCAAGGCTTACCGTGCGCTGACCGAGAACTCCCCGGTCAGGCGAGCGGCGGCACTCACGATCGCGCGCGGCGGTGACCCGGATAGGACCAGGGCCCGTAACAACGCGATCCTTGAGCTCGCGCAGGATACGGACGGATTCTTTTTCCCGGTCTGCTCGGTCCATCCAGCCGATGGCACGGCGGCACTCCGGGAGATTGACCGGGTTGCCGCCGCGGGTGCCGCCTGGCTGAAGCTGCACCCGAACACGCAGGATTTCGACGTTGCCGATTCCGGGGTGGTAAAGGTGGTCGGCAAGGCCGCCGAGTGCGGCCTGCCCGTCTTGTTCGACGCCTACTCGCCGTGGGACGCGAACCAGCCAGGGAAGTTCGCCAACCTCGCGACGGCCGTGCCCGAGTCCAGGATCATCCTCGCCCACTCGCACGGCCCGGGGTTCGCTCAGCTGCTCTTCTACGACATCCTCGGGCGTTACCCGTGGTGGGGGCGGAACGTCTGGATCGATATTTCGGTCATCGGGCCGATGCTGGCGGGTGGCCCGTTCGCCGAGCAGTTCGTGTGGGTGCTGCGGAAGGTGGGCATCGACCGGGTCATTTTCGGCAGCGACTACCCGGTCGACGACCCGCTGGACGCCATCCGCGCCGTCGCCGAGCTTGGCTTTACCGATGAGGAACTGGCCGCGATCCTGCACGACAACGCCGCCGCGCTGCTCAACGACAACCCGGCCACGGACAGGCGTTAGGACGCCGCGGCAGTCACGGCCGGGGTCTCGAGACGCTGCCCGTTCGCGGCCGCGGTCACCCGCACATCATGGACTGGCCGCGAGGTCCAGGGGTAGTTATCAAGTTCGTGCAGACCTTCGATGACGTAGTTCGCCTGGTCGCCGAGTTGCCCGAGGTGACCGAGGGCGAGGAGAAGCACCGCGGCCTTCGCACCTGGCAGGTCGTGGGCAAGGCGTTCGCCTGGGAGCGTCCGTTTAGCAAGGCCGACCTCAGGCGCTTCGGCGACCAGCCTCCGCCGCAGGGGCAGATCCTCGCGATCCGCACCGCCGACCAGGCGGAGAAAGAGGCGATCCTGGCTCAGGGCAAGGACTGCTTCTTCACGATCCAGCACTTCAACGGCTTCAACGCCTACCTCGTCCAGTTGGACGAGGTCACGGCGCAAGACCTCAGGGAAGCGCTGGTGGACGGCTGGCTGGCGATGGCGCCTGCACAGCTTGCCGAGGGTTTCCTCGGCAAGTAGTCCCAGCAAAACGCACTACCGCTCGGCACCGCGCGCCGTTGAGCTGTCTCAAATAGCAAGACAAAGTTGATCACTATTCAAGATTTCCTCTAGAGTGGCGACATGCCTGAGGTCTACACGCACGGTTATCACGAGTCCGTCCTCCGCTCGCACAAGTGGCGCACCGCCGCGAACAGCGCCGCCTACCTGCTGCCGCACCTCGCCCCGGACGCGAAGGTTCTCGACGTCGGCTGCGGTCCGGGCACGATCACGGCGGACCTCGCCGACCGGGTGCCGCAGGGCCATGTCACCGGCATGGACGCGGGGCAGGAGGTAATCGGGCAAGCCCGCGCGGCCTTCGAGCGGGGCCAGCAGGGCAACCTCGACTTCGTGACCGGCGACGTCTACGCCCTGGACTACCCCGACGCCAGCTTCGACGTCGTGCACGCCCACCAGGTCCTGCAGCACCTAGGCGACCCGGTGCGGGCGCTGCGTGAGATGCGCCGCGTCACTAAGCACGGCGGGCTCGTCGCCGTCCGCGACACCGATTTCGGCGGCATGACCTGGTACCCCGAGTTGCCCATCCTCGACGAGTGGCGGCAGTTCTACATCACGGTCGCCCGCGGCAACGGCGGCGAGCCGCACGGCGGGCGCCGCCTGCACGTTTGGGCCAAGGAGGCGGGGTTCACCGACATCACCTGCTCGTCTTCCAACTGGACCTACGCCACGCAGGCCGACCGGTCCTGGTGGGGCGGCCTGTGGGCCGACCGCACGGTCAAGTCGACGTTCGCGGCCACCGCGACGGAGGGCGGCCACGCGACGGCCGGGTACCTGGAGCGGATCGCCGACGGCTGGCGCACCTGGGCCGCCGACGAGAACGGCTGGTTCCTGGTCCCGCACGGCGAAATCCTCTGCCGCGTGGCATAGCCCCGCGGGCGGTTATCACGGTGGATATTTCCGCACACCCGGGTGTGCGGAAATCCACCGTCTCTATGAATCCTCTGGGTTATGGCAGGATTGGTGGGTTCCGGCCGGAAACTGACGTGGCCGCACTCATTGGCCGGGATGATCTCCGCCCTAGGTCTCGGACCAAAGGGGCAAACGTCGCATTTGGCTTACGTGGCGCTAGGCAACGGGGCGGAGTGGGCTTACGGTCGGGAGATGGGCAGATACGAGGACGCATTTCGCCGGAGCCTCGACGACCCGGCCGGGTTCTGGGGCGAGGCCGCCACCGCCATCGACTGGTACACCCAGCCGAAAACGATTCTTGATGACAGCAACCCGCCCTTTTACCGCTGGTACAAAGGCGGCACGCTCAACACTTGCCACAACGCCCTCGACCGTCACGTGGACAACGGGCATGGTGACCAGCTCGCGCTGATTTACGACTCGCCGGTGACGGGCGTCAAGCAGACATTCACGTTCACCGAGCTCAGGTACGAGACCGCCAGGTTCGCCGGCGTGCTGGCCGGGCTCGGCATCACCAAGGGTGACCGCGTGGTCATCTACATGCCGATGATCCCCGAGGCCGTGGTCGCCATGCTTGCCTGCGCGCGGCTCGGCGCGGTGCACAGCGTCGTGTTCGGCGGCTTCGCGGCGCACGAGCTAGCGGTCAGGATCGATGACGCGAAGCCTAAGCTCATCGTCTCGGCGTCCTGCGGCATCGAGGTCACCCGCATCGTGGAGTACAAGCCCATCCTTGACGCGGCGATCGACGAGGCGGAGCACAAGCCCGAGCGCACGATCATCGTGCAGCGCTCCCAGGCGGTGGCTGCCCTGGGTGAGACGGACCTGGACTGGCACGATCTCATGGCCGCGGACCCCGTGCCCGCTCCCTGTGTCCCGGTGGACGCCACCGACCCGCTCTACATCCTCTACACCTCCGGCACCACAGGAAAGCCGAAGGGCGTGGTCAGGGACAACGGCGGCCACGCGGTCGCCCTCGTGTGGTCGATGCGCAACATCTACGACACCCATCAGGGCGAGGTGTTCTGGGCCGGCTCCGATGTCGGCTGGGTCGTCGGCCACTCCTACATCGTGTACGCGCCGCTGCTGGCCGGCTGCACCACGATTCTCTACGAGGGCAAGCCCGTCGGCACCCCGGACGCCGGCGCGTACTGGCGGGTCATCGCCGAGCACGGCGTCAAGACGCTCTTCACCGCGCCGACGGGCTTCCGCGCGATCCGCAAGGAAGACCCGGACGGCAAGCTCAAGAACGGCTATGACCTGAGCGGGTTCCGGTACCTGTTCCTGGCGGGCGAGCGCCTCGACCCGGAGACCTACCGGTGGGCAGGCGAACTGCTGAACGTCCCGGTGATCGACCACTGGTGGCAGACGGAGACCGGCTGGGCGGTCGCCGCCGACCCGATCGGCCTCGACCCGAAGCCGACGAAACCGGGCTCGCCGAGCCTGCCCGTCCCCGGCTACGACGTTCAGATCTTGGACGAGGAGGGCAACCAGGCCAAGCCGGGCGAAACGGGGAACATCGCCATCAAGTTGCCGCTGCCGCCATCTTGCCTGCTCACCTTGTGGCACAACGACGAGGGCTTCATCCGCTCCTACCTGTCCCGTTATCCCGGCTACTACCTCACGGGCGACGGCGGCTTCAAGGACTCCGACGGCTACCTGTACGTCATGGGCCGCATCGATGACGTGATTAACGTGGCCGGCCACCGGCTGTCCACCGGCGAGATGGAAGAGGTCCTGGCCAGCCACCCGGCGGTCGCCGAGTGCGCGGTGTTCGGCGTCAGCGACCCGGTCAAGGGCGAGGTGCCGCGCGGCCTCGTGGTGCTCAAGGCGGGCATCGCCGCCGAGCCGGGGCAGCTAGCGGCCGAGCTCGCTCAGCTGATCCGCGACCGCATCGGCCCGATCGCGGCGCTGAGCAGGCTCGACATCGTGGCCGGCCTGCCCAAGACGCGTTCGGGGAAGATCCTCAGGAAGACGATGCGCGGCCTGGCGAACGGGAAGGACGAGCCCGTCCCGTCCACCATCGACGACATGTCCGTCCTCGACAGCCTGCGCCCGATTCTCCGGGGCGACCCGACCTGACCTTCCCGCAGGCGCTGGCCCCCCTGTACCGCGCCCTGGTGGTGGCGCCTGCGACGTTACTCGTCGTCAGGGTGCTCTTGGCCGGCCCGCCTCAGCAAGATGTCGAGCTGGTGAGCAAGCCGCAGTCGTTCCGAAGATACTTCAGACAGTCGCGCTATCAGGTCGTCACGCTGACGGACAACCTCAGCCAGCTGCTGCTCTAGTTCGATGATCCGCCGGATGGCGGCCATCGTCATGCCTTCGTCGGCCATCGTGGCCACCTGCTGGATGACGCGGATCTCAATGCGCGTGTACCGGCGCTGGCGGCCGGCCGAGCGCTGCGGCGAGACGACCTGAAGCTCGTCGATGCGGCGCAGGAAGGCCTGCTTGAGCGAAAGCATGTCCGCGACCTGCCCGACGGTATAAAGCGGGATGTTCTCATCCTCAAACGGCTCCATGTGCACCTCCTCGTCATCCTGTTGTGCTGTCACAACCACCCGGCACGATGCTAAGCGGCCAGCGGAGCATTGCGCTCCGCTGGCCGCTACTAGCTTCTCAGCTGACGCTGCCGCCACGGCAGACTTACTCGGCCGGAAGCTCCTTGGCCTCGCTCTGGGTGCCGACCGTGATCTTGCGCGGCTTGGCCTCCTCGCGGACCGGAATGCGGATCTCCAGCACGCCGTCGTGGTGGCTGGCCTCGATCGCCTCGGCCTCCAGGTTGTCCGAGAGCCGGACGCGCCGGGTGAAGCTGCCGAACAGCCGCTCGCGGACGACCGGGTTCTCACCCTCGGTCTTGGCCTCCTCGCGCGTCGCGCTGACGGTGAGGACACCCTTGTCGACGGTCACGTCGATCTTGTCCTGGTCCACGCCGGGGACGTCGAAGCGGAGAACCACCTCGCCGTCGCGGCGGACGGTGTCCATCGGCAGGGCCGGGGCGTAGCTGAAACCCCCGTGGTTGAGAGCACTGCCGCCGAACGCGCGTCGGACGATGCGGTCGAAGTCACGGCTGCGCGGGTCGAGAGTCGTCAGGTACATCGCTGCCTCCTTGGAGGGCTGCCACCCCTGTGTGGTCTCGCCCTTCGCTAGTAGGAAACTTACAGCTCAAGTTGTATATTCCTTTCCGCTGTCCTGTCAAATAACTTGCGGTCCTGGTGGCATCCGGTGGCCAGGTCTACCCTCAAGTCATGGCAATTCGCGACATCAGGCTGTTCGGTGACCCGGTCCTGCGTACCGCCGCCGAGCCCGTCACCGACTTCGACAAGCAGTTGCGCACCCTGGTCAAGGACCTGACGCAGACGCTCGACCACGCGCAGGGCGCCGGGCTCGCCGCGCCGCAGATCGGTGTGGGCCTGCGGGTATTCGCCTACGCGGTTGGCGGCGAGCGCGGCTACCTGGTGAACCCGGTCCTCGAGTTCCCGGACGAGGAGGAGCAGGACGGCGAGGAGGGATGCCTGTCGTTTCCCGGCATCTACTACGACGTGAAGCGCCGACTGAACACGGTGGCCCGCGGCTTTACCGACCGGGGTGACCCGATCCAGGTCGTCGGGACGGAGATCCTTGCCCGCTGCCTGCAGCACGAGACGGACCACCTAGATGGCGTTCTGTTCATCGACCGGATGGATCCAGTGACCAAAGGTCAGGCTATGAGGGAAATCAGAGCCGCAAACTGGGACATTTCGGTCAAGGTCAGCCCGCACCGGATTACTGACCGCATACTCTGACACCTAGTGCGGGAGTGCCCCGTGCTCCCGCATACATAAGGCCGGAAGCGTGGTAAAAGACCCACTCCAGAGGTAGTTGAGGCACAGGGTGGGTACTGAATCCTAGCGATTCGTTTATCCGAATTCGATAGCTTCCCTGCGGGGCCTGGACTATCCGGGAGGTATGCGAACATGGCGCAGATGGTGCCTCGTGGTGAGGTGGGTCCCGAATGGGACAACGAGCGTGACAGCAGCCCGCCGCAGGATCAGGGCGGCCGCTTGCGCGGGAACATGAGCCGCTATGTGGATCCGCCTCAATCCGAAGAGCAGCGCAACCAGGCGCCGGGTCAAGGGCCTGGTGACCCGGCGCTCGTTAAGCCCCCGGCGGGAGATCCGCCGCGGCGGCGCAAGGTTCGTTTTCGTCGTACCCGGCGGCTGTACCGTCGCCGTTCCGTCCGGATCATCAGCGCGGTGATCGGGCTCTTCTTCGTCTGGGCGCTGTTCTCAGCCGGCCAGGCCGCCTTCAAGAACAACGGCCAGGGCGTGTCCGCGAACCTCGCGGAATGGGCCAGGGACCACTACCTCGGCCCGGTTGTGACGTTCGGCGAGTGGCTGAGCTACAACCCGCCGCCAAAGGGCGGCAAGCCGGCATTCTCGCTCGCCGTGCCGAGCGGTGAGGGGATCACCGCGAGCCAGGCGCCGAAGGGCGCGTCATCGACGAGCAACGTGAAGACCACAGTCAAGCCGGCCTTCGTACCCGACATCCCGGCCACGCTGAAGTCCCTCGCGGGGGCGTCGATCGCCGGCGAAGGCCAGTGGCGCGTGGTGGAGAAGGTGAACGGCGAGCCGGCGATCATGACGACGTTCCTGCGGGATGCGACGTACACATCCGAGGTCAACGGCATCGCGTCGATCGACCAGCGGCTGGTCACGTTCTCGCTGCGTCCCGGCACGGAGGATCCAGGACCCGCCAACTGGGGCGTGCCCGACTACATACCCGCAAGCCAGCGCGCGGGCCTGCTCGCCACGTTCAACGGCGGGTTCAAGCTGGACTCCGCCGGAGGCGGCTTCTACCTGAACGGCATTTACCACGGCTCGCTGGAAGACGGGGCCGCGTCGATCGTCTACTACAAGAACGGCACGATCAAGATCGGCGAGTGGGGCCGGGACTTCACGATGAACTCCTCGATCGAGGGCGTCCGGCAGAACCTCAAGCTGCTTGTGGACCACGGCCAGGTGTCGTCGGACGCGAACTCGGACGTGATGGCCAACTGGGGCGCGACGCTTGGCGGCGGGTACTACGTCTGGCGGTCCGGCATCGGCATCACCAAGGACGGGCGGATCGTCTACGTGTACGGCCCGGCGCTCAACGCGCAGGACCTGGGCCAGCTGCTGCAGCGGGCCGGCGCGGTGGAGGGCATGCAGATGGACATCAACCCGTCCTGGATGAAGTTCGACTACTACCAGGCCAAGGGCAAGGCAAGCGACCCGACGCCCGAGCCGCTGCTGCCGACACAGCAGCCAAGCCCCTACTCGTACTACACCCCGTCGACCCGCGACTTCACCGCGGTCTACGCACGGTGACCATCGACAAAACGGCGGCGCCCGGCGAGGAAACAGGGCCGCAGGCAGCGGTGCCCGCCGCCGCGGCCCTGCCGTTCTCGCCTGTACGCTGGGCGCGCGCCGTCGTCCTGACGACGCGGCCGCGGCAGTGGCCGAAGAACCTGCTGGTGTTCGGGGCGCCGCTGGCCGGGGCGTCGCTCGGCCGCATTGACGGTTTCGGCTACGCCCTGCTCGCCATGCTCGCCTTCGGCTGTGCGTCGGCCGCGGTCTACTTCGTCAACGACGTCGCCGACGTCGAACGGGACCGGCGCCACCCGGTCAAGCGGAACCGGCCAATCGCCTCGGGTGCGCTGCCCGAGCAGCACGCGCTGGTACTTGCCGTGCTCGCCGCGGTGTTCGCGGTCGGCATCGGCGTGCTGATCCGCGAGCCGCTGCTGGTCGTAACTGCGTCCGTGTACCTGTGCCTGTCGTTTCTCTACTCGTTTAAGCTCAAGCACGTCCCGTTCGTCGAAATGCTGATCGTGGCATCGGGGTTCGTGCTGCGGCTGCTTGGCGGCGCGGCCGCGACCCACGTCAAGCCGTCTGTCTGGTTCCTGCTCGTGTGCAGCCTCGGCGCGCTCGGCGTGGCGGTGGCCAAGCGGTATACCGAGCTGACCAGCCTGGGGGCGGACGCCGTCCGGCACCGCCCGGTGATGCGCTGGTACCGGCCGGACATGCTCCGGGCCGCGCAGGTGCTCATCGGGGTCGGTGTCCTCGCGACCTACCTGATGTGGGCGCTTGGCGAGAGCATAGCCGCCCGGCCGTGGCACCTGGCGTCCGCGCTGCTGCTGGCCGGCGCGCTGGTCCGGTTCGGCGTGCTCACGGCGCGCCGCACGGTGCGCCCGGTGGAAGATCTGATTACGCGGGACAGTGTCATGCTGTGCTTTGAGGCGGCGTGGCTTGCCTTGTTCTGCGTCGGCCTCTACGTGGAGTAACAGTGAAAGTTTTGCTGCTTGGCGGTACAAGCGAGATCGGCCTTGCGATTCTCTCCGCGCTGCGCCTCGGATCCGACGCGGAGGTCATCCTGGCGGGCCGGGACCCGCAGCGGCTTGAGGCGGCGGGGAAATCGCTCAGCCACCCGGTCACGGTCGCCCGGTATGACGCGATGGAGACCGGCACCCACCAGGCGTTCGCCGATGAAATCTGCGCCGGGGGAGTCCCCGATCTCGTCATCGCCGCGACGGGCGTGCTGACCCCGCAGCAGCGGCTTGAGCAGGACGTGCAGCTTGCCGCGACCATGATCGAGACCAACCTCACCGGGCACGTCACGGCACTGCTCGCCTTCGGCGAGGCCATGCGCCGCCGGGGCAGCGGCACGATCGTGGTCCTGTCGTCGGTCGCGGCGGTCCGGCCGCGCAAGTTCAACTCCGTTTACGGGGCGACGAAGGTGGGGCTCGACGCGTTCGCCCGCGGCTACGCGGACTCCCTGCATGGCACCGGCGTCCGGGTGCTGCTCGTCCGGCCGGGGTTCGTGACCGGCCGGATGACCGAGGGGATGAAACCAGCGCCGCTGGCGACGACCCCGCAGGCCGTGGGCGCGGCGGTCGCGCGGGCACTGCACGGCAGGAAGTCCGTGGTGTGGGTGCCTGCCCCGCTGCAGGGCATGGCGGCGGCGATGAAGCTGGTTCCGCGCCCGGTCTGGCGCAGGCTGGAAAGCTAACGCACGGCTACTTCGCGGTGATCCGCGTGCCGTCCTCGCCGCCTTCGCAGATGGACTTCATGACGCCCACCGCGCCGACGTCGAAGACGTGCATGGTGAGCGCCTGCTCGTTGGCGAGCACGAACGCGCTGGTGTCCATGACCCTGATGTCCGCCGCGAGGGCTTCCTCATAGGTCAGGGTGGCGAACCGCTTAGCGTTCGGGTTGTGCTTGGGGTCGGAGTCGTACACGCCGTCCACCCCGTGCTTGGCGACGAGCAGCGCGTCGGCTTCCAGCTCAAGCGACCGCTGCACGGCGGGGTAGTCGGTGGTGACATAGGGCTGGCCGATGCCACCCGCGAGCACGACGATGAAATGGCGCTCCAGGTGGTAGATAGCCTTCAGCCGGATGAACGGCTCGGCGACGCTGTGGATAGGCACCGCGGTCATCACCCGGACTTCCGCGTCGGTCCGCGCGGTGAGCGCACCCCGCAGCATGAGCGCGTTCATCACGGTGCCGAGCATGCCGATGTTGTCCGCCTCGGCCCGGCTGATCCCCCATCCCTCAGCCATCCGGCCGCGGAAGTAGTTCCCGCCGCCAACGACGACCGCCACCTGGACGCCGAGGTTGTGCAAGGACAGCACCTCGTCGGCGACCCGGGCGAGGCTCGCGGGATCAACACCGGTTCCGGCGGACCCGGCCAGGGCCTCGCCGCTGAGTTTGACAACCACTCTGCGATACCGCGGCAACGTCCTAGCCCCCTCCGCTCTTTGTTTTCTGGTGGCCACGGTACCAGCCAGCGCGGCCTGCGTGCTCATCGGCCGGTGCCCGCGGACTCCTGCTGGTTGCATCGTGTGACGTACCGCGACCCGTTAGGCGACACTCGTTTCGTAGCGTCTCAACACTTCGTAGCGTCTTAAGATTTGGCGTCGGCCCAGGATCCGGCGACCGTGATGTCGGCGATGAACCGGACCGCACCGCCCGGTGCCCAGCGCCTGGTGGCCTCGGCCAGGCAGGCGTCGACCAGGCCGGCCGCCTGCTCCGCCCGCTCGGCGGGGACGTGCACGAGGAGTTCGTCGTGCAGGCAGAGCACGATCCGTGCGCCCAGCGGCGCGGTCCTGGCGCGGACCGTGACCGCCCACATCTTGAACAGTTCCGCCGCGGCGCCCTGCACGACGGCGTTGCGGCCGTACCGGCCTCGCGCTGCCTCCCGCGCCGAGGACACGGCCCCACCGGACATCCGGAGCAGCCGCCCGCCGTAGGTGCGCAGGTCCCGGCCGGCCCTGGCGGACCGGTCGGCGGCGTCGAGGTAGCCCATCGCGACCGGGTAGGCGGCCCGCATCCGCCGGCCTGCCACGCCGCCGTGCCCGGTCGTCTGCCCGTACATCGCGGCGATCATCGCGACCTTGGCGGTCGGCCGGTCGACGCCGAGTTCGGCCGCCACCGGCAGGTACATGTCGTCGGCGGCGGTGGCCGCGGCGAGCGCGGTGTCGCGCGAGACGGCGGCCAGCACCCGTGGCTCGATCTGCCCCAGGTCGGCCCGGACAAGGCGGTGCCCGTCCTCGGCGCGCACCGCCCGGCGGAGCACGGCTGGCATGTTGTGCAGGCCGCTTGACGCCGTCATGCGCCCGGCTGCCCCGTCCGAGCCGGTCCAGGCGCCGCGTAGCCGCCCGTCCGGCCCGAGGTGCTCATCGAGCCAGGCATACCCGTAGGTGGTGGCGATCCGCTCCGCCTTGCGCCATTCAAGCAGCGCCGCGACCAGGGGCGAGCGGTCCCTGAACTCTTCGAGCCGCCACGCGCGAGTGTCGGGCACGTCGATACCGGCCGCCGCGAGCAGTGACTTCACCTGAACAGGGCTGCGCAGGTCGGCGGCCGCCCCGTCGGGCGCATGCCGCAGCACGCGCGCGTCCCGCGCGGCCCGGATGGCCGCGGCGTCCGCGGGCCCGCGCGGCCGCGGCCCGATCAGCTCGGCAAGAAGCTCCTCCGCTGTTGTCAGTGCGACCGGCAGCCCGTCCGCTGACAGCTCCGCGCACAGTAGCTCAGCAGTGGATTCAGAACGGGCCGTGCTGACTCTGGTCCCGCCCCCTTGCTCTTCGAGGCTGGCGAGCTGGAGCCGGGCCGCCTCAAGAGCGGCCGAGGCGCCGAGCACAAGCGCGTCCTGAGCATCGTCGGCCGTGCTGAACAGATCGGGCTCACTCGGCAGCGCGGGCACCTCGTCGGGTGCCTGCCCGTGCAGGCACGCCCACACGTACGCCGGCTCCGCCCGCCACCCGCCAAACAACAGCCGGTGCACCGCCGCGATATCCCAGCAGGTAGCCACCCGAACCCCGCACCCAACCAGCTCCCGCGAGGTCTCCTGCGACCAAACAACCCACCGCGGCCGAACCTTCTCATCGGCGACGGCAAGCTCAGCGACAGTCCCGCCCCACTCGTTTCCGCTGACCGCAACGGAGACCGCCCCGTCGCCCCTGACGCAAAGCCCAACGAGATCCCCCCGCTGCACGCCAGCGTCCTCAAGCGCCGCC
>Ga0210389_10002260_pt1 | contig 15265 bp, 15 predicted proteins | sample IncBWH28OmetaG_FD_160127 | JGI IMG/M metagenome (GOLD analysis project Ga0210389, IMG submission 160127) | Forest soil microbial communities from Barre Woods Harvard Forest LTER site, Petersham, Massachusetts, United States - Inc-BW-H-28-O ...
CTGGCGTGGCAATGTAAATTCCGCCGGCCGCAAACGGCGCATTCTTATCGGCATTGTACGGGAAAATATTTCCGCCGGGATTGGTCGCGAAGGGATTGCTGAAGGTCCCCGACCAGATCTCCGTACCCCCGTAAGGAGGAGCGTCGGCCGCATTCACAGTCAACTCGCCCGACGCGTAGTCGTAGGAGAGGCCCCACGATGCGCGGACGACCGTTTTGCCGTCGCCCTTGGGATCCCACGCGACAGCCATTCGAGGCGCCATCAGAAGCCACTGGTTGTTCGAGCCTCGCTTGCCCGGTGAACCTGGATCGCCAGGGAAGATCAGGCCAGGAGGCGCATTCACAAATTGCGTGCTCTTGATCCCCTGCTGGAGATTCGCAAGGCTGAAATTATAGACGGAGCCAGTGATATTGGCGGGAGGAAGGTACGGCTCCCAGCGCAGCCCGCCGTTCACGGTAAAGTGCGGCGATACCTTCCATGTGTCCTGCACATACGCGTTCACAAACCACTTTTCCAGGTTGAGGTTGTTGGGCAGGGACAGCGAATTGGAGTTGAATTGCCCGAGCAGGAATGACGCCATATTGGGGAATGCCCAGTTGGTCTGCGAATAGACATTGCCGTCGAACAACATCTTGGACACCTCTCCGCCCGCCCCGAAGTTGATCTGGTGATTGCCACGCACCCAACTGATGTCGTCATTGATCTGCAAAGGCGTCGTGTGCGCCACCGCCTGTCCACCGGTGCCGGGGCCAACACTGAACCCATTGGTTACCGTGAAGCCGCTCTGATGGGGAACGTATCCGCAATAGAGATTCTGCACGCCCAGATCACAGGCGGACACATAATTGTCGGCAAAGCGATGGATACCAATCCGGTCCACGGTAGCGCGGAACTGATTGACCAAAGTCGAACTGAACAGGTAAGTGTCGCCGAAGGCCCAGCTTTGATCGGCGTCGTCCAACCCGCCGGCAGTCGTCGTCAAAAGGTTGCCGGGGGTGAAATTCTCGGCCGGCGGCCGGAAATAGTGATCGCGAAGATAACGCCCGAAAAGAGAGTTCTTCGAACTGGTCTGGTAATCGCCGCGGCCGACCACCTGGCCCTCATTCACGTTTGTTTTGATGCCGTAGCTTACGTTGCCGCAAGGCGCTGTCGAGACTGGCAACAGCGCTGCGAGCTTGAGCGCCGCCGGGTCCAGCAGAGAAGCCGGGATGCGGTTATTTTGGATCTGACTCCCCAGGGCGCCACTGGCGCCGCCAGGGAGCGTGGCCAGTACCGCCGGAGTGAGATCCGACGGACATGCAGTGAAATCCCCTGCCTGCATGGCTGCGGTTGGCACAAAAGTCGCGGCTGTGTTCGCCACCGGTTCCTGCCGCGTCAAAGTTTCCTGATAGCCGAAAAAGAAGAATAGTTTGTTCTTGATGATCGGACCGCCGATCACGCCGCCAAATTGATTCCGCTTGAGCGTATCGCGCGTCGCCGAGAAGAAGTTGCGCGCATTGAAATCCCCGTTGCGGATAAAGTCGAAGGCATCGCCGTGAAAGGAATTGGCTCCGGATCTTGTCACGCCAGTCACGGTGCCACCGGCATGGATGCCGTTTTGCGCGGTCAGCGTGCTCGTTTCAACCTTGAACTCCTGCAAAGCATCGGGGAACGGCAGGGGCATGTTCGCCAGATCCCACGGGTTGTTGTACACGCTGCCGTCGAGGTAGAACGCTACTCCATACGCCTGGCCCCCCGCGATCACGAACTGCTGCGTGTTGGGAAAACCGCCGTTGCCCGCGACGCCCTGCGGAATCACGGCGCCGGTGTATTGGATCAGATCGGTCGCGACACGGCCGTTGAGCGGCAATTCGAGGATGCGCTGGTTCTCCATCACGGTTCCCACCCCCGTGGCTTGAGTTTCCACGAGTGCCGCATTCGCCTCAACCGACACCTGCTCGCTTACATTACCGATTTTCAGCGTGGCATTGACCGTCGGATTCGACGCAACCTGCAGTACGATTCCCGTTTGCGAGAACGTAGCAAATCCCTGCTTACTTACATCCATGCGGTACGGTCCGACGGGAAGATCGGGCGCCACATAGGTGCCATCCGCGTTCGTACTGACGGTGCGCACAAGGTCAGTGGCCGTGTTGGTAACTTTGACTTGAGCATCGGGAACCGCGGCGCCGGATGCATCCAGAACCGTTCCCTGAATCTGGGACAATTGCCCCTGAGCAAAAAGACCTGCGGCTACACCCATGCCGACAAGGCAAACGAGTAACGTTTTCACCTGAACCCCCTGCTCGGAGGACAGTATCAGAGTCGACAATCCCTGTCAAGGGGATGTCAAGCGATTAACGCAGGCATCTAAAGGAACTTAACTCGCACCAATGTTGCGATAAACTGAAGGTTTCCATGTCCGAAAGCAACGAGAATTTTTACCGCATTCAGAAGCTGCCGCCTTACGTGTTTGCCGTCATCAACGAGATGAAGGCAAAGGCGCGGGCAGCAAAGATGGATGTGGTCGATCTCGGAATGGGGAATCCGGATGGCGCCACACCCCAGATCGTCGTCGACAAACTGATCGAAGCGGCTCGCAATCCGCGGAATCATCGCTATTCGGTTTCGAAGGGCATCCAGCGCCTGCGAGAGGAGATCGTAAAGCGCTATGAGCGGCGCCATGGCGTCTCGCTCGATCCCGACAAAGAAGCAATCGTCACCATGGGCGCCAAAGACGCGCTCGCGCATCTGTTGTTCGCCACCATCGGCCCCGGTGACGTGGTGGTTTCACCGAACCCGGCGTATCCGATTCACCAATACGGCGTGATCATGTCCGAAGGGCATGCCTGCATGCTGCCGATGCCGAATGCGGAGACGTTTCTCGGACGCCTCGAAGAGTTGTATCGCGAGTCTCCCAAGCCGCCGAAGATGCTGCTGATCTCGTTCCCGCACAATCCGACAACAACGTGCGTGGATCTGCCGTTTCTGACCGAGATTGTGAACCTGGCGAAGAGTTACGGCACCCTGATCATTCACGATTTCGCCTATGCGGACCTGGGGTTCGATGGCTATATGCCGCCAAGCATTCTCGAAGTTCCGGGTGCGAAGGATATCGCCGTGGAAATCTTTTCGATGTCGAAAAGTTTCAACATGGCGGGATGGCGCGTCGGCTTCTGCCTCGGCAACGCTAAAATGATCGCGGCGCTCGCACGGATCAAGAGTTATCTGGATTATGGCGTCTTCCAGCCGATTCAGATCGCTTCGATCGTGGCATTGCGCGAATGCGAAGACGAGTCACGGAAGATCCGCGACATGTATCAGAAGCGTCGCGACGTCCTGGCGGAAGGCCTTTGCCGAGCGGGATGGCCAGTCCAGCCGCCGCGCGGGACCATGTTCATGTGGGCACCGCTGCCGGAGCGCTACCAGCATCTCGGCTCGCTGGAATTTTCAAAGCTGCTGATGGAGAAAGCGCTCGTCGCGGTCTCTCCCGGGATCGGGTTCGGCCCCATGGGCGAAGGCTTCGTGCGCTTTGCCCTGATCGAAAACGAGCACCGGACGCGCCAGGCGACCCGCTCGATCGGCCAGTTCCTCCGCCGCGAATAGATCTGCCCGAATAATTTCGTTTCTGAGCCGCGACCGTGAGGGAGTTTCCTATGGCCCTGCCGGCCACCAAAACAGATGAAGACGCCGTGCGGCAGATGTGGGGCCAGGGCCTCTGCGCGGCGTTCTCGGCTCGAAACTGCGTCTTCAGGGGAGCGGATGGTTGGAGGGATTCGAAAAGGCGCCTTTCATTCAACAACGCATCTTCTCAACCCAAAACCACCCGATCGCGCTGCCAACAAAATAGTACGGAAAGTCTGTCCAATCGAACGTAGTCCCGAGAACGGCGGCGCCCAGGAAGTGGCTCCTGAGCATTTCGAGAAACCGCGGATGCCATAGCTGCGCAAATTCGAGCACGCAGGTCGCAACCAGTACCCAGGCGGCAATCCGCCATGCGCTGACCATAGGCAGAAACAAGGCCAGCACCAGGCACCAGAAGATCTCATAAAGCACGCCGCCGAACGACGTGTTCACCCAGAAGGCGCCAGGACCGCGATAAAACCTGGAATAAAGACCGCCGGGAACAAGAACGGCAAACGAAATCACCGTTCGCGCGAAATGACCGCTGCGCCGGCAGGCCCTATTCAATTTGCAGGGTCACGCTGACGGGCACCGATTTCGGCGCGAAACACATTCGATCGTTGCAAGCCTGATAGCGCAGTGTCCCGTTTTGCGCCGCGGGCCCGTTCGGCGCGTCCCCCGGAACCTTGAACTTCGTGGAAATGCTGAATTCCCCGGTTACCACTGAAAGAGGTTTGGCCGAGAACGGATATTTCTCCAGTGTTCCTTTCGGATAAGTGACGCCGTCCGCAGTCAGCGGCCCGCCCGTCCATTTCAACGTTAGCGGCACCAGATATTCATCGCTGGGCGTGTTGCTGTTGGCGTGAAAACCCGGGGGCAGAACCGCGCGCAGCGTGACCGCGGCCACCGAACCCTTACGAACCTTGAGCGTTGGAACCGGCGCGACGGCCAGCGTTGGAGCCATCTGCGCGACGAGAATCGCCGCTGCCGGTGCTAACGCTATCAGACCCGGGAGGAGCTTCAAGCAGCGTTTCAATAGCATCCTGGAAATCCTTCCTGCTGGCGAGACCAACGTGGATGGACGCAATGCGCCCATATCGGTCGATCACAAACGTGGTTGGCAGCGCTTCGAGGCCGCCATAGAGATCGCCCGTCTGGTCGTCGCCCAGCACAATACGATAATTGATCTTCTTCTGCACAACGAATGGGTTGATCGCCTTCCATCCATCGTCATCCATCGAGACGCCGACAACCTCAAAACCGCGGTCCTTATACTTCCGTTGGAACTCGGTAAACCAGGGAATCTCTTCACCACAGGGCCCACACCACGTCGCCCAGAAATCCAGCAGCACCACTTTGCCCCGATAATCGGCCAGATGCACCACTTTCCCGCTGGCGTCCTTCAGGGCGAAGTCAGGCGCGTGCTTGCGCTTGCTGGACTCCTTCACCACGGGCCTCGCTGGCTGTGAAGGAGAGCACGCTATCAACCCGAGAATCGCGGCGACGCCCGTGATGGCGGCTAAACGGAGACTGGATCGCGCACTGAGCACGTTTCGATTATACCGGGACAGAAGCAGTACACGCGATGCTGGTCGCGTTTTGGCCTGAAAAGACGCAGCGCCCCATGTCCCGGGAATCTGATCGGCTGGTTATTTCGCGGACACTACAATAGCTGCATGGATCTCGCCGCGCTGCTGACCGAACAGCCCAACCCCGCGGCCGCTGATATCGACAAGCTCTCGACCCTCGACATGCTCGGCGTGATCAACGCCGAAGATCGAAAAGTCGCGGAGTCGGTCCGGCTGGAGATCCCCAGAATCGCGAACGCGGTTGACGCCATAGTCGACGCCCTTGGCAAAGGCGGCACGCTCTTTTATATCGGCGCCGGCACGAGCGGGCGCCTCGGCGTGCTGGACGCGGCCGAGTGCCCGCCGACATTTAATGTTTCCCCGGATATCGTCCAGGGAATCATTGCGGGAGGCGATACCGCTCTGGCCCGCGCGACTGAGACAACGGAAGATGATCCCGCGATCGGTGCCCGCGACCTGCAGGCCCGCGGTTTTCGCCAGCACGACGTACTTTGCGGAATCGCCGCCAGCGGGCGCACGCCGTACGTCCTCGGCGCAGTCGATGAAGCCAACCGCCTGGGCGCCGTAACGATTGGCATCAGTTGTACGCCCAATTCCGCCCTGGCGCGGCGCGCGAAGATCGCCATCACTCCCCTGCCCGGCCCTGAGATCATCGCCGGATCCACACGCCTCAAAGCGGGCACTGCCACCAAGCTGGTCCTGAATATGCTCACCACAGGGGCCTTCATCCGCATGGGCTACGTTCGGGGTAACCTCATGGTGAACGTGCAGCCGAAAAATTCCAAGCTGTTGGACCGATCAAAAAGAATCATTGCCGCGATCACGGGCGCTTCGTACGTTGACGCCGGCCGGATGCTCGCGGCAGCCGGCAACAGTGTTCGCAACGCCATAATGGCTTGGGAAGAAACGCGTAAGAATGGATAAATTTGTCATCGAGGGCGGAACGCCGCTCCACGGGACGATCCCTGTCAGCGGATCGAAGAACTCCGCGCTGCCCGCTCTCGCAGCCGCGCTATTGACTGCCGATACGGTCGTGCTCGACCGGATTCCCCGCGTGCGCGATATCCGCACCATGGAGCGTCTTCTGGTGGACATCGGCTCGGAGATCGACGCCGGCGAGAACTCGGAACGCGTCATCCTGAACACGAAGAAGATCGTTTCTCCGGAGGCGCCGTACGAGTTGGTCAAAACGATGCGCGCGTCCAGCCTCGTGCTCGGCCCTCTGGTTGCGCGCGCAGGTCGGGCCCGCGTTTCCCTGCCTGGCGGATGCGCGATCGGCGCGCGGCCGATCAATTTCCACCTTGCCGGCCTCGAGCACCTGGGCGCGAAAATCTCACAGGAGCACGGCTACATTGAAGCCGAGGCGGCTAATGGCTTGAAGGGCGCTCAGGTCGTTTTCGACCGCATAACGGTCACCGGCACGGAAGACATACTGATGGCCGCAGTGCTGGCCGAGGGCGAGACTGTAATCGAGAATGCTGCGCGCGAACCCGAGGTCGTGGACCTTGCGCATCTGCTGCGAAAGATGGGCGCGCAGATCGAGGGTGAAGGCACCAGCGTGATCCGAGTGCAGGGCGTTTCGTCATTGCACGGAGCGACTCATGAAATCATCGCGGACCGGATCGAAGCTGGCACGTTCGTCATCGCAGGAGCTATCACAGGTGCGGAACTCTGCATCACAGGTTGCCTTCCGGAGCATCTGACGGCATTGATCGCCAAACTCGCCGAAGCCGGCGCGACCATCACTCAGACGAACGATACGACGTTGCGGGTGGAACGCAGAGATGGTCCGTTGAAACCCGCGGACATGATCACCGAAGAATACCCGGGCTTCCCGACCGACCTCCAGGCGCAGTACATGGCGCTGATGACGCAGGCTGACGGCATTTCCATCGTCACGGAAACCATCTTCGAAAACAGATTCATGCACGCCCAGGAACTGATGCGTATGGGAGCGAATATCCGGCTCGACGGCAGGCAGGCGATTATCGCGGGGCGCAGCCGGTTGACAGGCGCGGGCGTCATTGCGTCGGACCTCCGTGCCAGCGCATCGCTGGTGCTCGCGGCTCTGGTGGCAAAAGGCGAGACCGTGATCGACCGGGTCTATCACATCGACCGCGGGTATGAAAAGATCGAGGAGAAGCTGTCGGCCGCCGGGGCGAAAATCACGCGTGCGGAATAGAACAAGATGACTCACAGCCCGGAATTTCTGAAACTGGTAAACGACGCGAAATCGCGCGTCCGCGAAACGAATATCGATGATTACCAGGCCATGCGAGCGCGCGGCGACAAACATATGCTCGTGGATGTGCGCGAGGATCACGAGTACAACGCCGGCCACGTGAAGGGCGCGGTGCACATGAGCAAAGGCACGATCGAACGCGACGTCGAAAACAAAGTGCCGGAGAAGGACACGACGCTCGTGCTCTATTGCGGCGGTGGCTTCCGCTCCGCGCTCGTAGCCGACAACCTGCAAAAGATGGGCTATACGAACGCCATCTCGCTGGACGGTGGCTGGCGCGCGTTGAAGGAATCAGGCCTGGATCTGGAATAGTTCTGAGCCGCGACCGCAAGGGAGCGGTCGTTCGACCGACTCCAGGCAGTGCGTTAAAATCTCACGTGAACATCTTTAAGGGGAACCACAGATTGCGCACTCGACTCATTCGGACTATCACGACGGCGGCAACTTTAGTGTTCGCTTTGGGCAGTGTCGCGCACGCGCAGCAGTTGAATCACGCAGCAAAAGTTTCGGGGCATCCCAACCTCAACGGTATCTGGCAGGCTCTGAATACCGCCTACTGGAATCTCGAGGGCCACTCGGTCGAAGGCTACAGCAAGGACCCGAAAGAGTTCTGGCAACTGGGCGCCATCGCAGTCGTCCCTGCGGGACAGAGTGTACTGAAAGGTGGCGGCACGATCCCCTACCTGCCTGATGCGCTCAAAAAGCGCGACGAAAACCGCTCCAAATGGCCCGAGGCCGATCCCGAAGCAAAGTGTTACATGCTCGGTGTACCGCGAGTCACTTATCAGAATCTGCCCTTCCAGATCTTCCAGGCCGATGGCGATCTTCTGATGGTCTACCCGTTCGCCGCCGCGAACCGGATCATTTACATGAAGGACCATTCGGATCTGCCCGTCGATTCCTGGATGGGCAGGTCAAACGGAACCTGGGAAGGCGACGTCCTGGTTGTGACCACGACCTCCCAAAATGGCATGTCCTGGCTCGATCGCTCGGGCAACTTCGCCACCAACCAGTTGAAGGTCACCGAACGCTTCAAGCTGCTCGATGCGGGCCACATCTGGTATGAGGCAACGCTCGAAGATCCGCAGACCTTTTCGAAGCCCTGGACCATCGAGATGCCGTTGTATCGTCTGATAGACAACAACGTGCAGCTGCTGGAGCACAAGTGTGTTCCGTACACGGATAACCTGCTCTATCACGACCTGCTTCAACCGAAACAGTGAAAGTCTTAAGATAAGGGTGAAAGGGTCACGTCCATGCAGAGCAGATTGCTGAAAGTCGCGGTGAGTGCCGGGTTGTTGGTGGCGGCAGCGTTGCCGCTGGCGGCGCATCATTCTTTTTCCGCTGAGTTCGACGCGACGAAGCAGGTCACGCTGGAGGGCAAGGTCGTCGAGATGGAATGGGTGAATCCGCACTCCTGGCTGACCATCGACGTGGCGAAGCCGGACGGCGCCATGGAACGCTGGCGCATCGAAGGCGGATCCCCCTCGGTGTTGCTCCGCCTGGGTTGGAACAGGAATTCGCTTCCTGCGGGAACAAAGATCAAAGTCATCGGTTTCCAGGCGAAGGATGGTTCTTTCCGCGCCAGTTCGCGCGATATCGAGTTCCCGGATGGCCGCAAAATGGACCTCGGCGGCTCATCCAACACCGAAAACGACAAGAAATAAAGCAGTCGCAGCTCTCCGAGCCGCGCAAACAAGCCGTGTTTCCGAGCGGTGTTTCCGAACGGTGTTTCCGAGCCGTGTTTCCGAGCGGTGTTTCCGAGCCGCGCGCGCAAGCAAGCGGTCTTTTCGACCCTCTCAACCCGGTCACCGCACTTCGCAAAAAAATTTCAAATCCTAACATCCTGGATTCATGGATGTTACGCCCGCACGCCGAAGCCTGACGTGCGTTGCGGAACGCCTGCGAGTGTTACGTTGCAATCGAGAGGCAGGACGTACCTATGATGATCCTGCACACTAAGCCATGTAGTTCCGCGCGGCTCTGCATGGGGAATGTCAGAACAATAGGCGGCAGGCGCTCCCGTCATTGGTGCGGCCCCGGTCCCGTCCGGGAGACCAACAACGGCCCTCGTCCTGAGGGTTATCAGGCAATGGGGTACCCCAGATTTTCTTAAAGGCGACGAACTTGAACGAAATCGAAACGCAGTAGAGAAGATCAGTTGTTCGGCCGGCGATTCGGCGTCTGGCCCGCCGGCTTGGGATGTGCGCGCTCGAAGCGTGACGTCTCGATGTAACCGCGAATGGCCGTATTGCCTTCATGGCACGCATATTCGAACATTTGATATTTGTTATCCAGCTTCAGCGGAAATGCGACTGCCCACGGGCTGACCACCACCTCAGGGTCCGACACCTTCATTTCGTAATCGATCGTATCCGGCGCAGTTCGCGTGAAACGTTCGACAATCTGCATGTTTTGCGAAGCCGGTGTCAGCGGCGGCGAACCGGGGACGCCGGCATTCGTCATATCCGTCTTGCCATTGAAATTCGTCGTTTCGACGACCAGCGTGTTGCCCTCCCAATGACCGCGGGATTCTCCCATCCACTCTCTGACGGACTTATCCAGCGCCGGGCGTCCGTCGGTTGGAATGATGCGAACCTCATGAGCCATCTCCAGAACGATCAGCACATAGCCCGGACTCTGCATGATGCGGATGCCGTTGTTGTAATTGCGCGGCAGCATCGAAACCGGCATGCCGCGTGTGATGCACCGGTCCCAGCTGTCGAAATCATTCGGGCTGTCGAACACTTTCTGCTCCGGCTTGTAGCTCCCATGCATCGCGTCATACATTTCCTTGCCCTTCGCCGTCAATGCGGGAAAGCGTCCGTCCGCCGGTTCCGCCAGCAAAGACGTTTGCCGCATCACCTGCGTGCCCGAATCCGCCTGCGGGATCGCCCCGGACTCGAATCTCTTGTTGCGGTCATTCGCGCTCTTCTGCGCCGCAGCGTATTCGTCTTCAGTCATGAACCGCCGGTCGCCGTACTTCGTATTGCGCTGGAACGGGGTAGCAATCAGATGATTGAGAGGCCAGATACCTTGTAGGTCGGGCTCTCCCCAGGACGTCTTGGGCGGCGTATAGGTTTTGGTCACCGCGGGCTTTTGCGATTGCTGCGCGGCTACCGGCAACAGCATGAGGCTGAGACCAATTCCACCCAATGCCAGAATCTGCTTGATCATCTGAAAAGTCCTCATGATCCGAAGTGGATCTTATCATGATAACCTCGTGCTTATTCATGAAGATCGCACTCAGCCTGCTGCTGGCCGCACCGATCCTGTTCGCCCAACAATCCAGCGACACACTCGACGCGCACATCGCCGCCGCGAAAGCTGCGGCGGGCGACGATTTTCAGAATCTGTTCGATTTTCAATGCTACGGACCCGGCCCCGGGGGAGCGCGTGGCGGACCGGCTCGTGGTCAGGGCGCCGCGCCGGCCGCCCGCGGACCGAGGCCTCAGGGCCCGCCAGACCGATCGACCTGGCATGTAGACCCCGTCAAGGTGTTCGACAACCTGTACTTCTTCGGACAGTCCGAATACGCCGTATGGGCGATCACGACTTCGCAAGGCATCATCGTGCTCGATACGATCTTCGATTACTCAGTCGAAGACGAGGTTGTCGAAGGCATGAAGAAGATAGGCCTGGATCCTGCCACCATCAAATATGCAGTCGTCAGCCATGCTCATCCCGATCACGATGGCGGGGCGAGGTTCCTTCAGGAACATTACGGCACGAAGGTCATCATGTCGCCGGCGGATTGGGATGTGCTCGACAAGCGCACCAACGGCACGAAGCCGAAGCGGGACCTCGAAGCCACCGATGGCCAGAAGCTCACCCTGGGCGACACCACAATAACGCTTTACATCACGCCAGGCCACACGCCCGGCACCATCTCCACGATCTTTCCCGTGAAGGACAAAGGCGTCACACACATTGCCGCTCTCTGGGGCGGCGTCGGGCTGAATCAGGATCGCGATTCGCTCGAGAAATACATCCACTCAGCCGAGCGATTCAGCGAAATGGCGCAGCAGGCCAAAGCCGATATCATTCTGGCCAACCACACCGATTGGGACCGGTCAAAAATCAACCTGCCGATGCTGGCGAAAGGCGCGCCCAGCGGCCCGAATCCCTACATCGTCGGCAACGCAAAGGTTCTCAATTTCCTCAAGGTCGCCGAACAATGCGCCACGGCGCGAGTGATGGGAGTGAACTGAGCGGGTTCTATTCCAGCAATTCTGAATCGAATTGCCGGTAGATCTCCTGCTGATGAGCCGGATCGCGATCGGCCTGAAGCGCGCCGATCAGGGCTTTTAACCGCGGCGTGAGGATGATCAGATAACGAGCGCCGGCTCCGGCACTGAATGTATGCGCCATACCCGCGGGTACAAACCCTGTGGTCCCCGGCCCGGCGGTTTCCGTTCGGTCAGCGTAACGGAATACCAGCTCGCCATCCAGTACGTGCCACGCCTCGTCGTCTGAGTGGTGAACGTGCAGCAAGGCCGGACCGCTGCCGCGCCACTCATGAATGCTGAACGATTTCCCGGAGGCGGAGAAAGGCGCGGGTTGCATGCGTCCATGCTACTGAATCCGGCGGCGCGCGTGTCGTCCCAATCACGCCGAAACGACGTAATATTTGAGGTGAAATGAGGAGCGCGGCTACCCTGCCGAAATTTCTGCTGGATCGTCTTCAATCGCTCGAGGAATCGTATCTTCGTTCGGACGATCCGATGCTGCAATCGGGATTCGCCGGGGGCGCCGAGCGTTGGCGGCTGGAGCGCGAGCCGATACTCGAAGCGATTCCGCAGAGCGGTGAACTGCTCGACACATGCTGCGCGAATGGTTATCTGCTCGAATGCCTCATGCAATGGGGCCGGGAACGAAGTCTCGAAATCACGCCATTTGGCATCGATCAGGGCAGCAGGTTAATCGAAGCGGCACGGAGGCGCCTCCCTGAATTTGCCGAAAATTTGCACGTGGCGAACGCCTGGGATTGGCTTCCGCCTCGCCGATACCGGTACGTTTACACGCTGTGGGACTGCGTGCCCGAAGCCTGGCTGGCCGAATTTGTCGCGAGGCTGATCGAGCGATACGTCGAGCCGGGCGGCCGCCTGATTCTGGGAGCGTACGGGAACCGGTCGCGAAAAGAACGGCCGTTCGACGTAGCACAGTTCCTCGACTCGACAGGACATCGCGTAGCTGGCACAGCGACAGGTGGTGATCCACCGATCGCGCGATTCGCCTGGGTTCAGCGCTGAAAACCTGTTTTGGGATATCCTGTCGCGAAGGAGCCGATTCATGGTTAAGACCACCATTGTTATAGCCATAGCAATGCTGACAGGTGCGGGTGTTTGCCTCGCGCAACCGCCCGGCATCACGCGCGAGATGATCGAGCGGGCGCTGCCTCTCGAAGGCGCGCCTCTCGCGGAACCGGGGCCGTACAAGATCACGTCCGAAGCCACGTTCGGCTCGCCCGGCCTTCGTGTGTTCCGCCCGGAGTCGCTTGACGCCTTTCCGAAGAAGGACACGTTGCCCGTGATGGTGTGGGGCAATGGCGGTTGCGCGATCGACAGCACGCGCTACTCGGGCTTTCTGACAACGATCGCCTCGCACGGCTTCCTGGTGATGGGAACGGTTCCTCAGGAAGGCGCAGCGCGGCGACAGGCAACCGCCGACGACCTGCGTGCCGCTATTGATGGGGCCGAAAAAGAAAACGCGCGAACTGGCTCGCCGCTGCAAGGCAAAATCGCGCTGAACAAGATTGCGGTCATGGGTCAGTCGTGCGGAGGATTTCTCTCGATCGTGCTCGGCGCCGATCCGCGAGTCAAGACCATCGGCGTCTTCAACTCGGGCGTCCAAAAGCCGGCGCCTGGCGCCCCCGCGTCGCCGCAGCCCACCCCGGATGCGCTGCCCAAATTGCACGGGCCCGTGCTGCTGATCAACGGCTCCGAACCTGACTTCATGATGGCTACGTCGGCAGCGACCTTCGACATGATCGACCACGTGCCGGCGTTCTACGGCGCCCGTCACAACGCCGGTCACACCGCGACCGTCTTTCACCCCGGCGGCGGCGAGTTCGCCAATGTCGCGTCGAACTGGCTCCTGTGGACATTCAAAGGCGACAAGAAAGCAGGTACCATGTTCGTCGGCAAGAACTGCGGTCTTTGCACGAATTCGAACTGGGACGTGCGAGCGAAGGGGATTAAGGAATGAAATCCACGATCGCTCTTGGGATAATCGCCGGCTGTGCTGCTGCCGTCATGTCCGCCCAGAGTCCGTCGAGTTCGTTTCCCCGGGGCAGCAGCATGCAGAGCTGGCAGAATCCAGGATTGAAGAACGTGCTCGCCCGGTGCAAGAATCCGCCGAAGCCCTTCTCGATTCCCGGCGCCGGTCGATCGGCGAATGCAAACGGGGCGCCGCCGGATCCGGTGCTTCCCGCCACGACCGCAATTCCCGGAGTGCTGGCCGCGGGGCAGTCGTGGAAAGTCGTCTGGTCCTGGGAAGGCAATAACGTCGACGGGCCCATCGCCGGCGATAACGGTACGGTGTTGTTCGCGAACAATGACGCGAGCAACGTCATGCAACTCGACCCATCGACGGGCCTCGCCAAAATCGTCTACCGCGACACGAACACCGGTGGGGCGGTTTCGCGCAGCAGGAACGGAGCCTTGTTCGTCGGCGAACGCGGGCTCGGCTCCGCGATTGAACAGCTCGAGCCGCAGCGCAGGATGTTTGCGAACTCATTCCACGGCGAACCGCTCGAGTGCGCCGGTGGTGTCATAAACGATCTCATGGCCGACGCGCGCGGTGGCGTCTATTTCTCGGTGACGGGGGCCACCAATAGCGGAGTATTCTACGCCGACCCAAAAGGCGTGATCTCGCAGTATGGGAACAATGTTCCACTAGCCAACGGCATCATACTCAGCCCCGACGAGAAGACGCTATACGTTACGAACGGAGCCGTGGTGTTCGCATTCGACGTAAAGCCCGACGGCTCGCTGACCAATCAGCGCGAGTTCGGCAAACTGCGGGGCGGCGAAAACGGCGATGGCTCTGCCGTTGATCAGCAGGGCCGCGTATTTATTGCGACAGGCAAGTCGGTAGACGTTTTCGCGCCCGACGGCAAGTTCGTTGGCAGCATCCCGGGTCCGCAGGGCCTGCACGGCACGTTCTTCGGCGGGCGCGACAAGAAGACGCTCTTCGGCATTGTGTTTTACGGCGGATGGGGAACGCCGAGCGCTCGAAATCGTATCATCGCGATTCCCACCATCGCGCAGGGTTATACCGGGCGAGCGAAGTAGCGCCTGACGATTCGCATACGGTGGCGCCCATCAGTCGTACCCGCCATGAACAGCTCCTGGCAGATCGAGGATGTTCCTCAGCCTCAACCGGCCCAGTCGGCTGGATCGTCGCGGTGGCTCCCGACGTCACCACGCGGAAGCCAGGCGACCGCGTAGGTACCGCATGGTTTCAATCCGCGTGCGGACGCTGCGAATGGTGTCAGCGCGGCCTCAGGATGTTTTGTCCCTGTCTGAAGGGCACCGCCGTCGATGTACAAGGAGGCCATGCTGAGTACATATTGATGAATGCCGACGCCACTTATTTGATTCCTGACAAAGTGGGGACTCTTCGGCCGGACCAGGCGAGGCGAAGGAGGACCCAACTTCTGAGTCGGGCGTAATCCCGAGGGGATCGCTGCGCTGGCGCTGAGGGCGAGCGTCGCTGATCCTGCGCTGCCTCTCTAATGATCCTTTTGATGATCAGTATCCACCTGGCGGAGCCGGCGTACCGTCGGACCATGTGCCAACCGGGACCATAAAAATAGTCACACGCTCCT
>Ga0210389_10002261_pt1 | contig 15261 bp, 11 predicted proteins | sample IncBWH28OmetaG_FD_160127 | JGI IMG/M metagenome (GOLD analysis project Ga0210389, IMG submission 160127) | Forest soil microbial communities from Barre Woods Harvard Forest LTER site, Petersham, Massachusetts, United States - Inc-BW-H-28-O ...
GCCTATAACGCCCTCTGGTTCGCCCATCCTACGTTGCAGGCGTCCCTGGTGGGCATCATGCTGTGGCGAAAGCTCCACCGGACCTTCCCCATCTTCTTCGTCTATGTTGTCTTCCAGATCGTTGTCTTTGCCATCACCTTTCCACTCCACAGCCCGCGCTTCTATGCGATCTTCTTCTATCTCTACTGGGCCACCACCGCCGTCAGTGTCGTCCTCGGTTTCCGCGTCATTCACGAAATCTTTCTCGATGTCTTCCGCCCCTATCACACGCTCCGCGATCTCGGCTCCGTCCTGTTCAAATGGGCCGGCCTGGTCATGCTGATGGTCGCCGCTGTAGTGGCGGCTTCCACCGCTTCCGGAACCGAACATCCCCTGCAGACCGGCATCATGACTTTGCAAAGCAGTGTGCGCGTGGTGCAGTGCGGCCTCATCCTGTTTCTGCTGGTGTTTTCCCGCTACCTGGGCACGAACTGGCGGCAGAAGAGCTTCGGTATCGCTCTGGGCTTCGGCGCTTTCGCTGGCGTGGAACTTTCTCTGGTCGCATTGAACGCGTCGAGCGATAACGTCAGCCAGGTTCTCACCAGCTTCATCAACATGACGGCCTACAACATCACCATCCTGGTCTGGGTGGGCTACATGCTGCTGAAGAGTCCGGCGCGCGCGCCCGCAGCTCACATGCTGCGACCGCAACGCTGGGAAGAGGGGCTGAATGCGATCCAGCATCCCGCTTCAGCCGATTCGCTGATTCCCATGTTCGAGAGCATGGTCGATCGCGCGCTCTCTCGAACGAACGTGGATTCCGTATCGACGGAATCGAATCTGGAAGAGGTGTCCGTCACCGAGACCGGTTCTCGGCGCGTTAAATTCGATTACCCGCCACTACCGCAGCGAGTTGTTTCCAAGACCTAGCACACCAAGTCCATCGCCCGATCAGCATGATGGAGTCTTCAGATCAAGCCAGCGCCCTCGCGATCGAGTCCCAATTTGGGAGGTTCCCTCTTTCGGGAGGCGCGTCCAGCGGGTGCGGCCGCTCCCGTCGATAACTGCATGGAATCAAAGGAAATAGCTTAGAACTGAGAAGTCGGCGATGCTTCAGGATCGTGGGCTGAGCAGGCACTCGTGCGACCGAAACCGAACACAATCATATAGATAGAGAGGAGTGCCTACAGAATTCTTTGTAGTTTGCTTGACACTGGCCTGTATAATTCGGGCGCGCATAGGTAGCCCCATTAATTGGGGACACTTACACGCAAAGGAGAGAACCCAATGAAGCGAACGATCAGGGCACTGTTCCTGATGATTGCGTTCGTGAGCACATACGTAGCAGCCGCCGCCCCTAGAGTTCCCGCTCCGGACGGTGGACCGCTACCTCTGTGCCCACCCTGGAAACAAGGTTGCAGCCTTAAGTAGAAAACTGCAAGTCACGAAAGTAACCTGCTAGTAACCTGGCGTAGCGAAATCTTGATACCTGTGGGCCGACCCGAGCCGAATGCTCGCGTCGGCCCTTTCTTTTTTGCAATCGATGCTGATACACCCGCCGGCATTGACGAGAACCGCGTAGGGACAGGCGCCCTCGCCTGTCCGGCCGAGCGCAGCCCGGCAGCTTTTTGCGTCGCGTTAGTGCTTGGTGGGCGTGGCGTTCGCCTCGCGCAGCATGTGCGTCAATTGCTCGGGATCAGAAACTGGCGGCTGGCACGTGAAACCTGAACAGACCAGCGCCATCGCCTGACTGCTGGGCTTCCCTGCAAAACCACGGATCGTTTCTGCGAGTGCGGGTGGAACATTCTGTGCGACCGTTTCGTTAGGCGTGAGGTTGAGGGAGGTCTTGTTCAACGCAAACACCGCATTTGCTGCTTGCAACAACCGATCCGCATCCTCGCCCTCTCCGATGACCACGACCTGAGTATGGGGCTGCGAGAAATGCACGCCCGCGATGCCGTAGGTGGCTCCAAAAATTCCGTACTGCGCCGCTACTCCCGCGAACACTTCCATCGTCTGCTCCGCCTTGTCGCGATAGCTTTCTTCATTCGTGTAGCCGTGCGTGCGGAGCAACGCGATGGCCGCCACGGAGTTCCCCGCAGGCGTGGGCGAGTCCTGAAAAGGCTTGCGCCGCGCCGATAGAACTCCGAGAGTCTTGCCTCCATCCTGGGTATTGACCTCGGCATCAAAAAAGCCGCCAGAGACCGGATCAAAAAACTTTTCAATCATCGCGTCGACGATGCCCTTTGCGAATTTGAAGTAGGAAAGATCGGCCGTCGCTTCATACGCATCGAGGCAGGCCACCGCCGTGAATGCATAGTCGTCCAGCAGGCCACGCACTTCGCGCCGGTTTGCCTTGGGATCGGAATAGGAGAGCACATGCAGCAGTCCGTGCTCCGGACGCCATCCCTCCGACAGCACTCGATCGAGCGAACGCAGCGCGAAATGGCGAGCGCCTTCGAGCCCCAGCACCTTGGCCGCGTCCAAATAAGCTGACACACATAAGCTGTTCCAGCCCACATACGCGGTCTTATCCACATAGGGTGTGGGGCGCTGGAGCCGCGCGGCATACATTTTCTTTTTCGCGGAGGCGAGCAGTTCGCGCACGCGCTCAGGTGGCAGCTTCAGGCGTGCGGAGATTTCCTCAATTGACGCGCGCACGTACAGCACGTTCTTCGCGGTGTTGTGGTGCATCTCGCCGATTTCATTGATGTCGTAATACAAGAGCGCAACATCCGCTTCTTCCGGATCGAGAACCGCCTTGGCTTCCGCGACCGTCCAGGTGAAATAGTCGCCATCGTCGTCCATGGAATAGTCCGCGTCCTGCGAAGCGTAGAATCCGCCGCGCTCGCGGTCGGTGAGCCACTCGTCCATCCAGCGAATGATGTCGCGCGCCACCTCGGCGAAAAACCCATTTCCGGTGACCTGGTATCCGTGCACGTAGTTCTTCAGCAGTTCCGAATTGTCGTAGCACATCTTTTCGAAGTGAGGGACCACCCAGCGTTCGTCCACCGAGTAGCGATGAAATCCGCCTGCCAGCTGGTCGTACATGCCGCCCTTGGCCATGTGCTCCAGGGTGGTGACAATCACGTGTTTCAGGCGCTCATCTCCCGTGCGCGCGTACTCTCCCATCAGAAGATCGAGCGCGCCCGGATGCGGAAATTTCGGAGCCTGTCCAAACCCACCATTCCGCTCGTCGAACATGCCGAGTACAGACTTCACGATGCTGGCAATCACGCTCGGCGAGAAGCGCCCGTTACGCCCCAGAAACGACTCGGCCTGCGAGATGGCCTGCTCGACCATCTTCGATTGCTCGCTAACGTCCGCATGCTTCTCGCGATACGCACTCGCGATGGAGGTCAAAACGCGTTTAAAACTCGGTCGCCCCCACTGGTCGTCGGGCGGAAAGTAGGTGCCTCCGTAGAACGGCTTTCCGTCGGGTGTCAGGAACGCAGTGAGCGGCCAGCCGCCTTGCCCGCTGATGGCGCTCACCGCCGCCTGGTAGCGGCTATCGATGTCCGGGCGCTCATCGCGGTCCACTTTCACCGCGATAAAGTTCTCATTCACAATGCGCGCCACTTCCGGATCGTCATAGGACTCTCGGTCCATGACATGGCACCAGTGACACCACACCGCGCCGATATCGAGCAGCATCGGTTTGTTCTCGCGCTGTGCCGCGGCGAAGGCCTCTTCGCCCCATTCATGCCAGCGGATAGGCTGATGCATCGCAGAGCGCAGGTAGGCGGAAGAAGCCTGCGCCAGAGAGTTTTTCGTCTCTGAAGACATGACCTCAGTTTATTCCTTTTGTGAGTGGAGCGACGGGCGTCCCCGCCCGTCATTGCCGTGACTTTGATGGAGAGGGGCGAGCGTCCTCACTCGTTGTTCCAGAACAAGTGTTCTCTGTGTCTCTGTGGTGCAAAAATCTAGCCCAACATCAGCTTCTTCGTCAGTCCATAGTAGAGTTCTACCGCGTCCGATAATTGCTTCTTCTCTACATACTCGCCGTCCGTATGCGCCACGTGAATCGATCCTGGCCCCACCAGCAGCGGCTCGCCCCAGTTCGTCAGCGCAGGAATATCGGTGGTGAAAGCAGCCACCATCGTGGGCCAGCCATCGACAGCACGCAAACGCACAAACGGAATCTCGAGGTAAAAATCCACCTTCGCCAGCTCGCCCACGGTTTCGACGATCTGCCGCCGCAATTCCTCCGTCGGCCCGACCAGCCGGTAGAGCAAGTGCGCCTTGGCATGATCGGGAATTACATTCGGCGCGCGCCCGCCTTCAATCAGACCGATGTTCAGCGTGCAGGGCCCGATGCCCTCCAGAATCGGTAGCGTCATGGCTCGTAGCCGCGTGAGTGCTTCGATCAGCTTCTCGATCGCCGACTCGCCCAACTCCGGATACGCGGAGTGCGCCATCCGGCCCGATGCGGTCAACTCGATGCGCAGCGTTCCCTTGGACGCCAGCGCCAGATGATTCTCCGTGGGCTCGCCATTAATCAGGAAGCGCGACCCCATCGGGTGATCGTTCGCGGTCTTCGCACCCTGGCTGTCGCGCTCTTCTCCCACCAGAAACAGAAGCCCAACATGGATGCCTTCCCGGCGCAGCCGCTCGGCCGCAGCAATCTGAATGGCAATGATCCCCTTGGCATCGCACGACCCGCGTCCATACACCCGCAGCGCATCTTCGGAGGAAGGAATGAAAGGAGGCACCGTATCCATGTGCGTCGAAAACACGACTGCAGGATGCGGATGTTCCGGATGGCACGCGAACACGTTGAAGCGATCCCCCTCGACCGGCGTTTTCTTCACCTGGTAGCCCAGCCGGCATAGTTCGCGATAGATCGCCTCCCCGACCGCGGCTTCATTTCCAGTAATGGATTCGATGTCCACCAGCTGTCGTGTAAGTGCGATGACGTCCATAAGCAAACAATATCTCACAGCCCAAGATGGAGAGACGGGCGTCCCCGCCCGTCAGGCGCGAAGCGCCGCAGATTTTTATCCCTCTGACGCAGAGGAGCCACTCAAAGCAATCTCCCCCAACCTTGCGTCTTTCTCCACATCCACGGATACGCCATTGGGTCGCGCACAAGTCCCGCGCGTACGGGATTCAACAACATGTACTCGATCTTGTCCCCAAGCCGTTCTTCCTGCCGAAGCGCACGATCAAACGATTCCTGTTGCCAGACCGTACCCCGATGTCCAAGCTCTTTGTTGATGCGATGCGATGACGTGCTCTTAATCGCTTGCAGGATCTCGGGGAGACTGACCTGTCCATCCATGTCTCCCAATGGGTTCAATGCAACATGCACGTGATCTGGCATGACCACCAATGCCAGCAACTCGAACAGCTTGCCATCCCCACGCAAGAAAACATCCAGCACTATCTGGCGAGCGCGGCCGGGTAGTTCCCATCGTTGGTAAGTACAGAACGTAATGAAGAATATCTTGAAGTCAGGCTGATAGTGAGGCAGTCGCCGGCGATACTCATACTTGCGAAGCATGTTCAATACCTAGCATGCTCGCAGAAGGACGGGCGAGGACGCCCGTCGCTCCACGGACAATCTCGTTTCCATTTCGGAACATAGATCATGGAGAGACGAGCATGAGAATGGAGAGACGGGCGTCCCCGCCCGTCAGGCGCAAAGCGCCGCAGATTCCCTCGTTGTACTCTGTATCCGTGCCTGAAACTACGAACGTCATTCGATCCTTTTTCCTGAACGGTCCCGCCGGCCAGCTCGAGGCGCTGCTGAACGCCGGCTCTCCCGACGCCACCCACGCGGCCCTGGTCTGCCACCCACATCCCGAATACGGAGGCACGCTGCACAACAAGGTGGTCTTCCACGCGATGAAGGCGCTGAACAGCCTCGGCATGCCCGTGCTGCGCTTCAACTTTCGGGGTGCCGGCCTGAGCCACGGCGAGCACGATAATGGCATGGGAGAAGTCGACGACGTCCGCATCGCGCTCGATTGGCTCGACCACGAATTTCATCTGCCGATGGTATTCGCGGGCTTCTCGTTCGGTGCTGCTGTTGGTCTCCGAGCGGCGTGTCCCGATGCCCGAGTCGTTGCGCTGATCAGCCTCGGCACACCCATCTCGCCGGTGGACAATCGCTCCTACGATTACGATTACCTGAAGACCTGCACAAAACCGAAACTGTTCGTAAGTGGTTCACGTGATCAGTTCGCCACCAAAGCTCGACTGGAAGCGATGGTGTCCTCCTTGCCGGAGCCGAAAAAGGTCGTCATCATCGCCGCCGCCGACCATTTTTTCGAAGGCCGCCTGCGCGAAATGCGGGAAACGGTCGAGACCTGGGCGCGCGAAGTGTTATCGTAGCGCCGCCGTCTCGGCGGCTATCGGGCGAGATCTGAGCATTCTCACTACAGAGTCACCGACAAAACAGCTACTTGAATTGCCTTCTCTGTGCCTCTGTGCCTCTGTGGTGAGATCCAGTTCTAAACTGTTACCCTCACAAAATCATGCCCTCCGAACCCAACACCTTCATGCGCGACACTGCCCGCGAGATTTTTCACCACGCCCTCGAGCAAGCTTCGATCCCCAAGGCCTTCGCTCGCAACGTGCACTGCGAACGCGGCATCTTGCGGATCTGCGAGGACCTTTACGATCTCAACGCGTACGGGCGCGTCTTGGTGGTCTCGATCGGCAAAGCGGGACACACGCTGGTCGAGGCCCTGGAAGCGCAGGTGGGCAGCCGGCTTGAAGGCATCGTTGCCACCTCTGTGGATCCGCCCTCGCAAGTCCATGGCTTCCGCTACTTTCGCGGTGGACATCCCACGCCAAATGCCGACTCGGTGCGCGCCGCCGAAGCGATCCTCAAGTCACTGAGCGCGCAGACGGCATCCTCGCTGGTGATCTTCATGCTGAGCGGCGGCGGCTCGGCCATCGCCGAAAAGCCGATCGACGATGACATTTCTCTCGATGATCTGATGGCAACGTATCGCGCGCTGGTGCTCTCCGGCGCGCCCATTGCCGAAATCAACGCCATCCGCAAGCATCTCTCCGCCGTGAAGGGCGGCCGCTTGGCGCAGGCCGCCTATCCCGCGCAGCAAGTCTCGCTGCTCGTTTCCGACGTGCCCGATACCACCCTCGATGCGCTTGCCTCAGGGCCGACCATGCCTGACTCGACCAGCATTGCCGACTGTTACGCAATCTTAGAAAAGCATCGCCTGCTCGAGCAGTTCCCGCCCTCGGTGCGCGAGTTGTTTCAACGGCACGCGCTGGAAGAAACCCCCAAGTCCGATGATCCCGCGTTTGTGCGCGCGCGCTGGTGGCCGGTGCTTTCCAACAAAACTGCGGTCGAGGAGGCCGCGGTGGCGGCCACCCGGCTGGGTTTCGCGGTCGAGGTGGATAACAGCTGCGACGACTGGGATTACCAGCGCGCCGCCGACTATCTGCTCGAACATCTGCGCAAACTGCGCCAGAGCGTCTCCCGCGTGTGCCTGATTTCAGGCGGAGAAGTCACAGTGAAGGTGACCAACGGAGGCGTGGGCGGCAGGAATCAGCACTTCGCATTGTATTGTGCGCAAAAGATCGCGGGCGAGAGCATCACCGCGCTGAGCGCGGGCACGGACGGCATCGACGGCAACAGTCCCGCCGCCGGCGCAGTCGCGGACGGAAGTACCATGGAGAGAGCTAAGGCCGCCGGGATTGATCCTGCCGCAGCCTTTTCCACTTTCAACGCCTACCCGCTGTTTGATAAGTTGGGCGACGCGATCCTCACCGGACCGACCGGCAACAACGTGCGCGATCTCCGAATTTTCCTCGCGTTTTGATTCACCACAGAGACACAAAGGCACAGAGAAAAACAAGCAAAAGAAGAAAAGCAAGAAAAGCAATTGCGTGGGCAATTCCCAGCGCAATGACGAATGATTACCCTCGAGATCGCCAATTGTGGGGCACCGCGGCGTGCGCGAAAGACCTGCCCACTGATTCTATCTACGCCGCCCAAAGGCAAACTGAAACGCTATGAAAAGCGTAACGAACAGAATGTATTTACCCAAAGATTTTGTAGTCGCAAATGGGAGCCATACCTGCGGATACAGCATCACCATGACACACAAGAATCCAATAACAAGTAACAACGATATCCGTACAAGCGTTTTCATCTTTATGCTGAATACTGTTAAAGCCCGGCTTAAGTATGGAGAGGGGTGTTCACAAGCAAAACGGCGGACGAAAACGCCCGCCGTTCCACTCTAATTGTTGTTGCAATGATTTTGTTTTTCTCGGTGTCTCTGTGCCTCTGTGGTGAAAAAAAGCCGCCTAAGCAGTCTTCTTATGCTGCATCTGTTTCATCATTTCGGCTTGCGCCTTTTCCAGTTCCGCTGGCGAGACGTCGCGCACATGCGTCGCTAATGCCCAGCGGAATCCGTACGGATCCAGCACATGTCCGTAACGGTCGCCCCAGAACTGGTCCATGAGCGGCATCTTCACGGCCGCGCCCGCCGCGACGGCCTGCGCAAACAGCTTGTCGACATCTTCTACGTACACGTTGATCGCGAATCCGGTTGCTTCTCCACGGGGCGCGAGCGCGCCACCCCACTCCGGAAACTCGTCATTCAACATGACAATCGAATCGCCAATCTTCAAGGAAGCATGCATCACTTTACCGTTGGGAGTGTGGCTGACGTGCAGGACCTGCGCATTCAGCGCCTTTTTGTAGAATTCGATTGCGCCTGCCGCATCGCGCACTGTGATGTGAGGTGTGAGGGTGTGAAAGCCTTCCGGAATTGGTTTTACTTTGTCGGGCATGGAGCCTCCATCAAGATAGGAATTCGAAACGTTAAGGTGGGAACTGACCCAAAAATTTTACTCTCGACAGAGACCTGGTTCAACCCGCAACCGACATGGAGAGACGGGCGTCCCCGCCCGTCTTCTCTTCAAAGCAAACGGCGGGCGAGGACGCCCGCCGCTCCATTTGTTACTTGTTATGTTCTTTGCAGTAATTTCTCTGTGGCTCTGTGTCTCGGTGGTGAGATCGCCTTTTCAGAAGAACTTCGTCACGCCCTCTTCGAGCACCACCACCTGATCCTCGATCCCCGCGCTCCTGGCTTCTTTTTCCAGCAGTTGCAGAGGTTCGTCGAGAGGCTCATGCGAGAGGCGGAAGCTGCCGTAGTGCATGGGAACCATCCAGCGCGCGTGCAGGTCGAGAAAGGCGCGCGTGGCATCTTCCGGATTGGTGTGGACGTTCCGAAATTGTTCCGGATTGTAAGCGCCGATCGGAAGCAGTGCGACTTCGGGTGCGAGCCGCTTGCCGATTTCGCGGAACCCGGAGAAGTACGCCGTGTCGCCGGCGTGATAGACGGAGTGTTTTTCCGACTGCAACACATAGCCGCCGTAGCCGCGATGAGAATCTTTTAGAATGCGCGCACCCCAGTGCCGTGAGGGAACGTGCGTGACGGTCAGGCCGTCGTGACGGTAGTGATTCCACCAGTCGAGCTCGATGATCTGATTGAAGCCGAGATCCGACACCAGGTCGAACACGTGATGCGGAATGACCAGCGTGGGGGCGCGGCCGGTCAGCCGCCGCGTATGGTGCACGATGGCGCGCAGCGAAGGACGATGCAGGTGATCGAAATGCGCATGCGTCACCAGCACCAGGTCGATGGGCGGAAGGTCGTTAATGCGCAGCCCGGGTTTGCGTACCCGCTTCAAAAGAAAAAGCCAGCGCGCGAAGTTCGGGTCGATGGTGATGTTTTGCCCGCCCATTTGCACAAAGAACGAGGCATGGCCGATGAACGTGACCCCGAGTTCGCCATTGTGTACGAGTTGCGGTTTGTAGGTGCTGCCGGCGCGGGGGGTGACCGCGGAGTGACGAACCAACCGTCCGAATTGCGTCGCCCGCTTGCGCAAGGCCGGATTTCGAAGAGTCGCCTTAATCATGAAGCCCGGTGAAGCTTGAAGGATCCGCCCCTGATCCTACTGTTTATTGGATGATCATTGGACGCAAACGACCCGTTTTCGTTGTACCCGTCCGCAGACTGCTGAAATCAAAGAAAAAGACTAACGCTATTTCACGGCAAGTCTACAGCAGATTGCCTTGACCGGGGTTACGATCGTCATTTCTAATTCGGATACTGCGCAGTCAGTCGTTGGCCGATAGAATCAGTCGTTGGTCATTCGCCGTTGGTCGTTGGCCAAACCTGCTCGCCACAACCTTGGATGGGTGATTCACGACGGGCAACTGAATACTGATGGCTTTTGGAGCGACGGGCGTCTCGCCCGCTTCTGCGCGGGTCGCCGTGGGTCATGGGCAAGGCCCGAGCGCGAGGGTTTTTGCGAACGACCAACGACTGAATACAGAATTCATGGGGGACTACGGCGATGCGAGTTGCCTTTCTAGGACTGGGGATCATGGGAGGCCCGATGGCGGCCAACCTGGTGAAAGCAGGGAACGAAGTGGCCGTCTGGAATCGCACGCCGGGCAAGAATATCGAAGGTGCCCGGGTTGCGGAGTCACCCGCGGATGCAGCCAGGGACGCCGAGGTGGTGTGGATGTGCGTGTCCGATACCAAGGCGGTCGACGCCGTATTGTTCGGACCGCAGGGTGTCGAGTCCACGATCGGATCGGGAGCGATCGTGGTCGACTCCAGCACGATCTCTCCGTCGGCCGAACTCCAGTTTGCGGAACGTCTTCGCGCCAAAGGCGTGGAATATGTCGACGCACCCGTGACTGGTTCGAAAGTAGCCGCGCAAGCCGGCAGCTTGATTTTCATGGTTGGCGGTGACGAGGCCGTGCTCGCGAGACTCGAACCGCTCTTCCAGGCCATGGGCAAGCAACTATTTCGCATGGGTGAAACCAGCAAAGGTCAGGCGGCGAAGCTGGTAATGAATTTGCAGATCGCGCTGATCTACGAAGGCTTTGCCGAAGCGCTCACGCTTGCGGCGAAGCTGGGCGTGAATGTGGATCGCCTGCTGCCGCTGATCCAGGCGTCGATGGTGAAGTCGGGCGTGGTGGAATACAAGGCGCCCTTTATTCTGAAGCGCGACTTCACCCCGAACTTTCCGTTGCGCCTGATGTTGAAGGACATTCACCTCGCGCTCGATGCCGCCAAAGAAGCGCGTGTGAAGTTGCCGGCGCTGGAAACTGTGGCAGACGTCTACGAGATGGCTGCGGAAGATGGACACCAAGATCTGGATTACGCGGCCACGTTGACGCTACTGGAGAAGTGGGCGGGTGTGGAAGTGAAGGGCGCGGCCTGACCCGGGAGCGGCGGCTGTGGTGTCGCAGATTCCTCCGCCTTTGGCGTCGGAATGACAAGAATGAGGATTTCGTGGAGGTAACGCACTGTCATTCAACTGATGTTTCAGCCTTTTTCTCGCAGCCTGTATGTATCTCGGCACCGCCAAGTCGCCCTGTCCTAATCTTGTCATTCCGACGCCGAACGGCGGAGGAATCTGCGATACCACGGCGCTCGAGGTTAGCCAATAGTTAACAAATCGCATTAGCTCGTTTATAGGCTTGCGATTCTCGTCGGAAGACCTCCAGGTCGTTCCGGGCCTCATCTGTTCGTCTACGGGCTCCAGAACGCGATTAGAGGGCATTCTGCGGGACACTTAAACCGTATTTTTTCTACTTCCGCACCCATCTTTTCGTCAATTTATGTATAGCTTTAAGATTCTAATGGAGATAGCAAACTGCGCCTTCACTTGGACACGGAATCGAGGTCTTCGACCTGGCGTTGTGCCGCCGCGATGGTTTTTTGCAGCACTTGCACAAATTGCTCCGTGATCACCGACCAATCATATTTGCGGGCAGTGGCGGCCGCGGCCGCTTCGTAGCGCCGGCGAACTTCTTCGTTCAGCAAGAATGTAACAATCGCACTCGCGAAGCCGGCGGGTGAGTCTTCGAGCAGAATGTCGCGGCCATGTTGCACGTCCAGGCCTTCGGCCCCGATCGTAGTCGAGACCGTCGCCTTGCCCATGGCCATCCCTTCATAAATCTTGATGCGCGTCCCGCCCCCGATCCGGAGCGGCACGACGAACACCGCCGCCTCGCGCAGATGGTCGATAATCGACGGCACCGTTCCTGTGACTTCCACATTTTCGGAGGCGAGCGCTTTTACGCGGGGCTGAGGGTCACGCCCAACGATGCGGAAGCGCGCACCAGGAACTTTCGTCAGGACCTGCGGCCAGATTTCCTTGCAGAAGAATTCCACGCCATCGATGTTGGGCGCCCAGTCCATCGAACCAGTAAATACGACTAACGGACCGGAGGGGCGGGCGGCCGGATCGTATTGATACTTACGGAGGTCGACTCCAGTGGGAACTACGCTGATGTGTTCCCGTCCAACCATCGGGCTCATGGTTTCGCGATCGGTCTCGGAAACCGCAATCACATGATGGAATCGGCGAGTCTGTTCCGGTTCAAAGCGCCGCATCTTGGCGTACTCCACCTTGGAAACGATGCGGTCCAGCCACCTCGCCTCGAAGTCCGCTTTGCGCTTCCACAAGATGGTTTCAACGTTGTGCTGGAAAAGCGCTGTTGGTGTTACCAGCTTGTCTGGAAAGTTTAGCGTGCTCGCCAGGAAGTCGCAGACCGCGACGTCGAATTTGTGTTGCGGAATCCACTCGCGCAGAAGCTTCTGCACTTGCCGGGCCGCAAACTTGCTGATGGAGTAAGGCGCGGGATTGGAAAAATGGCGCAGGTAGTCGAAGTAGCGCGCGGCCCCCGTCGCCTCCGGTGCGGCAGTGTAGACCGATACGGTTCCCGGCAGATGCGTGAGAACCTCGCGCTCGTAGGCCTGGTCGCGCTGGCCACCGTAGTACGAGAGATAAGTCAGGTCGTGAGTCGCCGCCAGGTGGCGAAGAATGTTGTACGTTCGCAGCTTGCCGCCAGTATCGAGGGGCAGAAGCTTGCCCGGCTTGACCCAGAGAATTTTCATCGACGCTTTTACCAGCAGATCCCCTCGTAGGAGCCGTTGTGTTCGATCCGGCGGGCTTTCTCAAGGTTCACCAGGTCGATCACAATCTGGCCGGGCTTGATCTGGCGGCTCAAGGTAGCGCGATCGATGCCGCGCGTGCCGATGACGACAACTTCGGCATGGGCGAGGGCGGTCTCCAGATCCTGGCAGAGCAGGGAACCCACGTGCGGGATGACTTCCTCGATGTACTGGCGGTTCGAGCCGATGAGATGCCCGAGAGAAACACTGTCGTCCCAGATTTTTAGCTCGCGGCCCTCGCCCAGCAGTCGTTTGGCGAGCTGCACCTGAGGGCTCTCGCGCAGATCATCCGTTGCTGCCTTGAAACTCAAGCCGAGCAGCGCGACTTTCTTCTTCCCGGTTTCCAGCACCATTTCGACCGCGCGCTCGAGATGCTCATGGTTGCTGGGCATGATCGCCTGAAATAGCGGGAGGTCGAGATCAAGTTCCTTGGCGCGATAATTCAGGGCGCGCACGTCTTTTGGAAGGCAAGAGCCGCCAAAGGCGAATCCGGGTTTCAGATACGTGGGCGAGATGTTCAGCTTGGTATCGGCGATGAAGATTTCGACCACCGATTCGGCATCCACGCCGAGTTCTTTCGCAAGCGTCCCGACCTCGTTGGCGAACGAAACTTTCACCGCATGCCACGCATTGCAGACGTACTTCGTCATCTCGGCGGAGCGGAATGAGGTTTCGAAGATACGCCCCGGCGCCCACTTGTAGATTTCACGCAGGAGTCCGCTGTGGTACGCGTCCGAGGCGCCGATGATGGTCATCGACGGCTCGAGAAAATCGGCGACCGCTGTGCCTTCGCGCATGAACTCGGGATTGACGCACACGCCGAAATCCTTGCCCATCTTCTTGCCGCTGGCTTTCTCGAGAGCAGGAATCACGATGGTTTCCGCAGTTCCCGGCAGCACCGTGCTACGCAGCACGACCAGGTGAAACGCGTCTTTCGTCGTGAGGACCTGCCCGATATCGCGACATACCGGTTCGATGTGGCCGAGGTCGAGCTTGCCATTGCGCAGGCTGGGCGTGCCCACGCACAGAAACGAGATCTCGGAATTCTTCACAGCGGATTCCGAGTCTGAGGTGGCGTGCAGCCGCTTGGCGGCATGAGCCTCTGAAATCAGCGTGCCTACGCGCGGCTCAACGATCGGGCTGCGGCCCGCCTGCATGGCCTTCACCTTGGTGGGGCTGAGGTCGACCCCGATCACGTTGTGCCCCATATGTGCGAGGCAAGCGGCGGTGACGGTGCCTACGTATCCAAGCCCGAAGACGCTAATCGAACGACCCATTGGAGTTGGTTATCCCTTTCGGCGATCCGTTTAATGGCTGAGGAGCCCTGGTTAGAATTCGACATCTGCCGGCAAGCCAGCTGCCGAACACACCCTTCCAATCCGTCCCAGGCTGACCGGAATTCCTGTTTTATGAATTACATACCTTCGACCGGATGGGTACCCTGAGAGCCGAGGGGATCTTCCTCCGGAAACTGAAAAGCTTTTCCTATTTTTGGCAACCGATTCCAGCGGCTGCTCGCAAACCACGCGTACTATTTAAACTCACGAGCGCTGCTTTGGAAAGGCGATTGCTTCATTCTTTAGTAACTAAGTCAAAGCGTTTCAAGAGGATGACCTCAGTACAATGGATGGAATGCCAAGCACCCCAGTCGCGGACCGGGTGTCAAACAGCGCTGCAGTGCAGCCTCCAGCCGGGCGGCGGCGAAAAGTTTTTTATCTCGTCGACTCGCTGAATGTGGGCGGAACGGAAACGCAGGCGGTGGAGCTTGCGCTGCGTTTGCCGGTCTCCGAATACGAGATCATGATGGGATGTTTACGCGCGGAAGGGCCTCTGCTCGAAAAGCTGAGAGGGTCCGCGGTGAAGGTACGCGAGTTTCATCCGTCCGGAGGATTGGATTCTGCGGCCGGGCTGTACGAGGTTATAAGGCTGGCACGGTATTTGAGGCGTGAAAAATTCGACGTGGTGCACACGCATGACTTGTGGTCGAACCTGATGGGAGTGCCGGCGGCACGGCTCGCCGGCGTGCCGGCGATTGTGTCCAGCCGCCGCGACCTGGCCCACTTCGATTGGTATCAGGGAAAGCGGCGGCACTGGCTGCGCAGAATTCAGAATCTTTCTGGAGTTGTGCTGGCCAACGCGACGCCAATCCGGGATGCCTTGATTTCCGAAGACGGATTCGCGCCCGAGAAATTGCGGGTCATCCACAACGGCGTGGATACAGAAAAATTTCAGCGAGCCCAGCGCGATCGGGCGCGATTATTTCCTGACGTGGGCAACGAGATACTGGTGGTGTTGGTGGGAAATATGCACTCGGATGTCA
>Ga0210389_10002262_pt1 | contig 15258 bp, 13 predicted proteins | sample IncBWH28OmetaG_FD_160127 | JGI IMG/M metagenome (GOLD analysis project Ga0210389, IMG submission 160127) | Forest soil microbial communities from Barre Woods Harvard Forest LTER site, Petersham, Massachusetts, United States - Inc-BW-H-28-O ...
GGACCGGACATGGCTCGGCGCCGTCGGCGTCCTCGCGTCCTTGGTGGGTGAGGGAACCGGCGCGGCCGCGGCGGGGGAGCACGGCCAGACCGCCTTGCCGGCCGGCGGGCTCGGCACGGGGCTCGGCGCGCAGGTAGCCGCCGCGGCCGGCCTGCGGGTCGGCACCGGCACCGGCGTGGCCGACCCGCCGCCGACCGGGCGGGGGCTCGCGACCGCGCTCGGTGCCTTGGCGGCGGCGGCCGTCGCGGTCGGCGAGGCAGTGGGCTGAGCGGTCCCGCCAGGCGCGGTCGGCGAGGCCGATGGTGCGGCCCCCGGCGCGGTCGGCGAGGCCGTGGGCTGAGCGGTCGCGGCCGTGTCCCGCGCGGCCGACGTGCCCGCGGTCCGCGACGCGCCGGACGAGGCATGACCGCCTCCGGCCGCCGAAGCGGCACCGGAGCACCCGGTGAGTGCCAGCCCCGCCGCGACCCCGAGTGCCGCGCCGATCGTAACCAGGGACGTCTTATCGTGTGTCCGCACCTGCATGCTCCTTAACGCAGTTGGCGACAATGACCAGAACACCGGGAAATACGTCACGGCCAGCGAAAAGTTGTCCCGATCGGGCAGCAACCTTTCACCGTGTCCGGCCGTATAAGAACAAGCGGGGCAGCCCGCGCGGTGCGTTCCCCGCCGCGAGCCAAAGGACGCGGCGGCCTGCGGATCGAGTAGCGACAGCCGACCAGCGAGTCTCCCCGCGACCCGAAGCGCGCGGCGGTCTCTGAACCGAGGAGTGACGACTGAGCAGCGAGGGCTCCCCGCGACCCAACGGGCGCGCCGGTATTTTCGGACGCAGGAGCGATCGGGAAAGCACCGGCTTCGGTCGCCAGGAGGCGAGCGGGAACAGCAAGGCACGTTCAGACGAGGACTTCGCCGAATTCGCGCGAGCGAGCTACGGGGGACTCAGGCACGCCGCGTACCTGCTGACCGGCGACCGGGACAACGCGGAGGACGCCGCGCAGACCGCCCTGGTCCGCACCTACGCCGCGTGGTCACGCGTTCGCCGTGACGACGCCTACGCCTACGCCCGCAAGGTGCTCGTCAACCACGTCACCGACCGCTGGCGCCGCAGGCTGCGCGAGTACCCGGCAGGCGAACTGCCAGAACAGGAAGGCACCAGGGACCCGGCCGACGAGGTGGCGCTGCGCCACTGGCTGACCGGGGCACTCGCCACCCTCACCGCGAAGGAGCGCGCCGTGGTCGTCATGCGCTACCTCTTCGACCAGCCAGAGGCGGCGGTCGCCAGGGACCTGGGCATCACCGTGGGCACCGTCAAGTCCACCAGTTCCCGTGCGCTCGCCAAGCTGCGTGTCCGCGCCGACGACGCGGTTCCCGCCGAGCCGATCGGAAGTGACCGGCCATGACCGACCTCGACATCACGGCCCTGCGCCTGGCGCTCAAGGCGCCGGGTGACCCAGGCGACCCGGTCGACGTGACCCAGATCATGACGCGGGGGCGCCAGCTCCGCAGGCGCCGCCGCCGGGCCGCCGTCGCGGGCGGGATCTGCGCGGTCGCGATCCTGGCCGGCGCGGGAACCGCGGTCGCGAACCTGACCGCCGCGCCGTCCGCCCGGAACCAGCCCGTCGGCCCCGCGCAGCAACGGCCGGCCGGGGACCGGCCCGCCAAGGACCGGCCGCCCGCGCCCGTGCCTTCACCGCGGCGCACACCCAGGCCGACCGCAAGCCCGACTTCGCGCCTGCCCGCGGCCCGGACACCTGACCCGGTGGCCACAGGGACGTCTGCGGGCGTGACGCCCACCCCGTCGGGCTCCCCGACTTCCCTGGCCACCGCCACCACGCTCCCGACGCAGGCGTCGCAGCCGGGTGTGTCCGCCTCGCCCACCGCGACGCCGTCGGCGGCAGGCGCGCCGTCAAGCGCGGGCACGCCTGCGGTCGCCGCACCGTACCCCGGCCGCACCGCGTCCGGCGCCGCCCCCGCCGCCGGCTAGCGCTGCCGGCCGGCCGCGTGCGAGGCTCGACGTGCGAGGCACGGGGCGACTGAGCGACCGCGCTGACCGACCCAGTCAACCGCCGGCCAAGGAGCCGATCATCGACAAGGTCAACGGCCTTCCTGGACCGCTCGCCGGCCTGCGGGTCATCGACTTCGGCCAGTACGTCGCCGGCCCGCTTACCGCCGTGCTCCTCGCCGACCAGGGGGCGGACGTCATCCACGTCGACCCGCCAGGCGGCCCGCGCCGCGCCGGTGTCGCGGACGCGTTCTTCAACCGGGGCAAGCGCCGGGCGATCCTGGACCTGAAGCAGCCGGGTGAACTGGCCGCGGCACGCCGCCTCGCCGCCTCCGCCGACGTCGTGATCGAGAACTTCAGGCCGGGCGTCCTCGCCAGGCTCGGGCTTGACCTGGAGGCGATCAGGCGGGCCAGCCCGGCGCTCATCACGTGCTCGCTGCCCGGCTTCGGCGCCGATGACCCGCGCGCCGCCGTGCGCGGCTACGAGGGCGTCATCGCGGCCGCGACGGCGAACTGCCTGCCGCGGGCCGGCGAGGAGCCGCCGGGCTGGGACTGGGAGCGGCCAACGTACTCGGCACTGCCGCTCGCCTCGAGCTTCGCCGCCTACCTGGCGGCCACCAGCATCGCGATGGCACTGATCGCGCGGCGGCGGACCGGGCGCGGCCAGCGGGTCGAGGTGCCGCTGTTCGACGCGATGTTCACCCTCATCGGGCACAGCGGGTCCTACGCGGACAAGAGCGGGGTCGGCCCGCCCCGGCCGATCCACGGGCGCGGCGCGGGCGCGTACCGCTGCCAGGACGGCCGGTACGTGCAGTTCGACACGTCGAGCGCCAGGCACCTGTCCTGGTTCGCCCGGGCGGCCGGCCTGCTCGGGCGCTTTGACGCCGAGCTACTCGACCTGGCGCACAACGCGCGGCCCGAGGTCAACGAGCGCCTGCACGCAAGGCTGCGGGCGGAGTTCCTGACCCGCACGGCGGCGCAGTGGGAGGAACTTGGCAACGCGGCCGGCGCCGCCATCGGCTTCGTCAGGACACAAGCCGAGTGGATCGGCACTGAGCAGGCCCGCCGCTCGCACGCGGTCACGCGGGTGACCGACCCCGAGTTCGGGGCCATCTGGTGCGCGGGCGTGCCGGTCCTGCTGAGCGAGTTCCCAGAACCGCGCCCGCGCCCGCGCCGGCCGGCCGGCGCGGACACCGCCGCGGTTCTCGCCGAGCCGGCGCGGGCCCAGCCGGCGCGCGGCGCGCCAGGCACCACCCCGGCCGCCCCCGAGCCTGGACTGGCCCAGCCGCTGAGCGGGATCCGCGTGCTTGACCTGGGCCTGGCGCTGTCCGGCCCGACCTGCGGCCGGATCCTGGCCGAGTTCGGCGCGGACGTCGTGAAGATCAGCGGCCCCGCGGTGGACGGCAGCGGTTCAAGCACGGGCCGCGGGTCCTGGTACCTCAACCGGGGCAAGGAGTCGCTGCTCCTCGACCTCGGCGCGCTGGCCGGCCAGGAGGTGTACTGGCGGCTGGTGGACCGCGCGGATGTCGTGCTTGAGAACTTCTCGCCTGGCACCGCCGGGCGGCTCGCGATCGGCCATGAGGAGGTCCGCGCGCGCCGGCCGGAAGCGGTATACACCTCGATCAGCTGCTACGGGCCCGGCGGCCCGTGGACGCACTGGCGCGGCTGGGAACGCCAGGGCCAGGCGGTGACCGGGATCATGGAGCGCACCGAGCTGCCCTCGGTACTCGGCCCGTACAACATCGTCGACATCGGCACCGGCATCCTCGGCGCGTTCGCGACGGCGCTCGCGCTCTATCACCGGTTCTCGACCGGGCGCGGCCAGCTCGCCAGCGCCTCGCTCGCCCAGACCGCCACCTACCACCAGGCGGCGTTCATGTTCGACTTCCCTGGCTACCAGCCGGCCGAGGAGCGCGGCTACTTCACGCTCGGCGAAAGCCCGCTGCAGCGGTACTACCGGGCCGCCGACCGGTGGTTCTTCCTCGGCGCCAGGCCAGCGGACGTCCAGGCCCTCGCGGCGGTGACCGCGGCACCGGAGGTCGCCAGCAGTACAGGCAAGGCGCTTGAGGCGGCCCTCGAGGCCGCGTTCTCCCTGGTCAGCGCCCAGGAGCTCGTCGCCAGGCTGGCAGGCGCGGGCATCGCGGCGCACGCCGTCGTGCCCGTCGCCGAGCTGATGACGGACGCGGTGGCCCGCGGCCGCGGGCTCAGCGTGAGCCAGGAGGTGGACGGTGCCGGGAGCTGCACGATGCCCGGCGTCTCGCCGCGGCTGTCCGATACCCCGGCCCTGGTCGGCCACCCGCCGCACCGGCCAGGCGCGGACGCCAGGCAGGTCCTCGCCTCGGTCGGTCTGGCCGGCCGGCTCGAGGCACTTGAACGCGGCTGGGTGGTGCGGTCCGCCGACCTGCCTCCGGCCTGGCCGTGACGCCCGGCCCGTGGTGTCGTGGGCAGGTGGCGTCGTATGCATGAGGGATCAACCGCGCAACCGCGTCCAGCCGCGCCAGCGGTCCTGGGCGGGAGGAAAGGGGCAACAACGTGCAACGCAGTGCGGGAAGCTTTCTGACCACGCACACCGGCAGCCTGATCCGTCCGGGCGCGCTCGTCGACGAGCCGTCGCCTGACGCTGACCTCGCCACCCGCGGCGCCTACGAGCGCGCGCTCACCGCGGCGGTCGCGGACGTGGTCGCCAGGCAGTCTGACACCGGGCTGAGCGTCGTGAACGACGGCGAGTACGGCAAGTCGAGCTGGGCCGCGTACGCGCTGGCCCGGGTCACCGGCTACGAGATCCGCCAAGACCAGCTCAAGCCGCTGGACTGGCTCGGCAGGGACAGGGAGCGGTTCAGGGAGTTCTTCACCGACAATCCCGAGATGCCGGCCGCGCTGACCGGCGCACCCGCGCAGGTGTGCGTCGGGCCGATCAAGTACACCGGCCACGACGTCATCACCCGTGACCTGGCCAACCTGAAAGCGGCCAAGCCGGACCGCGAGGTCTTCTTCACCAGCGTCGCGCCGGCGAGCATGGCGTACAACGGGGCGAACGAGTACTACAAGACCGAGGAAGAGTACGTCTACGCCATCGCCGAGGCGCTGCGCCAGGAGTACCTCGCCATCCACGAGTCCGGGTTCATCCTCCAGGTCGACGACGCCGTGCTCGCCAACATGTACGACCACCTGATCCAGCAGGGGGAACACGCCTACCGGCGCTGGGCGCAGCTGCGGGTCGAGGCGCTCAACCACGCCCTGGCGGGAATCCCGGAGGACCGGATCCGCTACCACGTGTGCTTCGGCAGCTGGCACGTCCCGCACGTTGCCGACGCGCCGCTTGAGGCGATCGTCGACCTCATCCTGCGGGTGAACGCCGGGGCGTACTCCGTCGAGGCGGCGAACCCGCGGCACGAGTGGGAGTGGGAGGTATGGGAGCGGACGAAGCTCCCCGACGGCAAGATCCTCATCCCCGGCGTCATCACTCACCACACGACCACGGTCGAGCACCCACGGCTGGTCGCCCAGCGGCTCGAGCGGTTCGCCAGGATCCTCGGCCCGGAGAACGTCATCGGCGGCGCGGACTGCGGCTTCGCCCAGACGTCGCACATCAGGCGCACGGCCCCCGAGGTGGTGTGGGCCAAGTTCGGGTCTCTTGTGGCCGGCGCCCAAATCGCGTCCCGGCGAATCTGGGGTTCCTGACCAAGAACCATCTTATTTTGTCCCTTGCTTCGATGTTTTTTTTGGTTGGAACAATCAAAAAAAGACAGTTCTTGCAAAAGCGCCGAGAAAGATCTGGACTCCTTGCATGGGCCAAGTAATTCGGAGAGGAGCTCACTATGACGGTGCAAGGGCAGGCCGGGACGGGGAACGCGCTAGGCCCTGGCGTGGCGGGCGCCAAGTCGGGCCGGACACCCGGCGTGCGGGAAAACGACCCGCCAGGGCCAGGCGAGCTGACGCAGACCCCGTGGGAGATCGAAGGCCCCTATTACCGGCTGGGCACCCCGCGGCGGTCGAACCTGCTCGAGCCGGGCGACGCGCCTGAGCTCATCCTCACCGGGCGGGTGCTGAACCCGGAGGGCAGGCCGATCGGGGGCGCGGTGGTGAACTTCTGGCACTGCAACCACGACGGCGAGTACGACATGGTCGGGTACCGCTACGCCGGCTACGTGGTCACCGACGAGGCCGGCCGGTACGAGCTCACCACGATCATCCCCGGTACTTACCAGCCGCGGCAGGCCAAGCACCTGCACGTGAAGGTGCAGGCGATCAGCCGGCCGGTGACCACGCAGCTCTTCCTTGAGGGCGAGCCGGAAAACACAGCCGACGAGTACTACAACCCAGCGCTGTTCGTGCCCTGCACGGCCGACTCCGCGGGCGTCAAGCACGGCACCTTCGACTTCGTCATCGCGCAGTTCACCGAGGAACAGAACGTCACGCGGGAAAGCCTCGCGGCGCGGGCCTAGCCAAAGGACAGGCGATGAGAGGAGACAGCACACCGCCGCGGGCCGATGAGTTCAGGTACGACGTCGACGCTCAGTGGGAGAAGCTCCCGGCCGGGATCTCCCACCGCGATGTCTCGGCCGTGGGCATCGGCTCAGCTGACCGCGTGTACTTGCTGACCCGGTTCGACTCGAACGTCCTGGTTTACGAGCCGGACGGGACGTTCGTCACCGCCTGGGGCGGTGACGGCTTCACCAACCCGCACGGGCTGACCGTTGGCCCCGACGACTCGGTATGGACCGTGGACAACGGGGATCACACCGTCAGGAAGTTCACACCGGAAGGAAAGCTGCTGATGACGCTCGGACGGCCCGGCCAGCCGTCCGACACCGGCCGCGTGAACGGCGGGCCCTTCGTCATCCACAACGTCGAGACCGTCCTGCGGCCGGGCGAGCCGTTCAATGCCTGCACCAACCTGGCGATCAACTCCGGCGGGCGCGTCTACGTCGCTGACGGGTACGGCAACTGCCGCGTGCATGCGTTCTCCCCGGACGGCGAGCTGCTCACGTCCTGGGGCGAGCCGGGGGTGGGCCCCGGCGAGTTCCACCTGCCGCACGGCATCGCCGTCAGCCCCGGCGACCGGGTGTACGTCTGCGACCGGGAGAACGACCGCATCCAGCTGTTCGACCCCGAAGGCCGGTACCTCGCCGAGTGGACCGACGTGCAGCGGCCCTGCCACATCGCCTTCGATCCCGACGGCTACGCGTACGTGGCGGAGCTGTGGCGGCCCAAGGGCAAGGGCTCCTTCACCCACGGCTTCATGCGCGAGGACCACCCTGGCCGCGTCACCATCTTCGACCCGGGCGGCGCGATCGTGGCCCGGTGGGGCGCGAGCACTGTCAGCAGGACCGCGCCTGGCAACTTCATCGCACCGCACGGCATCGCGGTCGACTCCCGCGGCGACCTGTACGTCTGCGAGGTGTCCTACACCTTCGGCGCCAGGCAGAACGGCGTCGACCCGGCCGAGGCGGCCGCCCACCAGATCCAGAAGTTCACCCGTCTCCCGGGGGGACGACCCCCCGTACCCCCCGAAGAGAGGGCTCAACGATGAGGCACAGCACCGAACGGATCCGGGCCACGCACGGCGGGAACCTGCCCCGTCCCGCGGCGTTCGACGCCCTGCTGCGGCAGGGCGAGGTCGTGACGGCGGAGGTCGCGGGGCAGTTGCCCGCGGCGGTGCAGTGGGTGGTCGACGCCCAGCTTGACTGCGGCGTCGACGTGATCAACGACGGCGAGTACGTGAAGGCCGCCGGCGGCGGCTCGTACTCCGGGTACATCCACCAGCGGGTGACCGGCTGGGAGGTGCAGCCGGTCAATCCAGGCAAGCGCAAGCGCGACGGGGTCGGCGGCCGGGAGCGCCGGGTGTTTCCCGGGTTCTATGAGTCGGGCCTGTGGCTGCAGGGCTCGGGCGGCCCGGTGCGACCTGGGTTCTTCAAGCCGGGCGTGTCTCCGGAGCGCACCACCGAGCGGGTCGCGACCGGCCCGGTCGCCTACACCGGGCACGCGGCCATCAAGGCGGACATCGACGCTCTCGCCAGGGCCCTGGCGGGCAAGCCGGCCGAGGTGGAGGGCTTCGTCGCGGCCCTTGGCCCGCTGAGCCTGGGCGCGGGGGCGCGCAACGAGTACTACTCCTGCGAGGAGGAGTACATGACCGCGGTCGCCGAGGCGGTCAGGGAGGAGTACAAGGCGGTCACCGACGCGGGGTTCATCGTGCAGGTCGACGAGCCGGAATTCGCCACCTCGTGGCAGTTCTTCCCCGACTGGGACGTGGCCAGGTACCGCAAGTACCTGGAGTTCTGCGTAGAGATCATCAACCACGCGCTCGAGGGCCTGCCCGAGGACCAGGTCAGGTTCCACGTCTGCTGGGGCAGCGGGCACCGCCCGCATGTCACCGACATCGACCTGGTGCACATCGCCGACCTGCTGCTTAAGGTCAACGCCCAGGCCTACTCGGTTGAGGCAGGCAACGTCAGGCACGCCCACGAGTGGACCGTGTGGCGCGACGTCCGGTTGCCCGACGGCAAGATCCTGGTTCCCGGGGTCATCTCGCACGCCACCGACCTGGTGGAGGCCCCTGGCCTCGTGGCCGAGCGGCTGGTCAACTACGCGAGCGTCGTCGGCAAGGAGAACCTCCAGGCGGGCACCGACTGCGGCATCGGCTCCCGGGTCGGCCACGAGGAGATCGTCTGGGCCAAGCTCCGCGCCCTCGCGGAGGGCTGCGAACTGGCCAGCGGGCAGCTACGGGGCAAGTGAGGAGGCGGTCAGCGTGACCTACGACCTGTTGATCAAGGGAGGGCACGTCCTCGATCCCGGCCAGGGGCTCGACGCGACGCTGGACATCGCGGTCGCCGGCGGGAAGATCGCGGCGATCGGCGCGGACATCCCGGCGCGGGACGCCGCGCGCGTCCTTGAGATGCGCGGTCCCGGCAGGCACGTCGTGCCCGGGCTGATCGACTTGCACACGCACGTCGCCAGCGGCGCGATCACCGAGGGCGTCGGCATGGGCAGCTGCGACGCCGACGACATCGGGGTGCGCTCCGGCGTCACCACGGTGGCGGACTGCGGCTCCGTCGGCGTCGCCAACCTCGGCGTCTTCCCCGCCCACATCCTGCCCAAGGCCAAGACCAGGATCATCACGCTGGTGAACGCAGGCAGCTACGCGCACACCATGCCTGGCGCCGCGGACGTCGCCGCGCTCGGTGACATCAACAGGGACGCCCTCGCGAAAGCGGCCGAGCACAACCCTGGCCTCATCGCGGGGGTCAAGCTCCGCGTTGTCGGTCCCGCCTTCCAGGAGGCCGGCGAGGAGATCATCACCGCCGCCAAGGCCGCGGCGAGGGACCTCGGCGTCCCGCTGATGGTCCACATCGGCGACTTCACCGCCAAGGACGAGGCGTCGGCGGCCAGGCGCGGCGAGCTCACCAGGTTCCTGCTGAAGACGTTCGCGCCAGGCGACATCCTGACCCACCTGTGCACGCCGAACTCCGGGCGCGTCCTCGACCAGGCCGGCCGGCCCTACCCGGAGGTGGCCGAGGCACGGGCCAACGGCGTCGTGCTCGACTCGGCGCTCGGCCGCGGCAACTTCGGCATCGAGGTCGCCAGGCGCCAGGCCGACCTCGGCCTGTTCCCCGACACGATAAGCAGCGACCTGACCGCCCTGGGCCAGACGTTCCACAGCCTGCTCGAGTGCATGGCCAAGTTCATGTCAATCGGCTACCCGCTGGCCGACGTGGTCAAGGCGACCACCGCGAGCGCGGCCAGCGCGCTCGGCCTGGCCCGCGAGATCGGGGCCATCGCCGTCGGGCGCGACGCCGACCTGAGCGTCATCGACGTCGTCGAGGGAGACTTCACCTTCACCGACACCACAGGGAAGGAGTTCCGCGGCGGGTACGGGCTCGTGCCCGTCCGTACCCTGAAGGCGGGTGAGGAGTTCTCGCCCGGCTGGGGGACGCACCCGTGGGGCTGGCTGCCCGCGAGCGCGGCGGGTAACTAGAAGCGGGAACCGCGAATCCGTTCGGTACATGCTCCTCTGTTCACCGGACGGACTCGCGGCACCGGCAAGCCGCGGCTGTCCAGCATGCGGACGGCTGCGCGCCCTGCCTGCCGCGTTCGTAGACTAGGCGGGTGACTTCGGACAGCGGGGCAAGCCCCGTAACTACCCTCATTGACCTGCGTGGCCGCGACGCGGCCGGCCTCACCCGCCGGGCACTGGCCGGCGTCCTGCCGCGCGCCGCCCTCGACGTCGACCGCGCCGTGGACCACGTAAGGCCGATCACCGAGGACGTGCGCGTCCGCGGCGGCGCGGCGGTCCGCGAGTACACGCACCGCTTCGACGGCGTGGACCTCGCGCATACCCGGGTACCAGAAGAAGCCATCGCCCGCGCCCTCGCCGCGATCGACCCCGCCGTCAGGGACGCACTCGAAGAGGCCGCCCGCCGGGCCCGCGTGGTCCACGAGGCCCAGCTCCCCGGCCGCAGGGACAGCCAGCCAGCCGAGGGCCTCACCGTCTCGACCCGGTTCGTCCCCGTCGAGCGGGCGGGCGTGTACGTCCCTGGCGGGCTCGTCGCCTACCCGTCGTCCGTCGTGATGAACGTGGTGCCCGCCCAGGCCGCGGGCGTCGAGTCGATCGCGGTCGCGTCGCCGCCGCAGCGGGAGTTCGGCGGCCTGCCGCACCCCGCGGTCCTCGCCGCCTGCGCGCTGCTCGGCATCACCGAGGTGCACGCCGTCGGCGGCGCGCAGGCGCTGGCCATGTTCGCCTACGGCACCGACGAGTGCGACCCGGTCGACGTGATCACCGGCCCTGGCAACGTCTACGTCGCCGCCGCCAAGCGCATCCTGCAGGGCACCGTCGGTATCGACGGCGAGAACGGCCCGACCGAGATCGGCATCATCGCGGACCACACCGCGGACCCGGCCCACCTCGCGGCCGACCTGATCGGCCAGGCGGAGCACGACGAGCTCGCCGCCTGCCTGCTGATCTCCACCGACCCGGACGCCCCGGCCAAGGTCGACGCGGAGCTGGCCAGGCAGATCCCGCTCACCAAGCACAAGGAGCGCGTTGTCGCCGCGCTGGCCGGGCAGGCAGGCTACGTCCTCGTCGACGACCTCACCGCCGCGCGCAAGGTCTCCGACGCCTGGGCGCCCGAGCACCTGGAGGTACAGACCGACGACGCCGCCAAGGTAGCGAGCCAGGTCAGGAACGCCGGCGCGATCTTCGTCGGCGCCTACAGCCCGGTCTCGCTTGGCGACTACCTGGCCGGCTCCAACCACGTGCTGCCGACCGGCGGCACGGCCAGGCACACCAGCGGCCTGTCCGTCTACCCGTACCTCAAGGTCGTCAACGTCATCGAGTGCGACCGTGACTCCCTCGCCGCCGTGGCGCCGCGCGTCGACGCCCTCGGCGGCGCCGAGGACCTCCTCGCGCACGTTGCCGCGGTCCGCGCCCGTGTGCCGAAGGCAGCGGGCGGGGCAAGGGCAGCGCTGCGGCAGACGGGGGAGGGCCCCCGGTGACCCCGAGCCCGACGAGCACCGGCGAGGTGATCCGCGGCCTCATCCGCGGCGACCTGCGGCACCTGCACCCCTACGGTGCCCCGCAGCTGGACGTGCCCGTCCAGCTGAACACCAACGAGAACCCCTACGCGCCAAGCGAGAGCCTCAGGCAGGCCATCGCGGACGCGGTCGCCGGCATCGCGGGCACGCTCAACCGCTACCCCGACAGGGACGCCGTCGACCTGCGCAAGGACCTCGCCGACTACCTCGGCCACGGTCTCACCGCCGCGCAGGTCTGGGCCGCGAACGGCTCCAATGAGATCATCCAGCAGCTGCTGCAGGCGTTCGGCGGCCCCGGCAGGACCGCACTCGGCTTCGAGCCGTCCTACTCCATGCACCCGCTGATCTCCCAGGTAACCGGCACCGGGTGGATCGAGGGCAGCCGCGACGCCGGCTACGGCCTGTCCGCCGCCGCCGAGCAGGTGAAGGCCCACCGCCCCGACGTGGTGTTCGTCACCTCGCCGAACAACCCCACCGGTACCTCCGTGCCGCTTGAACTCATCGAGGAGGTCTACGACGCGGCCGCCGGCCTGGTCGTCGTGGACGAGGCGTACGCCGAGTTCGTCCGCGCGGGCACCCCGAGCGCGCTGACCCTGCTGCCCGGCAGGCCGCGGCTCGTCGTCTCCCGCACGATGTCGAAGGCCTTCGCCGCCGCGGGCACCAGGCTGGGCTACCTCGCCGCCGACCCGGCCGTGGTCGACGCGCTGCTCCTGGTGCGGCTGCCGTATCACCTGTCCACGGTCACCCAGGCCGTCGCGCGCGCCGCCATCGCCAACCGTAACGAGCCGCTCGCGACCGTGGAGGCGCTGCGCCGCAGCCGGGACGACCTGGTCGGCTGGCTACGGGGACACGGCCTCACGGTCGCCGACAGCGACGCCAACTTCGTGCTGTTCGGCGTCTTCGGTGACCGCGACGCCGTCTGGCAGGGCCTGCTCGACCGCGGTGTCCTCATCCGCAACACCGGCCCCAAGGGCTGGCTCCGCGTCACCGTGGGCACCCCCGCGGAGAACGACGCCTTCAAGCAGGCACTGAAGGAGGACCGCAACCTATGAGCTACACCTCACCCGCCGCTACCCCGGGCACCCGCGTCGGCCGCGTGGCCCGCGAGACCAAGGAGACCGAGCTCCTCGTCGAGCTTGACCTGGACGGCCCGGGCCCGGTCGAGGTGGAGACCGGCGTCCCGTTTTTCGACCACATGCTCAACCAGCTCGCCAAGCACGGCTGTCTCGGCCTCACCGTCCGCGCCAAGGGCGACACCGAGATCGACGCGCACCACACGGTCGAGGACACGTCGATCGCCCTCGGCCAGGCACTGAAGGAGGCCCTGGGCGACAAGTCCGGCATCCAGCGGTTCGGCGACGCGCTCGTCCCGCTCGACGAGACCCTGGTCCGCGCCGCCGTCGACCTGTCCGGCCGGCCCTACGTGGTCCACGAGGAGCCGGACGGCATGTCCCCGATGATCGGCGCCAGCTACGACACCACGCTCACCAGGCACATATGGGAATCCCTCGCGTTCTCGGCCGGCATCTGCCTGCACGTCCACGTGCTGTACGGCAGGAACCCGCACCACATCGTCGAGGCCCAGTTCAAGGCCGTCGCCCGCGCGCTGCGCGCCGCCGCCGCCCACGATCCGAGGTCCCCTGGCGTCCCCTCCACCAAGGGCGTCCTTTAAGCACTCGAAGTCAAAACCAAGAGAGAGATCCCGAACGGATGCGGCTGACCCTGGAAATCACCCATGACTGCTAAGGTCGTCGTCCTCGATTACGGCTCTGGGAACCTGCGCTCCGCCGAGCGGGCGCTCGCCCGGGCCGGCGCCGACGTCACGGTGACCGCCGACCTGCACGCGGCCGCCGAATGCGACGGCCTCGTGGTTCCCGGCGTCGGCGCGTTCGCCGCGTGCATGGCCGGGCTGCGCGGCATCGGCGGCGAGAAGGCGATCGCCAGCCGGGTCGAGGCGGGCCGCCCGGTCCTCGGCATCTGCGTCGGCATGCAGGTGCTCTTCACCGAGGGCGTGGAATTCGGCCTGCGCACCGAGGGCTGCGGCATCTTCCCCGGCACCGTCGACCGGCTCGACGCCCAGGTCCTGCCGCACATGGGCTGGAACACCGTCGCGCCGCCGCCGGGCTCCGTGCTGTTCAACGGGATCGCCGAGGGCACGCGCTTCTACTTCGTGCACTCTTTCGGCCTGCGAATGCGGGACGCGGCCCCGCTGCTGGCCGCGGGCGCGAAGCTCACGGTGACCGAGCACGGCGAGCCCTTCGCCGCCGCGGTCGAGCGCGGCGTGGTGGCCGCGACCCAGTTCCACCCGGAAAAATCCGGCGACGCCGGCGCTGCCGTCCTGCGCAACTGGCTAGGCACCCTATGACGCCGACAGCGTGGCCGCGCCCGTGTGACGTTAGGCCGCCTATAGCCGGCCTAACGCCACACGGGGAGCGCTGCGCTCGACGGATCCGGAATTTCCGGCGCCCAAATCGCGCCGGAAATTCCGGATATTTCATGATTTCTTACCTATTGCGCGTGGAGACGCTGTGACTTCGCTTGTTCTGCTGCCCGCCGTCGACGTGGCTAACGGGCAGGCGGTGCGCCTCGTGCAGGGTGCCGCCGGGTCCGAGACCTCCTACGGCGACCCCCTGGAGGCCGCGCTCGCCTGGCAGTCCGCCGGCGCGGAGTGGCTGCACCTGGTTGACCTGGACGCGGCCTTCGGCCGGGGGAGCAACGCCGAACTGCTCGCCCAGGTCGTCGGCAAGCTCGACATCAAGGTCGAGATGTCCGGCGGCATCCGCGACGACGCCTCCCTGGAGCGCGCGCTGTCGACCGGGTGCGCCCGGGTCAACATCGGCACCGCCGCCATGGAGAACCCAGGCTGGGTGCGCGACGTCATCGCCTGGCACGGCGACAAGATCGCGATCGGCCTCGACGTCAGGGGCAGGACCCTGGCCGCCCGCGGCTGGACGCGCGCGGGCGGTGACCTGTACGAGGCCCTTGAGCGCCTCGACGCCGAGGGCTGCGCCAGGTACGTGATCACCGACGTGCTCAAGGACGGCATGCTGCGCGGCCCCAACCTGGACCTGTACCGCGACGTCTGCTCCCGCACCAAGGCGCCGGTCGTGGCGAGCGGCGGCGTCTCCTCCCTCGACGACTTGCGCGCGCTCGCCGGCCTCACCCCGGTCGGGGTGGAGGGCGCGATCGTCGGCAAGGCCCTGTACGCGGGCTCGTTCACCCTCAAGGAGGCCCTCGCGGCGGTGGCTCGGGGGGAAACCGCATGACCGTCGCCGTCCGCGTCATTCCCTGCCTCGACGTCGACGCGGGCCGGGTCGTCAAGGGCGTGAACTTCGAGAACCTCCGCGACGCGGGCGACCCGGTGGAACTCGCCGCCCGCTACGACGCGGAAGGCGCCGACGAGCTCACGTTCCTCGACATCACCGCCTCGAGCGGCGGCAGGGACACCATGTACGACGTGGTCCGCCGCACCGCCGAGCAGGTCTTCATACCGCTCACGGTCGGCGGCGGCGTCCGGTCGACTGCCGACGTCGACGCGCTGCTGCGGGCGGGCGCCGACAAGGTGTCGCTGAACACCGCCGCGATCGCGCGCCCCGACCTCCTCGCGGAGGCCGCGAGGCAGTTCGGCTCGCAGTGCATGGTCCTGTCGGTGGACGCCACGCGCGTCAAGCCGGGCACACCGCCGACCCCGAGCGGCTTCGAGGTCACCACGCACGGCGGCCGCACCG
>Ga0210389_10002263_pt1 | contig 15252 bp, 16 predicted proteins | sample IncBWH28OmetaG_FD_160127 | JGI IMG/M metagenome (GOLD analysis project Ga0210389, IMG submission 160127) | Forest soil microbial communities from Barre Woods Harvard Forest LTER site, Petersham, Massachusetts, United States - Inc-BW-H-28-O ...
CCCATCAGCATCATCGCCTTCAGGGACGGCGCATCTTTGGGGGCCATCGGCGACGAATGCGTCTCCCCGACCACTTCCAATGAGGGGGCGATCGTACTCACGACGACCGCGAACAGCACCCACCCCAGGATGATCGGCACCGCCAACACGCGCATGGCATGGGCGAAGAACGGCCGCTTGGCGTGCGGCACGGCGTGCGTCTTGCTCGTCTCGGTCATGCGGACTTCACCAGGCAAAAGGTCTGCGCGTTAACCCCATCGGTACTTTTCTCATCCCGGACCGTCCCGTCCACGGTGATACGACAGCCGATGTGATCGCTGTCGCCCTGCACCATGATGTTGGCGCTGACCGCGGGCAACGTCGTGGAGATCGTGGTTGACCACGGCAGGGCCGCATTGAGCTCATGCGTATTCGCGTCCGCGTCGTAGTAGTCGATCTTGGCACTGGTGCCTGCCGGGCCAAGTACGTCATAGACCACAATCTTGGGGTTGAACTGCACGATCTCGATACCGGCGCCGGCGTTGGCATTGAGGTCCTGGGAGCCAAAGACCTTGTGCAGCCGCATAACGATCAATCCCGAGACAGCCAACACGACCACCAGCACGAGCGGTATCCACGCTCGTGCGGCCACGCCGGTAACTGGAATCGCCTTCACCTAACCACCTTTCGCCAACCGATCAGTAACGCGCCGGTCACCAATACCTCTCGCTGGCCGTGACCAGCACCACAAAGCTCCGGCAGCCACCCTGCCCGCCGGGCCGTAGACCGCACAGATCACGCGTTTGGGCTCGAACTGGATAGTCAAATCAGCGGTGCCGGAATCCGGTACGGACACGTATGAGCCGAAAACCCCGCGAAGCCGCGAAACAGTGAACGCCCCAACAGCCACCACGACCACCATGACCATCGGTACCCAAGCGCGTCCGATAAGTCTGGTCATTGCACTCCTTACCTCAGGCCGCTGCGCGGGCCTGCCAAGCACGCGGAGAGCGCCCGCGCCGTCATAACCGGTCCATCGCCCGAGACATCCGCCCCGCCTCGAAATAGGCGAGCTCACGGCGCGGGTAGAGCGGCCGGGGCCGTGACAGCGCGGTGAGGATGCGGCCGAGTCCGCCCATCAGGGTTGTGTCCAGCCACCGGCGGCGGGTCGTCGGGACTGGCGCAGCCGCTGCCGTGCTAAATGCAACTTGGCTCTCGGTAACCAGGACTGGTGCGCGCGGCCGTAGCGTGGGGGCAGCTGTCGGCGGACTCGACTGAGTGTCTGAAGTTGCTAGAGGCGCGGGTGTCACGTGCGACATGCCAGTTCTCCTGTGAGTGGCCCCTTGTCGAGGGTCATCCGCATACCTTGTGGGCTGAAGAGCCCCAGGAGGCCGGGGAATAGCACTCCGCCGGGATCAATGGGCGCCGAGTGGGCCAGCGTGCCGACTCGGATCGGCGCGAAGCCGGTTTGGGTGATGATTTCGGCGGTGATCCAGGCCGTATCGTTGTCGTCGGCCGCGTACCCGATCCCCCATCGGCCGGGTTCCCGGCGGCCTCGCAGCCACAGGGTTTCGGCGAGCTGGTGTGAGAAAGCGCGTGCCACCGATGATTTCGGGAACAACTCGGCGGTCACCGTTCCGGAAGTCTTGCCGCCGAGATCCTTGAGGGTCATCACACCGTCGTCGTGCCAGAGGAACGGGTTCGAGGGATCAATGATGACCGCGCCGGCCAACCGATCGCGATAAACCTCGGCGAACGGCGCGACGCCGGCGTTCGGGATCGCCAGGATCGCCACTTCCGCCCCGTCGATTGCTTCCTCAATCGTGCTGACCGGATAGTCGATGTCTTCCTGCTGATAGTCGGGCGGAGTGAAGGCGTCAGGGCGTCGCGCTCCAATGGTGACCTTGTCTCCGGCCAGGACCAGGTGACCGGCCAACGCCGACCCGATCAATCCGGCGCCGACTATCGCGATCCGGTGCGGCAGTCCCATTGTCATCTGTGCACTCCCGTCTGACATAAAACGAAAAATGTCAGCAGTCAGTATGCATCCATCGATCGCGACTGTCAAGCCGACACAACTATGTAAGACGGGCGGCGTATATGTCACCGGACGACTGACGTACCCAGTAACATGGCCTTTATGCCTCGACGATCGACCAGTCAGCCAACCGCACCTACGAGCACAGACGACGCGCGCGAGCGCATTCTGGCCGCCGCTGAACGCTGCATTGATCGCCACGGAATCCGCAAGACCACGATGGACGACGTTGCGTGTGAGGTTGGATTGTCGCGGCCCAGCGTCTACCGCTACTTCGCTGACCGCGACGATCTGCTCATCGAGCTGATCACACGGCACGCGCGGGCATTGCTCAACCGGACACGCAAATCGATCTCCCGGCAGAGCAGCCTTCCGGATCAGATCGTCGAAACTGTCCTCTACACCGCCGAACACGCCCGCCGCGACCCGCTGACAAGGCACTGCGTCGACCCCGATGGCACGAGCCTGGGGCGACGAATGATCGCTTCGGGGACGACGGAGATAATCAGAGCCGAGATGTGGGATCCCCTTCTCGATGCGGCGTTGGCGAACAATGAACTGCCGCCCGGGCTGCCCCGGTCGGACACCCACTTGTGGCTGGGCAACATCACGAAGATGGTGATGCGCGGCCTCGAGGATGGTGACGGCGACCTCAAGCGCTACCGGTCCGTACTGCGTCGCTTCGTCGTCCCTGCCTTCGCCAGCGCAAAAGCGCAAGTGGTCGTGTGATCAACTGGCCACTGCGTCAATTCGCTGCGGGCGGCAGGAATTTGTGATCGATGAGCGACTGCAGTGCTTTGCGGAATGCGTCCTCGGTGTCGATGGTTTCGGCGAACCCGGCCTGGCGCAGCTTGATGGTGCTCACAAAGGCCCGGGGCCCTTCCGGCGCGCCGTAGGCGAACGCGAAGTCCGCGTGCTGGTCACCGTGACCGACCAGCTGGCGCAGACTCAGCGGACGAAGGCCGTACTTGGCGACAATGCGGTCCCACACGTCGGAATGCTCGGCGAGGTAGGCGGCCAAACTCATGGGCGTATCCGGTCCGGTCTCGACACCGAGGGTTTCGGCCAGCGCGGGCCATGCATTTCGCCATTCAAAGACATCGCCGTTGGTGATGTTGAACGCCTCATTGGCTGCTTGGGGTGACCCCGCAGCCCAGACCATCACGTCCGCGACCAGGTCGGCGTCGGCTGCTTCCCAGACGAACGACGGGCCGCCGGTAAAGCTGAACGGTTCGCCCTTCTCGCGTTGGATGGCGGCGTAGACACCGATGGCCGGAAGCACGTTCAACGCACCAGGTGTAGGTCCGGTGACAAGTTGCGGGCGCAGTGCCGTGTAAGTGAAGCCGTGCTTGGCACCCAACTCTGCGACATAGTCTTCTTGATCCAAGAAGAAGTTGTTGTGCGGATCACGCGGGTCGCGTTCGCGCGCGGGGATGGGAATCGGATGCAAATGCACGCCGTAGACCTTCGTTCCCTGCAGGATGCTGATGTGCTGAAAGTTGGTGGAGTTAGCCAAGATCGGCTCCACGACGTTGCGCAACATGGCGTTGTTGGTGTCGATCTGGTCTTTGCTCGACCAGCCGGCGACGAGCGCGGGCTTCTCGTGCAGCGCCGTGTAGGCGACGTGAGTGATGTCGGTCAGCGGCTCGAATGCAGCGCGGGCCGCTTCTTGGTCCCGTAAGTCGACCGACAAAAACTCGATCTCCCGGCCGCTGATCAGCTCTGGCTTGCGGCGCGATACCCCGATCACCTGCCAGCCCGCGGACAAGAACTTCTCGATCGCGGCAACCCCCAGCAAGCCGCTCGCGCCGGTTACCAGCACCTTGTTTTTTGACATGAAGACCTCCAATTGTGTTGCAGCGGATCACCGCTTCGTCTGTTGTCGTCGCGCTAGGGGGCGATCGCCGGCTGTCCGCCGGTGGCCTGCAGGATCGCGCCGTTGATGTAGCTGGCGGCCGGGGAAGCCAAAAAGGTTATCGCGTTGGCGATCTCGTCGGCCTTCGCGGCCCGGCCGATCGTGGTGAGGGCGCCAAGACCTTCGGCCAGACCGGGCGTGGCAGCGGTTCCGGGGGTTTCGGTAGGTCCCGCTTGCACCGCGTTCACCCGCACCCCGGACCGGCCGAACTCGTCGGCCCAGACACGGGTCAGTAGTTCCACGCCGGCCTTGGTGGCACCGTATATGCCGCCCATCTGTGCCGGAATTGCGGCAGCGACAGTGCTGAGGTTCACGACGACGCCGTTGCCCCGCTCGGCCATCCCCGGCACCAACTGCTGCACCAGGATGTAGGGGGCGCGCAGGTTGAGGTTGACGTGCTCGTCGAAGAATTCATCGTCGGTGTCGGCGGTCGCGCCGAATTTATAGACACCGGCGTTGTTTATCAAGATGTCGACCGGGCCCACCTCGGCGGCCAGCCGGCGCACGTCGTCGGCGTCGGCGAGATCAGCAGCGACGAAACGTGCCTTCCCTCCGGAATTTTGGATGTCCTGCACCACTTCTGCGCCGCGTTCGGCGCTGCGCCCGTGAACTACGACCTCAGCGCCGAGCTGACCGAGTTGCAGTGCGACCGCGCGACCAATCCCGGAGGTGGCCCCGGTTACCAATGCAGTCGAGCCTTCAAGCGTTGTTGTCATGGAACTTGCTCCTTAGCGGAAATACTGCGGATGTCGTGCGCAATAGCGCGGCCCCGGGTCTATTTAATCCGACCTGCCGACGAGGTTATGCGTCTGGCTTATCGGCGCTATCAGCGGCGGCGATAAGCTAGGCCGATAGCAAATCGGCGTCGGCATGGGGCGGCACCAACGGTCATGGAGTTGCGGGAACTCAGCGCTTTCGTGGCGGTCGTGGAGGAAGGCGGCATGTCCGCCGCGTCGCGTCGCCTGCATGTGAGCCAGTCGGCGTTGTCGCAGACGGTGAGCGCTCTGGAACGTGAACTCGGGGTCACTCTGTTGGAGCGCACCAGCACCGGTGTGCGGCCAACCGAAGCGGGCACGACGTTGCTCGTCGAGGCGCGTGCGGTCCTGGCTCGCTACCGCCAGGCAGTGCGGACCATGAGCAGCTACAGCACCGAGTCCAGCGGCGTCATCAGGCTGGGCATCCCACTCGAGTTGGCTCCTGACGTGCTCCCGCCAGCGCTTGCCAAATTCGCTGCGGAATCCGCGCATGCGCGCGTTGTTCCTCAGCACCTTTCGACGGCGGCGCAATTCATCGCCTTGCGCAGCGATCAACTCGATGTGGGTCTGGTGCGCGAACGCCCCTCCGGATCGGAATTCGACGCCATGCTGGTAGCCCAAGAATTCCTGGGAGTGCTGCTCTCCGCGAAACTTGCGGCTCACGTGGCCGGCGCGGACGGTGTCCAGCTCGACGAACTGGGTGGGCTGCACTGGGTCGGCTTTCCCCGCTCAAGTAGCCCCGCTTGGTACGACGAACTGTCAGGGATCCTGCGCAGCCACGGCGTCGACGTCGGACCGCCGGCCCCTGATGATCAGGAATTGATCGCCGCGGTTAAGTTCGCGGCGGTAAGCAGCGGACAGGCATTCGCGCTCGCACCCGAGAACGGGCTGCAACCGCTGCCCGACAACGTGACGTGGTTACCGTTAGCCGGCAAGCCGGTAGTGCGCCGAACCTGGGTAGTGTGGCCGGCGGAGTCGCGGCGGCGCGACGTCGCACGCTTGGTTGCGTCATTTCAGACGCCCGAAGTCACCTGACCACTCGACGCGACATTCTGGCGCCACACCCGACGGGGAATAAAACCGGACTATGGTCCGCTTAGCGTGTGGTAGGCGTCGGGCAGGCCGTCGCCCCGAACAAGGAAGACTTACACATGACTGCAACCGCAACCACCCAGCTGACCGTTGGCACGTGGGCGATCGACCCCGTGCATTCGTCGATCAACTTCTGGGTACGTCATTTGATGGTCAGCAGGGTCCGCGGCAAGTTCGACACCTTCAGCGGCGCGATCGTGGTCGCCGAAGACGGTACGCCGTCGGTGCACGCCGAGATCGCGGTGGATTCCGTCAACACCGGCAACGACCAGCGCGACGCCCACGTCAAGTCGGCCGACTTCTTCGACGTCGAGAAGTATCCGGTCGCGACATTCACGTCCAGCGCGGTGGAGCCGAACGGCAACAACTATGTGCTCCATGGTGAACTCACCCTCAAAGGCGTTAGCAAGCCCGTCGCCCTCGAGCTGGATTTCTATGGTGTCAATCCGGGCATGGGCCACGGTGAGGTCGCCGGCTTCGAAGCATCGGTCGTGTTGAACCGCAAGGACTTCGGCATTGACATCGACTTGCCGCTGGAAACCGGCGGTGCGGTTGTCGGCGACAAAGTGACCATCACCCTCGAGATCGAGGCGGTCAAGCAGGCTTAACGCCGCACAGGATATTGGCGCCGGGCCGGGAATTCAAGATGAATGACCGGCCCGGCGTGTCCGTGGGGTACTCCGTTGCTGTGTGGCAACCACCCGGGATTTGCCGCACGGCGAGCGTTGTTTTGCGTGACAGCGGTCGGTATTCATAACTGTCGTCACGCACATTGACAGACTGACTCGTCGTCGCGATAGTGATCCAAGTCGCGCATCTTGCACGGTAAACCCCGGCCTTCACCGAGGAGACGACTTCCGTATCAGCTCTTCTTACTGGGAAAGGATCCAATCACCATGACCAACTTTGGTGACTTTCAAAATGGGGTCTATGCCGACGCAGTACGAGGAGTAAACACCCGATACCCCTTCGACTTTGCCTCGATTGAACGCAAAGCATCCGAGGCGCTCCCGGATTGGGTCTATCGGTATGTGTCAGCAGCCGCAGGTGATGGACGGACCCAGCGCGCGAACATCGCCGCGTTCTCGTGCTACGGGATCGTGCCCCGGATGATGGTCAGCCCGCCCGAGCGCGATTTGTCCATTCAGTTGTTCGGCAAACATCTCGCCTCGCCGATGTTCCTGGCTCCGATCGGTTTGGTCGGCCTGTGCGCACCCGACTTTCACGGAGACGTGGCGGCTGCACAGGCGTCGGCGGCCACCGGAGTGCCTTTCACGTTGTCGACGTTCACGCAGACACGCATGGAGGATGTGGTCAAACATGCGGGGGAAACACCCATCGTTTATCAGCTCTACCTTCCCAGCGACAGGGAGCTGGCGGCAAGTTTGATCAATCGTGCGGAGACCAGCGGCTATTCCGCGCTGGTCGTGACCGTGGACTCCTGGACCCTTGGCTTCCGGCCCATGGATCTTGAGCGGGGAAACTTTCCACAATTCCGGGGCTTCTGCATGCAGAACTATTACACGGACGTGAACTTCACCAAGCACCTCGCCAAGCCGCCGGAGGAAGACCAGCCGGCCGCATTGGCGCACTACACGAAAATCTTCGCCCATCCGCTGTCATGGGAGGACCTGCGCTGGATCCGCTCCCAGACGAAGCTTCCCCTCGCTATCAAGGGAATTCAACACCCCGATGACGCACGCCTGGCGATCGACAACGGTGCAGATGTGCTCTATTGCACCAATCACGGGGGTCGTCAAGCGAATTCGGCGGTATCTACACTTCAGTTGCTGCCCGGGGTCGTCAAGGCGGCCGGTTCCACGCCGGTCATGTTCGACTCCGGCGTGCGCTCGGCGACCGATGCGATCATCGCGTTGGCGCTGGGCGCGACGGCGGTCGGGATTGGGCGGCCCTATGCCTACGCCCTGTCTTACGGCGGTGCAGAAAGCCTGACGCACTATCTGCGGTCCTTCCTGGCTGAGCTCGATTTGTGTTTGGCGGTCTGCGGATTCAAGGACATAGCGACCCTGAAAGAGGCCGGTGTCGAAGAGGTCATCAATGCTCGGGTGTTGCTTCCGAGTTGAGCCTCATCGAGTCAAGGAGTCAAAACCGTGAAGATCACCGACGTTACGCTGTCCATACTTCGCACCGAGCTCGATGAAGGCGTCATCCCGACACGTGGCGCGGTGGACAAATTGCCTCAGCTCGTTCTCGTCTCTGTCTCAACCTCCGAGGGGATCCACGGACACTACATCAGCTATCTCATCCCATCCACGGCCGTTCAGCATGCCGCCGAGGTCGCCAAAACCATTCTGGTGGGCCGGGATACATACGATGTCGCCGCGCTGAATCATGAGATGACAACCGCCCTGCCACCCTATTCAAACCCGCCCGCTCTGGCCGGGGCCGATGCATGTCTGTGGGATATAAACGCCAAAGCGGCCAATCTGCCTCTCTACAAGTACCTTGGGGCAGCTCGCCACGAGATACGAGCGTATGCGAGCACGGTGGCTTATCCCACGATCGACGGCTATCTCGACGCGATCCGTGCAGCGGTTGCCGAGGGATTCACCGCCGCCAAATTCCATCCCTTCGGCGACTACGCGCGAGACATCGAGCTGTCTCGGGCAATCAGGCAGGAATTCCCGCGCATCGATCTCATGATCGACCCGGTGTGTGCGTACACGGTGCCGCAAGCGTTGGCGGTGGGCAGGGTGCTGGAGGAGCTCAACTTCTACTGGTTTGAGAATCCCATCTCTGACCAGGATCTCGACGGGCTCGCGTTCTTGGCGAGCAAGCTCAGCGTGCCACTGTCGGTGGGAGAGCAGAACTTCGCGGGATTCGCCGCTCTCCGTGGCTATTTGTCCAGGCCGAGCGGGTTCTACGTCCGCACGCTGGCCGAATACTCAGGCGGGATCACGCAAATGATGAAGTCCGCGCACGCCTGCGAGGCGTTCGGCCTCAACTACGAGATCCACAGCTACGGGCCCACGCTCAATCTGGCGATGTACCTGAACGTGGCACTGGCCGTCCGCAACTGCGATTTCGCTGAAATCATGGTGCCGCAGAACTTGTTGGGCATTGGGATGGCCGATCTCCCAACGATCGACGACAAGGGCTACATCGCCGGTCCGCAGAAGCCCGGGCTCGGCTGGGAGATCGACCGCGACAAGGTGGAAGACTTAACCCTGCAACGCTTCTGACAGCATCCCGCCTGTTATTACATCACCCGACTCTGGCCGGCCCGGCGTTGGCCCCGCGACGTTTGCCGTTGGGCAATAGGTCGCCGAGGCTGCGCCAACGGGTAAGGTGATCGCCACTGCCCCGCAGACGCGGGCGGACGCAACGTTGCGGGGACGCGTGATGACGCTGATGGGCCGGCGCACTGAGTGCGGCACGTTGGACCAATTGGTCGCAGCGATTCGCGCCGGTGAGAGCCGGGTCCTAGTGGTGTCTGGCGAGCCCGGTGTGGGCAAGACGGCGTTGCTCGACTACCTGGCCGAGCGGGCCGGGCGGTGTCGAGTGGTGCGCGCCACCGGTGTGCAGTCCGAGATGGAACTGGCGTTCGCCGCTTTGCATCAATTGTGCGTGCCCATGCTCGGCGACCTTGAAGATTTACCGGTGCCCCAGCGTGATGCCCTGCGCACCGCGTTCGGCATGAGCCCAGGGCCGGCGCCGGACAAGTTCTTGATCGGTCTTGCGGTGTTGAATCTGCTGTCCGAAATCGCCGAGCAACGGCCGCTTGTTTGCGTGGTGGACGACGAACAGTGGCTCGATCGCGCCTCTGCACAAGTGCTCGGCTTTGTGGCTCGCCGGTTGGTGGCGGAGTCGGTGGGTATGGTGTTCGCCGCACGCGTTCCCAGCCAGCACATTACGGGGCTACCCGAACTCAAGGTCGTGGGGCTGCAGAATGCCGATGCGTGCGCGCTGTTGGACGCCGAGCTGACGGGTCCGGTGGATATCAGCGTCCGGGATCTCATCCTTGCCGAGACCCGGGGTAATCCGTTGGCACTACTGGAATTATCGCGGGGCCTGAGGCCGGAACAGTTGGCGGGCGGATTCGGGCTTCTGGGTGCTGCTCAGCCGTCGGAGAGGGTCGAAGAGTGTTTCCGGCGGCGGATCGAAGGGCTTCCAGAGCAGACCCGGCGCCTGCTGGTCGTCGCCGCGGCGGATCCGGTCGGCGATCCCGCGCTGGTGTGGCAAGCAGCCGGACGGCTGGGAATCGATGCGAACGCAGCGGCACCGGCGAACGAGGCAGGAGTAATAGAGTTCGGCACTCGCGTCCGCTTTCGTCATCCCCTGGTGCGCTCAGTGGTTTACAGGTCGGCGCCACTGCAAGAAAGGCAGCGTGTGCATGAGGCGTTGGCGCAGGTCACCGATGCGGAACATGATCCCGATCGACGGGCATGGCATCGGGCTCATGCGGCGCCCGGCCCCGATGAGGAGGTCGCCGCCGAGTTGGAACGCTCCGCAGACCGTGCCCAGGCCCGCGGCGGCTTAGCCGCCGCGGCGGCATTCCTGGAATGGGCAACAATGCTGTCGCTCGACCCGGTCCGGCGCGGCGATCGTGCGCTTGCGGCGGCGTCGGCCAAGGTTCAGGCTGGCGTGTTCGATGCGGCGCGAGAGTTGCTGTCTCTCGCAGAGGTTGGTCCGCTTAGCGACTTCCAGCAAGCGCGTACCGATCTGATCGGCGCTGAGCTCGCGTTCGTCACAAACCGAGGCAGCGAGGCGCCCGCCCTGCTGCTGAAGGCCGCCAAGCGGCTCGAGCCAATTGACGCAGACCTCTCCCGTGCGACCTACTTGCAGGCAGTGTCCTCCGGCATGTTTGCCGGCCGTCTCGCTCTTGGCGGGGGTGCGCTGGAAGTAGCACGCGCGGCCGAAGCCGCACCCCCGCCGTCGCATCCTGCGCGTGCACCCGATCTTTTTCTGGATGGGCTGGTGGCGCATTACAACAAGGGATATGCGGCCGGATTGCCGATTCTGCGCCAGGCGCTCAACGTGTTCGGCGTTGGGATGTCGGTCGACGAGGAGCTGCGCTGGCATTGGGTGGCCGGCATCGTGGCCCGGCACATATGGGACGACGATAGCTGGCAGGTGCTTTCCGAGCGACATGTACAACTTGCTCGCGACGTCGGGGCGCTCACCGAACTTCCGTTGGCCCTGAACTCGCGTGCGTTCATGCTGTTGTTCGCTGGTGAACTGACCGACGCCGCCTCGCTGATCCAGGAGCTGCGGCCGGCGACAGAGGCGACCGGCAGCAACCTCGCCCCCTACGCGGCCCTTGGTCTGGCCGCCTTAGCCGGTAGGCAAGCCGAAGCGACTGCCTTGATCGACGCGACGATCCGGGACGTGAGCCTCCGAGGTGAAGGCATCGGGATAACCGTCGCCGAGTGGGCGAACGGCGTGCTGAACAACGGGGTCGGTAATTACCTGAAGGCGATGACGGCGGCCCAGCATTCCGCTGACTACATGGGCGAAATGGTCGCGCCGACCTGGGCGACGGTCGAACTCATCGAGGCGGCCGCGCGCAGCGCACGCAACGACCTGGCAGCCGAGGCCTATCGCCGCTTGGCCGAGATCACCAGTGCCGCGGGAACCGACTGGGCGCGTGGCGTCGAAGCTCGCTCGCACGCGCTGCTGAGCGAGGGCGACACCGCGGAGCGTCTCTACCGCGAGTCGATCCAGCGGCTTGGCCGCACCCGCCTGCGGGCAGAACTTGCCCGGGCCCACTTGCTGTACGGCGAATGGCTGCGCAGGCAGCGCCGCCGCATCGACGCTCGGGCACAGCTTCGCACGGCCCACGACATGCTGGAGACGATGGGCATGGAGGCCTTCGCCGAACGGGCCAGGCGTGAGTTGCAAGCCACCGGCGAGACTGCCCGCAAGCGCACCGTCCCCGCAGCCGATCAGACGCTCACTGCGCAGGAGGCCCAGATCGCGCGGATGGTCTGCGACGGGCTGTCAAACCCGGAGATCGGTGCCCGTCTGTTCATCAGCGTGCGCACAGTTCAATACCACCTGCACAAGGTGTTCACAAAGCTCGGCATCGAGTCGCGCAGTCAACTCGGCCGTGTCCTGGCGCAGGGATCCGCCGACCTTCTCCGTTAACCCTCCGTCGGCTAGCCTTCCTCGGCGATGCGTTCCATCGCGGCGGTGAACGCCGCGAGGTCCAGCCCGCGTAAATGACGCGTGAAGCGGGTCCGCACGCTTTGCACGTGTGGGGGATAGGCCTCTTCCAAGGTCTGTAATCCGATCTCGGTCAGCCTGGCCACCTGGCCCCGGCCGTCAACCTCTGAGCGGGTACGTTCCACCAGGCCGCGGCGGGTGAGTCGCTCCACTACGCGCGTGAGTCCGCTGGGAGTCAGAATCGCCTGCGCGGCAAGCGCGCTCATTCGCATCGCATGATCAGGCGCTTCTGACAACAGCACCAAGACGTGGTAATCGGCCATGTTCAAACGGCTCACGGCAAGCAGGTCGGCATCTAGCACCCGTGGGGCGACTGCCATGGCGCGCACGAACGCCCGCCACGCCGCCTGTTCTTTGGCGGTCAGCGGTTTGCCCGTCGACGTCGATCTGGCTGCGGCCATCGGAGTGTGGTAATTGCTTGCTCAATAAGATTTCGCTCTGGCTACATGAGGCGTCGTTGCACTTCGAACGCCAGGCAGAGTTCGGCGATGTCGCGGGGGCGGGACAACGATCGGCCGGTGCGGTGTTCGATTCGCCGAAGTCGATAGCGCACGGTGTTGGGGTGGCAGATAAGGGCTTCGGCGGTGGCGCGCACCGATGCGTCGCTGTCTTGCCAGATCCGGAAGGTTTCAAAGAGAAGTTCGCGTTCTTCCTCGCCGAGGTCGTCGAAGCCGTTGAGCACGGTGGCGACGGATTTGATCATCACCTCGGGCGCGCTGACCGCGGCGGTCGCCAGAATGGATCCGTCAAAGACCGCGACCCGGCAGGCGCGGTTAGCGCGGCTGCGCAGCGTGACCTTGGCCAGGTGGAAAGCCTGTGGGGTGTCGCGCAGGTCGTCGAAGCGCGCGCTGATCCCAACACGATCGGGCGTGGTGCGCGAGAGCAGGGCCAGGATCTTGTCGAGGTGCTGGTCGGATTTGGTGTGGACGATGCCGATTTGTAGATCGGGCAGCCTGCGCCAGGCCGAGTAAACGTCGAGGCTGCGCAGTTTGGATTCGATTTCGGGCAGCGCCAGTTCGCCGACGCCGGGCATTTCGGCGACCACCACCACATAGGGGCCCTGGCTGGGCATCCGGAGGTGGTTCGCGATTTCCCACACTCTCCACTGATCGAGGATTCGTCCATACAGCAGTGAGTCGATCAGCAATGGACGCTGCGACGCCTCGGCCGCTGCGGCCAACACGGCCACTTGCCCCACGGCCTCGCGGATTGGGAGTTCATGACTCACAGAAAATTCGTCGCCCGTCAGGAGTTGGTCCATGGTTTCCTCGGAATCACCCAGCGCACCGTAGATGGCTATGGTCGGTCGAGCCCGACGGCATTCGCATCCGCCAACTGCACAGTCCAAGCCAGCTCTTGGCGACCCGATGTTGCCGAAACGACGCGGAATCGGCGATCGCCCCGCCGCGGCGGTCAGCCGGGGGTGTCGATAGTTGCGTTCTCGCATTTGTTGCGTCAAGCAACTACACGCCCCGGTCTTAGCTCGCCGGGGGTGAGTCCACCCACTGTTGCGACAACTGCCACAGCCGTTGCGCCGTGCCGGATTCGGTAGCTGCCGCGTCAGCTTCCCCGATCCGGCAGTCGGCAAGATAAGCCCCACCGTGTCCGGCCAACGACGGTTCGGTGGCGGCCCATACCGTGGTGGCCGCGGCTTGGGCTACCGACTTCATGTTCTCTGGAGCAAAGATTTCGGTGCTCATTGCGAACAATTTCTTAAGCGTTGTGCGGTCCATGTAGCGGGCCAGGTTGGTCGCGCAGGTGCCCGGATGAACGGCCAGCGCCGTGATGCCCTCTGCGCCGAAGCGCCGCTGCAGCTCGACTGTCATCAAGATGTTCGCGGATTTGGCCTGTCCGTAAGCCAGGAATGTGTCGTAGCCGCGCCGCTCAAAGTTGATGTCGTCGAGGTCGATTCCCCAATGCCGGTGCGCTTCGGAAGACAGTGTGACCACGCGAGCGTCACCCGACGCGGCGGCCGCTGCGCGCAGCTGCGGCAGCAGCAGCGTGGTCAACAGAAAGTGCCCGAGATGGTTGACGCCGAACTGCAATTCGAACCCGTCGGCAGTCGCGCCGGGTGGAGTGAACATTACGCCCGCGTTGTTGATCAGGATGTCAACGCGGGGGTGCCGAAAGGCGATCGCCTGACCCGCTGCGCGCACGCTTTGCAGCCGCGCCAAATCGAGAGGTATCGCGTCGATTCGCTTGGTCAGCTCACCCAGCTGAACCCAGTCGGTGCCCGATCGGAAACTCTCCGGATCCCGCACCGTTGCAACGACTTCTGCGCCGGCCGCAGCCAGCGTGTCCACTGTCTGCAGTCCCAGTCCGCTTGACGCGCCGGTCACCACGGCGGTCTTCCCGCTCAAGTCGACACCATCGATCACCTCGTCGACGGTGGTAGCAAAGCCGAACATGCTCAGCGGTCCGCGACCAATAGGTCAGCCAGCGCCAGGCCCAGATTGTGCAGGTTGGTCGACAATGAGTACGTGATGTCAACGCGCCAGTTGACGATTGCACCGGACAAGGCGCCGACGATGATGTCCGCGACGATCTGCGGGTCGTGACGGGTGTGGATCTCCCCACGGGCGAGACCGTCCTTGACGAGTTCGACGAACGTTTCGTGGAAGGGCGAGCCGCGCTGAGCGCCGTAATCGGCCGCAGCCATCATCTCACCAATCATCTCGCGGTAGGTCTCGCCGGAATCCACCAACGTCGCTGCGATGTCGTCGAATACGCTGACGAGTCGCTGTGGGATGGGCTCATCGCTTCTCGCGAAGACCACGTCGTGCAGGTTGACTAGCCGGCTCTCGGCCAGCGCGCGGACCATGTCCTGACGGGTGGGGAAATGGTTGAAGAAGGTGCGGCTGGCGATATCGGCCCGCTCGCAGATCTCGTCGATCCTGGTGGCTGAAACACCCTGGCTCAGAAACAATTCGAATGCCGCGGCCAGGATGCGTTCGCGCAGCTCGTTCTTGCGTCGCTCGGCCCGGTTCACTGCCGAACCTTAACCTGCTGACCCAAGCGCCACAGCGGAATGACCACCGCAGGATCGCATTCCTCGTCGACAATCCATTTGCACATCCGGCGGATGGGCTCGATGGCGTCCTGGGGCATGGCGATGGCGACGCTGCAGGCGTAGCCGAGGCTGGTCAGTCGTTGCGCCCCGAATAGTGGAAGGGTTTCGCGCAGTTGGCGTTTGAGCGATTCCGGGTAGATGCCAATGGTCTGAGTGTAGGCGTTGACCGCGCGGGTGACCTGGTCGATGTCGTCGACGGGGACGATGTTGGCCACCC
>Ga0210389_10002264_pt1 | contig 15246 bp, 11 predicted proteins | sample IncBWH28OmetaG_FD_160127 | JGI IMG/M metagenome (GOLD analysis project Ga0210389, IMG submission 160127) | Forest soil microbial communities from Barre Woods Harvard Forest LTER site, Petersham, Massachusetts, United States - Inc-BW-H-28-O ...
AAACCTGCCCCGCTCTCAAGCCGCACTTCGCAATAGTTGCGATCGCCGCACTAGCCTTTCCCCCGCTCTTTCATTTCTTCGTGCGCGCCCAACTCTCTGCCCTCGTGCTCGCATGTTTCACAGCCGCATTCTTATCCTTCCGCGCGGACCGTCACTGCCTCGCCGGAATCGCCCTAGGATTCCTGATCTTCAAGCCGCAATTCCTGGTTGCCATCCCGCTAGTGCTTCTCCTATCCCAAGCCTGGAAGCCGCTCGCCAGCCTCATCATTTCCTCCGGCGCGCAACTCGCATTCGCGCGCATCTATTTCGGCCCCGCCGTCATGCACTCCTACTTCGACACGCTCTGGCACATGTCGCGCCTGATCGATGCGTCCGAACTCAGCCTCGCTCCCATCCAAATGCATTCCCTGCGCTCATTCTGGACATTGCTGATTCCTTCAACACCGATCGCGCTCGCACTCTACATTCTCTGTTCGATCATGACCGTCATCCTAGCCGCGGCCGTCTGGAAATCTTCCGCCCCGCTCTCACTCCGCTTCTCCGCGCTAACCCTCGCCGCAGTCCTAGTTAGTCCACATCTGTTCGTCTACGACCTGCTAGTCCTCGCGCCCGCGATCCTGCTCCTCGCCGACTGGACTCTCACCAACCCGCACCACCCGCACTCTGCCGCCCTGCGCTTGCTCACCTATCTCGCATTCATCCTGCCCCTGTTCGGTCCGCTGTCCCGCTGGACGCACCTCCAACTCTCCGTCCCCGTCTTCGCCGCGCTACTGTGGCTGCTCTTTCGAGATTTCGCAACTCCAGAATCCGAAACCCGAAGTTCCGGAACCCCGGGTCACAAACTTGCCAGCAACGAATCGCCCGTTGTATAACCCTTCTTCCCGCCGGGAACCCCATGCGAATCCACAAAACTGCCTTAGCCGTCGTCCTGTTTGCGAGCTGTGCGCTTACCGCTGCTGCTCAAACCAAACCCAAGCTCACCCTCGACGAATTCTTCAACTCCGTTGACTTCACCTCGCTAGAAATGTCGCCCGACGGCAACTCGATCGTCATCGGCACCGAGCGCGCCGACTGGGACCAACAGATCTTCCGCAAAGATTTATGGCTCTGGCGCGACGAATCTAAGAACAGTGACACCAAGAACGACAACAGCAAGCCCGGCTCGCTAATCCAGCTAACCCAATCCGGCCACGACTCCGAACCCAAGTGGTCGCCCGACGGCCGCTGGATCGCCTTCCTCTCCGAACGCAAATCATCCACCGAAAAATCCGGCGACTCCGATTCCGACGCCGACTCAAAGGACGACCCCACCAGCCAGCTCTATCTCATTTCCCCCAACGGCGGCGAAGCTTTCGCGATCACTCAAGGCGATGAAGAAGTCCACGCCTTCGCCTGGTCCGCCGATTCGCAAACCATTTATTTCGCTATTCGCCAGCCCTGGACCAAGTCGCAAAAAGACGCCTACAAAAAAGATTGGAAAGACGTCGTGCAATATCGCACCGCCGAGCGCGGCGACGCCCTCTTCGCGCTCAACGTCCCCGGCGCAATTGCCCGCCACGCCGCCGCCCCCGCCAAATCCGAGGCCGATTCTGAAGTACACAAAGAGACGAAAGAGGATGAGGATATGACCTCGGGCGCGCTGCCCGTCACTACCTCGCCGCTGCGAGTGGATCGTCTATTTACTTCTCCCGACGGTAGCAAGCTGGCATTCCTCACCAACTCCATCAACCAGCGCCAGGAAAAAATTGAAGATGTAGAAATCTACGTCGTCGACCTGCGGGCTCCCTCTTCCGTGCAAAACTTCGTCGCTTCTCGCCGGGTGACCAACAACGCAGCCGTCGAAACCAACCCGCGCTGGGCCAGCGACTCCCGCCACATCCTCTTCACAGTCGAAGTCGGCGACGTCTCCGGCCCCTACCGCGACCTCCAGCCCCATCTCTACTCCCTCGACATCAACAACGGCAAAATCGAACAGTGGTCCAAAGACTTCATCGGCCCCATCGACCACTATGTTATCAATTCCGACAACATACTAGCCTCCGCCCGCCTCGGCACCGAAGTCCAACTCTACTCCGCCGCCAAGCCCGCCGACTCTCTGCATCGCCTAAGCGCCTGGCCCGGCACCTACTCGCAAATCTCGACCGCCGAGCACTCGCCGAAAATCGCTTTCATCTATTCTTCCCTCAGCAAGCCCGAAGAAATCTACGTCGCTGACAGCGCCGCCGCCATCGATCAAGCCCGCCCCATCACCCAATTCAACGAACTCTTCACCAACCGCGACCTCCCGCAAGGCAAGCCCTACCAATGGAAGGCCGACGACGGTACCACCATCGAAGGCATGCTCATCTACCCTCCCGGAAAATTTGAAGCGAAGCATCTCCCCATGCTGACCTTCATTCACGGCGGCCCCGCCGACGCCGACGGCAACCACTTCGAGGCCGACTGGTACCAGTGGTCCGCCCTCGCAGCCACCAACGGATGGCTGGTCTTCGAGCCCAACTACCGCGGCAGCACCGGATACGGCGACAAGTTCCTCGCCCAGATCGTTCCCCAAATCGTCTCCCGCCCCGGCAAAGACATTCTCGAAGGCGTCGACGCCCTCGTCAAAGACGGCATCGCCGACCCCGACCACCTCACCATCGGCGGCTACAGCTACGGCGGATACATGACCAACTGGCTCATCACCCAGACCCCGCGCTTCAAAGCCGCCGTCACCGGAGCCGGCGCCGTCGAGCACATCGGCAACTGGGGCAACGACGACACCAACGCCGACGACGCCTACTTCCTCGGCGGACGCCCCTGGGAAGCCCCCCAGCGCTATCACGACGAAGCCGCCATCTTCCAAATCGACAAAGTAAGAACCCCCACCCACATGGTCGCCGGCGCCGACGACATCAGAGTCGCCGTCCTCGAAGACTATCTGCTGGAGCACGCCCTCTACTCGCTCGGCATTCCGAATAAGTTGTTAATCTTCCCCGGCGAAGGCCACAGCCTAAGCAAAAATCCCTGGCACGGAAAAATCAAAGTAAGAGAAGAACTAAACTGGCTGCAAAAATACGGCACGCCAGCAGGGAACTAGCAAGCTCGTGTGGGGCGGACACTCCTGTCCGCCGCTTTCCCTCATCTTGTCATTCCGACACGCGAGCGAAGCGAGCACGGAGGAACCTGCTTTTCCCCGCTGTCATCCTGAGGAGGGCGCACTTCGCCCGACGAAGGACCCCATACCCCCTTAGAGCGCCACCAGCGCCGAGAGGAGTTCCCGTCACCACCCCATCAGGAAATCGATTCCCCAAGTTTGTCATTCCGAACGAAGCATGATTTTCGCGAAGCGAACATCATGCGCAGTCGAGGAACCTGCTGTTTCACGCCCCCGAGGGCGCCCCATTCCAGTCGTGCTCTCTGCGACCAGAGTGGGGACTTTGACGTTACGCATATCGAGAAGGAACGTGTTCGAGAGCCCAACCCCAGCCCCGAAGGGGCGCCATAAGATAGCCCCGGACGTAAGTCCGGGGTAAGCGAGATAAAAAAGAGAACCAAGTCCCGCAGGGACAGCACCAGTCCCGACCGCAACCCAACAGCCCTGTCACAACAACCCCTGTCATCCTGAGGAGGGCGCCCTTCGCCCGACGAAGGACCCCATGCCAGCCCGGAGATTCCCCTGAGCGGGAGAGAAGCGTACCCTCGGAGCAGAGGGAGACTGCCATGCGAATACCGGATCATCTTCTCAAGTCTGTCGGATTTGTGTCTCGATATGATCCGACCGCTGATGGCGGAGCCAAAATCCAGTTTGGCGGAACTGCTTTCATAGTAGGCGCGCAAATGGATGAACATTTGGGCCTCGCTCATCTGGTAACAGCCAAACACGTTGCCGAAGCCATCGAACCTGCGGAAGCCGTGATTGCGATGAATGCGAAGGACGGGGAGCCACTTTTTCTCCGCACGGGCGACGCTCGTTGGTTCTATCATCCAACGGAAAAGGACTCTGTTGACGTTGCCGTCCTTCCCTTTGGGAGCGCTCGCTTTCGCGACTACGATACTACTTGGATTCCGGAGGGTGTCTTAGCCACAGACGAGAGGATTGCAGAATTCGATATTGGCCTCGGCGACGAGATCGTTATTATTGGGTTGTTCACTAGGTTCTTCGGGTCGACACATCTAATTCCGCTGGTACGGACTGGCAATATTGCAATGATGCCGAAGGACAAGCTTCCCTCTAAAGACCTCGGGGAGATGGAAGCATACCTAGCTGAGGGCAGGTCTATCGGCGGATTGAGCGGATCGCCCGTATTTGTGCGTAACACAGTCAATATGCCCGTTCAAACTGGCAAAGGAAAATTGACTGGTATTTCTGGCCTTGGGGACTTGCACTTGCTCGGATTGATGCACGGTCACTGGGAGGTGCCGCCATCATTTTCTGAAATAGAACAAGCTGAGGCGGTGAACATGGGAGTTTCAATCATTGTTCCAGCGAAAAAGATATTAGAGACACTGCACCACCCAGAGCTAGTTAAGTTGAGAAAGGAACATTACGAAAAGCAAAAGCGCGACGATCTTCCCACCGTTGACAGCGCAATCAAGCCACTCACGAGAAAAGATTTCGAGGCTGCGTTAAAGACGACCAACCGCAAGATCACCCCGAAGAATCAGCCGTGAGGCGGCTAGAACGGCGGACTCCGCTTTCGCAAGCGAAACGATTATCCTCCCAGTTTGGTTCGAGATGGTGATTCTTTTCGCACCCAGATTCCGGGCCGAATGTCCAATCTTTGGGAGGGAACGGCCAGCCCGACGCCTGCACTACCACCAAATCGGCTGCCGCTTCAAGGAGACCAGCGAACCATCATCAGGGTCGGAGGATGCGCTCGATTTGCTGGCCAACTTCCTCGTGCGACACAGACTTGCCGTCGTCCAAAGACGCCAGCCCCTTCTGCACCTCTCGCTTGAACCACTCGTCATGGTCAAGATAGTCTGCGACCAATTCCTGCACGACCTGGTTCGCAGCCTTGCCGGCCTCGGAAGCAATCCTGGCAAGCCTTGCCTCAAGCTCGGGAGCTAGAGAGATTTCCATAGCTTTATTGTAGGCGGCAACGCCCCGATCGCCAATCGCAATTCCAGATCTCCCATTACTTTTCCACAGCCCTCCATGTGACGCACAACCTTGACTGAGAAAATTAACAGGTAAATCATGGACCCAGCCGCAACAGCCTGGCCAACCCCAACTCGCGCGGCTCTAAGTCCTTTGTTTCACAGATTTTGATATCTAACTTCTTTGCCCTGCGGATTTTGCCGGGAATTTTCCGCTAATCCCATGATTCCAAAGATGACGGGGGGGAGGGGGGATACCCTCTCACTCCAGCCCGCGAAAGCGAGCACGCAAGAAAAAAAGAGGATGTGAGAAAAAATATGGCCCTCGAAGATGTTCCACGATGTCAGCACATCAAGGTGAACGGCACGCAGTGCGGTTCTCCCCGCCTGCGCAATCGACGCTACTGCTTCTTTCACGATCGCATCCGCCGCGAGCAGGCCGTAATCGCCGCCGATACGTCCGCCCAGCGCAAGTTCGCCCTACCCCTGCTCGAAGACGCCAACTCCGTCCAGGTAGCACTGATGAAAGTAATCCAAATGCTAGCCTCCGGCACCGTCGACCACAAAACCGCCGGCTTAATCCTCTACGCCCTGCAAACCGCCAGCGCCAACCTGCGCAACGCCAACTTCGAAGTCGACGAGGTCAGCGACATCGTAATCGACCGCGACACCGTCTGCGCCACCACCATCAACGGCCCCCAATGGCTCGAAGAAGATTTCGAAGAAGACGACCCCGAATCCGAAGACGGAGAAGAAGAAAACAAAGCAGAATGCGAAGCCCGCGAATGAGGCGCGGCGCGAGCGACCGTGGAGGAGCGAGAACGAGCTTGGGAGAGCCAGAGCCAGCATGGAAGACCGGGAGCGACCGTGGAAAGGCAGGAGCCAGCGTGGAAAAGCGGGAGCCAGCGTGGAAAAGCGGGAGTGAGCGTGGAAAAGCGGGTGAAGGGCGGAGTTACCGTGACGGCCGGAGCAACCGTGGAAGAGCGGCCCTTCAGGGCCGCGTTAAGTGATGCCGAAAATGAAGCGGCCTTTAGGCCCTGTGTACCGTTCGAAACTCGGAGCTCGGAACTCGCGACTCGAAACTTACTTCCCGGCGCTCGCCACCTTCACGCTGTGCGAAGCCGCCGCATACCGCGCAATCCCTCGATACAAAGCTTCCGCGATCTGCTCGCGATATCCGTCGCTGCGCAATTTCTGTTCGTCGGTAGGACTCGAGACGAACGAAACTTCCGCCAGAATTCCCGGCATCGCGCTCTCGGTCAGCACAACGAATCCAGCTTCTTTAATCCCGCGGTCGCGCAGCCCAGGATTCTGGACCGAGAGCGTCCCGTAGAGAGAATGCTGCACGCTGGTCGCCAGCCGTCGCGATTGCTCGATGCGCTCATGTAAGTCCTCCGGCGAAAGCGCCGGCGCAGCGGGCGTCTTCGCACCAGGCGCAGTCTTCGCCACGCGCGTATCGACATCCTTATCTTTCGCTCCCGGCGAAGAAAAGAAATTCGTGTAATAAGTTTCGACGCCGCGCGCCGAAGGCAAGTCGCTGTAGTTAGCATGCACCGACACGAATAAATCCGCCTGCGACTGATTGGCAATCGAAGCCCGTTCGTCAAGCGTGATGTAATTGTCGTCAGGCCGCGTATAGATCACTTCCACGCCCAACCGGCTCTGCAGCAGCATCCCCAGCCGCTGCGAAATCTCGAGCACCAGATCTTTTTCAAGCAGCCCGCGACGTCCGACAGTGCCGAGATCCCAACCTCCGTGTCCCGCGTCAACTACGATGCGCATCTTGGGCACGCGCGCGCGCAGTTGCATATCTTCTTTCGTCGGAGGCGGAACGACGATTGCCAGCTTGTTCTTTTCGGCCTCGCCGGAGTTCGGGAACAGGTTGACCACGCCTTTGGGAGTTGCGCCGATCTTGCGCACTTCGACGACAAGCCGGTATGGATTCGGTTCGAGACTTACCGAAAATGTGGAGTCGGACTTAGTCTGCAGGACAATGCGCGTCATGCCCGCAACGGGCTGCGCCACGCGGATCCGGCTGACGAACGTGTCCCCCACATCGATCGATTTGCCGATGAGCTCAGGAGCAAGTTGCGTGTCACGCAAATCGAAATAGATGCGATCGGGATTGGCCAGTCGATGCGCTTCATACTGCACCTGGTCTTCCAAGTCGAGGACGACCGTGCTCGAGTCGGCCGACGACCAGTGGCGAATTCCGGTGACGCGGGGAAACTTCGACAACTCCTGCGGAGTCGCTGGCGCGCTGTCGCTATCGCTTGTGTCGGAAGCTGCGTCTATGCTGGCGTTCGCGGCGGGAACTGCGGGCACAGGCGCAGCCGGTTGTTGGTTCTCCGTATTTGTGCTGGACGGCTTGACCGGCATCTTCTCGCTGCGAAGCGTCATGCTGCCCAGCTGCGTAGTCTTCAGCAGCCAGACTCCGCCGGCAAAGGCCGCGCAGATCGCGATGAACACAAGCAAAATCAGCAGGACCGGTCGGCGGCTGGCGGGCTCGGGTTGAAGAAGATTGAGTTCGGGTGCGACGGAGGTTTCGGCTGCGACGGCTTTTTCCAGCCTGGCATGCTTCTCGGCGGGGCGGTCGAGAATAGCTTTATTCGAGATCGGCGTCGCGGGAGACGAGATTACTTGGGCGACAGGCTTGCTGAGGATCGAGGATGCTGGAGTCGCGCTCGTCTGCGCGACGGTTGGTTTCTTATCTGCGGAAGGAGTTGCTGGGCCGCGAACGGTCGGCGCAGCGACAGTTGGCGCAGCCGCTGAGGTCGGTGCCGTGGCAATTGGCCGAGCCACAACAGGTCGAACCACAACAGGAGGTGCAATAACATTCGGAACGACAGCAGGCGTAGCGACAGGAGACGCAGCGACTGGAGGAACAGCGACTGGAGGAGTCGCGACCGGCGGCGCGACGCTCGCGACCTTCAGGGATTCGGCCGCTGCGGGCATTGGCGCAGGAGGTGGAACTGGTTGCAGCCCCGTTGATGCAGCTTGCGCAGACTCGGCGAAGCGGTCCTCATCCTCAGGCTTGAGCGCTCCTAACACCAATTCGGCAAGCAGGCTCAGGTTGCGGACGTCGCTGTCGTTGAAGGCGAACGGCCATGTGGAAAATGCTTCGAGCAGACCAATCACGCGCCGCCGTCCGCACAGCGGTACGGCCACCATGGAGCGCGCGCCGAGCTTGCGGCAGGCTTGCAAGTTGACGCGGGGATCGGTTTCAGTATCGTCGCACATCACGATCTGCGCGGAACTGAAGCAGGCTCCGGAGAATGCAGAATCGCGGTCAATACGGGCGCCGACATCGGGGCGGACGTCGCCGGAGGCTGCGCGCAGCACAATCTCATTATTTTCGGCGAGGGCGATGGCCAGTCCATCGGCTCCGGTGATGGCTACGGCGCGCTCGGCGACGAGTTGCAGCACTTCATCGAGTACGAACTGCTCTTCAGGGTCAAACTCTGCCACCAGCGCGGCCAGACTGCCTGCATCGAAAGCGTTGGGACGCGCGGCGAGCGCCTTGCGGCGGCGAACCTGGTCATGAAGCGCGGCGAAAGCCAGCAGCGCCTGCAGCGCATCGAGTTGTGATGGCTTCTTTTGGTCCTGCCCAGAAGGAGTTGGAAAATGATCGGACCCGGCGGATGTGGATTGCTCGCGCGGCCAGGGCGGCGCACTGGCGCCGGCGAACGGAGTAGTCGCTGCACGATCCGGGTTCGTGGTGGTCGTCGCCATTAGAGACAGTTCACTTTTAAGTTATCGGGGTTTTGGCGGAGTTGCAATTACCTGGACATGACCCCTTGGGCATGTACTTTGGTAAGCATCCTCTAATCCTATTCCCGTCGTTCGGAACGGCGGCGAGAGTCTGCATCGACCGATCGGTGTGAGAGTGGAATCCTTCGGATCAAGACGGGCTCGAATCAGCTCATTGCGCTAGTCGGCGTGATTCTGATTGGTGCGGCGTGGATGCACAAGAAACATTTTGCCCCGGTTGCATCGAAGAAGTTTTTGTGTGGATGGCAGTGACTTATGCGACCACCATTGTGTTTGACGTCGTGAAGATCTGGGAGGCTTCGGGACGTCGGGCAAAGGATGCGTTTCTCGGAACGGAACGAAGCTCTTCTTGAGAGTTCTCGGCGCTCTCCCTTTTGCATTCGGAATGCTGGAGGGTGAGACGTAGCAGACTACGTCTCTACGGACGGATCCTCGGGAATTCGCACCATCCTAGTTACTAAGGCATCCCGTGCTGGTGGAGATAAGATTCGTGGGATAGGCCCGGACCGCGGTTCTCCGGGCGGTGCAGCCTTATGGATGCAGGAACATCGGCCGCGCGACAACCCAGGGTGAAGCACCGGCACGAACTCCACACGCTGACTTACGTGACGCTCGACCAGGCAAACGGCGGCATCGTGCGCAACCTGAGTCACGAGGGTGTGGGAGTGCAGGTGGTCGCCGCGGTTCGCGCGCGTCAGCAATTGCGGGTGCGCTTCGAGTTGCGCTATCCACGGCTGCGCGTGGACTCTCGCGGGGAAGTCATGTGGGCCACGAAGTCAGGGCAGTGCGGCATTCGCTTCCTTGATCTGTCACCGGAGGTGACGCAGCAGATCAACGAATGGATTTTTGGCGGTCTGCTGGAATCGGCTGCGCTGCATGCGCAGCGGTCGGAACCCATGTTTGCTGGGACTCCGTTTGGAGAGGCGGTGCTGGCCGAGTCGCTGGCCTTACCCGGGCTTGACGAAGATGAGGACGGCGGAGACATCGATGACGGCGGGCTGATGGTTTCGGCAACTCCGCTGAAGGTGATTGAGTTGCCGCCGCGGCCCCATCCACTGCCGCAGGCTCCCGAGTTTGATGAAGTTGCCGAGATGTCGCCGTGTGATCTGCCGCAAGATTGGTCGTCAGAAGAGCAGTCACAGGAAAGACGTTCGCCGGAAAGCATGTCGCTAGAAGACCGGTCGCGAGAATTGGACTGGCTGTCGCGGCCGCTTTCCGGTCGCAGTCTGGTCTGGACTATCAATACACTCGTCGGGTTGGCGGCTCTGTTGCTCGTTGTGCTGGTCTTTCTCTCCGTGACCGGGGAGCCACCACGATGGCCGCTAGCTATGATGGGAGGGGCGGCGGGTTGCGTCGCCGGCCTGTATTGGGGATTCTTTCACTTGCTTGTAGGAGCAAGCCCGGGTGCGCGATTGGCGCGGATGGTTGCGTCAGATTATGACGAGGACGAGGAGTTACGCGGCGCGCGCTTCCGGTGAAGGGGTTTAACCTCAAAGGCTGAAAAGTTTCTGAAGAACTCGCTGCGGAGTGAGCGGGGGCTGAACCCCCGACAAAAAAGAGAGGCTTGATCGCAGCGCTGAAAGCGCTGCGCCACCCAAAATCGAGTGCTCTGACAAACCGCAAAGGCGCGTTTCTTGACGCGGCTGGAGGCCCTTTCAAAGTTGTTTGCTAGTTTGCGAAATATTGCTGCGCGAGCCAGAGCTGCAGGGTGCGCTGCTGTTGGCGTGCAAGCTTCACGAAGCGGATGCCGAGATTTCCCCGTTTGTCCTGCCATGCGATTTCTGCCCGAGCCTTCAACCCCGAGCGGGCGCCGGGCAATGCGAACGAGACTTGCAAACCCTTCAGCGCTTCGACCGGATCGGTGGTGTGAATCTGCATTCCGCCCTGACTTAGATTGACCAGGAATGCGTCGGTCGGCTTCTGGCCCTTGCAGTTCAGCGACACGGGGACTTCGAGGCCGGCGCGATGATAGCGGAGGCGGCCGTCGAGAATCATGCTGCGCGCCGCCGAGAGCGTGCGCACGGCTTGCTCGACCGAGATTGGTTTTTCGAAGGCGAAGAGCGCGCCGGTCTGATCGAGACTTTGGGTGCACTGTGGACCGCCCATGATGACGAGGGGCACAGCTTTCGGCGTGTCCGCGCTTTGCAGTTCGCGCAGGAATTGCGCGCTGCCGTTCAAATCACAGTCCACGATGAGGGCATCGATTTTTGATTTGTTGAGCCGGGCCAACGCCCGCTGCGGTTCGTTTTCGACGGAGACGTCCATGTGAAGACCGCCGAGAATGCATTCCAGAACACTGACTTCCTGCCAATCGCGCGAAACCACCATCGAGGAAAGTGTCATGGCTTCAACTGTAGACAGGTCCGTAACTGGGACGTAGATAACTAACGTAACGACGTCCGAGTGCGCTCGCGATCCGTTGCCGGACGAGCCAGAGGGCCAGTCAAAGCAAGGGGCGAAGGCGTATCGCGATCCGAAGCTGCTTGTTTCCGCGTTCGATGCTAATCGAGTAGCGCGCCTCGGGGCGACGGAGCATCTTTCGGAGTTCTGTCAGAGTAAGGTTCTGAGCGGAGAGATTGCTAAGGGATTCGATAACGTCTCCCGCCTCGATGCCGGCTTCCGCCGCGGGCGATTGGGGCACGATGCGGGTCACAACAAAGCGACGGAACTCCGGTCCGTCGGCATGAATCCGCAGGCCGCTCTGATCGTATTCTGCCGCGTCGGTGTAGGTCTTATTCGGCGTCAGCAGTATCCGCTTGCCAGGACTGTCAAACACAACCGTAAAACGCTCCAGGAATTCGGCGCCGATCAATCCGGCATAATCTTTGGACGCCATCAGGCCTTCTACATCCTGCGCAAAGGTGATGGGAGGGTGCTTGAGCGAAAATGGACCGATGTCGATGCGTTCGGCGCGACCGTCTCTGGGCTGGTCCGTTCCCGGATCTGACAAGAGCTTCATGGTTGGAGGCGGAATCTGATGCGCGTCGCTGAACGGCTTGTAGAGGTTTGCGTAGTAATTCGCGCCGGCGTCGAGGAGAAAACTCCCGGACACTGGGGCGACTCCGAGCAGGGTAATGGTGGCATCAATATATTGAAAGCCGTGCTGATCGATGCGGACGGGACGCACGGTTTCCTTGCCAGAAGGCCGATATTGCCGGGGTGAGTACACCGACAAGCAATGGCCGGCATAGTCGAGGACCACGACAAAGTCGTCAAACAATCGTGACCCGATGATGCCATTGACTTCGTGTCCAACCACCGGTTCCAGAGGCTTCAAGTCGATTATGAGCAGATTGCGATGGATGAGTTCCAGTCCCGGCAAGCCGATTTGAACGTCGCGGACAATTTGTGCCTGGCTTGCATTGGACCCGACTTCACGAGTCGTCGCACTGTCTGTGGGGCGCAGCGAGTTGTGGCGGGCGAAGTCGCCGTCGACGACAAACCCTTGCGTGCCGTTGTCGACGATAAACCACCCCGAATTGCCATTCATCGTTCCGTTGACAAAGACGAGTCCGTCCGCAACGACTTCTATGGGGATGCATTGGGCCGACCCGTGGGATGAAAATTGAAAAGATGGCGGTGGTGGTGTGGGAATCTGCCCGAAGGCAAAAGCTACAGACAGGACCGCACCACCGAGACTTGCGGCAAGACGCATCACTGCCTCCTACTTGCTTCCCCGGTACCACTGCACGGTGCGGCGCAGGCCTTCCTCGAAATCTACTTTGGGTTTGTAGCCGAGAGCGGCTTCCGCTTTGGAGATGTCGGCGAGGGAGTGTTTGATGTCGCCGCCACGCTCGGCTTCGTATTTGGGCTGGCCGGAGTACGAGGTCAGAGGCTGCAGCAGCTTGAAAGTTTCGTTCAGGCTGACGCGGCGGCCGGTGGCGACATTGAAGACTTGTCCAGCGGCCTGGGCTGCGGGAGCTTTGCAGGCCAGCAGGTTGGCTTCGACAGCGTTGTCGATGTAGGTGAAGTCGCGGCTTTGTTCGCCGTCGCCGTAAATGGCGGGCTGCTCGCCGCGCAGCATGATGGTGATGAATTTCGCGAGGACGCCCGAGTAGGGAGACGAGGGATCCTGGCGCGGGCCGAAAATGTTGAAGTATCGCAGAGCCACAGTTTCGAGCTGGTAGCAGCGGTAAAAAGAAATCAGGTAGTGTTCGCTGGCCAGCTTGGCCACGGCGTAGGGCGAAATGGGATCCGGCGTCATGGATTCGCGCTTGGGCAGCGTTGGGGTTTCACCGTAGACGGAAGACGACGCGGCGAAGACTACGCGCTTTACCTTGGCATCGCGCGCTGCCACGAGCACGTTGACCGTGCCGTCGAGATTGGCGCGATTGCTGGCCAGCGGGTCGAGGACGGATTTCGGCACGGACGGGATTGCCGCCTGATGCAGGACGTAGTCGACTCCGGCGCAGGCCTTGTGCATGGCGTCGAGGTCGAGGATGTCGGTGTCGCGAAAGTCGATGCGATCCAATAATTCAGCGATATTTTTCCGGTTGCCGGTGGAGAAGTTGTCGACGCCGCGTACCTGCTCGCCGCGAGCCAGAAGAGCCCGCGCCAGCGACGATCCGATGAAGCCGCCAATGCCCGTAATCAGATAGAGAGCCATGCCTCTTCATCATAACGAATGAGAGAGATTTCGTGCGGAGGGGAAGAGAGATGAAAAGGTGACGAACCGGGCTCCGGGCTTGACGAGTGGGCGAGTTGGAGACCGAAGTCTCTAGAACTTGTCGCCTGCGCTCTGACTCTTGCGGACTACGCGGGCGAAGTCTTCGCGCATCAGCATCTGACGGTTTTCAAAGAATTCCGTCAGGGACTTAAGGGCCGCGACCGGGTCCGTGATCGGCGGCAAAGCCTCTAGTGCGGCGCCGGCGGGAAGCGAGGAGGCAATGCCCGGCCCCATGGTCAGAAACGGCTTGGACAGGCTGGCCAGCAAGGCGCGCAAGCGCAGCCGGTTCTCGTCCGACATTTCGGTGAAAGCGATGCCCATGCCGAGGTAGGGATAGCTGACGCGTACGCTGCCCTTGGTCTCGACGCGCTCACCGTTGGCATCCAACTTCAGGTGCAGAACGGCGCCGACCGGATATGTCGCCTGCGCCTCCACGTAGCAGCCGTGCAGACTGATGTCGGTGAACGTCGCCCAGGTGTGCACGTCGCAACCCTGCTCGCGGATCTGGACGCTGCCTTCGCATTTGTAGCGCGGGCTGCGGCGCTTTTCCGAGCCTTTGACCTGGCTGTTGGAATCCGCGGATGCGGGATTGGATGCCGGAGTTTCGTCGGCACTTCTCGCCGGCGCTGGCGCATTTGCGGAGTATGGACTGGATGTCTGTTTCAGGGCCCTCAGATAAGCCACGCCCTCGTCGATTTCTTCTGCCATAGCGTCCCCGGCGCGAACCCCGATCTCGTCCGCACTTATCTTTTTTTCTTTCGAAGGTCAATCCCGGCCAGGCCCCTGAGAAGCAGAGGGGCTTTGCCGGGAATTCTAATTTCTGTTTCCACTATCGGAAGAAACGGGGCCCGACATTAGGCGAGGGACGGGGAACGCTGCGTTAAGAATCTTCTAATGGCCAGACCTAATGAAGGGGTGCGTCGGTGGAGGCTTCGGCCGCGGCCATTTGCTGGGCCGCTTGGCGGATCTGTGCCCAGAGCTGGTCGCGTCCGGCGCCGGTTTTGGCGGAGAAGGGAAGCAGGGGAGCGGCGGGATATTCCTGAGTGAGAGTTCGCAGCGCGCCGTTCAGTTGATTATTGGAAAGCCGGTCGCTCTTGGTGGCGACCAGCAGGAATTCTCGGTCCGAGGCGGAAAGGAAGTCCAACAGCTGGCGGTCACTTTGCTGCGGAGGGACGTTGGCGTCGATCAGCACGACGCACAGGCCGAGCGTGGGGCGATCGTTGAGATAGGGCTCGATGAACTTCGGCCATTCCTGGGAAATCTCACGAGAAATCTTGGCGTAACCGTAGCCGGGGAGATCGGCGAAAATCAGCTCGGGGCGCGGCTTTCCGGGCCAACGGATTTCGAAGAAGTTAATCGCGCGAGTGCGGCCGGGCGTGGAGCTGGTGCGCGCAACCTTGTCGCCGACCAGGGAGTTGATGACGCTCGACTTGCCGACATTGGAGCGGCCGAGAAAGGCAATCTCCGGCAAGCTGGGAGCGGGGAATTGCGCGGCATCGGTGGCTGACACCAGAAAGCGGGACAGAACCCTCATGCTCAAGTTTGCAATAGGGGGCGAGGAGTTGGCAAGCGAGGTAAAAGGCCGGCGCTCTTAGCGCTAGCTCACTCGCGACGAAACTGCTTGCTCAGCGTAAGGGCCTGATGCTGGTAGGACGATCCGATGTTCGTGCCATAGATTTTTTCCGGGCGCGAGAGCAGGTGCATATAGTTCAGGCGGCCGACGAGTT
>Ga0210389_10002266_pt1 | contig 15242 bp, 19 predicted proteins | sample IncBWH28OmetaG_FD_160127 | JGI IMG/M metagenome (GOLD analysis project Ga0210389, IMG submission 160127) | Forest soil microbial communities from Barre Woods Harvard Forest LTER site, Petersham, Massachusetts, United States - Inc-BW-H-28-O ...
CAGCCTGATCGTCACGGCGCGGCGCGAAGACGTGCTCGCCGACCTGGCCGCACGACTGGTCGACAAATATCGCGTCGCCGTGGAAGTGCGACCCGCCGATCTGGCCGACCCGGAGGACCGGGCGAAACTGTGCGACGAACTGGCGACCCGCCCCGTCTCGATCCTGTGCGCCAACGCCGGCACCGCGACGTTCGGTGCGGTCTCGGAGCTCGACCCCGCGGGCGAAAAGGCACAGGTGCAGCTGAATGCCGTAGCGGTGCACGACCTTACGCTGGCAGTGTTGCCCGGCATGATCGAGCGCAAGGCCGGCGGGATACTGATTTCTGGTTCGGCGGCGGGCAATTCGCCGATTCCCTACAACGCCACCTATGCCGCGACGAAAGCATTCGCAAATACCTTCAGCGAATCGCTGCGCGGTGAACTGCGCGGCTCCGGTGTGCACGTCACGCTGCTGGCGCCGGGCCCGGTGCGCACCGACCTACCGGATCCCTCCGAAGCCTCGCTGGTCGAAAAGCTGGTGCCGGGCTTTCTGTGGATCTCGACGGAGCACACCGCGCGGGTGTCGCTGGATGCGTTGGAGCGCAACAAGATGCGCGTCGTCCCGGGCCTGACGTCTAAGGCCATGTCGGTGGCGAGTCAGTACGCACCGCGCGCCATTGTGGCACCGATCGTGGGCAGCTTTTACAAGAAGCTCGACGGCTAACCGAAGCTTTCACGTCAGGTCCGGCGGCGACGCCCGGTACCGAAAATGCTGCGGGTGATCTCGCGTGCTGTTGTGTTGAGGATGCTCTTGACCGTCGGATCGTGGATCATCTGCTCCAACATGCCTGGGCCCTTTGGCGCGGCCGGCGGCGGCATCGGCGGCAAGTCGAAGTCCGTCGGCGACGGCGGTAAGCCGGACGCCGGCGGCGTCGCTTCCGGGGCAGGAGCGTACTTGGCTCTCAGCATCTCGTACGCCGACTCCCGGTCAATGGTCTGGCCGTATTTCGGCTGCAGCGGGCTGGCCTTGGCCGCCGCGCCGATGGCGTCGTTGCCGATTGCAGCCATCAGTGACCGCGGCACTCGCATGCGGGTCCACGCCACGGGCGTTGGTGCACCCCGCTCCGACAGCACTGTGACGACGGCCTCACCGATGCCCAGCGATGTCAGCGCGGACTCCAGGTCGTAGACATCGGTTTTCGGGTAGGTGCGGACGGTCTTGCTTAGTGCCTTTTGATCGTCGGGGGTGAATGCCCGCAATGCGTGCTGAACCCGGGCTCCCAGCTGAGAGAGCACGTCGTTGGGCAGATCCGTCGGCAACTGGGTGCAGAAGAAAACCCCGACCCCCTTGGAGCGGATCAGCTTGACGGTCTGCTCGACCTGTTCCAGAAAGGCCTTCGACGCGTCGGTGAACAACAGGTGCGCCTCGTCGAAGAAGAACACCAGCTTGGGCTTGTCCACGTCACCCACCTCGGGTAGGTGCGTGAACAGGTCAGCCAGCACCCACATCAGGAAGGTGGAGAACATCACCGGGCGCAACGTCTGGCCGCCGCTGAACTCGAGCAGCGAAATGATGCCGCGACCCTGATCATCGACGCGCAGCAAGTCATCGGGGTCAAGCTCCGGCTCACCGAAGAAGGTCTCGGCGCCCTCGGCTTCCAGATTGACCAATGCCCGCAGGATCACGCCGGCGGTGGTAGGCGACACCGCCCCAAGGGATTTCAGCTCGGCCTTGCCCTCATCGCCGGTCAGGCGGGCGATGACCTCGCGCAAATCCTTCAGATCCAGCAGCGGAAGGCCCTGCTGGTCGGCCCAATGGAAGATCAGCCCTAACGTCGATTCCTGAGTAGCGTTGAGCCCCAACACCTTTGCTAGCAGGATTGGGCCGAAGCTGGAGATGGTAGCTCGCACCGGCACCCCAATTCCGCCGGTTCCCAGCGACAGGAACTCCACCGGATATCCGGTGGGCGCCCAACTGTCACCGGTGTCCTTCGCCCGCGCGGCGGTCTTGTCATTGGCCTCCCCCGCCCGGGACAGACCGGATAGGTCGCCCTTCACGTCGGCCATCAGCACCGGAACCCCTGCTGCGCTGAGCTGTTCGGCGATCAGCTGTAGCGTCTTCGTCTTGCCGGTACCGGTTGCCCCGGCCACCAGGCCGTGCCTGTTGATGGTGGCCAGCGGGATGCGAATCTGCGCGGTCGGGTCGGCCTCGCCGTCGACGACGACGGTGCCCAATTCCAGTGCCTGGCCTTCGAACGCATAGCCGTTCGCGATCCGCTTGGCGGGTCCGTCGGGCCCACCGGCCCCTGATTCGGTGCTCATCGTGCCGCCCCTCTTCCCGAGTAGTTCCCTATGCAGTACGGCAACATCACACTACTTGCCAGGGGGCGGCAGGCGCAGGGCTCACGTGGGCTTACTCTGAGCGCTGTGCGGGACGAATTGGTGTGGATCGACTGCGAGATGACCGGGCTGGATCTGCGTTCGGACAAGCTGATCGAGATCGCGGCCCTGGTCACCGACGCCGATCTGAATATCCTCGGTGACGGAATCGATGTGGTGATTCATGCTGACGAAGCCGCGATGTCGTCAATGATCGACGTGGTCGCCGAGATGCACTCGCGCTCGGGGTTGATCGACGAGGTGAAGGCGTCCGCCGTCGACCTGGCGACTGCCGAGACGATGGTGCTCGACTACATCGGCGAGCACGTCAAACAGCCCAAGACTGCGCCGCTGGCGGGCAACTCGATCGCCACCGATCGTTCCTTCATCGCCCGTGACATGCCCAAGCTGGACTCGTTCTTGCATTACCGGATGATCGACGTCAGCTCGATCAAGGAACTCTGCCGGCGCTGGTACCCGCGCATTTACTTCGGCCAGCCGACCAAGGGGCTCGCGCACCGCGCGCTGGCCGACATTCACGAATCCATTCGGGAGCTGCAGTTCTACCGGCGCACCGCATTCGTGGCCCTTCCAGGGCCGTCGACCAGTGAAATCGCCGCGGTGGCCGCCGAACTTCAAAACGGAGCGGACGCACCGGAACCAAACGATTCGGCCGACGAGCCACCGAGCGGCTAGTATCGACGTCGCCGCGCTTATGCCCGCAAGCACTCTGGGCCGGCACGGCCATGGTGGGTGTAGTTCAGTTGGTAGAGCGTCAGGTTGTGATCCTGAATGTCGCGGGTTCGAGTCCCGTCACTCACCCCGCAGGTCAGAGGTGGCATTTTAGCCCCTCTGACCTTTTTCTTTGACGAGGCCTTGCAACGCTATTGCAACGCTAGCCGTCATGTGCTGCTCAGAACCACCGCGAGGCTGACATAGTTGGCCGACCAGTAGCGACCAGCATGAACAGGAAAATTTCCGAAGACGTCGTCAATCTCCGAAAAATATTCGGCCAAATGAGCGTCGCCTTATTTGTATCTCCGGTCAGCACCGCTCGACGCCCGGCTCCGTGATTCGGGAGGTCGCCATGAAGCAGTAGCGCACGATCCGGCCGTCTTTCTCGCGGAGGTGGCACCAGAGGCTCTGGCGCACTGGGTCTGGGTCGGTGATAGAGGTTACGGTGCGAGTCATGCCCTAACTGTCGCACCGGCCGCGTGACCTGCACAGTGTCCGATCCGCCATGTTTCCCACAAATTCGGACGAGGCCTGCCGTAGGGGACGGGCGGGAGGCGACCCCGCCAAACAGTTCGCCGTGACGTGGCGGTTGGTCGGTCCTCCGCTGTACAGCGTCAGGTGTCATGTGGGGACCTCCGATTTCCGAGGGCAGTAGGATGGCGACGGTCGGTCGTCGTACCTTCGGGCAAACACGAATAGCTACGTAGCTGCCGTCCATGAACGGAGGCGCCGATGTCGCAGAAACCCACTTCGCTGGACGCCGTTAAGATCCAGGCCCGCGCCGTCATCCCGATCGTGAGAGCGCTCGAACGCGAGCTCGGCAAAGAGCGCGCCCACTCCATCGTTGGTCGGGCGATTGCCGAATCGCATGCGGAATGGCAGGCCAAGGCGGTAAGTACGCGGAACTCCCATCCGAGGGACAATGACATCGAGGAGCAGTACCCCATCGAAACCGAGGTCGTTGAAGATACGGACTCGACTTGTGCCATCAACATGACGAGATGCGGGTTCGCCGAGTACTTTCGCACGATCGGAGCCGCCGACGTCGGGGCGCTGCTCACCTGCGGTGTCGACTTCGCGACAGAGCCAGTGCTCCGCCCCGATTGGGAGTTTCGCCGCTCCCAAACCATCATGGGCGGCGCGAGCCACTGTGACTTCCGTTGGCGGTTGCGAGGCCAGGAGGATAGCGGGAGTGACGCCTGACGGAACGTGAAGCAAATGCTGCAGGGTGTCCGTCTCGGCATTCCAAGACCGTACTGCACCCAATCATGCTGTGCCACACTGCCTTTCACCCATAGTGAACCGGCACCCCGCCCGATGGGACAATACTGCGGGGGAGCCCGATCACGTTGCGCGGCGAAGCTGGAACCAGCCATACCCCCACCCCCATCGGACAGGTACCCTCCCCCTGGCTGGGTCGAAAATTCCCGACCAGCGCCGCCCCCTCACGACCCTTCGGATCGAGCTGGAGTCGAAGCGAGCTTCGTTGTGCGCCAATACGTTTGAAAACTCAAAAACAGGTTTCGGCCTGCCCGAATAGGTGCGTACGCGCCGAATCGTAACCCCCGACTGACGGCCTGGTGAGTTTCCTGCGCAGCCGAGACCCGTTGCGCCACAAAGGGAGCCACATGTCGAAATGCGTTGCGGTACAACGCGAAACGAGAGAAGCCACGCTAAGAAGTAGCTACCCGGATCGTGCCCCAAGTGCGGGACTGACCTGGTCAGGAACCCCCGCCGTGGTCGGCCTGCGCGCTGGTGCAGCGACGGTTGCCGGCGATCCGGCGAGGATGAGATGTCTCGCCTGTCGTCGCTGTTGCGCTTGTTCGTAGAGGGCCGCCTTGTCGAGCGACTGGACGGGCGTCCCGACAAGCTCCGCGTGGAGGTCATCGCCGCGGACCTGAGCTCCGCGCGTGCGTGACATTGAGACCATCGATGCTGAACTGCGTGGCGCGTGGCTCGCCACTTGAACCGCCGCTCACCGAGCATCGTGCACATAGAACAAGCTGCTCGACGAACGAGCAACAGCGTTCTCGCCTTTGGGCGGAAACGGAAACATTTAGGAGAGCCGGGCGTGCGTGACATTGAGAGCATCGACGACGAACTTCGGCTACTGTTCCGCGCGTGGCACGTAGCTCGCGTATTGAGTGGCCGCACGCCGAGCACCGTGCACATCGACGAGCTGCTCGACGAGCGAGCGGCGGCCCAATTCGCCGTTGTATCAGGCCAAGGGCTCAGCTAAGCCTTTTAGCCGTAACTGCATATCGCCATGCCGGACATGGTTGGGTGCGGCACGGACCCAACTAGGCGGTAGTCCGGCGTAGGCCTTGAGATTCAGCGTCACCTCGACGATGGGTGCAGGTCGGTGAAAGCACTGCGCGGATAGACGCGCAGCTGGACGAGCCCTCGGCAACCACGCGGTTGAACCGCGTTTAATGAGCACCATGAGCGAGCAGTTGGAGTGGATCGAGGAGAATGAGAGCACGTACGTAGCGCAGAGCGGTAAGCGCCGCTACGTCGCCTCCAAGCAGTCCGATGGGCGGTGGGCTGTCGGACTATCCGATGGGGACGCTCTTTTCTCCGCCAAGGTCAACCCGCCGCGCCTGGCGGCAACGCTGGAGGAGGCCAAGCAGATAGCGCAAGGCTGGCAGTCTGGGGTCGGGCTTTGACGAAGCACCTGATCCGGCGCTCCTCCCGTCATCCTGGGGCCATTACATGGCGTTGCAGAGGGCGGCCTCATTGCGGGCGAAAGCAACTAGGCACGCCAGAGAATATACCCGCGATGGCGCAAAACGGATTGGAGACTTAAATGGATGCCAAAAGCAGTGGCGAGCGGTTCGGCCTCGCGGTCTGGGACGCGATAGCCGAAATACTCAACCGGGAAATTCACGACTTGCCAGATCCAGACCGGGATGAGCTCGAGCGTGCCGCTAACGCGCTGAGGGATTCCGCTAACGCCTTCCTATTCTCACAGAAGAAGGGCCGCCCTTGGCCTCTATATCCGTACGCCCGCGACATGGCCTTTGCCGTCCTGGATTGGTGGAATAACCCCACAGACGGAAACTTCGCAACTTTGAGGAAAGCCAGCAAGCGCTTCGAAGAGGAGCGAATCAACCACGACTTGAGGTGATCAACGCTGATGACCGCACGACAGTCCCCACCGTTTGGCCCCACCGGTCCCGCCAAATTTGGCCCCTCCTGGTTCTATTCTTTTGCCTCACCAGCGCTTCACAGGGCAACGTTTAGCCCCTTCCCCAATAGGGTAAAAAGTGCCGGAGACAAAAAGCCCGTCAGAATTGAATCTGACGGGTCATTCGTACATATCCCTTGGTTCGTCTAGCCGCTCGCTTTTAGGCACTCGCTGCAGATAAGGACGTCCGGCGCTTCGGGGTCGTCACTTGGAACCACATCGCAATCGGTGTAGCCGAGGTCGTCTAGGCGCCTACGTCCGCAGCGCTGGCAGACATTGCCGGGCCCGAACATTTCCGCGAATTCATCCGAAAGGCGTTCGGTTTCGGGTGTTAGCTCGAGGGGATGCTGACGTGGCTCGTCCAGCGGATCCTCCTCAGATAGCGGATAAGAGCCGTCATGCCGCGATTGGTGTGCTACTAGAACGCTCATGCTGCGGGCCAACTGAAACGAATCGGTGGAGAACCATTTCCCACAGCCCGCGCAGTATGCAGCTGTGCGCTTGTTATCTTCCGCGCGTGGCCACTCCCCCTGCGCTTTTCCGGGCACCTGGATATAGGTCGGCTGATGCCCCGCGGGCTTTATCAGCCGGGCCACGCAATGCTTCTCTTTGCACAGCAGCTTCAAGACGCCTATCCCCACTACCACAGACGGCTCGTGTGACAACATGTCGTCGCTCATTCCTTGAGCCTATCCAGCTCGTCGGCCGCGGCCAACAGGTCGGCAGCGCTCGACGTGGCGGATTTGCAAGGAAATCCATTCCCCCACAATCGGTTTCGTTCATCCGTAATCGGTTTAATCCATCCGGAATCGGTGGCAATCGTCCGGATGTGGACGATATCCACCCAGCCCTTCCCGGCAGCCAGCCCGGAAAGCTTGTCAGCAATGGTGGCGTCTCGCTCTTGGGCGGCGATCTGGTAGCGCATGGCCATCGCTGGCGTGGGTGCCCGATCCGGCTCATCAGCTCCTTGGTAGTCGCACCCGCCTGCGCTGCCAGTGTTGCGCCGACATGGCGCAGGTCGTGCACACGCATATCGGGCTTGCCCACACTGGCGAACCCGTTCTCAACGGTCTTGGTGAACGCGGTCTTGGACAGCCTTTTGCCGCGCGTTGTGGTGAACAAGGTCACGTCGCGGATGCCGGCGTCCGTCTTAGGCGGGCCAACCACAAGCTTTTTATCGACAACCGTTGCCGCTCGGCTGTGGTTTGCCTAACCCGGGCAATAGGTCGATTCGGCGAGGCTCACCATGGATGTGACGTCTCCCAACGTAACGCCTCTCGGGCCCAAGACTTCGTGGACGTCCTTGGCGATCGCGTCCGGCGTCAAACCCCACGAGCGGTCGTAACAGATGAGGTGCGCCACCGCGATGATGGCCTCGTCGCGGTCCGGCGGAAAATTGAAGCCCTGGGCGCGCAGTTGAGCCAGGTACGCGTCATTAGTGGGATCGGCACTCGCAATCGCGGCGCTAGCAACCAAGGCGGCGCCAGCCATCATGAGGACTGTCAGTCTGGCCAGCCAGCGAGGTGAAGGCATTTTATGCGCTTCCTTCCTTCCTTCTTGGGCGTTGACGATTGCCGTAAGTCTGCGAGTCCAAAACGGCACAAATATGAAGAATAGCGAAAGCGGTGGAAAAGCTTGTCGATGCCTGAAACGACCGTAGAGAATGTGGGTCTGCTTATCTGAGACAGCATTATGGACCCCCAAAACGCCGACAGACAGGCGTTGAGGACGGCGGCCGTGGACTGCCTCAAGGCCACGACGGACACGCCCAGATCGGCGCATGTTGAGGCGGCGAGAGATGCCTGCCCTGCAACGTCATTGCGACGACGGTCAGCAGATGAGTAGCCAACTACTCGTGCCGACACCATCGGGGATGGTCGAAGATTGCCGGCGTGAACTCATCCCTTGATTTCACAGAGAAACACCGCGTGGAGGCATGATGACGTCGACATATGGCCTGGGTGTTCAAACCTTTCCGGCACTGGCCGCGATCGCCGACGGCCAGATGGACCTGGCGTTGGTCTCGATCCAGTCGTCGCCGTCTCCGCTTGTCGCGTTGCGCGAGCTGACGCGAGAGCCCATGGTCTTCGTCTGCGACACCAGCCGCCCGCAGTCCGACGGCGCCCGCGTGCGACTTGTCGACCTCGGCGGAGAAGATCTCATCAAATTCCCCGTCGGGTGGGGAATTCGGCAACGCGTTGATGCTGCGCTGGCCGCTGCCGGGGTCAACCCGATCGGTGCCTACGAGGTGGCGGATTACGCGATCGCCGCCGAACTCGTCCGACATGGAAGTCATCGACCGAGGACCGTGCCCGATGAGCCGCTTGTATCACTTCCCGGGCATGTTCAAGGAAGGCCTCGCCGGGCGCAGTGAGCGCAATTTGGCGCTTGGAGCGGTCGAACAACTCGACGTCCAGTTCCTTTTCCAGTCTGCCCACCGCCGCCGACAGCGCCGACTGCACGACATGTATCCGCTGGGCCGCCTTGGAAAGTTCATCTCGGCGGCCACCGCGACGAAGTATTCCAAGTGCCGCAGCTCCACCCAGGAATGCCATCGCGAATCACGATTATTGCGATCGTTTTTCTTCGTTGGACGCGATCGAAGATCAGGTGTTGTCTAGAAACTGTCAGGCGATGACGATCGACTCACAGGAGGACATGATGACACGTGCGTTGCGCTTCCACCGCTTTGGCGAGCCCGCCGTCCTGCAGGTTATGGACGTGCCCGACCCGGTGGCGACACCACAGGAAGCACTGGTTCGGGTCAAGGCAGCGTCGGTCAATCCCTCCGACGTCAAAAACGTTGGCGGCCAGATGGACTGGACCGTGCTGCCGCGCACGCCAGGGCGTGACTTCGCCGGCGTCGTGATCAGCGGCCCACCCGAATGGCAGGGAGCCGAGGTGTGGGGCACCGGCGGAGACGTCGGGTTCACCCGTGACGGGTCACACGCCCAGTTGATGTCGGTGCCTGTGGCAGCGTTGGTGCGCAAACCCGAACGGCTGAGCTTCGACGAAGCCTCCACCGTCGGGGTGAACTTTGTGGTGGGCTGGTACGGGGCGGTGGAAGCCGCCGGGCTCGCTGCCGGTGAAACCATCGCCATCTTCGGGGTTTCCGGCGGGGTCGGAGGCGCGGTCGCACAGATCGCGCGGGCGCTGGGCGCCACGGTGATCGGGGTGGACCGCCGCGCGCCCGGCCCGGACACCCCCGCTGCGGCCGTCATCGACCACTTCATCGAATTCGACCCAGCCGCGGATATCGGCGCCGAGATCAAACGGATCACCGGCGGCACCGGCGCGCAGGTGGTGTATGACGCGGTGGGCGGGGTGACCACCCCGGCCGCACTGGCCTCGCTCGCCCACCGAGGCAGGCTCGTAGTGATCAGCGCCGTCGGTACCAGCGCCGTCGAAATCGACCTTAGGGACCTCTACCGCAACGAAACCCGGATCTTCGGCATAGACAGCACAAAACTCGGCGTCGTCGACTCCGCGCGCCGCCTGGAAAAGTTGAGCCCCCACTTCGAATCCGGCGAGTTTCGGCCACTTCCCGTCACCGCGACCTATCCCCTTGAAGAGGCGAGCACGGCATATCAGGCCGTCGCCGATCACACCGCCGGCCGCGTCGTCATCCACCCCTGAACCAACGTCAAACGATCCAATCTCAAAGAGAGGCAAGGCAATGCCGAGCAATCTGACCGAACAAACCATTACCGGGGCCGTCCAGCGGACCTTCGACACCTCCACCGACGAGCGCTTCCGGCAGCTATTCGTCTGCCTGGTGCAGCACCTGCACGACTTCGCGCGTGAGGTACGGCTGACCGGCGAGGAATGGTTCACCGCAATGGATTTCATTGAGCGGCTGGGGAAAATCTCCAGCCCAACCCGTCAGGAGGTGGTGTTGCTCTCCGACATCCTCGGGTTGAGCATGCTGCTGGACACGATGAACCAGCACGGGGGCTCATCGACCACCGACTCGGCTCTACTCGGCCCGTTTTATGTCGAGGGCCGTCCGACGGCCGAAAACGGTGCCGATATCTCCGGCGGCGTGGCGGGTACACCGATGTTCGTCACCGGCCGAGTTGTCGACGAACAGGGCACACCGATCGCCGGCGCCCACGTGGACACCTGGCACAGCGACGGCGAAGGCTTCTACGACGTTCAGCAGACCGAGAAGTTGCACGACGAGTTCGCGATGCGGGCCCTGCTGACCACCGACGAAGACGGCCGGTTCTGGTACCGCTCCATCACGCCGCGCTATTACCCGGTGCCCACCGACGGTCCGTGCGGGGAAATCATGCGTGCCGCAAACCGATCCGTGATGCGGCCACAGCATGTGCACTTCTGGTTCCACGCCGAGGGCTACCAGCCACTGATCACCCAACTGTTCTACCGAGACGACCCGTACATCGGCCGCGACGCGGTCTTCGCGGACCAGGACTCCCTGCAGGCCGATTTCGTGCGGCACGAGCCCGGGATCGCCCCGGACGGAACGACCGTCGAGGAGCCCTTCGTGACCCTGGACTGGACCTTCGTCGTCGCCGCCCAGACAGATGGACAGTAGAAGGAGCCAAGCCGATGTCGCGAATGCCGCTCACCACCGTCGACCAACAATCCGAACCGATCCGCGAATTCATGGCACGTCGCGGCGAGCTGAACCTGTTCCGACTTCTCGCCCACGCGCCAGCAGTGTTTGGCGGATGGGCGCAGATGATCGACCAGATTCTCGACAGCCCCACCTTCACCCCGAGGATGCGCGAACTGATCATCCTGCGGGTGGCGCATCTACAGGGGACGCCATACGAACTCAGCCAGCACATGGAGCTGGCCCGTTCCGCGGGTCTGACCGAACGACAGATCGACGCCATCATCGACGCCGGTGATCATGAAGCGGCCGGGCTCAGCCAGACCGAACGTGTCGTGCTCGACGCGGTCACCGAGTTGTGCACCACCCGACACCTCCGCGAAGAGTCCTTCGCCACAGTCCATGCCGCGCTCGGCGACGAGGCGCTCACCGAGTTGCTGATGATCGTCAGCTGCTACTACGGGCTGGCGCTGGTGCTCAACGCCGTCGAACTCGACATCGACACCACATCCCGGCTACAGGTCTGAACAGGAGAACAACAATGACCCGAATCGCTTATCGCCGGCCCGAACAGATGACCGAGCGGGCAAGGGAACTGACCCTGGAGCGGGGCAACCTCAACGTCTACCGGGCCGTGGCCAACGCCGAAAAGGTCTACACCGGTTGGATGGAGGCTGGAAGCGCGGCCCTCAACAGCCCGGTACTGCCCGTCAGGCTGCGCGAACTTGTCGTGCTGCGCACGGCCTACCTGATGGACTGTCGCTACGAGCTGGGCCAGCACAACGACATCGCGCCCACGGCCGGGGTTACCGGGCACGAGATCAAGGCCCTAACCTCTGAATCAGGTTGGGAGCAAATCGATTTAAGCGACACCGAACGCGCGGTCGTGGGCCTGACATCAGAACTGCTCACCACCCGCAGCGTGTCGGCGGCACTGTTCGATGAAGTGCACAAAGTCCTCGGCTCCGAGGTCACCATCGAAGTGCTCATGGTGATCGGCCGCTACGCCGGGCTGGCGCTGATGCTCAACGCGCTCGATGTCGACCTGGATGAAAGCGACCGGTTAACCCTCCCCGGGGCATCCCGTTAGGTGTTGGCGTTGCCCGCCTTCCACTGCGGCCAGGGGATGTTCCAGTCGCCGAGCCCCTCAATGCCCGAAAGCGTGGGCCCCACGGTGTTGATGACCTCGACGATGTCGCCGCGCTTGATGTGGTCGTAGAACCACACGGCGTTGCTTGGGCTCACATTCAGGCAGCCGTGACTGGTGTTGGTGTGGCCTTGGGCGCCAACCGACCACGGCGCGGAGTGCACGAAGACGCCGCTGTAGGAGATCTGGGTGGCCCACGCGACGTCGGTGCGATATCCGTTGGGCGAGTTGACCGGAACCCCGTAGGTCGACGAGTCCATGATGATGTGTTTGAACCGTGCGCCGACGATGTAGGTCCCGTTGGCCGTCGGGGTGCTGTCCTTACCCATCGATGTCGGCATGGTCTTGACGACTTCACCGTTGACCCGCACGGTCACTATCTTGGTGGTGTCGTCGGCCGTCGCGATCACCTCGTCGCCGATGGCGAAGTGCGTCTTCACATTGTCTTCGCCGAACATCCCGTCGCCCAAGTCGACGCCGTACGTGTTCACCGCCACGTCGATAGTCGTGCCCGGCTTCCAGAAGTGCTCTGGGCGCCAACGTACTTCGCGGTTGTTGAGCCAATAGAACGCACCCTCGACGGGCGGGTTGGTGGTGATGGCGATGGCCTTCTGCGCCGCGGCGCGGTTGGCGATGTTCTCATCGAACCGGATCGCCACCGGCTCGCCGATGCCCACCACCTCGCCGTCGCCCGGATTGACGTACGGCATCGTCAGGTGCGCGGGGGAACTGGTGGCGAAGGTCATCTGGCGGGTCGCCGCGCCACCGAGTCCGAGCGCCTTCACACTCAGGGTGTAGCGCCGGTTGTAGCCCAGCTGCTCGGTGGTCTGCCAGTGCAGTCCGTCCGGGCTGAGTTGGCCGTTTATCGTCCTGCCGTTTTCGTTGACCATCGTGACCGACGCCAGCACACCGTCCGCGACGGTCACCGTCACGGGTGAGTCGACGGTGACACCGACGGCACCGTCGGTCACCGAGGCCGTGAGCTTGGGCACCAGCAGGTCGGCGAACGGCGTGCCCTTGTCGACGATGGCCTTCACCGGCGCGGCTCCGCCGCCACTGCTGCAGGCAGCGCTGAACACAGCAACCGCGGTCAGGGCAACAGCCAGCCACAGTCGACGTCGGCGCGAAGGCGTCATCAACTGACCTTCCCCATGGTTTGGCTTGCGTTGGTCACCGCTGACCGTGAATTGTTCCAAGTATTCTAAGGGCCGCCGCGGCGGCACCGGCCAGTTCGCCCGGCCAAGTGCGGCAATCGAGACGAACTCCACACCGAAGCGTGAGACTGCCCGGCATTTTGGCAGCGGCCCGTGGCCCTAAGCCATGGTCCCGGGGGTGCGCAAGCGCAGGCGGATCGCCCGCCATCTAGGCACTATCCTGGGAAGGTCCGGGATTTCGCTCTGCGACGGAATGCCTGTTATTGTCGCAAAGCGGTCTCGGCCGACAGGCGCCGTTAGCTCAGTTGGTAGAGCAGCTGACTCTTAATCAGCGGGTCCGGGGTTCGAAACCCTGACGGCGCACAGTTCAGAGCCTTTAATGGCTCTATTGGACACATTGGGCGTACTTTGCCGGGTATGCATCCACTCTGGCATCCCATTACGCACCAAGGGATCTCGTGCCGCCGGGGCCCAGCAGCTGGCTGACCAGATTGCATTGCTTGATGTGAGCGAATTCGGCTCCACGGGATGGCAGATTCAACGAGCATGAAGTGATGTCTGCCGACAAGGATGGTGGGACCACCGTCTGGAACGAAGACGGTGCCGGTGGTGACGAGACGGAGTTGGTTCCTCCGGTCACTGAAGCTGGGCCAGCTGCTAACGCCTGGTCCCTGGACGACGTGGAGGCCGCAGTGAGGTCCGGTTTCGATACGAAGTTCGCGGACAAGTTGACGACGTTGCACGCACCTCGCAGTAGACGACACTGACACCCAATCGGTAGCCAAAGTGATGCTCGAAAACGTCCGACCGTAATCTTGCGGGCACCGGTCTTGTCTCGAAAGAGACGACATATGAGGGTCTCAAAACTTCGTATCGGTATCACTCACTGTGAAGCCAACAGCGCCTCGTGAAGCGCCCAATCGCCTATCCTGTGAGAACCGGGGGCCCGGATCGGCGGAGGGTCGGATGACGGCCATAGCGGCGTGCCGGACGTGTGGCACCGAGCCTCTGGAGAACGCCCGGTTTTGTCACGGCTGTGGCTCACCAGTCGACGAAGCAGATACCCGCGCGGAGTACAAGCAGGTCACGGTTCTCTTCGCCGACGTGGTCCATTCGATGGACATCGCTGCGGCGGTGGGCACCGAGCGGCTACGGGAGATCATGACCGAGCTGGTCAACCGTGCTTCGGTGGTGGTGCAGGGTTACGGGGGCACCGTAGACAAGTTCACCGGTGACGGGATCATGGCGGTGTTCGGTGCGCCGGTGGCGTTGGAGGACCACGCTGTTCGGGCCTGTCTGGCGGCGTTGGGAGTTCAGGAGCAGGTAAACGGGCTTGCCGTCGACGTCCACGCCCGCGACGGTGCGGAGCTGCAGTTGCGGGCGGGACTTAACTCCGGTGAGGTGATCGCCGGTGAAATGGGCCCGGGGCCGTTCGGTTACACCGCCATTGGTGAGCAGGTCGGGATGGCTCAGCGGATGGAATCGGTCGCCCCGCCGGGTGGGGTGATGCTTAGCGCGTCCACTGCACGACTGGTGGAGAACTCCGCGGTGCTGGGTGAGCCGAAGATCGTGCAGATCAAGGGTGCCGACGAGCCAGTGGCCGCCCGTCAGCTGTTGGACATGGGCGACGGGCATCGCGCTGGCGGGCGTGTTGAGTCGAATCTGGTCGGTCGGCGGTGGGAGATGTCCGCCGTTGAAGGCTTGCTGGGGCGCGCCATCGACGGCCACGGCACAGTGGTCGGCGTGGTCGGATCACCGGGCATCGGTAAAAGCCGTCTGGTGCGCGAGGTTGCCGCCATGGCTAGTGACCGCAGTGTGGAAGTGTTCCCCGCATTCTGCGAGTCGCATACCAGCCAGCTCCCCTTCCATGCCGTCGCGCGGCTGTTACGCGCCGCCTTCGGTGTCGGCGATCTTGACGCACAGGCCGCCCGCGATCGAGTGCGCGACCGGCTTCCGGACGCAGACCCCGAGGATTTGGCGCTGTTTGATGACCTGCTGGGCATCGCCGACCCGAATGCTCCGTTACCGGCAATTGACCCCGATGCTCGTCGGCGGCGGTTGACAGTGTTGGTCAATGCCACC
>Ga0210389_10002267_pt1 | contig 15240 bp, 15 predicted proteins | sample IncBWH28OmetaG_FD_160127 | JGI IMG/M metagenome (GOLD analysis project Ga0210389, IMG submission 160127) | Forest soil microbial communities from Barre Woods Harvard Forest LTER site, Petersham, Massachusetts, United States - Inc-BW-H-28-O ...
TCGCGTCCGGGTCTACTGGTCGCATTGCGCCACCTGGCGCATCAACCACCCCGGCTGGTACAAACCGGCCATCACCGATCTCGACGGCGTCAAGGCGATCGGGCGCGAGGTGCGTGAAAAGAAATTCACCGCGCTGAAGACCAACATTTTCACCTATGACGCAGGCAAGCCTACGGGCTGGCGGCCCGGCTTCGGCGTACCCTTCGAACCCGAGATCAACGTCGACCGCAAGGTGCTGCGCGACCTGCGCATGCATCTGGAAGCCATCCGGGATGGCGCGGGGCCGGATGTCGACATCCTGCTCGACCTCAACTTCAACGCCAAGACCGAAGGCTATCTCAAGATCCTGCGCGCCATTGCCGACCTCGACATGTTCTGGATCGAGATCGACAGTTTCAATGCGGAAGCGCTCGGCTATATAAGGCGGCAAAGTCCGCACCCGATCTCGTCCTGCGAAACGTTGCTCGGCCTGCGCGAATTCCTGCCCTATTTCCGCGAGCAGGCTGTCGACGTCGCGATCATCGACACGCCGTGGAATGGCGTGTGGCAATCGATGAAGATTGCCGCAAGCGCCGAACATCACGAGGTCAACGTCGCGCCGCATAATTTTTACGGCCACCTCTGCACCATGATGAACGCCCACTTCAGCGCCGCGGTGCCGAACTTGCGGATCATGGAGACCGATATCGACCGCTTGACCTGGGATCACGAACTCTTCACTCACGTGCCGGAATTCGTGGACGGCTATCTCGTCATGCCGGACCGGCCCGGCTGGGGCACCGAGCCCAACGAAGAGGCGCTTCGCGCGCATCCGCCAAAGGGCGTCGGCGGACTGCTGAATTATGGGCAAAAGCCCTAGTCAGTCGAACAGAACCGACGTCCGTTGCCGCTGCAATTCTGCGTGACCCGCGGGATTGCCCGGGGCATTCGCCGCAAATTGAACATTGAACCCCCACAGAACCGATTCCGCGAGCGGGAGATGCCCGCGCCAAGTGTGATGAGAGACATGCAAGAATCGTCCAACAAGGTTCCCGAGGTCACCCTCGGCTTCTGGATTATCAAGATCGCGGCAACAACGCTCGGCGAGACCGGCGGCGATACCGTCACCATGACGCTGAACTGGGGCTATTTGGCGGGGACCGCGCTCTTTCTCGTCGCCCTGGTCCTGCTGGTCAGCCTGCAGATCATCGCCAGGAGGTTTCAACCGTTCCTGTATTGGGCGACCATCATTGCGTCCACAACCTTCGGGACGACCATGGCGGATTTCGCCGATCGCTCGCTGGGGAGCGGCTATACCGGCGGCTCATCTCTGCTGTTGATTTGTTTGCTGGCAACGCTTGGCCTTTGGTGGGGAGCAACAGGCTCGATCTCGGTCGACACCGTCAATACCCCGAAAGTGGAGATGTTTTATTGGGCGGCCATCACCTTCTCGCAGACCTTGGGCACGGCGCTCGGTGACTGGATGGCCGATTCCACCGGGCTCGGATATGAAGGCGGCGCGCTGGTCTTCGGTGCCGCCTTGGCGGTTGTCGCGGCCGCTTATTACTGGACCAATGTTTCACGGGTGACGTTGTTCTGGACGGCCTTCATTCTGACCCGGCCCTTGGGCGCCACCGTTGGTGATTTCCTCGACAAGCCTGTCTCGAATGGCGGCCTTGCCTTGAGCCGTCCGCTGGCTTCGGCGATTCTCGCGGCCTTCATACTCGTGTGTCTTCTGGTTCTGCCGCAACGCGCCGGCTCGCACCCGGGTCAAGCTGAAGCTTCACGCAAATAACGTAATTTTTAAAAAAATTTTCGGAAAATCGAACGACCTCCCTCAAACATCGATGAGGAAGCAGGCTCTATAATCCATCTCAGTGCCCAGGTGGTCTTCTGTGCCGCCTGCGCCTGGATGACGGCACGGAGGCGTCCGATGTATTTTGTGGCCGCGGTTCTGGTTGTCTTGTCCGGCCTGTTCTACGCCGCCGGCCTGCATGAGATCGGCAGCTGGAGCGCCGACGTCTGCCGATACGGCAGCACGTTCTGCGAAAATCCCGTCTACGTTCTGGTCGGCGCCGGTCTCGCGGCGGTATGGGGAAAGTTTGTCAGCATTCGTTGAGGCAAGCGAGCCGAGCGGCATTTTCAATTCGGCAATATCATCCGCATCCCGATCGCCACTTTCGCAATCAGTCCGAGCACCAGGAATGCTCCGAAACAAATCAGCGCGGTAGCGAGCGGACTCGTCGCACTATTTCTCCTTGCATCCCGACATGCATTCCGGATTTTTGACGTCCGGGCGCGGATCGCCGACGAACATGTCGCGGTTCGGCATCTTGATCGCGCTCAACGCCTTGGCGTCAATCGTCGCCTCGGCCGGCAGCAGGCCGTTCAGGTTGAGGATATAGGCGGAGACCGCATAGACGTCGTCGTTGCTCAGCGACTGCGGCGCATTCTGCGGCATCGCGCGGCGGATGTAATCGAACAAGGTCGGGGCGTACGGCCAATAGCTGCCGACGGTCCGCACCGGTTTTTCCGTCGCCAGGGTGCCCTGCCCGCCCACCAGTCGATCGCCGACGCCGCCCTCGCCTTTCGCGCCGTGACAGGCCACGCATTGCTGATCGAACACCTCATGGCCATGACTGACGCTACCACTTCCCGGCGGCAGGTTGTCGCCGTAGCGATCGATGTCGATATTCCAGCCGGCGATCTCCGCCGGCGTCGCGGGCCGGCCGATACCGTAGGGGCTCTGCGCACGCGCCGGTGTCGCGCATACCAGCGCGCCAACGGTCAATACTGCGAAGTGAAGCTCACGCGTTCGCATTGGTCACCTCCCCGCTATCAGCGATACGCCACGGCCAGATCGCGTTGTTGTGGTAGAAGTGATTGTCGCCGCGTACGCCAAGAAGCTCGGCCAGTGTCGGCTGTACATAGCCGGTCTCATCGATGGCGCGGCTTTGAATGACGGCCGGCTTCCCGTCCCAATGCCAGGGCAGCCTGAAGCGGGTCAGCGCCCGTGTCAGCACCGGCTCCTGCAGCTGCGCTTCCTGCCAGCTCTTGCCGTCATCGACCGAGACGTCGACACGCCTGATCTTGCCGTGGCCGCTCCAGGCGATGCCGCTGATCTCGTGGAAGCCGGGCGCGTTCAGCTTTTGCCCGCCCGAGGGGCGCGTGATGATGGATTTGGCCTCCATGTAAAACGTGAATTCGCGCGCCGTGCCGTTCGGCATCAGGTCGGTATATTTGGAGGTTTCCTCGCGCGAATAGGTCGGCTCAGCGGCGACGCGCAGACGACGCAGCCACTTCACGTTCATGTTGCCTTCAAAGCCCGGCAGCAACAGCCGCAGCGGGTAACCCTGCTGCGGGCGCAGCCGCTCGCCGTTCTGGCTGTACACCAGCATCGCGTCTTCGAGGCATTTTTCGATCGGAATGCTGCGCGTCATTGCGGCGGCATCAGCGCCTTCGGCGACGACCCATTTCGCGCCCGGCTGCAGGCCGGCTTCCTGCAAAACCAGTTTCAGGCTAACCCCGGTCCATTCGGCGCAGCTCAGGAGGCCGACGAGGTCGGAGGCCGTCTTGCCGTAGGGCTTGGTGTAGACGGGGTTGCCGGAGCATTCGAGGAAGTGGATGCGAGATTCAGAGGGGAAACGCCGGATGTCGTCCATCGTGAAAATCATCGGCTTGTCGACGAGGCCATGAAGCATGAGCCGGTGCTGCGCCGGATCGATGGTAGGAACCCCGCCGTGATGGCGTTCGTAAAACAGTCCGTTCGGCGTGATGATGCCGTCGAGATCCTGCAGCGGCGTCCGTCCAGACGCGGAGATATATTGCGTCAGGTTCTTCGGGATGTTCTTGATGACACCCTTCTCGAATGGCGAAGGCGTCCCGTAGAGCTGGCTTCCCATGGGATCGCCGGGCGTCTTCATCCATTCGGGAACATTTGGCGGGAGGTTGACGGGGTTCTCCGCGGCGGTGGCCCCCAAGACTTCGCTGCTCGCAAGACCGCCCAGCACAGCCCCACCCATCAATGCGCCGCTCTCGCGCAAAAAATGCCGCCGCGATGTGACGACGGATTCGTTGTCGACGTCCGTTGGCTCGGTCATCGTATGTCCTCCCTTCGACAATACCCTCACTAAAGTTCCCTGCTAATCTATGCCCTAACGGAGGCATTTACGGCAGGCCGCGAACTAGAGCCCGGAAGCAAGTGCCGGCTACCACGGCTTGTTGCATTCGCGATCGCGGTACTCATTGCGGCGCCGCAGAAAGGGCCAGGAGCGAAAGCAACAGCGCAGGCGGCATGACGACGAGGCCCAGTTTAAGAAACCGCCATGCGCTGACCCCCTCGCCTTCGCGCCGCAACGCGATAAGCCACAGAATAGTGGCAAGCGAGCCCGTCACCGACAGGTTAGGCCCGAGATCGACACCGATCAAGATCGCACCGGTGATGCGCGCGGGAACCTGCGCGATTTGACTGGTTGTCGCCGCGATCAACCCCGTCGGAAGGTTGTTTGCAAGGTTCGATGCCACGGCGACGACAATGCCGGCGAGCCAGGAAGTCATCTGTGGCGAGGTTGCGGTAGCCTCCTTCAAGACCCGCGCGAGAGCCGGCAGCACGCCGGTGCGATTCAGCCCTTCTACCAGAATAAACAATCCTGCCACGAGCGGCAGCACCGACCAGGAAATGTCCTTGACGATCGGTACCAGCGACTGCCGGCCGATCGCCAGGACTACCGTGGTGACGGCCGCACCGGCGACAAAGGTAGGCAGCCCGAGAGCCCAGCCCATCGCCGAAGCCGCGAGCAGCACGACTGCCGTCATCGCGATTCCGAATGCTGCGAGCCCTCCGCCGGGCGTAAGCGGGGCAATATCGCCGATCCCGGCGACCTCCGAATCGAGTGCCCGGCGTTGCGTCAGCCGCAGCGCCACATAGGTCGCAACGATCGCGACGACCGAAGGCAGTGCGAAGATGCGCAACCAGTCCGACAGCGGCGGCATCAGTTTGCCGAAGACGACGAGGTTAGCCGGGTTGGAAATCGGCAGCACAAAGCTGGCCGCGTTGGCGATGAAGGCGCAGATGAACAGATACGGCAACGGTTCGACCTTCGCGGCGCGTGTCGCCGCATAGACGGCCGGCGTCAGAACCACGGCGGTAGCGTCGTTCGACAGCAGAACGGTGACCAGGGTGCCCACGATGTAGACGATCAGAAATAGCCGTTTCGCCGAACCGTGCGAGTGCCGTACGGCCCAAGCCGCGAGCCAATCGAACAAACCCTCCTGGCGGGCTACCTCAGCCAGCAGCATCATGCCGACGAGAAAGAAATATACGTCGGTGCCCTTGCCGGCGGCGGCAAGCGCTTCCGGCCAGGGCAGCAAATTGAACACCACCAGCAGCGCTGCGCCCGCAATCGCCCAGATGAACTCCGGCAAATTCCAGGGGCGTGCGATGACGCCCAGGGTAGCGAGGGCTGCAATTCCCCAGGTTGCGGCGTTGGTCTCAAGCGTCACCGCGCACCCGCAAGTGCGGCCACGCGGAGATCGTTGCAACGATCGCGTCGCGCGCAAGCTGGCCTCAGGACCGATGCGAAGCCGAGCCACAAGGCAACCGAGCCAAGCGCAAAACTGCCGAGAACAAGAAACATCGCGCTGTAACCAATCTCCTGGGCAAGCCACCCGCCGATCGCCGGACTGAGCGAAGCGCCGAGACCTTGCATGCTCATGACCGCGCCCTGACCGACATTGACGCGCCCGGTCCCGTCGAGGATGCGTGCAACAACGCCCGGCACGGCTACGCTCTGCAGTCCGGCGCCAATCCCGTCAAGTACCTGAACCGGGTAAACGCCCCATCGGCTGATCAGAGTGGCGGCGACGATGCCCCGGATCGGCAGCGCGATGAAGGAAATCAGCAGCACCAGCCAGAAACCTTGCTTTTCGACAAGACGCATCGCGATCAGGGATGCAAGAATCATCACGCCTTGCGCCACGACAATGGTGATGGCGACAAACCCGGCCGGGTCACCCTGCTTGGTCGAAACAACAGCCATCCCGTAGAGCGGGAGCATCGCGGCGTTACCGAGATGAAAGCAGGCCAGCGCCGCGGCAAGGATTAGCAGCGGCTTGCATTCCAGCAATACGGTGATGCCGCCGACCTCTCCGTTGTCTTTGCTATCTTTGTGCAGGCCGCGAGCTTCATCGTCGTCGATGGCCGCGCTCGGAATCATCAGTACCGAGGCGATCGAAAGGATGCCGAAAATGGCCGCCAGCCAGAATACGGCGGCGAATCCGAACTGCCATCCGAGCAGGCCGGATAAGCCCGCTCCGATCATGTTGCCGGCATGGTTGAGGGCCTGATTGTGTCCAATTTGCCGATTGAAGCCGGCCTGACGAACGATGCCGAGCGTGATACCGGCGACGGCGGGCCCGATCGCTGCGCCGGCAATGGCGGTTGCGACCTGGGACGTCGCCACCAGCCAGAAGCCTTGCGAAAGCAAAACGATGCCGGAGCCGATCACCGTGCATATGCCCGGAATGATGACGTATAGCTTTTTACGCCTGCTTGCGTCGACCAGCGCGCCAGCGGGCGTGGTCATCAGCATTCCGGCGATACCGCCGACGGTCATGACGGTGCCGATGAGACCGCTCTGCCACCCATGCGCCAGCAGAAACACGCCGAGGAACGGGCCGATGCCGGCCTGCATGTCGGCCATGAAAAAGTTCAGTGACAGCAGCGGCCAAATGCCTTTCGAGCGGGCCTCGTTCGTTGCTTTTTTCACGGCTCCGGCCATCGGAATAGCCGGGGCGACGCGGGGGGCGCTGCCGGGCTGGGTTTAGCGAATGGCCGGACAACGCGCGAGAGCCTGTTTTGGTCCGCGCTCTATGCAGGTTTCATGGCCGAGTCCCGATTCGACGCCTGGGCCGTCTTCATGCCGTCGGAAGACCCGCCCCGATACCGCAGCCCATCACACCTTGAAAGCGCTGGCGTAGCTCCTTGATGTCCTCGCTCGGCACCAGCCAGCCCCCACATTTCAATCGGCCTGCATGTGCCGGCTCCGCATTTTTTTCAGCAGGGTGATCGCCAGCAGCGCTGTCACGGCATCGAGTATCGCGACAATGATGAACACCGAGGTCCAACTGCCTGTCGTCTGCTTGAGGAACGCCGCGGCTGGCCCGCCCAGGATCGAACCCACGCCCTGCGCGACATAGAGAAAGCCGTAATTCGTCGCTGCATATTTCGGTCCAAAAGTATCGGTCAGCGTCGACGGGAAAAGCGAGAAGATTTCGCCCCAGCCGAAGAACACCAGGCCCGTCAGCACCACGAACAGAGCGGGCCGGTCGATAAAGGCGAACAAAACAAGGATTGCGGCGCATTCCAGCGAAAAGGCCAGCGCCATGGTCATCTCGCGGCCAATATGGTCGGAGACCCAGCCGAAGAAAGGCCGTGTCAGTCCGTTGGTGAATCGCGAGAGCGTCAGTGAAAGCGGCAGCGCCGCCATCCCGAACACCAGTACCTGCGCCACCTTGTATTCGTTGGCGAAGGGACCGACGTTGGATACGACCATCAGTCCGCTGGTCGACATCATGCTCATCATGATGAACAGCAGCCAGAAGGTCGGAGTTTTCAGCATCTCCGTGGGCGAATAACTACGCTTCGCTTGCATCGTGGTGGCGGAGGCCGGTGAGTAGCCCTCCGGCTGCCAGCCTTCCGGGGGAACGCGCAACCATTGCGCGGCGATGATACCAATGATGCCCTGAATAATGCCCCACACCACAAGGGTGTGCGCATAGCCGTCGCTCTTGATCATGCTGTCGATGGGAAAGCTGGTGAAGATCGCGCCGAAACCGTAGCCCGCGGCGGCAAGACCCGTCGCCAGTCCGCGGCGATCGGGAAACCAGCGCACCATCAGACCTATGATCCCGACATAGATAATACCGGTCCCGAATCCGCAGATCACCCCGTAGGTAAAGTACAGCGCCCAGAGGTCGTTGACGTAACTGGACAGAACCCAGCCCCCGCCCGACATCAACGCACCGACTGAAATCAGCAGCCGCGGGCCAAAACGGTCGACCAAATAGGCCTGCAGCGGCGAGCACCAGGTCTGCAGAATAATCAGGAGCGAGAACGTCCACTGCAGTTCGGCGAGCGTCGTTCCGAGCTTCTGGTTGAGCGGCCCGGTGAACAAGGTCCATACATATTGCGGCGACGAGATCGCCATCATGGCGACCAGGCCGAGAACAAGCTGGCACCAGCGGTTCCAGTACCATGCAATCGGTATCGTTGGATTCATAACTGTCACGACAATCCCCCCATTTTCGCGATCGGATCCCGCCCCGGCGAGAAGATCATTATTGGTCTGCTCGACAGGAACCGCAATGCCGTAAGGGCATCCGGCCACGATAATCCGTCCAGGTTCAGGTCCGCCGCCCCAGGTAGTTGCCCGCGCCCTGCGGCGTTCCCCATAAATTGCGCACCGTGGATCGACGCATCGATTGATTGGGTTATCATCACATGCTGGAGATCCATTCTCCTAATCCGCGGTCAGGACCGGCGCAAACCCCTCACGGTTCGCACGCCAGGCGCGTTGATATTCCATGATACGGGCTGTCTCCTCGGCGACATGCTGGCCGAGCATGGTGGCGAGCAGATGAAGCGTGGTGTCGATGCAAAGCGAGACGCCGCCGCCGGTGACCAGCTTTGCTCCTCGGTCCACCAGCATCGCCTCTCGCACGTCGATTTGCGGATAGTTGGCACGCATCATCACAAGCGGCGAGGTTTCCGGCGGCACGACTTCGCGTTTAGTGGTCGCAGGCCCGCCATCGAGGACACCGCTCGCCGCCAATATCATGCCGCCCGTACACACCGACGCGACGCGGTTCGAGGCATGTACGCGCCTGATATAGTCGAGTGTTGCCGGCGCCGCCGCCTGGGCGGTCCAGCCGGGTCCGCCGGTGACGATGACGAGATCGCAAGGCGGCGCATTTTCGATGCCGAAATCGGCGGTCACCTTCAGCCCATTGGCGAGCGCGACCGGCCCCGCACGGGGCGCGATCATGCAGATCTCGATCTCCGGCGCAATCCGGCGCGCCATCGACAATACGCCAAAGGTGGCCAGATCGATCGGCTCGACGCCATCGTAGATGAAAATCCCGAACCGCATGGCGCCCTTTCGATCTTGCTTAAGTCAACGAGCTTCCCTTGGTCTCGCGCGCCGCAAGTGCGGCTGCGAGCGTGATCAGCGCCAGCACGATCATCATGACCGAGACGCCGGTCGTGCCGCCAAAATATCCGACCATCGCGGTGGCGATGATCGGCGCGAAGCCGCCGCCGATCGCCGCCGAAAGCTGGAATCCAAAGGAGGCGCCGCTGTAGCGGACACGCGGCCCGAACAGCTCCGGAAAGTAGCAGGATTCCGGGCCGAACATCATGCCGTGACCGAAATTCATGGCGATCATGACCGCGGCGAAGATCAGCGCGGTGCTCTTGCTTTCCAGCATCCAGAACAGCGGAAATGCGAACAGGATCGTAAAGACAGCACCGAGGATGTAGAGCGGCCGGCGGCCGATCTTGTCGGCGAGCCAGCCGAACAGCGGCAGGCTGACCAGTTCCAGCAGCGCTGCATACATCACCGCGTCGAGCATCATCTGCTTGGCGAGGCCAAGCCTGGTCGTTGCATAGACCACGACGAACACGGTCAGCATGTAGACCCAGGAGACCTCGGAGAGCTTCAAGCCGACTGCGATCAGAAACGCCTTGGTATTCTGGCCGACGGCTTCGCCAAATGGATTGCCGGACAGGCCATCGCGGGCCTTCAACGCTTCGAACACCGGCGTTTCGGGCACGCGCGAGCGCACGAAGGTGCCGAGCGCCAGCAGTACGATGCTGACCAGGAACGGAATGCGCCAGCCATAGCTGGCGAAATCGGCGTCGGGCAATTTGCTGACCAGCCCGAATACGAGCGAGGCCAGCACCAGCCCAACCGGAAAGCCGATCTGCACGAAGCTGGTGTAAAATCCCCGCTTGTCGGCGGGCGCGTGCTCCAGCACCATCAGCGAGGCGCCGCCCCATTCGCCGCCCAGGCCAATGCCCTGGACGATACGCAGCGCGATCAGGAAGATCGGCGCGAACACGCCGATCGAAGCATAGGTCGGCAACAGCCCGATGCAGAAGGTGCTCAAGCCCATGATGAACAGCGTCAGGACCAGCATGGATTTGCGGCCAAGCCGGTCGCCGAAATGGCCGAACAACGCGCCGCCGAGCGGCCGCGCCAGGAAGCCAACGGCGTAGCTGCCGAGCGCAGCCAACGTGCCCGCAAGCGGATCGAAGGTCGGGAAGAACGCCTTGTTGAAAATAAGCGCTGCCGCGGTCGCGTAGATCAGAAAATCGTACCACTCAATGATGGTTCCGAAGCAGCTAGCAAATACGATGGAATTGAGCCCCGTCCGCCCGGAGCCGGCGATCGGCGCCGTTGCCGTGATGGTCATTGCGGCCTCCTGCTGACGTACAATCCTCCGGAGAGGCGAGATATTCAGCTAGAATGGATGCAAACTGCATGCCGGATGGACACCCTCACCGGTCCCGAACCGCACTTTTGCTTCGGAGTTACCTGCCGGAGGGGTTTTGCTATCGAGGTACATTCCGGCATCCGGGAGGCGCGACGCCTGTTCGGTGACCGTAGACGGAGAAACAGATGAAGCAGACCGACGTCCTGATTATCGGCGCCGGCCCGACGGGGCTGGTGCTGGCGCTTTGGCTCACTAAACTCGGCGCCAAGGTGCGGATCGTCGACAAGACCGCCGAGCCGGGAACGACCTCCCGCGCTTTGGCGGTACAGGCGCGTACGCTCGAACTCTACCAGCAGCTTGATCTCACCGAGGCGGTGGTCGCGAAGGGCCATCACGTGCCCGCCGTCAATCTTTGGGTGAAGGGCGAACGGGCGGCACGCCTCGGCTTCGAGAGTGTCGGCTTCGGCCTGACGCCTTATCCCTTCCTGCATATTTTCCCGCAGGACCAGCACGAGCAGCTCTTGATTGAGCGGCTGGACGCGCTCGGCGTTTCGGTCGAACGTCAAACCGAATTGATCGGGTTCACGGAAGAGAAGGATCGCATCACCGCTCGCCTGCGCGGGCCGGACGGTCAGCAAGCGGAATGCGCGGCCGAGTACATCGCCGGCTGCGACGGCGCCCGTTCGATCGTCCGTGAGACCATCGGCACCGGTTTTCCCGGCGGCACCTATCGGCAGATTTTCTACGTCGCCGACGTCGAGGCCTCAGGCCCCGCCCTGAACGGCGAACTGCACATCGATCTCGACGAGGCCGATTTCCTCGCTGTCTTCCCCCTCGCCGGCCAGGGAAAGGCGCGCCTGATCGGAACCGTGCGCGACGAGCGCGCCGACCGCGCCGACACAATGACCTTCAGCGACGTCAGCGACCGGGCGATCACCCATCTCAAGGTTCAGGTAGAGAGGGTCAACTGGTTTTCGACCTATCATGTGCACCACCGGGTGACCGAGCATTTCCGCAAGGGACGCGCCTTCCTGCTCGGCGACGCGGCGCACATCCATAGCCCGGCCGGTGGCCAGGGCATGAATACCGGGATTGGCGACGCCATCAATCTCGCCTGGAAACTTGCAGCGGTTGTCGCCGGCCGCGCGCCCGACAGCCTGCTCGATAGCTATGAAGCCGAGCGGATCGGTTTTGCCCGGCGGCTGGTGGCGACTACCGATCGCGTATTCTCCTTCGCCACCGCCGACGGGTGGATCGCCGATATCATGCGCACGCGGGTTGCGCCGCTGCTTATACCCATGGCTACTGCCTTCAGGCCCGTTCGCGAATTCATGTTCCGGACCGTCTCCCAGATCACGCTCAGTTATCGCGGAGGCCCTCTAAGCCGTGGGGCGGCCGGGCACGTGCGCGGCGGCGATCGGCTGCCGTGGGTGCGGATCGACGACGCGGACAATTTCGCGACGCTTGCCGCAATGGATTGGCAAGTCCACGTCTATGGCGCAGCCAGCGCCGAACTCACGGTCTGGTGCGGGACCCACGACGTTCCGCTTCACGTCTTCGGCTGGCGTTCCGAATATGAGATGGCGGGACTGGCCCGAGATGCGCTGTATTTGCTCAGGCCCGACAGTTACGTGGCGCTGGCCGACAGCTCCGGCGCTGCCGATGTCCTGGCGCGCTATTTCGAAGATCGTGGCATCCGGCCTGCGGCGCGGCCAGTAAGCGCGGCGTAGTCACCAATTGTGACCTACGCGTCCGGCTCGATCGCATTGCTCGGGGTTGGCCTGTCGGTGATCTGCTGACCGAACAGACTTCCGATCAGTTCGACCGCGGTGCGCGCGGTGCGGCCCCGCTCGTCGAGAAACGGGTTGAGCTCGACAATATCGGCTGATCGAACCAGTCCGGAATCGTGCAGCATCTCCATCACCAAATGCGCCTCGCGATAGGTTGCGCCGCCGGGCACCGTGGTGCCAACGCCGGGCGCCAGGCTGGGATCGAGAAAGTCAATGTCGAAACTGACATGCAGCACGCCATTGCGGGCCCGCACCTTGTCGACGACCCGGCGGATCAGCACGCCGACCCCGAATTCATCGATCTGGCGCATATCGGCGACGCTGACGCGACGATTTCGCAGCAGATCCTTTTCCCCCTTGTCGATCGAGCGCACGCCGAAGAGTTCGAGTTGATCGGAGTCGATCGAAGCGCGCGGCTCTTCGCCGAGAAGGCCGTCGAGCCCTGGCTCGCCGCACAGGAACGCCGCCGACATGCCGTGCATGTTGCCGGACAACGTGGTTGCCGGCGTGTTATAGTCCGCATGCGCATCCAGCCACACCACGAAAAGCTCACGGTCCATTTTGCGCCAATGACGCGCGACGCCGTTCACGGAGCCCATCGACAGGGTGTGGTCGCCGCCGAGAAAGATCGGAATCGTGCCGGATGCAGCCAACTCATAGGCGCGCGGACTCAATGCCCGGGTCCAGCGCTGGATCTCCCGGTAATGCCTGGCATTGCCGGGCGGCGCATCATCCAGCTCGGCCACCTCGCCGATCGAGAGATCGCCGTGGTCTTGCACTTCAAACCCCAAACCGTCGAGCAAGGTCAGAAGACCGGCCGTTCTCAGCGCCGCGGGCCCCATCAGGGTTCCCCGCTGTGACGCGCCGATATCGATGGGCGCGCCGAGCAACGCTATTGTTTTCGCCGGATTTGGCCTGGAAGCGTCGACCACAACGAATCCTCTCGGAGGAATAAACTAGCTGCAAGCAATGTCCTGGAAAAGAGAGGGCATAGCCCCGCGGCTTGCCGACCAGGCCATATCTTTCGCCTTCCCGGCTATTTTGCGGGTCTTGCACCGGCTGCGAGGGAACAATATTCCCGGCGCCGCATTTCCTCCGGCGAGGCCGCCACCCGCCGTTCAAAACGGCGCCTGTCGCAGATAGCCAAAGGTCTTTTAGCGACCCGCTGTTCCAAACATGCGCACGCGCGGATAGCCAAAGGTGGCGGCCTCCTCGCGGTTAAGTCTAGGATCTCGGGGACTTGGATGGACAATTTCGAAGCAGACGAGCCCACAGTTCAGCCCGGCATGGCGGAACGCGCCATCGATACGGCAACCGATGTATCGCGCACGATCACCGAACTCTCCGCCGCCCTGCAGGTCGCCGTCGACCGGCTGGGTCACGCCATTGTCACCGCGCGACAGCCGGGCAAACCACTTTCCACCATCAGCGCCATCACGCGGGAAGCGCCGCTCGCAAGCCTGTTCGTTGCATTCCTGCTCGGCATAGCGGTGGCGCGCCGGCGCTAGATATCATCCGCGGATCGCTGGCGCCAACTGAGAACGACACACCTTTTCCGGAACCAATCGCCGCACGCCGGATTGTCGCAGCGACTGCTTTTTCCGGAGAACCGCCATGAAGCCGCTGATCCTTGGGGCCGCCATTTTGGGCATCGTGTTCGCTCCCGCCGCCGCCGCGGCGAAGGGATGTATCAAGGGTGCTATCGTTGGCGGCATCGCGGGCCACATGGCTGGGCACGGCAGGGTCGGTGTAGTGGCCGGATGCATCATCGGCCATCACGAAGCCAACAGGCACGACGCGCAAAAGGCCGATCCGAAGACGCAGCCTTCTGCGCATCAGGACAATCGCATTTAGGCTGTGGCCTTCCCGCTAAGTTCGCGCGCGCCAGACAACTCGAGCCGTAGTGCGCGCGTGCTGTTCTCGTCGTCCAACGCCTTCAGGCTTCGCCGCGGCAATGGTGTCGCGGCATGTGACCGGTCGCCGCCATGCCGCCGTATTACTTCCGCATCCGAACCGGCCGTTACGCCGACGCGTCGGGCCATGGTACCGAGCTTGCCGACCGCAAAGCGGCGTGGGAAGAGTTGACCAGCGTTTGCGCGGACATGCTTGGCTCGATCGCGCGCCACCTCGCCGAAAACGCCGAATCGCAGATGGAGATGTTGGATGAATCGAAAAAGCCCGTCTTTCGAATTCGCCTCGTGGCGGAGTCCTTCGAACCGAACTGGGAAGCGTTACCTTGCGATCCACAGCCGTAATCTGAATCGGCGTCGCCTCCGATCAGAAATGGCGACTGGCGAGGTGACACGCCAAATCCGTCGGCATGAGCAATATTGAACACGGGTGACGCTGCCCGATCCGTCAAACTGGCTCGGGCGGAACAAATCTCAAAAAAATAAGGCGTTCCGTCCGGAACCGGACATAGTCCAAAGGCTTGTCAGGAAGGAGCTTGGCTCAGGCCGCAACATTGCCTGGCGAATCGTTTGCTGACTGGCGTTCGGGCCGGCGGCCGCCGGCACCCTCGCAACCAGCGAATACGGACCAAGGAGGCGCTCATGGTGGGCATGAGAAGTGATCGCGCTCGCGCGCGCGCCAGGAATTTGCTGGCGACGATCTATCCGGTTCCCCACGATGTCGAATTCCACCGTCTGCGCGAGCTTGCCCTCGATTATATTCAAGAGGCGGAACGGATCGAGGCGGAGAACAGGGGTCGCACCGCGGAATCCGAAGAATTGATTTCTTCCGCGCTCGACGCGGTGGCGCGGGATTACTTCACTCGCGCCCTCGACCGTGCGGCGTCAAAAAGAAGACGCTAGCCGGCTGAAGCCAGTCCGCACAGTCCGTTAGGCTCTCACTTCCTGACGCTGAAACACGATGTAGCCAGCGACAAAAAGCACGATCGTGCCGGCAATCAACGCCACCGTCTGTGGCCAGGCGATGATCAGGCTTTCGCCGAGCGGAAGCGGCGCGCCCATCACGG
>Ga0210389_10002268_pt1 | contig 15229 bp, 15 predicted proteins | sample IncBWH28OmetaG_FD_160127 | JGI IMG/M metagenome (GOLD analysis project Ga0210389, IMG submission 160127) | Forest soil microbial communities from Barre Woods Harvard Forest LTER site, Petersham, Massachusetts, United States - Inc-BW-H-28-O ...
CCCGGCCGCCATGGCGACGCCGATCTCGCTGTCCTGCTTCATGCCGCCGATGCCGGGTCCATGGCCCGCGCGCGGGTCGACGACGATGAAGGGCGGCTTGGCCGGATCGACCGGCTTGTCGGCCGGCGAGACGATACGAACGAGCACGTAGTTCACCGGCTTGGGCAGGGTGCGGCCGTCGCGAATCGGTTCGAACGCGAAGCTCAGCACGTTCGGCGCATTCTGGGCGTTGTGCTCCAGGCTGGTGTTGCCGCGCTCACGCAGTGTATCGAGAGTGAGGATCGATCGCTGCCAGGCATCGATCCAGTATTCAGCGGCGAAGTTGAGATTCGGGCTGGCTGACATGTGCGCTCCTATCGGCGGAAGGGTTGACTAGCGATCGAGAGGCACGTCGACATTGATCCTGGTCAAAGATACCGCGCGGCGCAGGCCTGCCGCGTGAAGTTTGCGTTGCAGCGGCCTTCAGCCCTGCCCGTTGGCCGGTCGATAATCCATCTGCGTTCCGGCGCCGATTGGGGTCGCGGAGATGGTCGAGCCTCGCTTCTGATCGCGGAATACCTTGACCGGCGGCGTCCCCGGACGATCCTCGACCGGTTCACCATGGATGCCCTGAAGCAAGTTGCTGACCAGCGCGAAGTCGGCATTCGAGAACCGCACGACGGTTTCGGTCAGTTTGCCGGCGGCATCGAAGCTGAAGGAGACGGATGCCGGCATCCCCAGCATCTGGATCGACTCGACGAACAGCCTGGGCTGGTTGCCATTCGGCGTCGTGGCGCACACCGGCGCATCCTGCCGGCACGGCACGGCCTGCCCGCTGCTTGCCGTCATGATCTGCGATTCGTTCAATCCCCACTGGGCATAGGACCACCAGGCACTTGCCGGAGCGATGCCGATGAACATCACAAGGACAGTGGCGGCGGCAAGACGGTAGATCGCGGGCATGGTGGAACTGCTCACCCTTCTTCCTGTCCACCACACGTATCCCGCACCTTGAGGTGGATCAAGTCACGAAGTCCGAAGATATGCAGAATGCCAATGTCGATCGCTCAAACCTCGAAGACGAGCGCGATCTTTGGGAGCACATGCGCTAAGATGGCGGTGTTCAGCCGCACGCGCGCCGAGGCGATGTCGCCTCGCGGCTGGCGGAGCGCTTGCTCGACGAGTTCTTCGACCAGATCCTGGGCGATGTGCGTGCTCGGTGTCGGTATGCTCGAAGATCATGTCGCGTGCCCGCGAGGAGTCGTACCGGCCCGCAATGGAGACCGCGTCATGACCGCATTCTTGAAAACAACGATCGTGGGGGGCGTACTGTTCCTATTGCCGCTCGCCATTGTCCTCATGCTACTGGGTTACGCATTTCGCCTGGCCTCAATGGTGGCCCAGCCGATTTCCGATAGACTTCAGTTGCACTGGAGCGACGTGGCCGGCGTTGGGCTTGTCACAATTCTCTCGGCTCTGGTGCTGGTCATCGTTTCGTTCGGCGCGGGCGTTACCGCTCGCACATACTTGGGCAAGTACATCACTCGCTGGTTCGAGAACTCTTTGCTTGGCCGTTTGCCTCAATACCAAATGGTGAAGAGCATGGCCGAAGGCCTCGCCCAGCTCGAAAATGCAAGCGGTATAAAGCCGACACTGATTAGCATCGAGGGCGGTTGGCAGATCGGCTACCTGCTCGAGCCGCTCGAGAATGGCTGGTTAAGTGTGTTCCTGCCGCAGGCGCCGACGCCGATGTCCGGAAATGTAATGTATCTTCCGGCTGACCGCGTACGGCCACTAAGCATCACGATGGTCGAAGCCATGTCTATCATAAGGCGCATCGGAGTTGGATCTGGCCAGGCGCTTCGTGGCACTGACTTGAAATTGCCAATGGGCCAATGATCGGTAGCCGAGCTGTGCTGCTCGACTGTGCCGTTTCGTGAGGCAATGGCTCCCACCCGGGAAGAAAGGCGAGCTGTTGCGCGGGGTCGAAGCCGCCAGCGCTAGGAGAGCGCGATCGGTGCGCTTCCCTTCAGTCGGGGATCGCGTATCGGCGCTCCCAACCCCTGCAGATCCGAAGTGCGCGCCAGCGCAAGATCGTCCGGCAGAAGATCCAAGCGCTCGAGTGCGCGGTCCAGAAGCTCGAGCTCCTTCAACAGGGCGGCGTGGCGCGCCTCAAAAAGGCTTTGCACGAGGTTTTCGAGCATCGCCCTGAGGCGCCGCGCCACCTGATAATTTTCGGCTCCGTACAGCCGGATCTCCCGGCAGGACAGCTGGACGAAGTCGTCCCAGCCGGGCGTCCTGAATATGACCCTGGGCTTGCCCGAGCTGTCCATGATCACGTCATCATGGAGATGTCGGCGGCCCACGACGCGGAGCAGGCGGTGCAGCTGGTCGAGCGCAACGACGGCTGTGCTGGGATCATTGATTGCCTTCGACAGCGCCTTGATGGCGATGTCGACGATGACACGGAACGCGAAAGTCGCGTCCTGCTCGATGGTGCGCTCCGGGCCAGTCGCGACCGCCCCGTGCAGTACGCGATCGTCCGCCTCTGCGGCCCCGCCATACAACAGGAACAGCGGCTCCCCCACCGCAAGGAAATCGCCGATCTGGCGGCTGAACTCGATGATGCCGTTGGTGCGCTCGGCCTCGAGGCGAAGCGTCTCGATATCAACCGCCAGGATGATTGCGGACATGCCATGATGCACGACAATCCGCTCCGGAGTGCCCAGCGGCGGGTGCGGCTTGGACGGTATGTGCCTTCCCTTGATCTTCGAAGGATAGACCTCCTCGATGACCGACAATCCCTTTTCGCCCAGCCGCCACACGATGCTGACCGGCCGCAGCAGCCGCGCCGCGTAGTCGATCAGGTAGATGAAGGCAACTGTCGAGATGCCGGCCAGAACCACCGCGCAGCTGAGGAGCAGATACTGAACGTGCACCTGGGATCTTGCCAAGGTGCCCAGGCCAAAGCTCAGGGTCAGCACGAAAAGCGCGACGACGAGCCGGATGGTGTTGTCGCGCAACAGGGTCGTGGCGATGATTCGCGGACTCAACTGCGCGCTGGCGACCTGGATCGCAACCAACAGAGAGCTGAAGGCGAAGACGATGAACGAGATCGTTGCGGCAACCAGCCCTTGCAACACGGACTGAACCGTGCCGACTTCCATTTTCCATTGCCAGGACCATTCGAGCCAGTCATCCAGAAAGCCGACGATGCGTATGGCTATGAATGACGTCACGTAGGCGAGTACCGGCACGACCCACAGCGCCGACCGAAGATAACTGCGCAGAGAATACTTTTGGTTCCACTCCATCCTGTCCCCCCTCTCTTTGCGCACACCAAACAACAAACTCCACGGCGCAGGAGAGGGCAAGTCCAGTCGATATTGCGATAACCAGGCCCCTCATTTTCTCGGCCGGCCGGACGTCAGCCGGTGAGCCTGTCGATTGAATCCTTGTTGAGCAGCTCAAACGACCGGGTGACCGGATCGTAGACGTGCATGTCGCCGGTGGCGATGTCGAACCACCAGCCGGCCAGGGACAGTGTCTTGTTCGCCAGTCCCTGACGCACAGCCGGATAGGTGGAGAGGTGCTCCAGTTGCAGCAGGACGTTGCTCTGCGAGACCTTGTCCTGCAGCGGGCGATCACTCGTTGCCCCGGACTGTTGTTGCGCCATGGCGAGAGCGGGTCGCGCGTGATCGAGCCATTGGCTCAGATTGGGGGCGTCGTCGAGGGCGGCGCCGGTTACAACGGCGCGCAGGGCGCCGCAATTCGAATGGCCGCACACGACGATGTTCTTCACCGCGAGGACGGAAACGGCATATTCGATGGCGCTGGCCTCGGACAGGTCGCCGGACGACGTGCCGTCTGCCTTTGCCGGCGGGATGAGATTGCCGACATTGCGCATGGTAAAAAGCTCGCCCGGTTCGGCCGAGGCGAGCAAGGACGGAACGACGCGGCTGTCGGAGCAGGCAATGAATAGTGTGTCGGGCGCCTGGCCTTCGCTTAGTTCTCGAAAGCGGTCGCGATAGAGCAGCAGGCTCTGCTCGCGAAACTCGAGCAGGCCGAGCAGCAGGTCGCGCATGGACACGATCAGGACCGTGCGATGAAGCTGTCGAGAAGCGGCGTACCGGACAAATTCCACCGTTCACATCGTCGGGCAAAACGCACCCGCATGGCTGTAACCTGGTTAAGCGTGCATGCCCAGTCCACTATCCGATCCCATGTTGACGCAGCGCTGCGCGCCTCGACCGAAATCAGTGCAACCACCGGGATCAAACACTGGGACGCTCGGCTGCGATGACGGCATTGGCTCGCGGTTCGACGCGGAAAATGCCCACGAATACAGGGGCGGCGTCACGAGAGGGAGAGCGTTACGTGTACGATGCCCCTTTCACGGCGCGTCGTCATGGCAAGCCCGCTTCGCTCGAATACTTTAAGCATCGGTGCATTTTCGGCCAACACCTCGGCGACGAATTCCTCAAGCCCGTTCGCGCGCGCAATCTCGATCAGGTGGCGGATCAGGTGCGTGGCGATGCCCAGTTTCTGATGCGGGTCGTCGATCGCAAACGCCACCTCGGCACAACCCGGTCCTGAGCGGATGTACCTTGCGCCGCCCGCGATCACCTGTCGTCCGCCTTCGCTCAGCACAGCCACCAGCGCCACGTGGCCGATGAAGTCCACATTGAGGAAGAATTCGATCTCGCGTTCGCTGAAGCTGCGCTTTGGCGCAAAGAAGCGGCGGTACAGCGTCTGCTCGCTGAACCGTCCGACGGCGGCAAGCATTTCGGCACGATCGCCGGGCAGCAGCGCGCGGATCTGCAGCGATGCCCCGTTATGCAGGTTTTCGGTAGCGGCGTACTTGGCAGCGTTCATGGGTTGCCACCTTCGTTATCCGAGTGTCGTGTGGCCGTAACCTGCTTGGACCTGCGTGCCCTGTCCAATATTGGTCCAATCTTGAAAGGCAAGCAGTCCGTGCGGCCAGCCATTCTCACTTGATTACCGCTCCGCCGCATTTGGTCAGCACTCATGACCTTGTCTTGGATGCGCGATAAAGTTGTGACCGTATTCCGACGACAACGTCGTTGAAGTGTCGTTGAAGTAATGTGAGTGGACGCTGTGCTTCAGGCGTCTTGCTGCGCAAAGGAGGAAGCCATCATGTTGAGCAGGAGGTCCTTGATAGCTGTTGCTCTCGCGGGTTCGGCGCTGGCCGGCGGCCATGCCTCTGCACAGGACCAGGCGACCGTAGGCATACAGACGACGACCCACTACTCGATCGTCGGGCGCATCGCGGCCGTCGATACCAATGCCCGTACCTTGACCATCACCTCTGCCGACGGCACCAACCGGATGCTGAACGTGAGCCCGATGGCCGCCAATATCACCAGTACAAAGGTCGGCGACAACGTTGAAGTAGGCGTTGAGGATACGCGCACGTTCGTGCTCTCCAGCCCCGGTGTGCAGACGCCGGCGCCCGGCGCTGCGAGCGTGGCAGGCGCCGTGGAAACCAGCCAGGGCGTGGCGGGCGCCAGGGCCTCCATGTCGATCGGCAACTGGACGGTTGTGAGCGTCAACCCCGCTGGCAACACCATCACGCTGGTCAATCCCGGTGGCGGCGAAGTGCGCACCTATGACGTGACCACGGACGCAGGCCGTCAGCAACTGCCGCGGGTAAAGCAGGGTGACAGCCTGACCCAGATCAACAGCCGGCTGGTCGTGGCCTCGATCACGCCCAAGTCGTAAGGACACGCGGGGCTTCTTGGAGCCCCAGGTCTCCTGCCCCGCAGGTGCTTGGGACACATCTGCAGGCGCCGGAGAGAAAACCCTCAGTGAAGCGGCCAGAAAGTCTGGTTGCGACGGAGCAGGAATGCGTCGTCACACAAATAAGTTAATCGCCAAAGAGATTTAAGTAGAAAAGGCGAGGGCCCACCATCTTCAGCTGTGGGCGACAGTCCGCGTTCTCAAGTCGTTTCTATCCGGAAACAAGGAGACGCTCATGACTCCGATCATTCGTCGCACTTTTCTTGTCGCCGTTGCCGTCGCGCCAATCTCGCACGTCGCGTTGGTGTACGCCGTGGATGCCCTGCCCGACGCGAAGTTCGTCGGCTTCGCCGAGACCGTCAACGACTTTGAAATAAAATCAGGCCAGTTGGCGCTCGCCAAGTCTTCGAATGAACTCGTCCGCGCCTATGCCACGCGCGCGATTGCCGAATACACGACAAACGCGGAATATCTGACGAGAAATCGCAACGAAGCGGGCGTGACCATGGCGCCCGACGAAGACGTCAGGAAGATTGCAGAAGATGCGATGGCCCGCCTGAATTCACTTCAGGGGGCGGCGTTCGACACCGCTTACGCCGACGCCCAGCTGCGTGTGCAAACCGCAGCCGTCGCCCAGTACGGCGCCTTTTCCCAGAACGGCAACGACGGCTCTCTACGCCGTCACGCGGAACGGACGCTGCCGCAGATGCAGTCGCTTCTGCAGGACGCCAAGAAGCTAGCCGGCAGCCGCTAGACCGCGGAGCCGGCGATGAACTGCATTGGGTTGCAAACGCCACTCCCCTGTTGACCTCCCTCCCAGGTGGGGTGGCTAGGCCCCGCATGGGCTACCCTCTGTGCGGGGTCGCTTATCGGTGGGATGCACGGTATCGAGAGGCGGCCGCCTACGAGCAGATCAACTTCTCCTCGCTGATGCCGCGCCCTTACCTCTGCGAGCGGCTGCTGGGCGCGAACACCGCCGTCGCTCGAATCGTTTGCCCGTGTCGTGAACACCGTCATCGAGTCTCCTTGTGGCTTCGTACGCCGCCATGTTGCGCACCGAGGTTCGCGCGTCTAGAATATCCACCGGAGGTAGTCATGGCTGACGATATCCGGACACTCCACAACCGAGAATTCATGAGCTTATCCGGCCGGCGCAGAATGCTGGCCCTTTCGCTGGCGACCTTGGCATTGCTCGGATTGCCAATGCGGCCGCACGCGCAGACGGAGCCCAAACCGTACTCGCCGGCGGAGCTCGATCAGATGCTGGCGCCGATCGCGCTTTACGACGATGCGTTGCTCTCGCAGGTCCTGATGGCCGCGAGCTACCCACTCGAGATCGTCGAGGCGGCCCGCTGGTCGCAGGCCAACCCCAATCTCAAGGGCGATGCCGCCGTCAGCGCCGTTGCCGACAAGACCTGGGATGTCAGCGTAAAGTCGCTGGTGGCCTTTCCTTCCGTTCTGAAAGAGCTCAACGACCATCTCGACTGGACCCAGAAGCTGGGTGACGCGATGATCGGTCAGCAGGCGGACGTGGCCACGTCGATCCAGCGGCTGCGCGCCAAAGCCGCCGCGGCCGGTACCTTGAAGACCGGCAAGGAACAGACCGTCACGACCCAGACACAAGGCAGCGAGAGCATCATCGCCATTCAGCCGACCGATCCGCAGGTCGTCTACGTGCCCACCTACGATCCGAACACAGCCTATGGCCAGTGGTCCGATCCGAGCTATCCCCCGACCTACTACCCGACCGGCGGCGCCCTGCTGAGCGGCCTGGCGTGGGGCGCGGGCATTGCCGCGGCGGGGGCGATGTTTGGCGGCTGGAACTGGGGTTATGGCGGATCGGGCAGCTATGTGAACGTCAATGCCAGCCGGGCGACAAACATCGACCGCACCTACAATCGTGGCAACGTCGGCGCCGACGGGCGCTGGCAGCATGACGGGACCCATCGCAAGGGCGTCGCCTACCGCGATCCCGCAACGCGTCAGCAATTCGGGCAGAGCCGGCCAGGCGCCGACCAGCGCCAGCAGTTTCGCGGACAGCTCGAAGGGCGAAGCGGCGCTGGCGGCCCCAGTGGCGTGGGCGGCGCCGGCCGTCCCGGTGGTGTCGGCGGTCCCGGCGGTCCCGGTGGAGCGGGTCGCCCTGGTGGCGTCGGCGGTGCCGGTGGTCCCGGTGGAGCGGGTCGCCCTGGTGGCGTCGGCGGTGCCGGTGGTCCCGGTGGAGCAGGTCGCCCTGGTGGCGTCGCCGGTGCCGGTGGCGCCGGCCGGCCCGGGGGTGTTGGCGGTGCTGGTGGCGCCGGCCGGCCCGGTGGCGTCGGCGGTGCCGGTGGCGCCGGCCGACCCAGTGGTGGCGGCGGCAATGGCCTCTCCGGAGTCAACCGTGGCCAGCAAGTGAACCGCGAGGCCCAGCGCGGCCGTGCCCAACAGCAAAGGGCCGGGGGCGCGCGCGCTGCCGGTGGCGGCGGTGGCGCCAGGGGCGGCGGCGGGGCCAGGGGCGGTGGTGGTGCCAGGGGCGGTGGCGGCGGAGGCCGGCGATGAGCAACCTGATCCGTGGCGTCTTCCTGGCGCTGGTGCTGTGCGTCGGGATGTCAGCGGCAGCGACCGCGCAGGCGCCAGCGCCGCCTCAATTGCGCGGCTTCCCGACGCCGGAGGCGGCAGCCGATGCGCTCACCGAAGCGATCCGCACCAACGACGACAAGGCGTTGACCGCCATGCTGGGCTCGACCTGGCACGAGTTCGCACCCGGCAGTGATCGCGACGACGACGAAATCCGCACCCAGTTCCTCAAGGCTTGGGACGAAGGCCACAAGATCATACCGGACGGCCCGGACAAGGCTTTGTTCGGCGCCGGCACCACCGGCTGGGTTGCCCCGATGCCGATCGTCAAGCAGGGCAACGAATGGCGCTTCGACGTCGAGGCCGGCCGCAAGGAGATGCAGGCGCGCCTGATCGGCCGCAACGAGCTGGCCGTGATTCAGACGATGCTGGCGATCGTCGATGCCCAGCGCGACTATGCCGCGCTCGATCCCATGAAGGTCGGGGCTCCGGTCTATGCCCGGCGACTGCTCAGCAGTCCCGGCCACAAGGACGGGCTGTACTGGGACAGCAATCCTGGCGAGCCGAACAGTCCCCTGGGCCCGCTGCTCGCCAAGGCGCAGCCCGGTGAGATCCAGGAGTATGGCTACTATGGCTATCGCTTCCGCCTGCTCTACAGCCAGGGCCCGGATGCGCCGGGCGGCGCCTACGACTATCTGGTCAAGGACCGCATGCTGGGCGGGTTTGCCGTCATCGCCTGGCCTGTGCGCTGGGGCGAGACGGGCGTGATGACCTTCATGGTCAGCCACAACAGCGACGTCTACGAGAAGGATCTCGGCCCCGACACGGCGCAGGCGGCGGCGGCGATCAACGTCTTCAATCCCGACAAGTCATGGGACAAGGCGGACATGACGCCGTAGTTCGCCGAGACGCCCTTCGGGTGCCACGTCAGATGGCCGGTCTACCCTTGGGGAACGCCGCCGGCGCCGTGACGGTCACGCTTTCTGAACGAATGCAAGATCTCCGACGTTAGCGGCACCGGAAAAGCGTGCGGTAGTTCACGTCACCCTCCAGCCCTGCGAGGATCTCGTCATAGGATCCGCCCTTGCAGGTCTGCTTCATGTATCGTTCGGCGACCTCGCGGGCGCGCGCCATTTCCAGCTCCGGATCCGCATTGATGACCATCGTGGCGCGGATGATCAGCATTCGGTATTCATTCGGCGTGCCGGTGGGCGTCACGCGCACTTCGAACCGACGGCCTTCAACCTTCACGACTTCGACCTGCGATCCCTCCAGCGAGCTCTTTTGGTAACACCCTGCAAGTGTCAGCACGGTAATCGCCGCTGCCACAGCGCAAGTCGGCACTTGTTTCATCCGTCTCTTGTCCCTCACCGTACAGTGGTGCTTGCGATAATGCCCGGGACCGTCGCTGCATTGGATTCTCGTCGACGACACGATCCGGAGGTGCCGCTGGCGCGGTAAGAGATCCGCGCGGCGTCAGTGACGGCGGGAGAGCATCGACCAAAAAGCCTGCAGCAGCGCGAAAATGAAGGCCGTACTGATGCCAAACAGCAGCATGCCGTCAACGGCTTCCAGCGCCCCCATCATCCGCCAGGGCCCTTGCAACGTCAGCCCCGAGGCGCCCCGCGTGGCCATCGAATCCAGCGAATAGAGGATTGCATCCACGGGCGAATCGATCGCGCCCAGCCATAGAAACGAGGCTGCCCAGATCGCGGCCTCTATGCCGTGCAGTACCGCCAGGAGCAGACCTGCCGCTGCCACGAGGCAAATCACGATCGGGGTCAGATACCGGAGGCGAAGATGCCGCTTCGCCAGCCGGGATCGGATCCTCAGCTGGGTAAGGGCTATCATGACCACCCCGATCGCGTGGATTGCGATGGTCAGCGCAATGAGCGAAAGGCCCCAGACCCATTCTACGAGCCCCGGTAAGTCTCCATCCATCGCGCATTCTTGCATCTTCGAAGGTCGGTGCCGCAAGTGAGTGCGGAGGGTGTGGCTTGACTGATGTCAAAGCCTGTCGCGCTCAGGCTGCTCGGCCGGTGCTTGCCGCCACCCACTGATCGACGGTCCGATGCGCGACGATCGGCCCAAGATCGGCATCGGCCGCTCGGAGTCGCAGGAAATCGGCCACGTCATCGCGCAATTCGGCAAGCCGCACTGCAATGCCCCGCCGCCTCATGGCGACGGCGAACGCCCGCAGGCTTGCCAGCGCCGTCATGTCGATCGCCGGCACCGTGGAACAGTCGATCACCACCGTCTCGACGGGCACCTCGGCTTGCTCGACGAATTCCACGAAGCGGCGCCTGATTTGCTCGGCATTGAAATAGACCCAGCCGCCGGCGCTCCGCAGGACCAATACGGAAGGCGTCTCTTCCGCCGCTGGATACCTCGCCTTGTTCACGTAGTGACCGCTCACCGGGTCGCGCGCCAGCACCGCGACGGCCGGCCGGGAGGCGCGGGCGATCAGGATGACCAGCGCGCCGATCGCCGCCAGCAGCAAGCCCTGGAGAGGGCCGAACGCCAGCACGCCGAACAGGGCAACGAGCGCAATCGCGAATTCCATGCGCGAGGCGGCCTTCAGCTCGCGAAGCTCTTCGAGCTTCACGAGATGCTTGGCGGCCATCAGGATGATCGCCGCGAGAACCGGCTCGGGCAGGTTGCGGAACAGGCCGGTGAAGAAGGCGAGGGTCAGCGCCACGACGATCGACGTCGTGACGAGCGAGACCGGCGAGGTGGCGCCGTTCATGTCGTTTACCGCCGTCTGCGACATGCCGCCCGACACCGGAAAGCCGCGAACCAGCGCCACGGCGAGGTTGGATGCGCCGAGGGCGGTGAGTTCCTGCGCCGGGTCGATCTCGTAGCCGTGTTTCTGGGCGAAGCTGCGGGCAACCGATATGGCCTCGCTGTAGGCGAGCAGGAAGCAGGCAAATGCCGTCGGCACCAGATCCTTGAGGTCGCTCAGCGCCACCGGAGGCAGGCCAAAGGCCGGCAAGCCCTGCGGCAGATCGCCGACGAGCCTGACACCGGACCGCTCCAAACCGAAGAAGCTGGTCGCCGCGATCGCGGCAGCGACGACGATCAAGGTGGTCGGCCGTCCGGGCAAAGCGCGCTCCAACAGCAGGAAAAGCGCAATCGCCAGCACGCCGATCGCGACCGAGGGAAGCGAGGCATCGGGCAGCAAAGTCCCGATATGGAGCAGGCGTGCGAAGAAATTGCCGCTGCCGCCTTCGAGCCCCAGGAGCTTGGGCAGCTGCGTGGAGGCGATATAGAGGGCCGCGCCCGTCTTGAAGCCGGTGAGAACGGAATCGGAAAAGAAATAGGCCAGGTTCGCGAGGCCAAGGAAGCGGCCGCCAATGGCGATCGCACCGACCATGAGAGCGATGGCGGCGGCCAGGGCAATCGCATGCGCCGGATCGCCGCCATCGAGGGCGGCGATGCCGGCGGCCACGGCGAGCGCCAAGGCCGAGGTCGGCCCCACCGCCAGCTGCCGGCTGGTCCCGAACACGGCATAGGCAAGGCCGGCGGCGAGGTAGCAATAGAGACCGGATACCGGCGGCAGGCCGGCCAGCGAGGCATAGGCCAGCGATTCGGGGATCACGAAGGCGGCGAGCGAGAGGCCGGCAACGCCGTCCGGGCCCAGCCGCGTCAGGGAGTAGCCGCCGAGCCATTCTGTTATGGGCAGTATTTCCCGCAGCCGCATCGCTTCTCCCGCTCGGGCTGCGTCGCGATGCAGCTCAGTACCGTTGCTCCGCCAGCCGGCGGCCGGCGATCGACGCCCGATCGTCGTACTTCTTCTTGTCCGAACGGGCCGGCAGCTTGACCTTGGCTCGATCGACCTTCTTGTAGGGAATCTGTGACAGGATGTGCGCAATGGCATTCAGCCGCGCGCGCTTCTTGTCGTCGGAATGGACGATGTGCCAGGGAGCGTGATCGGTATCGGTGTACTCGAACATCATGTCGCGCGCCCGCGAGTAGTCGTACCAGCGTCCGTAGGATTCGATGTCCATCGGGCTCAGCTTCCACTGACGGACCGGATCGTCGATGCGCGCCTTGAAGCGCTTGTCCTGCTCTTCCTGGCCGACCTCCAGCCAGATCTTGATGAGCCGGGTTCCGCTCTCGATGAGAAACTTCTCGACGATCGGGCAGAGTTCGAGAAAGCGCTTGTGCTGCTTTGGCGAGCAGAAGCCCATGACGTATTCGACGCCGGCGCGGTTGTACCAGCTCCGGTCGAAGATCACGATCTCGCCGCCGGCCGGAAAGCGCTCGACATAGCGCTGCATGTACATCTGGCCCTTCTCGCGGTCGGACGGCGCCGGTAGCGCCACGACGCGGAAGACGCGCGGGCTGACCCGCTCGGTGATGGCCTTGATCGTGCCGCCCTTGCCCGCCGCGTCGCGCCCCTCGAGCACGACGATGACCCGCTCGCCGGAGGCCTTGATCCAGTCCTGCAAGTGGCAGAGCTCCTCCTGCAGCTTCCTGAGCTCCTTCTCGTAGGCCTTGCGCTTCAGTTTTTCAGCGGGCTCTTTTTTCGACATCGGCGTTCCCTCACGATCCATTTGCCGAAGTGTACTCTATCCGCCGCCTGTCTTTGACATCGATCAAAGACTCCGTGGGAGCCTATCCGTCGCCGGCAGGCCAAAACGGCATTTTCGGTCGCTATGGCGCCCGAAAATTCGATCGACCTCCTTAAGTGGTTAAGAGTTATACTTGACAATTGGCGAAGTGATACTTAAATACGCCCCAATCCCTCGTCAGGAGCATCAGCCATGTCCGGTCCCCGACGCCCAACCCTCTGCAAGGCCGAGCACACCAGCCGGGCCCGCGAGTTCTGCGCGCGCGGCGCCACCAGTCCCGATCTTGCCGGCCGCTTCGGCGTGCCCGCAACACGGCGATTGAGCGGGAGCGCATCCTTTGGGGGAGATAGGAAAACGAGCGGCGGAAAGGGCGGAAAGGGCGGAAACCTCCAATCCTTAGGAAATAGCGGCCTTTTCGACGATGGCGCGACGTGGCGGAAACCGGCGGAAACTGGCGGAAACCCCCCTGCAGAAACTTTGCTCGAGAAATTGTTCGCAATCTTGCTGTCTCAGCCAAGGGGTGCGCTCCAAACTGCGGTGCATCCCATGGGTGAGACAGCAAAACTGCCGACAGGAGGTTCACCCCGTTTGTTTGTGCCTGCCTGGATTCGGGTCAAGCGGAGTATCGGACGTGGGTGGCGCGGGGATCCCATGACACCTGATCGGCAGAGGCACTAGGATGGCGACATGATCCCGCACAAGTCTCTCCATTGGCGCGACCTGCCGGCGCCGGTGCTCTCCCTGTTGCGGCAGGGATCGGTGATTCCCGCCCATCCGCTGGCGCTCGGTCCCGACCGCCAGTTCGACAAGCCGTCGCAGCGCGCCATCAGCCGCTACTACGTCGATGCCGGCTCGGGCGGCCTGGCGGTCGGCGTGCATTCGACGCAATTCGCCATCCGCGAGGTCGGCCTCTATCGCCCGGTGCTGGAGCTCGCCATCGAGACGGCGCGCGACTGGACCGACCGGCCGCTGGTGATGATTGCCGGCGCCGTGGGCAGGACGGAGCAGGCGGTCGAGGAGGCGAGCATCGCCCGTTCGCTGGGCTACCATGCCGTGCTGCTGTCGCTGGCGGCGCTCAAGGGCGCCGGCGAGGACGAGCTGATCGAGCATTGCACGGCGATCGCCCGCGAGATGCCGCTGGTCGGCTTCTACCTGCAGACGGCGGTCGGCGGCATTGCGCTGTCGCGCGCCTTCTGGGCGCGCTTCGCCACCATCGACAATGTCGTGGCGATCAAGGTGGCGCCGTTCAACCGCTACCGCACGCTCGACGTCGCCGTCGGCATCGTCCAGGCCCAGGCCGAGGACCGCATCACGCTCTATACCGGCAACGACGATCACATCGTGGCCGATCTGGTGACGCCAATGGTGGTGCGCACCGGCAATCGCGAGGTGACCCTGCGCTTCCACGGTGGATTGCTGGGGCACTGGAGCGTGTGGACTCGCGGCGCGGTCAAGATGCTGGAGCGCTTGAAGTTCGCGGTGTCGGCCGGCGCCATTCCGCCCGAGGTGCTGGCCCTCGATTCCTTCGTCACCGATTGCAACAGCGTGGTCTTCGATGTCGATCACGAATTCGCCGGCTGCATTCCGGGCTGCCACGAGATCCTGCGGCGCCAGGGGCTGATGACCTCGATCGAATGCCTCGATCCGCACGAAACGCTCAGTCCCGGCCAGAGCGCCGGCATCGACCGCCTTTACGCAACCTATCCCGAGCTGAACGACGACGCCTTCGTCGCCGCCAACCTCGAGCGCTGGCGGAACTGAGACGGTGGACGATCTTTTCGCGACCGCCGACGCGCTCGCCGTCGCCGAGCTGGTCAAGACGCGCAAGCTCGGCGCACGCGAGCTCCTGGATGGCGCGCTGCACAGGCTTCGCGCGCTCAACGCATCGCTGAATGCCGTCACCGATTTCTATGAAGGCGCGCTCTTGGAGAAATCGGTCGCGGCGGCCGGCGAGGGGTCCTTCCAGGGCGTGCCCTATGTCGTCAAGCAACTGATGGCCGATTGCGCCGGCACGCCGACGACTCTGGGCTCGCGATTCTTCGCCAGGGAACCGGTGGCGGCGAACGACAGCGCGGCGGTCGCGCGTATGCGGCGCGCCGGCCTGGTGATCGTCGGCCGCACCAACACCAGCGAGTTGGGCTTGGCGCCGACCACCGAACCCGCCTTCGGCGGCGCCACCGTCAATCCGTGGCGCAATGATCTGTCGCCCGGTGGCTCGTCGGGCGGCTCCGCCGCGATCGTGGCGGCGCGTGGCCTGCCGATGGCCCATGCCACCGATGGCGGCGGCTCGATCCGCATTCCGGCCTCGCTGTGCGGCCTGTTCGGGCTAAAGCCGTCGCGCGGACGGGTGAGCCTGGCGCCGA
>Ga0210389_10002269_pt1 | contig 15228 bp, 13 predicted proteins | sample IncBWH28OmetaG_FD_160127 | JGI IMG/M metagenome (GOLD analysis project Ga0210389, IMG submission 160127) | Forest soil microbial communities from Barre Woods Harvard Forest LTER site, Petersham, Massachusetts, United States - Inc-BW-H-28-O ...
CCCTGTTCCTCGATGAAGCCGTCTTCGGGACGCTCCTCGTTGCCGGTCAGCTCGACGACGACATGCGGGAATGCGAAGAGCCGCTCCATGGTGATCTCTTCCGTCGTCAACGGATGGTGGGCACGGACCACCAAGGTTTCGGATTCGACAAGGACGGGCATGCGCCGCATGCGCTTTGGAAGATTTCCGAACCATCCGACAGCCATTTCGACCTGGCCACCGTCAAGGTTGGCGACGAGATCCAGTCGGCTGAATGGAAAAATCCGCAGATTGATGTTTGGCGCGGTCTTGCCAACTCTGTCCACGATCAGCGGCAGCAAAATCATGGCAGCATAATCTGACATTGCGATCCGGAAAGTTCTCGCCGAGCGGGCGGGATCGAACTCCCTGGTCTCGACCGCCTCGGTGAAGCGCCGCAATCCCTCGTTGATGGTCGGGGCGAGCTCGAGCGCCCGCGGCGTCGGCGCCATGCCGGTCTCGACCAAGGTGAACAGTGGGTCATCGAGCAGCTGACGCAGGCGGGCGAGAGCGTGGCTGACTGCCGACGGCGTAATATTCAATTCGCGCCCTGCACCGGCAACGCTGCGGTGGCGCATGACGGCCTCGAAGACACGGAAAAGGTTGAGATCGACGCGTCGGATCGCCAAGACCAACTCCTCGCAAATGGCAGGCCGCCAGACGACGCTCGCATTCACCTTGCGAGCCTACAAACGACGGGCGCGATTGATGGAGCGTTTTCGCTTGAAAGCGCAACGCCGTGAATATATCTCACGATGGGCATGCAGGAAATTCACGGATGACTTCGCCTCGCCACTTTGATTAGTGGCCCCGCTCGGTTGCGAAGCCGATTCCGTTGGAAGCGGGCGGGGATGAACGTTTTGTGTCCACCAAGGGCTTTGCGTTTGTGTTCTTGCCCAGGGAATAGACTCCGCCAGAACAGCCGACGGAGATTGCACGCGACCTGACAACCAAGGCATAATCATCGGTAGTCCGGTGATGGATTGAGTGGAGACAGACATGGACGTGGCCCCCGGCAAGGAAGCTCAAACTACGTCCGAGGCGACACCTGCTGAACAGGCAAACAGGCCGCACTCTGCGACACGCACCCCTGCCATCATCGTCGGCGTCGTTGCAGCTGCTGTCATCGGGCTTTCGCTTTTCTATCTGTTGCGCCCCGAGCCGCTGCTGGTGCAGGGCGAGGCCGACGCGACGCGATTCGATATCGCCGCGCGCGTCGACGGACGGGTCAAGGAAATTCCCGTCGAACGCGGCCAGAACGTTCCCGCAAACGCCGTCCTGGTGCGGATCGACAATCCCGAAACGGTGGCCAAGCTCGAGCAGATGAAGGCCGCCAAGGCCGTCGCCGACGCGCAGCTTGCCAACGTCCTGGTCGGAACGCGCGCGGAGACCATTGCCGCGCGGAAGGCGGAAATGGAGCGTGCACAGGCGGCGCTCGTGCTGGCGCAGAAGACCTATGAGCGTGCGCGCATTTTGACCGAGCAGGGCAATGCACCGCAAGCCCGCCTCGACCAGACGACCGACGCGCTGCACGAAAGCGAGCGGGGCGTCGATCAGGCGACGTCGGCCTACCAGCAGGCGGTCAACGGCTACACCAAGGAAGAGCGGGCGATTGCCAAGACCAGCGTCGAAAAGGCCGATGCCGACATTCAAAGCGTTCAATCGATCATCGATCAACTCTTGGTCTACGCGCCCGTCGCCACACAGGTCTACCAGCGCAATGTGGAGCCGGGCGAATATGTGTCGCCGGGCGTGCCGCTCGTGACGTTGATCGACCTGAAGGACGTCTGGATCCACTTCGATCTGCGCGAGGATCTGGTGAAGGACTTGAAGGTCGGCGACAAGTTCGAAGTTCATATTCCTGCACTCGGAGACCGGGTTGTCCCGGTCGAGGTCAAGCTTATTGCAACCAAGGGCGAATATGCGAGCTGGCGCGCCACGCGCGCTTCCGGCGATTTCGACCTTCGGACGTTTTCGATCCGTGCCTATCCGGTGCAGCCGGTGCCCGAGCTGCGGCCGGGCATGAGCGCCTATCTCGACTGGAAGTCACGGCAATGAGCCTGGCATTCAAGCCCGGTTTCCTGCTGGTCGCGCAGCGCGAATGCCGCTGGCTGCTGCGCGATCGCGTGGCGCTGCTGCTGATCTTCGGCGTGCCGCTATTCGCGTTCATCGTTCTCACCACCGTGTTCAGCCATCCCGTCATCCGGGGGCTCGGCGTCACCGTCGTCGACGAGGACAAATCGGATGCGTCGCGCGCGCTGGTGGAATATGTCGCGGCGTCTCCGAGCCTGCACATCGTCGACCGCGCCAGCACGCTCTCCACGGCCGTCAAGGACATCCGTTCCGGCAAGGCGATCTCGGCCATCTTTATCCCGCCGAATTTCGAGCGCGACCTGAAAGCCAACCGGCGCCCGCAGATCGTTGGTTTCTACAACCAGCAGTACCTGACCCCCTCCGGCATTGCGTCCTCGGGTCTGAACGATGCGCTCTCCGCCGCGGCGGCCGTCGCCGCTCCCGCTAGGCGCTCCGCGCCGGCGCCGGCCTCGATCGGGACGATGAGCGCGGAGACCATCGCACTGGTCAATCCGCAAAAGAACTATGCACAGTTCCTGTTGCGCGCGCTGCTGCCGACCATCATCCACGTCGTAATCACGCTCGCCGCCGGCTACTCCGTCGGCTCCGAATTCCGCCGTCGCGACGCGCGGGCGTGGCTCGAAAGCGCCGGAGGCAATCCGATTGTCGCGCTCGCCGGCAAGCTCGCGCCGTTGTTCGGCATCTTTGTGCTGATCATGCTGGCCGAGCCGTTCGTTCTCGAAGGCGTGCTGGAAATCCCCTTCAAGGGAGACTTGCCGCTGCTGATCGCGGCTGGCTGCCTCCTGATCATTGCTTACCTCGCCCTCGGCGCCTTGCTGCAACTCCTCGCCCGTGAACTGGCGACGGGGCTCGGACTTGCCGGCCTCATTGCCTCTCCCGCCTTCGGCTATGCCGGCGTCGGCTTTCCCACGATCGGCATGAATACCTTTGCGCAGGTCTGGAGTTCCATCCTGCCGCTGCGCTGGTACATGGCCGTCTTGCTGGGACAAGCCGCGCGCGGATTGCCGGTCTCGGATTCTGCCGTTCCCTTTGCGGCGCTTGCGGGCCTTGCGGTGCTCTTTGCCGCCCTTGCGTTTCTGCGCATGACGAGCCTCACCCGCAGCGGCTGGTTCGCGACGCCGCGGCCCGCGGAGCAGCCCGACCTCGAACCGGCACCGCGCGGCATCGGCGGCGCCTTCGCAGCCGAGTGGCGCCGCGTGCTGGGTACGCGGGGCGCCTTCGCCCTGTTGTTCCTCGCTCCCCTGATCTACGGCATCTATTATCCGCAACCTTATCTGAACCAGATCCTCCGCAAGCTTCCCATCGCGGTCGTCGACAATGATCTGAGCGATCTCAGCCGCCAGATTGTCGAGACGCTGGACGCAAGCGGCTCCTTGAGCGTCGTGGTTCGCGCGCGAACCCTTGCCGAGGCGCGCTCGGCCATCAATCGCGGGCAGGCCTTTGCCGCCGTCGACATTCCCTCCGGCACCGAGCGCGACGTGCTCAAAGGCATCACCGCGCATATCCCGATCTATGCCGATGCCACCTATCTGTTCGTCTTCAGATCGACCGCGAGCGGCGTCGCCACCGCGATCGGCACATTGACCTCCGATCTCGTGTCGCGCGGCGCGCGCTCCGATGGAAGCCTCGTCAAGGCGAAACTGGCGAGCATGAGCCCGGCCGACGTTCTCCTGCAGCCGATCTTCAATCCAGTCGGCGGCTATGCGAGCTATGTCGTGCCTGCCGCGTTCATCCTGATCCTGCAGCAGACCCTCCTGATCGGTTCGGCCATGCTGACCAGAGGAGCGATTGCGAAGGGCGGTGGCGCATTCGCCGGCGTGCTCGGCCGCGGCGTCGCTCACCTCACCATCTACCTGCCGGCGGTCGCGCTCTATCTCATCGTGCTGCCGCACTTCTACGGCTTCTCGACGCTCGGGCATCTGCCGCAACTTTTCATCCTCGCCGCGGTCTTCCTGCTGGCGACGAGCTTCATGGGACAGGCTGTCGGCGCTTGGTTCACGCGGCCGGAGAACGCGACCATCCTGCTGCTCGCGACCAGCCTGCCGCAGTTCTTCATGGCAGGCTTCGCCTGGCCGCGCGAAGCCATTCCCGAGATCGCGCTTGCATTCGGCCGGCTTTTCCCCGCCGACACCGCGATCGATGGCCTGGTGCGCAGCAACCAGCTCGGTGCTGGCATATGGGACGTCGCGCATGATTGGTTCGGCCTGTGGTGTCTGGCGATAAGCTATTTCGTTCTCGCCGTGATCTCGGCGTTTGCGATTCTGAGAGGACAGCGACATGCGCAGAGCTAACCGTGCGGCCATCATTGCGATCGCAGTCGCGCTTGTCGGCGGCGCTGTGATCTATTCCGCGCGCCGTCCGGAGGCGCCGACGGCGCTCATTGGCGTCGTGCGCTCGACGGAAGTCAGGATCGAGCCGGAGGTGACTGGCCAGCTTGTCTCGATTGCGGTCCAGAAAGGTGACCGCGTGCACGCGGGGGATATACTGGCGAAGCTCGACGCGGTGGAGCTGACGGCGCAGCTGGACCAGGCGCGCGCTGCGGTCGCCTCCACGACCGCGAACCGCAGCAACGTCTATGCCGGCGTCCGTCATGAGCAAGTCGATTCGCTGAAAGCCCAAATCGCCAAGGCGAAGTCGCGCCTCGAATATGTGCAGCTGCAGCTCACCAGGACCAGCACGCTGGCAGGGCAGAACTTTGAGTCCCAACAAGCGCTCGACCAGGCCACCAACGACGTTGCCAGTGCGCAGGCCGACGTGGCGGAAGCCCAGGCGAACTACGATGCGGCCGTGGCTGGCCCTACACGTGAGGAACGCGCGATCTCCGACACGCAGGTGCAGGCCGCGGCCGCCGCGGCCACCGTGCTCGAGCGCCGGCTCGACAAGATGATCCTGCGCGCGCCAGTCGACGGGGTCGTCAGCGTCATTGCCGCAGAAGTCGGTGAGAACGTTCGCCCGGGCCAACCGATCCTGATGGTCGAGGCGGCCGGCGAGCATTGGCTGTCGTTCAGCGCGCGCGAGGATGATCTCGGCGATCTTGCGGTCGGAAAAACGGTAGATGTGCTGCGAAACGGCGCCAACGCCGCGACCAAAGCCGTCGTCACCGAGTTGCGGCCGATCGGGACCTTCGCCACCTGGCAGGCCGAGCGGGTGATCGGCGATCATGACCGCAACACGCTGCGTCTGCGTCTCGACCCGCAGGGAGATGTGGCAGCGCTCGAGCCTGGCATGACGGTCTGGATCGCAAAGTAAGGCGCCGCTTCTACCGTCCATTCTAAAAAACTGCTTCTCGGCTCCAGCTAGCGGCGCCCCTGAAGCCTGCCGACGAGGTCCGCGACCAGTGCATTCAGTTGGCCCGCAGTCGCAGCCCCACCGAACACATAGCGGTCCGGCCGAACGATGACGGCTTCGACGCCGTTATCGCGCATCCAGTCCGCAAAGAGCTGTCCGGTCTCAACGACGTTGAGGATTTCGCCCCGCGAGCTCTCGCCGGACGCGGCAATGACGATGCGCTCGCCGCCAAGCTTCCGCCAGGAGGAGAGCGCGGCTTCCGACAAGCCCGACATTGCCTTTTGTGTCCGCGTGACGATCGCAAATTCGCCCTTCAGCTCGTCATCGAGACGTTTGATGCGACCATCCACTGCCCGCACGTGCGGCTGCACGAACAGGCAGCCGGCAAGTTTCGCATCCTCCGCGATCAGGCCATCGGCAAGATCGGGGATGAACTTCTGACGGATGGTCACGGCCTGACCGGATTTCAGCTCCGCACGCAGGCACGCGTCGCGCTTGGCCGCGACCTCGGGATCGAGCTCGCCGATGATCGTGCCAAACTCCTTGGCGCTGGCGACGACCGTGCGGACATGCGGCTTGCGCTCCGTCTCATAACTATCGAGTACCGCATCATCCGCATCGCCGCGCAGCACGAGCGCAAGCTTCCAGGCGAGATTGGCGGCATCGCGGATGCCGGCGCAGAGCCCCTGCCCCAGAAACGGCGGCGTCTGATGCACGGCATCGCCCATCAGGAAGACGCGGCGGTCACGCCAGCTTTGTCCAAGCAAGGCATGGAAGCGATAGACCGCCGAACGCCAGATCGTGAGATCGGAGGTGTCGGTGAAGCCCTTCAAGAGCCGCAGCACATTGTCCGCCGCACCCGTTGTTTCCGGATCCTCACCGGGCAGCAGCTTGATCTCCCAGCGCCGCAGCCGGCCGGGACCGGGGACGAACGTTCCCGGCCGCGCCGGCCAGCAATATTGAAAGCTCTTCGCCGGCCGCTTGTCGGGCTCGCTGGTCAGCGTGTCCACCACCATCCACCATTCATCGAAGGCGAGATCCTCGAGTCCGATGCCGAGCTGCTTGCGGACAAAGCTGTTGGCGCCGTCGCAGCCGACGAGATAGCGCGTGTGAAGCGTGAACTCGCCTTTGGTCTCGGACCGCACTGAGAGCGACACCGTCTCGTCACCTTGCGCAAACGACACGCCGCTTGCAGCAAGAAATACGTCGGCATCGCCATATGCGGACAGTTTTTCGCGCAGCGCGTTTTCGGCATCTGGCTGCACGAAGGTCGCGTTCGGAATCCAGCCGAGCGGATAAGGTGGCGGCATCGGATCGAAGATCTTGATGAGCTCGCCATCGACGCCGAGGTAATGCGAGCCGTTATGCGGCGCGATCGTCGCATCCATGGTGTCGGCAAGGCCGATGGCCTGGAAGACCCGCAGCGCCTCATGATCCAGTGTGATCGCCCGCGGCTTGTCATAGATCGCAGCGGCGCGCTCGACGACCGCGATCTTCAAGCCGTATCGGGCGAGCAGGTTGGCGAAGATAGCGCCGACAGGACCGAGGCCTACGATCGCGACGTCGTAAGCTTCGTTCACCGCGCCTGACCTTTGGCGAGATACTTTTCCAGGGTCATCGGTGTGGGCTTGATCTCCGGCTCGCGCACGGCAACGCCTTCAAAGGGTGTCGCCTCCTCGAACCATGCCTGACGCGCCGGCAAGCCCCACGGGAAAGAGATGCTGGAATCGGCCGGATCCCAGGCAATCGGCTCGTTCTCGATATCCATGATCTGGTAGTGGGTGTTGAACAGCTCGACGCGGTGGCCGTCGGGATCGCGCATATAGACATACATCGCATGCCCAGGTCCGTGCCGCCCAGGGCCGCGTTCGACCGATGCCCCGAAGCCGAGCTCGCCCGCGAGATCGCAGGCGTGCAGCAGATGGTGCACTTCCGGCGCGAGAAACGCGAAATGATGCAGGCGGGGACCTGCGCCGTTGAAGAACACAATGTCATGCGGATTGCCCTTGCGCTGCAGGAACACACCGCGCAGGTCGAAGGTCCCCTTTGGCGCGATGTATTCGCTGAGGCGAAAGCCAGCGGCCATATAGAACGCACAGGTCTTGGCAACATCAGGCGTCAGGATCTGGTAGTGATCCAGCCGCAACGCGGAGCCGCCGGTGTGGCGCGTGAATTTGGTGATCATGCGCGGCAGCACCGGCATGGTGGCGCAGAACTCCAGCGGCGTGCCGGCCGGGTCGGTCGCGTGCAGCGTGCGGCCTTGATGCGGCACCGAAGCCCATGCGGCCGGACATCCCTGGGCTTCGAAGAAGGTTTTCAGCGCGTCGAGATCGCTGTCCATGAACACGCGCAGACCCAGCCGCACGCAGGCGGCGGCGCTTCCCTGGCGCAGCACCAGACTGTGATGGCAGGCCTCCTCCACGCCGCGGAAGTAGAGGACACCGTCTTCTTCCGCTGTCAGGATCAGGCCGATCACCTTCTCGTAGAACTGCCGGCTCGCCGCGAGATCGCGGACGGTGAGAACTACATGGCTCGCCCGCGTGATACGAAAGGGCGGTTCGAAATTGGTGGCGGGTAGGCCCATGAGCGACCTCTTCTTTACAAGCAGCGGTAGAGCGTCCGCCGCGGGATATCCGGTCGCATGGCGTTTCGCATCGTCTCTGCGGCTAAATTTTCTTGGGCGTGAAGCTTTGCGGAAAAAGCAGTGATTGGCAAGATTGGCCGCTCGTCGCCGATCGAGATCACCAATAACGCATTGAGCAGGCGTCAATCGGACCGGACTGCCGGTGCGCGCCAGTCTTGGAGAACATCGCTTCAACTGGGAGGCCATGACCGCTCGGGTGACTGCGAGCTCCCTTGCGGCTCTTGGCTGGATCCACGATCCAAGGCTGTCAGGCCGTCACGTCTTCCGCCGGTCGCCGCCGGAAATTTCCGCCGTTATCAGCTCACCGACGCGTAACGACACCCTGGCGAGCGCAATCGAATAGCAGCAGCATGCCGTGGCAAACGAGGTCATCATTTCCAGGGGAGCCTCGTAGGGTGCGGTGAGCCATGGAGTCAGCGGACTCCTCGCCTCATGGCGAACATAGCAGTCATAGTCACAATACTGCCGCTGCGTCGGCACGGCTTTCAGATAGCCTGATCCGAGCGATCCCGAGCACTCGGCGCAGGTCTGGCTGTCGAGCGGAGTTCTGTGATTGACCAATACGAACTTCATGACGAGGGCCGATCACTTTCGATATGCCAGAGCCCTTTCAGGACCTCCTCACGAGGCCTTGGATTGAATTTCCAGAAGCAGCATCCCGCTTTTGGACTGAACTGCGTAGCACGCCAGTCCGCAATAACAGAGCTGCGTCCGGATGTCCCGCAGATAGCCTTCCTCGCCGATCGGGTTGGAGCAAAGCACACAGAAATTTTTCCGGAAGGGCGTCCTGCCGTTGACCAACACAAAGTTCATGTGGCGCCTCCCAAGGCGAAGCAATAGACCGTATCGGATGAGTTTGAGACACCGGGTGGCGGCGCGCAGAGATGGTTTCGCCCATCCGGATTGTCCCTGTTATGCTCTACTTTCTGCGCCGGAATCAGAATGTATTTCCCGTCCTCCCTGCGCCTGGCGTAGATGTTGCCGTCGACATATTTGACGTCGGTCGGATAGCAGTCTGCGTTGTTGCAGCAGCTGAGCGTGGGATTGTCCGGCATATGCCAGGTCGAATAGAATTTTTCGTGCAGCGCCATGTCATGGGGCGGATGGTGGCGCTCGGCTTGGCCGTGCTCGTGTGACGTGGCATCCTGCGCGATGGCGTGTTGAGGCGGGCACCAGATTGCCGAGAGCCACAGCAGGCAGCTCCAAAATCGCAGCCCGCATCGCACGTTCAACATGCCGACACCTCGTCCGGAGATGTCGGGCGCCGCGAGCTTATTACGCGCTCGCGGCCGTCTTCAGGCGGCGCGAAATCGCCATAGCCAGCGGCTGTCGTCCTCTCGGCGGATTTTGAAATGCTCGACGCATTTTTGGGAGCACAGGGCGGTGCGGCAGCGATAGTAGCGAATGAGGCCGAACCTTCCCTCGCAAAGAGCGCAGCGAGCGGCTCGGCCGTGCGGATGGTGTTGGTCGTCGTGATCGGGCATGTCCGTCTCCTCTGGGTCTCGCGCAGGCCGCATTCGACATCGCACGTCGCACACAGGTGGAGTGCGGCTGCGGGATCGTAGTGATCTGCCAGATCGCGCGGCGTGTAAGGACACGCGGCGCACAGTTTCACTCGCATGGCCGCCTCCTGGGGGCAGCTGGGTCCAGTTATCAGGTGCAGTCGCAGGCCAGGCGAAATCCGATTCCGGCCTTGTCATCGCGATTGCCGGCGAGTCCCTTAAGGCCATTGAGCCACTGCAATCGGCTATTCCCAATTGGCGAGAAATCTAGGACGGCCGGCTGGGACGACTCAATTGTACGGAGGTAATCGGGCGATATCGAAAGGGTTCAGCGGGTTATACCCAGGTATGTAGCCGCAACCTCAGGCTTGGGTCCGCGGCCGCAAGATCGCCCTGTTAGCCAAAGAGCCGTTCTAACATCGTAGGCCATATCCGAACGAACTGCCGCTTTTTTGCGCAAAATGCTTTATTCTGTCGGCGGGACGGAGGCGGTTTGCGATGACGCCAAACCAGACCAGGAACTTTGCAGTTTCAGCCGCGCAGTTCTTCCTCGGCGGCCTTGCGCTGGCACTGGTAACACTGGTTTTCCACCACATTCACGCCGACCTCGCCACAACCGCGTTTGCGGACCTGGTCGTTATCCTGCTGTTCTCCCTGATTGGCAGTTTCGCCGCCGCGGTACTGCTGTGCCTCCTGTCCGTCGCGAGCCTGATCTTCTTCTTCGCGCCACCCGCCTTCAGCTTTCTGGTCGACGACCCGCGACATATCGTCGTAGTGGCCGCCTTCTGTGTGACGGCGGTGCTGGTGGCGTGGCTGATTGGAACCGCACGGCAGGAAAAGGATGTCGCGCAGGAGGCCGAGGCAAAGCTCAGACGCAGCCAGCTGAAACTGCGTAACAGCGAGAGGGAATGGCGGGAGGTCTTCGAGCACAACCCGGTCATGTATTTCATGGTCGATGCGGACGGCACCGTACTCAATGTGAACAGTTTCGGTGCCGCGCAGCTCGGCTACACCGTCGCGGAGCTGGTGGGTGAATCGGTGCTGAACGTCTTTCTCGACGAAGACCGCGCGTTCGTGCGCAAGTGCGTTGCGGTGTGTCTTGAAACGGTCGGCCAGTCGCACACCTGGGAGATCCGCAAGATCCGGAAAGACGGCTCGCTGCTCTGGGTGCGAGAAAACGCCAAGGCGATGCGGCGCGCCGACGACAAGCTCATCGTTCTGGTTGCCTGCGAGGATGTCACCGAAAGGAGAGAGACCGAACATGCCTTGCAGCAGAACGAGGCCTATCTCGCTCATGGGCAGGAATTGAGCCACACGGGCAGCTTCGGCTGGCAGGTCGCCACCGGCGAGATCATCTGGACAGCGGAGACGTTTCGAGTTTTCGCATACGATGGCGCGACCAAACCGTCGCTTCAGTTGATCGTCGAGCGTACGCATCCGGAAGATCGCGAGGCCGTGCAAAAGACCATCGACCGGGCGTCGCGCGAGCAGACGGATTTCGAGCATGAATACCGCCTTCTGATGCCGGATGGCTCGGAAAAGCACGTCCACGCCAAGGCACGCGCGACGATCAACGGGTCCGGCAATCTCGAATTCGTCGGAGCAGTGACGGACATGACGGCCGCAAAGCAGGCGGAGCAGCGGCTACGCCGGAGCGAGACCTATCTCGAAGAGGCCCAGCATTTGAGCCACACTGGAAGCTGGTCCTGGGACGTGCGCCGCCGGGACTTCGTCTACCGCTCGGCCGAAGTCTTTCGCCTGTTCGGCTTCGATCCGGAACAAGGTGCATCGGCGGAACAGATTCAGTCGCGGATTCCTGCGGAAGACCTGGAAATGCTCGGCGAGGTGGTGCGGCAGGCCGTGCGGGCCAAGCAGGGACAGCTCGAGTTCGATTTTCGGATATTGCTGCCCGACGGCGCGATGAGGCGCGTCCACTCGGTGGCGCATCCCGTGCTCGACGGCGATGGCGCTGTCAGCGAGATCATCGGTACACATATCGATGTGACCGAGCAACATGCGGCGAAGGAGAAGCTGGAAAAGGCCGTTCTGGCGCTACGCGAGAGCGAGCAGCGCTTCCGCGACTATGCCGAGACGGCCTCCGACTGGCTGTGGGAGACCGGGCCGGACCACCGCGTCACGCATCTGTCCGAGCATGCGAGCGCGGCCGGAATCCCGGCGCCTGTCGCGACCGGCGAGCTGCGCTGGGAGGTTGCCTCCGATTTCGAATCGGAACCGGAGAAATGGCTGCAACACCGGCAGACGCTCGAGCTGCGCCTGCCCTTCCGCGATCTGGTGTATCGCACCGAGAACCGTCCGGGATTTCCCGTCTACATCCGCACCAGCGGCAAGCCGGTGTTTGACGCAAATAACCAGTTTCTCGGCTATCGTGGCGTCAGCACCGACATCACCGCCAGCATTCGCGCCGATCAGGCCGAACGGGCGCTGCGCAAGGCCCAGGCCGAGCTTGCCCATGTGACGCGCGTGACAACCCTCGGCGAGCTGACCACCTCCATCGCACACGAGATCAACCAACCGCTCGCCGCGGTGGTTGTCAATGCGGAGGCGTGCCTGAGCTGGCTCGACCGCAATCCTGCCGATCTCGACGCCGCCCGCCGCTCGGTGGAATGGATCGTCGAAGACGGCAACCGGGCGAGCGAGGTGATCCGCCGCGTCCGCGCGCTGGCGCAAAAGACCGAAATCGAGAGGGTGCCGCTCGATATCAACGATGTCGCAAACGACGTCATGGCGCTGGTGCAGCGCGAGCTTTCGAGCCACGACGTATCAACAAGATTGGAGCTCGCGCCCCACTTGCCCCTTATCCTTGGCGATCGGGTCCAGTTGCAGCAGGTGATCATCAATCTGGTGATCAACGCGGTTGAAGCCATGGAATCGATTTCGGATCGACCGCGCCTACTGATCATCGGCTCAGGCCGGCATGACATGGACCGGGTATTTCTCACGGTCGCCGACAACGGCGTCGGAATCCTCCAAGCGGATGCCGAGCGAATGTTCGCTCCGTTCTTCACCACGAAATCCGGCGGCATGGGCATGGGGCTTTCCATCTGCCGCTCGATCGTGGAAGCTCACGAGGGGAGGCTGTCGGCTTCCCGCGACGAGGGCGGCGGCGCCGTCTTCCAATTCATCCTGCCGGTGCACGAAGGAGACAAGGCGTGACCGAGCGACCGAAATCGTCGCCCGAGCCGGCGAGCGGCAAGGAGTCGGTCAGGGAATCGATCGTCTTCATCATCGATGACGATCTTTCGATGCGCAGGGCACTCACCAATCTCTTTCAGTCGGTGGGACTCGAGGTCGAGGCGTTCGGCTCGGCGTCCGAGCTATTGAAGAACAAGCTGCCGGAGGTAGCGAGCTGCCTGGTGCTCGACATCCGCCTGCCGGGATTGAGCGGCCTCGACCTGCAGGCTGAGCTTGCCAAGGCGAACGTTCGCATCCCCATCATTTTCATCACCGGCCACGGCGATATTCCGATGACGGTGCGGGCCATGAAAGGTGGCGCAGTCGATTTCCTCACCAAGCCGTTCCGTGATCAGGACCTGCTGGACGCCGTGGTCGGCGCAATCGACAAGGATCGCAAGCGGCGGGAATCCGACAAGGCGGTCGCGAGTCTGCAGGCGCTGTTCGAGACCTTGAGCAGCCGCGAACGCGAAGTGCTGGCCTTCGTCGCCGCCGGCTTGATGAACAAGCAGATCGCCGCCGAGCTCGACCTTGCCGAGATCACGGTCAAGATCTACCGCGGGCACATCATGAAGAAGATGCAAGCGAAGTCGCTCGCGGATTTGATCAGGATGACGGAGGCGCTCGGAATTCGCCCCGGCAAGCCCTCCGGGGCATGACCGCGCACGGGAAATAGGCCCTTTCAAAAAGGCCTTGTACAACAATGACCTGAGCGCAACGGCGCCGACCATCGCGCCGCAGCCCTACAAACCTAAGTATGATTTTACAATTTCGGCGCGAAAGCCCACCCTTTCGACGGGCCGGTATGCCTTGGCACGCCTTCCCGCCTCAGGAGGGTCGTTTTGCCCGCGTCTGCAGTCATTTCGATCGTTGACGACGACGCCTCGGTCCGCGTTGCGACCAATAATCTTCTGAGATCGCGCGGCTACCTCGTCCACACCTTTGCATCGGCCGAGGAGTTTCTCGGTTCGCCTTATCTCGACGAGACGTCATGCGTGATCGCGGATGTGCAGATGTCGGCCATGACCGGTCTCGACCTGTTGACACACATGCGAGCGAAGGGTTGCGATTCTCCCTTCATCTTCATCACCGCTTACCCTGATGAGAGCATCCGTGCGAGGGCGATAAAGGCAGGAGCCGTTTGCTTTCTGGCGAAACCCTTCGCCGTTCACAAGCTGATCGAATGCCTGGAGGCCGCGCTGGAGGCAGGCAGCAGCGAAGCCGGGACGTGAGATCGCGCAACGATTGTGCTGGTCATGCTCATCGCGCCAATCCACGGCTTGCAGCGCCGCCGGCAACCACCAGAAGTCCATCAACAACGCGTGGGCTTGCGCCAAATTCTCCAGTGCGTCGGACAGATCAGAACCGGCTCGTTCGTCCAGACGTTGAACCAGATGTCGGACTTGCGACGACATGGAAAACTCCACGGCGCAATGCCGACCTTGCTCCTCTCGCCAAGCTCCAGATCACAGTTTTCCGGCGCGAGCTGGATCGGCAGCCATTGCCCCGAAATAAAAAGTTGGCGCATATCAGCCGAGTGCCATCACCAAGCCAGGGACGATCATGCAGCGCGGGCAACCAGCGTGGCCAAGCGTCGCTCGAAGTTGCTTATCTGCCTCATGACCTCCTCCCGCTCGCCCCCCACCGGAAGCTCCCGTGCCGTCTCCTGCAGCTTCGCCAGCAATCGTACCAGCTCGTTCAATTCATCAGTTCCGGGTACTCCAAATACGCGTTGGCTCACGCTGTGGCCTCATCGGTTGAATGCAGTCTCGTACGTTGAATGCGGCAAAATGGCCGCGACAAAACAGCGCGGCGAGTGAGGGAAGAGAGATCGGGGAAATTGCCAGTATCAGCGCAATCGCCGCGCAACAGTCAGGCGCGACAAATGATGCTCTTCTCCATGCGCTCTCGATAGCACGGATCGCCGATTTTTACTCATGCCGATTGCAAGCATCCGCTTGCAATTTGCGGCACCGTAGTTTTTCGGGAGGCCCGCTCAAGTACTTCGCAATATGCGAAGATTCCGGTGGCAAATTACCGGCCGGGAGCGGCTTTCGCGGATACCACGGAGCCCAAAGCCACACCGACGGAACGCGGCTCGTTTGAAGGCAAACGTTCAACGAACTCGCGGGCAATCTTGGCTCGCAGTTCCGCGACGTCGATGAACACATCGGCCTGGCGGCGCAGTTCGTCGGCGATCATCGGCGGCTGGCTCGATATGGTCGAAACGACGGTGACGCGGACGCCGCGGCGCTGGATCGCCGCGACCAGCGGACGAAAATCGCCGTCGCCGGAAAACAGCACCATCTGGTCAATATGGTCGGCAAGCTGCATGGCATCGACGGCCAGCTCGATATCCATGCTGCCCTTTATCTTCCGGCGGCCGTTGGCGTCGACGTATTCCTTCATCGCCTTGGTGACGACCGTATAGCCATTGTAGTCGAGCCAATCAATCAGCGGGCGAATTGAGGAATATTCCTGATCCTCGAT
>Ga0210389_10002272_pt1 | contig 15219 bp, 7 predicted proteins | sample IncBWH28OmetaG_FD_160127 | JGI IMG/M metagenome (GOLD analysis project Ga0210389, IMG submission 160127) | Forest soil microbial communities from Barre Woods Harvard Forest LTER site, Petersham, Massachusetts, United States - Inc-BW-H-28-O ...
CACCGCCCAGACCACGAGATTGAGCGCCGAGGAAACCGCTCTGCAGGTGCTGTCGTCGCGGCTGCAGGCCAGCGTCGCATTGATCGAAGCGTTGGGCGGCGGTTGGGACGCCTCGCAAGCCACTGCGAATTGATCGCTCAATCTCACAGTGACGGTGCTCGGCATGTGATGTCGATTGGTTGGAGCATCGCCAGGGAGGGCGCTACACCAACCGAAATTCACGGTGCCGCGGTACCAGGCGATTCCACATCGTCGAGCGCTACGGGCACGTGCCGCCGCAGCAGCGCGACTTGCGCCTCCCACCGCTCTTTCGGCGCCAATTCTTCGAAGAAATGCACTTCGCCCGCGGCGAGCGTCGCGACCGGCAATCCGTCGCGGAACAGCAAGCGATTGCCGGCGAGCGATGCCAGCCGCGGCCCCGGCGTCAGAATCCCGATCAAGTTGAGCGGATCGGCGGCGGAAAGCGACACGTAGGCATCCGTCGGCGGCTTGCGGCGTGCGTCCCGCAGCAATCCGATGGCTTCGGGAGTGGCGAACTGTTCGCCGGAGAATCCCGCCACGAAGCGGCCGCCGCGAATTTCTCCGCGGGCTTCCAGCCTGCGGCAGCAGCTCAAGATTTCGCGCCACGGCGGCAGCCACGCCGCTTCGCGCGTGAGCAGTTTCCAGAAAATTACGCCCCAGCGCCGCAGCAGCGTGCGCACGATCTGTTCGACCGCCTCGTCCTTGCGCTCCGCGGACGGCGCAGCCGGCCGCCGCACCAGCGCCCAACGTCCGGCATCGGCCATCCCGAACAGGGCCAGGCGGCGCTTGTGGCGTGCCGAGTATGAGTTGGGCCGCCCGCCGCGCCGGCCGCTCGGCATGAGGAGTACGCGCAGGCCCGCGAAGCTGTCCGAATTCACCAAGCCCACCGCCACGAGTTCTGCCAGTGATTCTTCGACCTCCGAGGGCAGCATGCCGGCGTTCTCGGCAATCTCGTCAAAGAACGACGCGCCATGCTCGCGGATAAAATCCGCCACCGCTTGCGCCTTCGAGGTGAGCAGCGCCGGATCGGATTGATCGGCAAACATCGACCACAGCGGCACGTGGCGCCGGCTCAGCAGGACGATGGGCGTGGAGCGGACCGGCGAGGCGCCGCGTGCGGCCGTGTCATCGCCGCGCGTACCGCCGCGGGCAGCCAGCCGCGTCCAAATAAAGCGTCCCGCGCGGCAGTGTTCATCCAGCCACTGGGGTTCGTACTCGGTGATGCGCGATGGGATGACCTCGGTTTCCCACGCGCCGGCCGGTGATTCGAATCCCTCGAGCTGCGCGAGTATCGCCGCCAGCGCATCCGAGCCCTGCATCCGCGCACCCGGCAACACGCGTTGCCATTCGCTCAAGAATCGCAGGAACTCGCGCGCGGTGACCGGCTCGATTTCCGCGCGCAGCCGCTTCACTGTGTAACGGTGAATTCGCGCCAACAGGCGGCGTTCGCACCATTCCTCGCGCGCCGACTCGCCCGACGCGCCGGTGAATTGCCCCCGCATCGCAAAGCCTTCCGCCTGCAGCGCGATCAGCGCACCGTTGATTTGCGCTTCGGTCAGCCCGAGCGAATCGGCGATTGCCAGGGCCGTAACGGGTCCCAAGCCTTCGAGCCGGCCGCGCACGATGTCCACCAGCGAGTCGTCCAACGCCTCGAACAGCGCGCGCCGCTCGGCCGCCACCCACAGGCTTCGGGTCTTGAGCGCAATTCGCGACACCCTGCTCTGCAAGGCGAGGTCTTCCATCAACGCGGGCCATCCCGGATTGGCCCTGCCCTCATCCTCCGTCATGAAGGTCAGCCACAGCAGCGCGTCGTGCAATTCATCGGGCGTCGCGGCATCCGGCCAGGCCTCGGCGCGCACGCGTGCGATGGCTTCCGGGTCCAGCTTGCCGATGTCGGCCGCCTCGGCGGGATCGAGCCAGCGGCGGCTCATGACCGCCTGCGTGCGCCGCTCCTCGAGGGGTGCGTCGTCGAGATACGCATAGGGCCGCGCCGAGAGCGCCTCGAGCGCCATGGGCGAGGGCTCCGTGAGATCCTTGGCGACCACCCGGATATCGCCGCTCTCGAGCCGGCGCAACACGCCCTCGAACTCGTCGATGTCCATCGCATCTTCCAAACAGTCGCGGATGGTCTGCCGGACCAAGGGATGATCCGGCACCTCGATCTCGCCCGGCAAATTCTCGGCACAGGCCACCTGGTCGGGAAATACCGAGGCCAGCAAGTCCTCGGCGTTCATGCGCGCGATCTGCGGCGGGATTTTCTTGCCGCCGCGAAAACGCGGCAGCGCGAGGGCAATGCCGGCGTCCCAACGCCAGCGAACCTCGAACATGGGCGCGGCGCACAGCGCCTGGATCAGCACCTGGCGGACTGAATTGGAATTCAAATAGCGCGCCGCCTCGGCGAGCTCAAAACTGTGCGCGTGCGTGAGCGACAGCACGATGTGATCCTCGGTGGCCGCCGCTTGCAACTCGAAATTGAACGTCCGGCAGAAGCGCTTGCGCAGCGACAGGCCCCACGCCCGGTTGACGCGGCTGCCGAACGGCGAATGAATGATGAGCTGCATGCCGCCGGACTCATCGAAGAACCGCTCGAACACCACGGTGTCCAGGGTGGGTAGCGTGCCCAGGGCCGCCTTGCCCGCGCTCAAGTACTGCACGATTTGAAACGCGGCCGCTTCATCGAGCCCTACCGTTTCCATCAGCCATGCAAGCGCCGAAGGCGGCTCCAGCCCAAGGCGACCTTCGATTTCTTTGCGCAGATTCGAGACCGCCGCAGACAGCTCCATGCTCCGGCCGGGCGCCTCGCCGAGCCAGAAGGGAATCGAAGGCGGTTGACCGTGCGCATCCTCGACCCGCACCGTGCCGCGTTCCACGCGCAAGATCCGGTACGAGGTATTGCCGAGCTGAAAGATATCGCCCTGCAGGCTCTCGACGGCGAAGTCTTCGTTCACCGAGCCGACCACGATGGATTCCGGCTCGAGCATCACGCGGTAATCGGCATTGTCGGGTATGGCGCCGCCCGAGGTGAGCGCGGTGAGCCTGGCGCCCTTGCGAGGCCGCAGCATGTGGTTGACCGCATCGTGATGCAGCAATGCGCCGCGGCGGCCCCGGCGCGTGCTGAAACCCTCGGCGAGCATGCGCACGCATTGGTCGAATTCCTCGCGCTCGAGGTTTCGATAGGGATAGGCGCCCCGCATCATCGTGAAGAGGTCTCCCTCGGGCCACTCGCGCGCGGCCACTTCCGCGGTGATTTGCTGGGCCAGTACATCGAGAGAATTTTCCGGGATCTTGAGAAGGTCCAGCTCGCCGCGCCGCACGGCCTCGAGCAGCGAGGCGCACTCGACCAATTCGTCGCGCGACAACGGGAAGAGCCTGCCTTTGGAGATGCCGCCGACGGAGTGCCCGGCACGGCCCACGCGCTGCAGGAAGGAATTGATGGATCGGGTCGAGCCGACCTGACACACCAGATCGACATCGCCGATGTCGATGCCCAGTTCCAGCGAGGCCGTGGCCACCAGGACTTTCAGATCGCCGCGCTTCAGGCGCTGTTCCGCGTTCAGGCGGCGCTCTTTCGACAGGCTGCCGTGATGCGCGGCGACGTTCTCTTCGCCCACCCGCTCCGACAGATGCCGCGCGAGGCGCTCGACCATCCGGCGTGTGTTGACGAACACCAGCGTGGTGCGATGCTCCAAAACCAGGGCCGCCAGTCGATCGTAGACCTGCGTCCACACTTCGCCCGACATCACCGCTTCCAGGGGCGCCGGCGGAACTTCCAATGCCAGATCGCGCCGGCGCACATGGCCGCTGTCGACGATGGTGCAAGGCACCGGGTGCGCCCCGGTCAGGAACCTGGCCACTTCCTCGATCGGCTTTTGCGTCGCCGACAAACCAACGCGAATCAAGCCCGGCGAGGCCTTGCCGGGCACGGCGTTGCCGGTCAAGGACTGCAGCCGTTCCAACGATAGCGCCAGATGAGCACCGCGCTTGTTGCCCGCGATGGCGTGAATTTCATCGACGATCACCGTGCGGCAGGTGCTGAGCATGTCGCGGCCGGATTGCGAGCCGAGCAAGATATACAGCGACTCGGGCGTGGTCACCACGATGTGCGGCGCCCGGCGCCGCATGCCGGCGCGCTCCGATTGCGTCGTATCGCCGGTGCGCACCACCGCACGAATTTCCACATCCGCCAACCCCGAAGCCGCCAGCTCCTCGCGAATGCCGTTGAGCGGCGCCTCGAGATTTCGCTGAATGTCGTTCGACAGGGCCTTCAGCGGCGACACGTACACGACCCGGGTCTCATCAGGCAATGGACCTTCGAGTCCCTCCCTCACGAGCTGATCGATGGCGGCGAGAAACGCCGCAAATGTCTTCCCCGATCCGGTCGGCGCGGCCACCAATACATTCCGGCCGGCCGCCAGCGCGGGCCAGGCGTGCACTTGCGCCTCTGTGGGCGCATCGAAGGTCCGCGAAAACCACGCGGCAACGGCCGGATGAAATGAGTTGAGTACGCTCATGGTTCTCTCGAAGCTGGAGCAGGTCAGTTTAGGCGATTCGGATACTGTTATTATATACAGTCATAACGTCTATTCAATCCCCCATCTATAAGTCAGCCGGTGTCGAGCCTGAAGAGTGCGCCTGATATGCTGCCGCGTCGGGAGCGCACGTCCAATAAGACCAAACGAAGGAGTACGAGCATGAGCGTAGCCATTCATCCCAGCGTGGACAAAGGCGTCAAAGCGGGAAATCCGTCGTTCGGCGGCGGAACATTGAAGTGCAAGTGCGCCGATGCGCAGGTTTCAGTCAGCATCAAGGGCAACGTGGCCTTCAATCATGTCTGCGGCTGCACCAAGTGCTGGAAGCCCAAGGGCGCCATGTTCTCATTGGTTGCCGTGGTTCCCCGCGACAAGCTCTCCGTGGGTGCAAACGCGCAGAAACTGAAGGTGGTCGATGCGGCCGCGGCGATTCAACGCCACGCCTGCACCGGTTGCGGCGTGCACCTGTACGGGCGAATCGAAAACAAGGGTCACGCGATCTATGGTTTTGATTTCATCCACCCGGAACTCTTGGATGCGAATGGGTGGGCCGCACCGGAATTTGCCGCCTTTGTGTCCTCGGTGATCGAATCGGGAACCAAACCCGACCAGATGGGCGCCGTTCGCGCGCGTCTTAGGGAATTGAAACTCGAACCCTATGATTGCCTGTCGCCGGCGCTGATGGACATGATCGCGACACACACCGCGAAGGCCAAGGGCGTTCTCTAGGAGCCTGGCCTCGAGCCGCCCGGCGGCTCTCAAGGGTTGGCGGAGCAGTTCGACCGGCCCGAGAGCGCGCAGTCCTGCAGGCGCGCCATGCCCCCCAGGGTGTGCGTCAGGAAAAAGACCGCCAGCATCAGGATCAAAATCATCGCCAGTCCGATGAGCGCCGCCCGGCGCGTGGTCGGCGGTGGATCGGGCTCCGGTTCCGGGGGTTGCCAGGGATCGGGGTTTCTCATGCCGTGTCTTTCATACCACGAATAGCGTTGCGTCTTCCTAGCGGTCAGAAGCATGCGGCGCCGCAGGCATGTGGCGTCGTTTGTCAAGTAAATGTCGCGGAAAGCGTGGTGCTTGCGCGACGCGAAGCTCAAGATACATAAACGGGGGAAATGCGTCCACAGGAGGTGGCCTGCAGTCAATTGCCAAGGCCGTGCCCTCCAACCTTTATCAAGAATCGTCGGAATAAGGCGAGCGAAGGGGGAAACAACATGCGTTCTAAGATCAACCGTGAAACTCGATCGCACCGGGGACGTGCGATGCTCATCAAGGCAAGCTCATTGAGCGGCGCGTCCGCGCTCACCCTGGCCGTCATGGCGAACCTGCACCCCGCGCCCGCGAGGGCGGCTGATGCGGCGGTGGAGGACACGGCCCTGAACGAGATCGTGGTTACGGCGGAGAAGCGATCGGAGAACCTCGAGCGGGTGCCGGCCTCGATCACCGCATTCACCTCCAAGACTCTTGATCTGCAGGGCATCGCGTCGGTTCAAGACATGACCAACTACGCGCCCGGTCTGTACTACACCACCTACGACAATCGCCCCTACATTCGCGGGATTGGCAGAAACACCGACAACCTGGCGGTCGAGTCCGGCGTCGCGGTGTATGTCGACGGTGTTTACAACGGCGCCAACGCCTCGACGATCTTGCAGAACTCGACGCTGTTCATCGACCAAGTCCAGGTTCTGCGCGGACCGCAAAACACCTTGTTCGGCCGCAACGCCGACGGCGGGATGATCAACTATGTCTCCAAGCGCCCCACGAGCGACTTCGAGGCCGAGGTTCGCACCGGCTACGACAATTTCCAAAAAGCCTTCGTCGAAGGCGTTGTGTCGGGACCGATCAGCGACTCCTTGCGCTATCGGTTCGGGGCCAACTACACCAACCAGACCAGCGACGGCTTCTACAAGAACTTGAACGGCGTCAGAGAGGGCGGCGACGTCGCGCAAGGAGGCAACGGCACCAGCTATCACATCGAGGGCCAACTCGAAGGCAACATCGGTCCGAATTTCGAGTGGTGGACCAAGCTCGCCACGAGCGATTACGACGTCAGTTATCACACTGAAACGCTGCTGGGACCTTTGGATACGCGGGAGTTCCCCGCCCCTCTTTTTCCCAACCCCAATTTCGGCACCTGCGCGCTGCCCGGAGGCGCGGGCGGCCTGGGTTGCGCCGGAAACCCGGACAGCATCGTCAGCGTCAATGCCGGGAAAAACACCATCGCCGGAAATCCGAGCGCGCTCGGAACCGGCACGTTCGACTCGGGCTTCCAGTCGCAGTCCAAGCAACAGAACAATTGGATTTTTGCGACTCATCTGACCTTCCACGCCGATGGGTTCGACGTGAAATACCTGGGCGGCTGGCAGAAGTTCAACTACGACCTCACGGCGCCGTGGACCAACAGCCAGGGTGTCTCCAGCGGAATCTTGGGATACACCCTGAAGGGACCGGCGGCCTTTACGCCGCTTTGCGGGCTTTTCTTTGGTGCCACTAATTTTGCCGGGTGTACTCAAAATCTGGCGGTCAACTCGGCTCACAACGCCTTCACCTTCAATGAGTACGAACAATTCTTCAGCAATGAGCTGAACATCGCCTCCACCGGCTCCGGCGCGTTGCAGTGGATCGGCGGTATCTATCAATTTCACGAGAAATACACGCAGCCCATCAATGTGATCAGCCCCGACCAGGCGCAGATCGGCACGCCCTATCAGCTCGGTAGGCTCATAGCTGGATTGACGGGCGTTCTACCGATCGTCGGCTCGCTCGCGCCGGCGGCCCCGAACCCGACACGTTCGGTGTACAACGAATACACCGCACTCGCTGAGGACTCGTACGGCGTCTTCGGTCAGATCGATTGGCAGGCGAGCAGCCAATTCAAGTTCACCGCCGGCCTGCGCTACTCCTACGATAAAAAGGACGGCGATCAGGCCTTTCGGCTGGTCCTGTTCAATGTCGACGGGCTCATTCCCGGCCTGCCGCTGGGTGTGAACATGTTCGGCGCCAACGCGCCGGCGTTCGATGCCACATCCTGCACGACCGGTACGTACCGTGGTTCCGGCGCGTGCACCATCAATCCCACTTCGGGTGCGGCCACCAGCACGCTGGACGCGCATTGGGATGCCGTCACCGGAACAGCCGGCGTCTCCTGGACGCCGGCCACGGACATCCTTGGCTACGCGAAATACAGTCGCGGTTACAAGGCCGGCGGCTTCAACTCCGGTATCAACGCGGTCAACCCCGAGACGGCGGAGGAGACGGTGGACGCGTTCGAAGTCGGCTACAAACAAACCTTCGCACGCACGTTCCAGGCGAATGCCGCCGTGTTTTACTACAACTACAAGAACGACCAGCAGCCGCTTGGAGAACTCGATCCGACCAACAACGTCATCAACACCATTATTGTCAACATCCCGACGGTGCACACCTACGGTGCCGAACTGGAAACCATCTGGAACCCGATCACCGATCTGGATATCCTCATGAACTACGCGTACCTGCACGCGACCATCTCCAGCACGAACGGTGTGTGCTACCAGGATGCCGCGGACCCGCTGGCGCTCACCCCCGGCGCGAGCACCGCTGGTTGCGCGCCCGGTTTGCAGAACCTCCGCGGCGCGACGCTCCCCGCGTCGCCGCGCAATAAGGTCTCGTTGAACGCAATTTATACGCTGCACTTCAATCCGGGTTCCTTGGCCCTGTCCGGCGCCTACATCTGGAGGGATAAGACCTACGACTCGGTCTTCAACCGTCCGTATAACCTGGCGCCCTCCTACTCCCTCGTTAACCTGCGCGGAATCTGGACCGACACCGCCAATCGCTACGACGTGATTCTTTATGCCAACAACGTCTTCAACCGGATCGGCGAGGACGCTTCAGGCGGCTTGGCGGTTACGAACCCGGGTCCGGGGCAAGTCATCGATCCCTTGGTCAGCTACACCCCGCCGAGGGTGTATGGCGTGGAATTGCGGTATCGTTTCCACTGATCTTTAAAAGTGGGCCGCTGACCCGTGTCAGTTCAAGCACCCGATGTGACGGCGCTTCTGAACGCCGCCGCCAACTGCTACGCGCAAGGCCGCTTCAGCGACGCGGCCGATCTTTATCGACAGGCCGCCGCCGCCGATCCCAAAGACCTGCGGCCGATCTATTCGCTGGCGCTCATCGACATCCGGTGCGGCCGTCTCAAGAGCGCCCGGCAACAGTTGCGCGTCGTGACGGCGCAAGATCCCAACCTTTATCCAGCGCAGCAAAATCTGGGCGCGGTTTGCCAGGACCTCAATTTGTGGCAGGAGGCGGCCGAGGCGTACCGTCACGCGCTGCGCCTCAATCCCACTGCCGTGGAGACTCATTTCAGCCTGGCGCGCGCCTTGACCGTGCTGGGGCGCGTGGCGGAATCGAGCGCCTGCTATCGCGCTCTGGCCGCCAATCCCGCCGTCCGGCTCCGAGCCCTGACGCGTCTCGCGGCGCTCGATCCGGCAGGGATCGACGAGCAGGATCTGATCGCGTTGCAGAGCACGGCTGAGGATCCCACGACGGTGTCTGCGGCGCGGATCGAAGCCTATTTCGCGCTTGGCGCGGGTCTGGAGCAGCGCAGCGCCGACCAAGCCGCGTTCGCCGCCTTTCGTGCCGGCAATCGGCTGAAGCATGAGGCGCTGATGGCCGCGCCGGACCTCGCGGCACGGCCCGACGCCGTGGAGCGTGCGCATGACTTCGCGGCGCGCTTCGTGGCCGACCGGTTCGACGGGGCGTTTCTGCAGCGCCCATTCCAGCCGGGCAGCACGTCGGCGGCGCCGATCTTCGTCATTGGTATGCCGCGCTCCGGATCCAGCCTCATCGAGCAGATCCTATCGAGCCATCGGCACGTGCAAGGCATGGGGGAAAGCGCGGCGCTCTCCACGGTCATCGATCGGGGCTTTACCGATCGGGGCTTCGCCGAAGTTGAACGGGCGGCCAACTGGGGTGATCTGGCCGAAGCCTATCTGGGCGCCATGCGCCAACGCGGTTGGAATGGCGCTGATCGCTTCGTCGATAAAACCCCGGAGAATCATTTGCGCGTCGGCATGATTCACTTGATGTTCCCGCGGTCGGTGATCCTTGACAGCACGCGTGATCCGGTTGATACCTGCCTTTCCTGCTATCGCCAATTGTTCACGGAAGGCAACCAGACGCTCTACGACCTGAGGCAAATCGGTCGAGCCTATGTCCGCTATCGCCGTGTGATGGAACACTGGGACCGGGTGTTGCCGGGCCGGGTGATTCGGGTCCCGCACGAAAAACTGGTGGCCGATCCCGAAGGGCAAATCCGCCGGCTCGTCGCGGATTGCAAGCTAGACTGGGACCCGGCGTGCCTGCGCTTTCATGAGACGGCGGGTTCGGTCCGCACCGCCAGCGCCGCGCAAGTTCGCCGCCCCATGTTCGTCACGTCCATCGGACGATGGGTACGACATGCAAGCGAACTCGAGCCCCTTTTGAAGGAATTGGGACCTTACGCTCCCCAAAGCGCCGGCGGAATGGCGCACAATCGATAATTGTTGTTGCCTATATACCACTAATTTGATCGCGTCTTCCTAGCGGTCAAATCAAGCACCTGGCGCCATTTGTCAATCAAATGTCGCGCAAAGCGTGGTGCTTGCGCCACGGTTTCCGTAGGCTCAAGATACGCAACTGTCGCGAGTACGTCCACAAATCGTGGGCAGGAGAGTTCTCAATGATTCTGACGCTGGGGTCGCCAAATCGCTGGCGAGGCATGGCAGCGCGACGGAGTTGCGCAAAATTCAATCGATCAAAAGGTATATGACTCAATGACCAATCAAACCATGTCCTTACGGGGCATTTCCATGATCCTCGCCGTCACGGCGGCTTTTGCCGGCGCGGAGGCGCTGGCGGCCGACACGTCGACCGCACCGGTGCTGGAAGAGATCATCGTAACGGCGGAAAAGCGCTCGCAGAACCTGGAGGACGTGCCGATTTCCGTGATCGCGATCAACGCGCAGCAGGTGCAGGACGCGGGCATCACCAATATTAGAAACCTCGCGATCCTGACCCCGGGACTGACCGTAACCTCCGAAGGCAATGAAGCGATCACGACGGCGCGCATTCGGGGCATCGGCACGGTCGGCGACAATCCGGGTCTGGAATCCTCGGTTGGCGTGAACATCGACGGCGTGTACAGGCCGCGCAACGGCGTCGCCTTTGGAGATCTCGGCGAGATCGAGCAAATCGAAGTTCTCTATGGTCCGCAGGGCGAGCTGTTCGGCAAGAACAACGACGCCGGCGTGATCAACGTCACCACCAAGAGACCCTCGAACACCTTCGGCGCGATGGCCGAAGTCACGGGTGGAAACTTCAATGACCAGGAGTACCGCGCCTCCGTCACCGGACCCTTGAACGACATGATGGCGGGCCGTTTGTACATGGGCTTCCAGCAAAATAGCGGCTTCCTCCAAGTCGTCAACGGCGTCGGCCCGAGCACGCAGAACAACACCAACGACCGGCACGCCTATAACGTCCGCGGCCAGTTGCTGATCACCCCGAGCGACACCGTGGATTTCCTGGTGATTGCCGACTATGCGAAACGCAATGAATCCTGTTGCAGCGCCGTGGTCGAATATCCCGGACCGTTCCAGGGACTGGTGAATGTCTTCGCGTCGACGCCCGCTTTGGGCGGCAGACCCGGCGGCCTCGGCGATTCTCCGCTGATCGGTCAGCCCGGCGTGGTGCGGCTGCCGAGCAGTTATGTCGCCTACGACAATCAAGTCATCACGCAAAATGTGCGCGACATGGGCCTGTCGGGAGAACTCAACTGGAATCTCGGATTTGGGAAATTGACCTCGATTACCGCCTGGCGCGACAACAGCGTCGCGGGCGGCAACGACGTCGACTACACCGGTATCGATCTTTTGTCCTATCCGGACAACGGAAATGCGAATTCGACCGATTTCAAGCAATTCAGCGAAGAGTTGCGCCTGGCCGGCAAGACGGGCCCGTTGAATTGGTTGGTGGGAGCATTTTTCAACAATGAAATTTTGACCACACGAACGCTCGCCGATATTGGAAATCAATTCGAGCCTTACATCAGTGCGGTTGCATCCGAGGCAAGCGTTGGAGCCTTCAATCCGCTGCTGGTATCGACACTCACGGGCAATGCGCCGGGTGCCACATTCTTCGGCACCGGCTATGACGACAGCTATCAACAGACGGCCCGAAGTTTTGCACTATTCACCAACGAAACGTACAACATTACCCAAGGATTGGACCTGACGATCGGCCTTCGGGGCACGGAGGAGAAAAAAACCGCGACGGCGAGCTTCAACAGCGCAGGTGGCGGACCGGGCTGCCAAGCCCTGCTCAACAATGTCGGTAAAGTTCTGGCGCAGCCTCAGCCCGCGCCGCTGTTCCTGATCGGCTACGGCTGCTTCAGTGGTCTCGATCCCGCTTTTTCAGGCACGGGATTCGACCAGTCGAATACCGAAAACAATTTGTCGGGCACGGTCAAGCTGTCGTATCGCTTCAACGAGGAAGCCATGGTCTACGCCTCGGCGGCGAATGGCTACAAGGCCGGCGGGTACAATCTTTCACGCGTAACGGCACCTCAGACTGCGCCGGGAACAGGTACGCTCCTCGATCAGCTCGGGCTGACTCCGGATTACGACACGCATTTTCCACGCGAAACGGTGGTATCCGGCGAGGTGGGCATCAAGACCACGCTGTTCGACAAAACATTGCGCCTGAATGCGGCGCTGTTCTACCAGAAGTACACCGACTTTCAGCTCAATACCTTCACCGGCATCCAATTCGTCGTGACCTCGCTCGACAAAGTGGTGTCCAAGGGCATCGATGTGGATTTCGCCTGGGCAACCCCCATCTCGGGCCTGACCATCGCCGGCGGCGTGACCCAAGACCTGACCAACATCGACAATTTCGGGAACGCGCTGCCCGACTTCTGCGGCGGTCCGGGAAATGGCTGTTTGACGCGCGATAACAATCGCCTGTCCTTCGCGCCGCTCTGGTCCGGGGCGCTCTCGGCCGCGTACCTCTTGCCGGTGTCGGGGACGTTGGGGATTCGCACCAGTGTCGAAGAGAAGTACAACTCCTCGTACAACACGGGATCGGACCTTGACCCTCGGAAAATTCAGCCGGGATTCGGCCTGCTCAACGCGCGCATCGGCTTCGGCGCACTGGATGAGTCCTGGGCAGTCGAGGCTTGGGGCGCCAACCTGGCCGACAAGTACTATTATGCGGTTGCGTTCGATTCACCGTTCCAATTCAACACCATCACTTCATACCTGGGCGCTCCGCGGACCTTCGGTCTCACGGCGCGGGTGAAGTTCAAGTAACTCGAAGGTTTCCCTATTTGAATCATCACAACGGCGGGCCTCGAAAACCCGCCGTTTTTTTGCCATAAAAACCATTGGATTTGACAGGGGGTTCTCATGGACAAGAAACTGGTCGCTGCCCAACCCGACGAAAGCCGCCGCGATTTCCTGAAGTCCTCGGCGCTGACGCTCGCTGCGGCGGGCGTGACATCGTTGGCATCGCAGGTTCAGGCGCAGACTCCCCCGGCGGAGCCTGCGCGGGGCGGACTGGGCAGCGGCGGGACGGGAACCGTATTCGTCGAAACCGACACCGCTTACGGCAAGGTGCAGGGCGTTCAGAGCGCCGGGGTCAAGGAATTCAAAGGCATTCCTTACGGCGCCTCAACCGCGGGACGCAACCGCTTCATGCCGCCGAAAAAGCCGGCCGGTTGGAAGGGCGTGCGCGAATGCCTGGCGCACGGCCGGATCAGTCCCCAGGCGCCGGCGGATCTGCGCTCCGACTACGCCATGATGATTCATTGGGATTACCACCCCGGCGGCATGGGCGAGGATTGCCTTTCCTTGAACATTTGGACGCCGGGACTCAAGGACGGTGCGAAGCGGCCGGTGCTGGTGTCCTTTCACGGCGGCGGCTTCACCACCGGATCGGGGAACGCGATTGGCTACGACGGCGCTCAGCTGGCGCGGTTCGGCGATGTGGTCGTGGTCACCGTCAATCATCGTCTCGCCACGTTCGGCTATACCCATCTTGCGGACCTGGGCGCCCCTCCGGAATTTGCCTACGCGGGCGTCGCCGGAATCATGGATCTTGTGGCATCGCTCGAATGGGTGCGCGACAACATCGAGAATTTCGGCGGCAATCCCGGCAACGTGATGATCTTCGGCCAGTCGGGCGGCGGCGCCAAGACCAGCACCATACTGGCCACGCCTGCGGCCAAGGGACTGTTTCACCGGGCTGCCGTGCAGAGCGGCTCGCTGTTGAAATTCGTGCCCAAGGATCGCGCGACTCAGAACGCGGAGGCCCTGCTCAAGCAGCTTGGAATTCCAAAGTCCCGCATTGCCGATCTGCAGAAAATATCCTGGCAGCAGCTGCTCGAGGCGCAGGTCGCGGCCGGCGCCGGCGCGCCGGGCTTGGGAAACGGCCCGGTGCTCGACGGCAAATATTTGACGCATGACGCATTCGATCCGGCCGCGCCGGGCGAATCGGCGGAGATTCCGCTCATCGTCTCGACGACGCTGGAGGACGCGGCGTTGAGCCTGACCAATTTCAACTTGAGCGAGGCGGATCTCAAAGCGCTCATCGACAAGCGCTACAAGGATCGGGGCGGCGAGATTCTGGCGCTGTACCGCAAGTACTATCCCGAGAAATCCCCGTATCTGATTCAGGCGATGATGCTCACCGATGCGGGCTTTCGGCGTTCGGCCATCCGTCAAGCCGAGCTGAAGGCGGCGCAGGGCAAGGGCGCGATTTACATGTACCAATGGGAATGGCCGACCCCTGCCTTCGGCGGCCGCTACGGAGCCGTGCACGGGCTCGATGTGTCAGGCTCGTTCCGCGAAGCCCGGGACGGCAACGATGCCGCCCGCGTCGCCGACCAGCTCTCCTCGAGCTGGGTGGCATTTGCCAAAACCGGGAATCCGAACAATCCGCGCATACCGCCGTGGCCGACCTTCGACGCCAAGACACGCGCGACGATGGTCTTCGGCACGCCGACCCAACTGGAAAACGATCCGCGCGGCGAAATTCGCAGTTTCTGGGAGCGCATGCCGCCGCCGGGCGGCCCGCTCGGCTGAACGGGCGGGCGGCTCGGCTGAAATAGAAGCGTTCGGCGGCGTTGTGCGGCACACTACGGGCGAGGCCGGTTTCTTCGGGGAGTAGAATAAATGTCTGTTAGTCCGCAATCGCTTGAAGGGGTGCCGCCTGCCGGCACGGCATTGAGCAAAGCAGCAACGGGTGCGAAATTTGCACTCTTCGTACTGTTCGCCATCAATCTGCTGAATTTCTTCGATCGGCAATTGCTCGGCTCACTGGGCGAACCGATCCGCAAGGAATTTTTATTGAGCGATACGGCGCTGGGATTCTTGGGCACCGTGTTTATCTGGATGTACGCGCTCGTCGGGCTGCCCCTAGGCCATTTGAGCGATAGGTGGCAGCGAACCAAGCTGATTGCGATCGGAACCGCAGTATGGAGCCTGCTCACGGCCGCGACCGGCATGGCACAGAATTACGCGCAGCTGTTCATTGCGCGTTTGGGGGTGGGTTTGGGCGAGGCTACGTGCGCCCCCGCGGGTCAGTCCTTGATTGGCGACTTTTTTCCGCCGGCCAAACGGGCATTTGCAATGGGCGTATTCATGCTCGG
>Ga0210389_10002274_pt1 | contig 15209 bp, 13 predicted proteins | sample IncBWH28OmetaG_FD_160127 | JGI IMG/M metagenome (GOLD analysis project Ga0210389, IMG submission 160127) | Forest soil microbial communities from Barre Woods Harvard Forest LTER site, Petersham, Massachusetts, United States - Inc-BW-H-28-O ...
GAGGCCGCCGGAGTAGCGGAACAGCCGGTCGTTCACCGCAGAGCGCGCGATGCCGATGCCGAGCACCGCGCAGGCGGCCGCGAACAGGCCGCCGACCACGACGGCGACGACCGTCTTCACCGCCAGCGAGTACTGCCCGCCGGCCACCCCGGCAGCCACCGGCCCGCCGACAAGAGCGACAATAACGGCAAGCAGGCCGCCCCACGCCGCGTGCTTGGGCAGGTTACGGCTCCGCGTCACCTGCTCGAGCGCACCGAGGCCGAACTCCGCACCGAATTGCCGGGCCCGTTCCCGGTCATCGATGGGCCGCCGCTCCTCAAGTTCGCCTGTACTCACCGTCAGGCCTCCAGGGAATGACCTTGGCCGGGCTGCTCGTAAGCCGCAGCGGAATTGCGGTGGCGGGCCGCGCCGCGCGCTGGCCCGCCACCGACTGCCTTGCTTGGTCTTACTCGCTGCCGAAGGACTTGATTTCGTTGAGCTCGGACTCGGAGAGCTCGCGGGGGACCTCGCCCTTGGCCAGCTTGGCCGACTGGACCTGGTGCCGGATCTTCTCCACGATCTCGGGGTTGGCGAGCGTGGTGATGTCGCCGGTGTCGGTGAAGTTCGAGGTCGCGGCGATCACGCGGCGCATGATCTTGCCGGACCTGGTCTTCGGCATGTCGGGGACGATCCAGATGTTCTTCGGCCTGGCGATCTTGCCGATATCGGTCTCGATGGCCATCTTGACCTTGTTTTCCACCTCGGGGGTGGCGGCGAAGCCGGGCTTGAGCGCGATGTACATCTCGACCACGCGGCCCCGGATGTCGTCGATGACCGGGACCGCGGCGGCCTCCGCGACCTCGTTCACCGTAAGCGCTACGGACTCGAGCTCCTTGGTGCCGAGCCGGTGGCCGGCCACGTTGATCACGTCGTCGACGCGGCCGAGGATCCGGAAGTAGCCGTCGGCCGCCTGGGTGGCGCCGTCGCCGGCGAAGTACGGCCAGTCATGCCAGTCGGTGGACTTCTGGTCCTTGTTGTACTTGGCGTAGTAGGTCGAGACGAACCGCTCCGGCTGGCCCCAGATCGTCTGGAAGACGCCTGGCCACGGGTTGCGGATGACGATGTTGCCCGCCTTGCCGCTGCCCGCGGGCACCTCGTTGCCGTCCTCGTCGAGGATGGTCGGGAGGATGCCGAGGGCAGCCGGGCCGCAGGAGCCAGGCTTCGCCGGGTCGATGCCGGGCAGGGTGGAGCCGAGGAAGCCCCCCGTTTCCGTCTGCCACCAGGTGTCGACGATGACGGCCTCGCCCTTGCCGACGCTTTCGTAGTACCAGCGCCAGACCTCGGGCTCGATCGGCTCGCCGACGGTGGTCATGTGCTTGAAGCGGTAGTCGTACTTGGCGGGCTCGTCCGGGCCGACCTTGCGGAGCATCCGGATCGCGGTGGGGGAGGTGTGGAAGATGTTCACGCCGAGCTGCTTGGCGATCCGCCACGGACGTCCGGCGTCGGGGTAGTTCGGGGTGCCTTCGTAGAGGACGCTGGTGGTGCCGAGGGCAAGCGGGCCATAGACGATGTAGGAGTGGCCGGTGATCCAGCCGATGTCCGCCATGCACCAGTACGTGTCATCCGGGTGGATGTCCTGGTAGTACTTCGACGTCCCGGCCACGTACGACAGGTAGCCGCCGGTGGAGTGCTGGCAGCCCTTCGGGCGGCCGGTGGTGCCGGACGTGTACATCAGGAACAGCGGGTCCGTCGCCTGCAGGGCCACCGGCTCGACGATCTCGCCCTTGTGCGCCGCCAGCAGGTCATCGACGAAGACGTCCCTGCCCTCCACCATCGGCGTCTTGGCCGAGTACTGACCGGGGTAGCGGCGGAAGACAAGAACCTTGTCGACCTGCTGGCCTTCCTTCGCTGCCGCTTCGACCGCCTCGTCCGCCTTGACCTTGTGGTCGAGCAGATCACCGCTGCGGTAGTACCCGTCGATCGTGACGAGCACGGTGGAGCCGGAGTCAGCGATCCGGTGCCCGGCCGCCGTGCCGGAGAACCCGGCGAACACCTGCGAGTGAACGATGCCGAGCCGGGCCGCGGCCAGCATCGCGACCGGCAGTTCGGGGACCATTGGCATGTGGAACGTGATCCGGTCGCCGGCCTTCAGCCCCAGGTCTTTCAGCACGGCCGCGAACTCGTTGACCCGGACGTACAGCTCCCGGTAGGTGATCGCCTGGTGCGCCTCGCTCTCGGGCTCGGGCACCCAGATGAGGGCGGCCTTGTTCGGGTGGGTCTCCAGGTGCCGGTCGACGCAGTTGTACGAGGCGTTCAGCTCACCGCCGACGAACCACTTCCAGAACGGCGCGTTGGATGTGTCCAGCACCGTGTCCCACGGCTTGGACCAGGTGAGCAGGTCCGCGTAGGCGGTGAAGCTGTCCGGGAACTTGTCCTCGGTGAACTGCTCACGGATCGCCGGGTCGGACGCGTTGGCCTGCGCGACAAACGCCGCCGGGGGCGGGTAGTAGCCTTCGTCGCGCCAGTGCACCGCGATGAGCGCCTCAGATGATTCAGATGACTCGTCAGTCACGTCGTTCAGATCGTCAGCCATGAAAGGCCCTCCGCGTCCCTGCGTCGGCGCGCCACGTGGCGCTGTTACTGATCGCTCTTCTCGGACTATCCGCGCTGCCGCCGCACACGATCGCCAGCGGCGCAATCCAAATTTAACGCTGTTGCGTGCCATCTCACCATGGGTGGTCCGCGCATGCCGCGATCAGGAAACCTGTCTGGGGAACAGGGACCCTCTGGAGCTACTAGCTACCGACCGTCATCGTGGCCTGGCGGGGCAGGCTGATGACGGACAACGTGGGGTTGCGGACTTCCGGAAATGCCTCGTCCATGCCGGTGATGCGCATGATTCGCAGCAGCGAGGGACGAGCGGCGGTCAGCTTCAGCGAACGGCCGGAACGCCGCGCGTGCCCGGCAACCCTGGCCAGCACCCCGAGGCCGGCCGCGTCGCAAAAGGACAACTCGGACAAGTTCATCATCACGGGCCCGTCTTGGTTATCTACCACGTCGCGCAAGTAGGCATACGCCTGGTCGGCGGTGGCGATGTCAAGTTCGCCGCGGAACCGCACGGTCGCCTTGCCGTCTGCCGCCACCTGGTAGGCGAGTTCCAGCTGCAGAGCGCGCGCAAGGCCAAACACAGCCTCCATCTCCCCGTTCTCCCCGTTCCCCCCGTCAGGCGCAGTCCGGTCCCCTCCGACACGGCTCGCGCGAATCATCAAATATCCCCTCCTAGATCCTATTGAACGAAATACTCCTTCCGCACCAGCTCGCCAGTTTTCGTGCCAGCTCGCCTCGGCGGCGAGAACCCTCGGTAACCCAGTGAAGGCAGCCAACCTTACGGTCACGCCGCGATCTCACTGAATAAAACGTTAGAACTAGCCGGATGGTTCTCGTGATCTTTCTGTAGTCGTCTACTCACTCAACGTTCGCCAGTGACGTTTAGATACCACTGCTCACGGATAGTGAGATGGGTCACCCTGGGCGGGCCGAAGTCATACGAAGTCATACGCTGGTACCCGCACAAACTGGTGCGCGGGGGCACCATCAGCGGACTAGGGGTGGCCGAGGATGCTCAGCAGGGGAAGCGTCGCGATTGACTTGGGAACCGTCAACACGCTCGTCTGGGTCGACGGCCGTGGGCTCGTGCTCGATGAGCCGTCCACGATCGCGATCGACGGCAGCGCGGGGTCGGTCGCCGCCATCGGCGCCGCGGCCGAGGCACTCGCGGACAAAGAGCCGAAGGACATCAGGGTCATCCATCCGCTGCGCGACGGCGTGATCGCCGACCTGGACGCGACCGCGGAGCTGCTGCACGGCTTCCTGCGCCGGTCGGGCGCGCTAAGCGGGCCGTTCAAGCGGCGCGCGCTCGTGTGCGTGCCTGGCGGCGCCACCTGGGTGGAGCGGCGGTCGGTGGTCGCCGCCTTCGGCACCCGCCGGCCCCGCTGCGTAGTGGAACTGGTCGACGAGCCGGTCGCGGCCGCCGCCGGCGCCGGATTTGACCTGAGCGCGGGCGCCGGCGGGTTCGTGGTGGACGTGGGCGGCGGGACGACCGAGGTCGCGGCGGTGGCGGGGTGGCGGGTCGTGCGCGCGGAGACCTTGCGGATGGCAGGCAACGCCATGGACGAGGCGATCATCAACGCGGCCAGGTCGAGCCTCGGCATGATCCTCGGCCAGCGGGCAGCACGGCAGCTCAAGACCGAGCTTGGCCTGAGCGGCGGTCCAGAAGGCTGGGCGGAGGCGGTGGGGCTTGACGCGGCGCGCAGGACGCCGCGCATCGAGAAGGTGCCTGCCGACCTGGTGGCCAGCGCGCTCGAGCCGGTCGTGGCCGCCATCGGCGTGACGGTGGAGACAGTGCTCTCCGACATCCCAGCGGGCCTGGCCGAGGACGTGGTTCGCGGCCAGGTCAGGCTCTCAGGCGGCGGCGCGCTGCTGCCCGGTCTCGCGGAACGGCTCGCGTCGCTTGCCGGCATCGGCGTGCAGGTGGTGGAGGACCCGCTGCGTTGCGTCGTCCGCGGCGCGGCGAAGATGCTCACCGCCGGGGGAGCGCCAGGCGTCCCGACGCGCTGAGACTTCCTCGACGTTCGCTGTGAGCTTGCGTGGAGTGTTCTAGTCAACGGAAGAGGCGGCAATCCCGCCGCGTTGACTAGAACATAAGCCTCAGGGGCAGGGATAGTTCCAGCGCATAGCGCAGGACACCGCGCCCCGAGAGGCGCCCGCCTGGCGGAAAGAGCAGGTCCGCATGAGTAAGCAAGTCTCGCCCCCGCCACCCGGCGACAAGCCGGCACCGGGGAACGCGCCGCCGCCCCCGCCCGCGTGGCGGCACTGGCTGCTGCCGGTCGGCATTCTCGTCGCCTTGTTCCTCTGGATATACCTCCCGGCGGTGCACACGCCGGGAGCGACCACCCTGAGCTACTCGCAGTTCGTATCCGACGTCTCCGCGCACAAGGTCTCGACGGCGAACATTCCGTCAGGAGGCGGCGCGAGCAGCGGGACGCTGACCGACAAGTCCAACTACACGGTGGTTCTCCCGGCACCGCTGCCCGACGCGCTGCAGAACCAGCTCCAGGCCGACGGCGTCAAGACCACCTTCAGCACGCCCTCGACTGGATTCGGCACCGAGCTGCTTAACTGGATCATCATCCTCGCGCCGTTCATCATCCTGGTCTGGTTCTGGAGGCGGCTGTCCCGTGGCGCGGCCGGCCAGATGCAGGGCATCCTCGGCGTCGGCAGGTCCCGCGCCAAGGTGTTCGACGAGGAGCAGCCCTCAACCACGTTTGCCGACGTCGCCGGCTACGACGGTGCGAAGTCGGAGATCAGCGAGGTCGTCGACTTCCTGCGCAACCCCGACCGCTACGCGCGAGCCGGGGCCGTGGTCCCCCGCGGCGTCCTCATGATCGGCCCGCCTGGTACCGGCAAGACGCTGCTCGCCCGTGCCGTGGCGGGCGAGGCGCACGTGCCCTTCTTCTCGGTCACCGGCTCCAGCTTCGTGGAGATGTTCGTCGGCGTCGGCGCCGCCCGCGTCCGCGACCTGTTCGCCGAGGCGCGCAAGCGGTCACCTGCCATCATCTTCATCGACGAGATCGACGCGATCGGCCAGCGCCGTGCGGGCTCGGGCGCGGTCGTCTCCAACGACGAGCGGGAGCAGACGCTCAACCAGCTGCTCTCCGAGATGGACGGATTCGACCCCACCATGGGCATCGTGGTCCTCGGCGCGACCAACCGGCCCGAGGTCCTCGACCCCGCCTTGCTGCGCCCCGGCCGGTTCGACCGCCAGGTGACGATCCCGCTGCCCAACGTCAGCGAGCGCGAGGCGATCCTGCGGGTCCACAGCAAGGGCAAGAAGCTCGCCCCCAACGTGAACCTCGAAGTGGTCGCCCGTGGCACCCCCGGCTTCTCGGGTGCGGACCTGGCGAACCTCGCGAACGAGGCGGCCATCTTCGCGGTGCGCGACAACAGGAACGTGGTGTCCGCGGCCGACTTCGAGGCGGCGAGGGACAGGATCATCCTCGGCCGCAGGGAAGGCTCGAACGTGCTGCTCCCCGAGGAGAAGCACGCGGTGGCGGTGCACGAGTCCGGCCACGCCCTCGTGGCCGCCCTGTCCGAGCACGCCGACCCGGTGGCTAAGGTGACGATCCTGCCCGCAGGGCAGACCCTCGGCGTCACCGAGCAGCTCCCGCTGGTCGAGCGGCACATGTACGGGGAGGACTACCTGTACGACTCCCTCGGCGTCCGGCTGGGCGGGCGCGCCGCCGAGCTGGTCGTACTCGGCCAGGGCTCGACCGGCGCGGGCAACGACCTGGCCGGCGCCACCGACCTGGCCACCAAGATGGTCCGCGAGTTCGGCATGTCTCCGGTCCTCGGGCCCGTGGGCTACCCGGAGGGCGGCTCGGTGTTCCTCGGCGGCGGCGGGCAAGGCATGTCCAGCCGGCCCTACGCGGAGGCGACCCAGGCGGCCATCGACGGCGAGGTCTCCAAGCTGCTGCGGCAGGCCGAGGAACGAGCGGTCAACCTGCTCACGACGCATCGCGGCGAGCTCGATTCGCTCGTCGCCCTGCTCCTTGAGAAGGAGACGGTGGACGGTTCCGACGTCTACCGGCTGGCGGGCAGGCCGGACCGGTCGGTAAGCCTGTCGGCGCCATCGGTCGTGCTCAGCCCGCACCCCGCGGGCGCGCAGACCCTGGAGGCGGGGGCCGACGTCACCAGCGCTGACGGTTCCACGTCGGGGCGGTAGCCACCCAGTCGGCGTCCCATGCGGCCATCCTGCGGCGGTTAAGCACCTGCCGGATGGCCGCCGCACCGCAGATGTAGAGCACGCCCGCGGCCACGATCACGCCGATCGTGGCCGCGTCGGCCTGACTGGTCACCTCGGAAAGGGCGAGCGGCGGGCTGTCCAGGTACCCGCTGTCGTCGGTCCATACTGTGACGGCCGTCCCCTTAGGGCTGCCGGGCACGGCAGGCACGTCACCGGAACGGGGCACGCCGCCGGCGGAGGTCCAGGTGGCCTGGGTTAGCACGTACGCGCTGAGCGAGTACCCGCTGACCTGGCCCGCGTCACCGGTGAGCACCGCTCGGACCTCGTGCCTGGTCACCAGCTGCTCCTGCCGCGCGTGCAGCGCGCTCAGGTAGGAGGCGTGGCCTGCCAGCCGCGCGGCGAACGGCGTCAGCACGGCCAGGGCCACGAAGAGGCCGACAAGAAGGCAGGTCTCCAGCCGGTCGATGCCGCGGCGCAACGGGTTGCGGTCGGGTCGCGCACCGCGTATCGCCCGCAGCGGCCAGCAGCACCGGACGCTCTGAGATCTTCTCAGTCGCATCACAACTCACCTCGTTCAACGATCGCCCGTCGCGCGTGAACGACCGACTCTCACTTGCTCATTGCTACGAAGCGATCCCATTAAGTAATAAGAGTAGGGCCTCAGTGGGTGGTTTGGGCGCGACTTTTGGCCGTTATTACCACCCGACGTTACCTGGCGGTATCGCCGAAGACGCGCGCCGCGTAGGCGGCCGCCTGGGTACGGCGCTCCATGCCCAGCTTAGAAAACAGGCCGGAGATGTAGTTCTTGACGGTCTTCTCGGCCAGGAAGAGGCGCTCGCCGATCTGCCGGTTGGTGAGCCCCTCCCCGATCAGCTCAAGAATCCGCCTCTCCTGCGGTGTCAGCCCCGCCAGTGGGTCCTGCTTGGCCGTCTGCCCGCGCAGCCGCGCCATGAGCTGACCGGCCGCCCGCGGGTCCAGCATGGACTGGCCCGTGGCCACGGTCCGCACCGCGCCTACCAGGTCCGTGCCGCGGATCTGCTTGAGCACGTACCCGGCAGCGCCGGCCATGACCGCGTCCATGAGCGCGTCGTCATCGGCGAACGAGGTGAGCATCAGGCAGGCGACCTCGGGCATCCTTGAGCGGATCTCGCGGCAGACGGTCACGCCGTCTCCGTCGGGCAGCCGGACGTCGAGCACCGCCACGTCCGGTCGCAGCGCCGGGATCCTGGCGAGCGCCGAGGCGGCCGTGCCCGCCTCGCCGATCACCTGGATGTCACCCTCGGCCTCAAGCATGTCGCGGACGCCCCGCCTGACGATCTCGTGGTCGTCGAGCAGGAACACCTTGACCGGCTCATCGCGGACGTTTTCGCTACTTGCGGCTCCCACGGGACTCTCCTGTAATCGTTGCTGTCTTAGTAAGACGTTATGTGTCCTGTCTGCCCGGCGATACGGACCAACGTCCCGGACCTCCGCCAGTGCACGGTAGTCTCGGGCGCATGGCGCATGGCACCGGCGCGCTGCCGCAATTCATCCCCAGTCCGCCGATTAACAGCTTTCACATCGGCCCGCTGGACGTCCACTTCTACGCCCTCGGGTACATCATCGGGATCACGCTGGCGATCCTGATCACCCGGCGGCGCTGGCGCGCGCTTGGCGGCGACCCTGACCTCGTCAACGACATCGCACTGTGGGTGGTGCCCGCCGGCATCATCGGCGGCCGTATCTACTTTGACATCACTACCCCGGCCGACATCCCGCATGTCTGGTACGGGCCGTTTGCCGTGTGGACGGGCGGCCTCGGCATCTGGGGCGGCGTCGCGCTCGCCGCGGCGGTCGGTGCCTGGCGGCTGCGCAAGCTCGGCATCACCGTCGGACCGTTCGCCAACGCCATCGCGCCCGCGCTGCTCGTCGCCCAGGCGGTCGGCCGGATCGGGAACTACTTCAACAAGGAACTGTTCGGCAAGCCGACCACGCTGCCATGGGGCCTCGAGATTCCGTTCCAGGACCGCGTGGCCGGCGGCATCCCCGCACAGGACCTGCACTTCGCGACCTTCCAGCCGTCGTTCCTCTACGAGCTAATCTGGGACCTGGCGCTCGCCGCCTTTCTCGTCTGGCTCGGTCACCACGCCAGGATCAAGCCGTGGGGCCTGTTCGCGCTCTACGTGGCGGGCTACTCCGGGTACCGCATCTTCGAGGAGACCATCAGGGTTGACTCGTCCGAGTACTTCCTTGGCCTGCGGCTGAACCTGTTCGTCGCGATCGCCCTGACGGTGATCGGCCTGGTGTGGTTCGTGCTTGCCCAGCGGCGTCCTGAACGCCCGTACACGGTCCTGCCGCCGGGAGCCCCCGAGGCGGCGGGCGCCGCGGAGGCGACACCGGACGAGGCGACCACGGGCGGTGCCCTCCCGGAAGAGGCCCTCGTGGAAGAGGCCACCGCTGAGGAGCCCGTGGCGGACGAGCCTGTCGCGGACAATCCGGGTAAGGGCACAGGCGACCCGTCGCCAGGCGATGCGCACGCGGTGGACGATGCCGGAGTAACCACCACTCGTTCTGAAGACTAAGGAAGCTCAGCCACCGGCTAGCCCGCGGCGATCGCGGCGAGCCTTGCCCCGGCGGCCTTGACCAGGTCCGCGGGTGTGATCTCGATCTCAAGTCCGCGGCGGCCCGCGCTGCAGAACATCGTGGGCAGCTCAAGGGCCGAGGAGTCGATGACGACGGGCAGCCGCTTCTTCTGGCCGACGGGGGAAATGCCGCCTGCCACGTAGCCGGTGGCGCGCTCGGCGGCGGCGACCTCGGCCATCACGGCCTTCTTGCCGCCGACGGCGGCCGCCAGGGCCTTCAGGTCGAGTTGGCGGTGCACGGGCACGACGCCCACGGCGAGCGCGCCGCCGTCGACTGCCGCGACCAGCGTCTTGAACACCCGCTCCGGTGGCACGCCGAGCGCCTCGCTTGCCTCGACGCCGTACGACGCTGACCTTGCGTCGTGCTCGTACTCGTGCAGGGTGAACGGGATCTTCGCCCGGTCAAGGGCGATCGTCGCCGTGGTGCCGCGTCCAGCCACAATCCGCCACCCTAGCGCCTGCCGCCTCGCGCAGGAAAACCGTTATGCCGCTGGCGGATGTGCTGCGCATAGTGGGCATATGCGCGTCACGTTTCCGCGTCTTGCGGATCATCAGCGGGGGTACGCCGTCGTCGAGCGGGACGACGGCGTGGTCTACCGCATGGACGGCTTTACGGTCATGGGGACCGACCTGCCGCACGATGTCCGGCACCTGATCGTGGAGCGTGAGCTGCGCGTCAGCGACGGGATCTTCGGCGCCATCGCGGCAGGCACCGTCTGGACGAGCATGCATCACCTGCGCGGCCGCCGCCCGCCGCACTCCGCGGACCGGTCGGAACAGCTGAAGCGGAGGCAGCGGAACAGGGTCATGCGCGCGGAGTTGCTTGCCAACGTGGTCGAGGCGATCGCGGTGCTTGACGACCCGTCACCCGACGAGATCGAGCGGGTTGCCAGGATGAGGCTGTCGGTGGTGCCGGTCATGGAGCCAGGCGCGGATCCGGCCGACGTCATCGCGCTGCCGCCGCCCGCGGTCCTGGCCGCCGCGGCCAGTGCGCTGCAGGTCGAGGCGGCGCGGTGGGCCAGGCTCAGGGTCGGGGAGGAACTGGTGTACGAGTGGCCGCCCGCGAATCCGGCGTCGGTCCGCGCGCTGCGCGCGGTGCCAAGGCAGCGGGACGGTGGACCGGCCCACCGCCGGCAGCACCGCCGCTGAGAAGCGGGCAAGGTTTGACCCGTGCCCTTGAGCACGGGCGCCTGGCCGGTAACGTATCCGGTCATGAGTGACGTGCTCCGGCTCGACCGGGAAATGATGGCGCTCGCGCTCCAGCAGGCGCGGGCCAGCCTAGACGCGGGTGGTGTCCCGGTGGGCGCGGTCCTGGCGTCGGGCGGCGAGGTGATCGCGGCCGGGCACAACGAGCGGGTGCAGCACGGCGACCCGGTCGCTCACGGTGAGATCTCCGCGCTGCGGAACGCGGGCCGCCGCCCCTCCTACGCGGACACCACCATGTACACGACGCTGTCCCCTTGCCAGATGTGCACCGGCGCGATCCTGCTCTTCCAGATACCGCGCGTGGTGGTGGGCGAGGCCCGCACGTTCGAGGGCGACCTGGGCTTCCTGCGGTCGCAGGGCGTCGAGATCGTGCTGCTCGACGACCTCGGCTGCGTCGCCGCGATGGAGGAGTTCCAGGCCCGCTACCCGCAGGTCTGGAGCGAGGACATCGGCGGCCGCTAGCCGAAGCGGCCGCCGAGGGTGACCGCGGAAATCCGTGTCGAGGCACAAGGCCGGACGGTTCGCCGCTGTTGCCCGGATTGTCGCCGATGTGTTCCGGTGAAGACCGGGAGATAAACTCACAGGTTGTGAGCAGCGAAGTTTCCCCAGAGGTCGGCGATCGGTTTCCTGACGTGACGGCGCTGGCCAAGGCGCTCGACAAGACCGGCTACATGGCAGGGGATCAGCTCGCGGCCGCGCTGTTTCTCGCGGTACGGATGGGCCAGCCGATCCTGCTTGAGGGCGAGCCGGGCGTCGGCAAGACCCAGGCGGCCAAGTCGATGGCGGAAGCGCTCGACACCATGCTCGTGCGACTCCAGTGCTACGAGGGCATTTCCGCTGCTGAGGCGCTCTATGAGTGGAACTACCCGAAGCAGTTGCTCGCCATCAGGCTCGCCGAGGCGACGCACGAGATGCTGCAGGAAGCCGACCTGTTCCGCCCCGAGTTCCTGCTCTCCCGGCCGCTGCTTACCGCGCTCGACTACCCGGGTCCCCGGCCCGCCGTGCTGCTGATTGACGAGGTCGACCGGGCCGACGACGAGTTCGAGGCATTCCTCTTCGAGATGCTCGCGGAGTCCTCGGTGACGATCCCCGAGCTCGGGACGCGGCATGCCGTCGTCCCGCCTGTGGTAATCCTCACATCCAACAGGACCAGGGACCTGCACGACGCGCTCAAGCGGCGCTGCCTCTACCACTGGATCGGGTTCCCCGACGCGCGCCGGGTCGCAGAGATTATCCGGCGGCGGGTGCCGGCGGCGAGCACGGCCCTGGCGGGCGAGGTGGCGGTCGCCGTGGGCCGCCTGCGCGAGCTTGGCCTGACGAAGGCCCCTGGCATCTCCGAGGCGATCACCTGGGCGGGCGCGCTCACGGTGTTCGGTGACGAGGCCATCTCGGTTGACGCGGCGGAGCGGACGCTGAGCGTCGTGGTCAAGTACCCGGAGGACGAGCAGGCCGTGCGCGAGGCCGGGCTGGCTTCTGTCGTCAGGCATGACTGACGACCTGACCGGCCTCGACGGCGCGGACGGGCGCACCGCGCACTGGCGGCCGCGTTCGCGCTCGACCGACTACGCGGCGCTCGCGGCGGCACTCGCGACCGCGCTGCGGACCGCGGGACTGCCCGCCGGGCCCGATCGCAGCGAGCGGCTGGCCGGCGCGCTCACCGTGATGCGCGCGACGACGATCGGCCAACTGCACGCGTGCGCGCTCGCCACGATGGTGTCCGGGCCGAACCAGATCGACGCGTTCGAGCGGGTGTTTAACGAGATGTTCGGCGCGGGGCCTGCCGGGCCGCGGCGGTCCGAGGTGACCGCACCGCAGCAGAACATGATCGTCGAGTCCGCCGAGCGCGCAGACGACGCGGCGGACGAAGAGTCGCGGGCGGCCGGCGCGGACGAGTTGCCGCCCGAGCTTGCCGGGCTCGGCGAGGAGCTTGCCGCGGGCGGCGGGGAGGGAGAGGGCGACCAGGAACCCGGCGACGACTCCGAGGAGAGCGTCCCCGCCGTTCGGCGTGTCGCGTCGATGACCGAGCGGCTGCGCGAACGGGACTTCGCGCAGCTCTCGCCGGCCGAGCTGGCACAACTCGCCACCCTCATGCGCGAGCTCGTGATCGCGGTGCCGCCGCGCCGCACCAGGCGGTACCGGCCCAAGAAGGACGGCGCGCGGCTCGACATGCGCCGCACCATGCGGCAGGCCACCAGGACCGGCGGTGAGCCGGTGCGGATCGCCAGGCGCGCGGTGCGGACCAGGCAGCGGCGGCTCGTCGTGCTCTGCGACATCTCCGGGTCCATGGAGCCGTACGCGCGGGCGATCCTGCAGCTGATGTACGTCGCCGCGCGGTCATCTGCCGCGGCGGGCGGCGGCGGGTCAGGTTTTTCCGGTCCGTCCGGCGACGCCACCCGGCCGCGGACCGAGGTGTTCACGTTCGCCACCCGGCTGACCAGGCTCACGCCCTTCCTCGCCGCGGCGTCGCCGGAGACGATGCTCGCCAGGGCGGGGGAGGCCGCGCCCGACTGGGCGGGCGGCACCAGGATCGGCGCGGCGCTGCGCGACTTCAACGACCGCTACGCGGTGCGCGGGATGGGCCGCGGCGCGGTCATCCTGATCATCTCCGACGGCTGGGAGACCGGGGACCCCGCGCTGCTCGGCGCGCAGATGGCGCGGCTGCACCGGATCGCCTACCGAATCGTCTGGGCGAACCCCAGGACCCAGTCGGAGCGGTACCGGCCCGAGGTGGGCGGCATGGCCGCCGCCTGGCCTTACTGCGACGCGGTGGTCAGCGCGCACAACTTCGAGGCCCTCGGCGACCTGCTCGCGGCGCTGCGCGCCCCCCGGGTGCACCGGCCCTCATACGTCCCCCCGGCCCCGGCCCCGGCCACGGCACCCGGCGGCACCGCGCCCGCGACCGCGGGAGCCGGCGGCGTGCCGGTGCCAGGCGCCCAGGCCCCCATGAGCGTGCCCATCACGCAGAACCTGGGCCGCCGCTGGTCACCCTGGCGGTCGTAGCGGCTTAGCGAACCAGGCGGCTTAGCGAACCAGGCGGCTTAGCGAACCAGCAAGTAGATCAGGCTGGCGAGGCCGGCCACCAGGCAGTAGATGCCGAACGGTGTCAGTGGGCGGTCCTTGGCGAAGTACCTGGTGAGAAAGCGGACCGATACGTAGGCGCCGACGAAGGCCAGCAGACTGCCCGCGATGACCTGGCCGCGGATGCCGTTGCCGAGCGGGCCGGTCAGGTCGGGGATCTTCAGCACCCCGGCCGCGAGGATCACTGGCGTGGACAGCAGGAATGAGAAGCGGACCGCATCCTCGCGGGAGATGCCGCGGAGCATCCCGGTCACCGTGACCACCCCGTCCCGGCTGATGCCGGGCAGCAGCGCGGCGATCTGCGAGGTCCCGATCAGCAGGGCCCGGCCGAAGCCCATGACGGAAAGCCGCCGGTCGGCCGCGACCGCCCGGGTGAGTTCGCCCTCGCGCGTCGGCTCGCCCGGCCCGGCTGGCTCGGCCAGCTCGCCCGGCCCGGCCGTCCGGCCGTCCCCCTGTGCTGCCTGCGGGCCGTCCGCTCGGGCGGACACCGCCGTCGGCACGGCGGTCGGCACGGGGAGCGACTGCGCGCGCCGTCGCACTACCCGCTCGCCGCCGAGCAGGATTACCCCGTTGAGCGCGAGGAAAATCGCGGTCGGCACCGGCTTGCTGAAGTACACGCGGAAGGCGTGCTCGAGCAGCAGGCCCGCGATGCCGACGGGGATGGTCGCCATGATGATCATCCACGCGAGTCGCTGGTCAGCCGTGGCGATCCGGCGCTCGCGCAGCGAGCTCACGAAGCCGCCGACGAGGCGCACCCAGTCCCGCCAGAAGTACAGGATCAGGGCCGCGGCCGTGGCGACATGCAGCCCGACGATGAACGCGAGGTAGGGGGACTCCGGCGCGGAAACGCTCAGGTCCTGCCCCCACGAGCCGCCGATCAGGGCAGGGATGAGGACGTTGTGTCCGAGGCTGGAGACCGGGAACAGCTCGGTCACGCCCTGGATCAGGCCGACAACCATGGCCTCCGCGTAGGTCATGTGGACGGTCAACGGCGTTCTCCCTCTCTTCGCTGGCGCTACCAGGTCATACCCGGTCTGGTTATCTTCTACGCAACTGTAGAAGATACGTTAGCTTACGGAACCGCCGCGCGGGGAGGGATAATCTTCTACTCTGTTGTAGAAGATTGGTCGGCGGCCCGGAAGGAACCGTTTGTGCAGCACCTGATCTCCCAGTACGGGTACCTCGCGGTGTTCGTGCTGATGCTGGCCGAGTCGGCCTGCATCCCCGTGCCGTCCGAGGTCACCATGATGTTCGGCGGGGCGCTCGCGGCTGGCGCCGTAGCGGGCGCGCATCCCTCGCTGGCCGGCGTGTTCGCCGCCGGGGTGCTCGGCAATGTCGCCGGCAGCTATCTCTCGTGGGCGGTGGGCAAGTACGCGGGCCAGGCCGCGATCAGGCGCTGGGGGCGGCGGGTCGGGATCCGCGACCATGAGATCGACAAGGCAACAGCCTGGTTCGAGCGGCACGGCCCCGTCGCGGTGCTGGTTGGCCGGGTGATCCCGGTGATCCGCACGTTCATCTCGCTG
>Ga0210389_10002275_pt1 | contig 15208 bp, 16 predicted proteins | sample IncBWH28OmetaG_FD_160127 | JGI IMG/M metagenome (GOLD analysis project Ga0210389, IMG submission 160127) | Forest soil microbial communities from Barre Woods Harvard Forest LTER site, Petersham, Massachusetts, United States - Inc-BW-H-28-O ...
CCCAGTGGGCGGGCCGGCCGATCTGCTCGTCGTCGCCGAAGAGCCCGGCGTCGGCCTCGGGGCGGGCCTCGCGGGCCTGCCAGGACCAGATCCGGGTGCGGGCTTCGCGGGCGGCCCGCCGCAGGCCAGCGTCGGGGTCGGCGGCCACGAGGCGCAACTGTGGATGGTGGAGGCCGATGGCTGCGCCGCGTTCGCCGGGGAGGTCGCCGGCGGCTGGGCGTGGATCGTCTTGTGGCCGGACTCGGCGGGGCTGATGCTGGTCGAGTCCCTCGCCCTGCGCGACCTTCGCGATGCCGAGCTCTTCTATGACGTGCCCTTCGGGGCATTCACCACCCGCCTGCCCAGTTAGAGTCTCACCCCCCGGGGGCCGCCCGGACCGGCGGCGCGCGAGTAGCATGACCGGCGTGCGCATCGACTTGCATGTCCACAGCAACGCCTCGGACGGCACTGACGCCCCCGCCGAGGTGATGGAGCGGGCTGCGCAGGCCGGACTGGACATCCTCGCGCTCACCGACCATGACACGCAGGCCGGGATCGCCGAGGCTAGCGCCGCCCGGCCGGCCGGCCTCACGCTCGTGCCCGGCATGGAGCTGTCATGTGCGCTCGACCATCACCTTGCGGACATGGCTGGGGTGGCGGAAGCGGCTGATGCGGCCGGCGGGTCCCGGTACCCGGGGCAGCGCAGCGTGCACCTGCTCGCGTTCCTCTTTGACCCCGGCGATCTCGCCCTCGGCCAGGAGACCGCGCGGATCCGCGACGACCGGGTCTACCGGGCCAAGGGAATGGTCGGGAAACTCCGGGAGCTTGGCGCCAACGTCACCTGGGAGCAGGTCATCCGCATCGCCGGCGACGCTGTCGTCGGCCGTCCGCACATCGCCCGCGCCATGGCCGAGTCGGGTGTCGTGGCGACGCCAAAGGACGCCTTCACTGCTGACTGGATTGACGACGGCGGCCGGGCCTTCGTCGACCGGTATGCCATCCCCCTCGACCGCGCCGTCGCCCTCGTCCGCGCCGCGGGCGGCGTCCCCGTCCTTGCCCACCCCCGGTCCCCGGGCTACGAGGTTCCCGATGAGGTCATCGCCCGGCTGGCCGCCGTAGGCCTGCACGGTCTTGAAGTCCGCCACCCAGACCACCCCGACACCGAACGACTCCGCCTGGCCGCCCTTGCCAAAGACCTCGGCCTCCTGGTGACGGGGGGCAGCGACGACCACGGTGCCTTCAACAGCGCCGGCCTGGGCCGGGACACCACTCCGCCCGAATCTTACGAGCGCATCCTCGCCCTGGCGACGGGTGACCACCCCGTCCCGGCGGTCCCCTTGGAGGCGGTTCCGCCGCAAGCGATGCCATCCGGGGAACTGCCGCCCGATGTTGTTCCGCCGCAGCCGGGGCCAGGGCTCTGACGCTATTGTGGCCGCAGGGCACCCCCGAAGGGACTAGACAAGCTATGGATGCTCGGATTGAGCGAGTTCGGAACCCGGCGGCGGAGCAGGACGAGGTCGCCCAGGACGCCGAGGCAAACGCATGGGTGATCGGTGACGACGAGGAAGTCATCGTGATCGACCCAGGCGAGGACAGCGCCGCCGTCCTGGGGGTCGTGGGGGACCGCGAGGTGATCGCGGTGATCTGCACCCACGGGCATGCCGCCCACGTCGGCGCCGCGTTCGAGGTCGCGCAGCGGGACGAGGCCCCGGTAGCGCTGCACCGGGCGGACAAGCTGCAGTGGCGGATGGCGCACGATGCGGACCCGGAGATCGAGATGGATCACGGCGGCACGTTCGAGGTCGCCGACGTTTCGCTGGAGGTCGTCCACACCCCGGGGCACTCGCACGGCTCGGTGAGCCTGTACTGCCCGGAACTCGAGGCTGTCTTTACCGGCGACGCGCTGCTCGCCAGCGGCCCGGCTCCGCATGATGGCGACTTCCCCGACTTTCCCCGCCAGCTCAACACCATCGGGGAGTTCCTCCTCGACCTGCCGGCCGGCACCCGGGTGCTGCCAGGGCACGGGGAGGAGATCACGATCGCCGCGGTCAGCAAGAAGTTCGACGGGTGGGTGACCGCAGGGCCCGGCGAGCCGGAATGAGGCGGCAGTCCTGCGGAGTCGTTCGGGTAAAGGGGACGAGGGGGGTTCGTGGAGCAACTCGCGTTCGACGGGATGCCCCGGCGGCTTTACTCCTGCACGCCGACGCGGCTGACCACCTGGCTGGACTGCCCACGCCGGTACCGGATGACCTACCTGGACCGGCCGGCCCGGCCGAAGGGGCCGCCATGGGCGCACAACAGCCTGGGGGCCAGCGTTCACAACGCCCTCGCGGGCTGGTGGCGGCTGCCTCTTGCGCGGCGCGTGCCCGAGGCCGCCGGGGTGCTGCTGACCCGGGGCTGGATCGGCGAGGGCTTCGCCGATGACGGGCAGTCGCAGCGGTACCGTGACTGGGCGCGGCAGATGGTCGAGGCGTACGTCGCGACCCTCGACCCGGCCGATGAGCCGACTGGAGTGGAACGGACGGTCGCCACCCGGACCGACCTGATCGCCGTCTCCGGCCGCATCGACCGGCTCGACTCGCGGGTGTCAGCCTCCGGGGATGCCGAGCTGGTCGTGGTCGACTACAAGACCGGGCGGCACGTGCTCACCGTGGACGATGCCCGCAGTTCGCTGGCGCTCGCACTGTACGCGCTCGCCGCGTCGCGGTCGCTGCGCCGCGACTGCCGCCGGGTGGAGTTGCACCACCTGCCGACCGGGCAGGTGATCGGGTGGGAGCACACGGCCGAGTCGCTGGCCAGGCACCTGCGCCGGGCCGAGGACGTGGCTGGCGAGTGCTCCGACGCCGACGACAAGATGCGCGCCGGGCTGCCGGAGGGACAGTGGGATGAGGTGTTCCCGGCCCGCCCCGGGCCGATGTGCGGCTGGTGCGACTACCGGAGGCACTGCGAGCTAGGCCAGGCCGCCGCCGTCGCCCGGCAACCCTGGGAAGGCCTCGCGCAGCTCTAACAGCCGAATCCCGGCAAGATGCGCCCGGTGCGCGGCCCAGGCGCGGGCGACCCCGGCCCGGAAGTCGCGGGGCCAGCCGGGCGAGGCTGTCACGGCCGCGTCCCACATCCGCACGTTCGCGGTGGCGAACGCCGCCACGGCTCGGGCGGGTGCCGCACACCAGGCGCGGAGCGCCGAGAGTGCGTCCTCGGCGGCGCCTGGTTCCCATCCGGACTCCATCATGGAAAGGACCAGCTGCGCCGCCGTGAGCCAGGCCGGCCCGCGTACCGCCCATCCCCAGTCAACCAGCCAGGCCCGGTCTGCGCTGACGACGAAGTTGGTGGGGTTCGGGTCGCGGTGGACGAGGGCATCGCCATCGAGCAGCGCCGGGTCATCGGCGTACCGGCCCCAGCAGTCGGCGGCGGTCACCTCCAGCGTGGGCGGCGCGGGAAGGCCTTCCAGTTCGCGGAGGATGGTGAGCATCTTGGGGATGTCCGGGGACCCCGGCTTCTGGTCGGCCCAGGGGCGGCCGGGAAGGTACTCGAAGCCGAGGACATCCCACCCGTCCTCCGCAACCCGCCACAGCAGCGCCGGGGAGATCCTTGCAACGTGCGGGGACAGCCGCGCGCTGAGGTCGAGCCGCCACGCGCGGCTCTCGCCATCGTCCGGGCCGCAGCCCTTGGCGAACACCCTGCCGCGTGCGGTGTGCAGGATCAGCCGGACGCTGGAGCTAAGGCCGTCGCCGCCCGGCTCGCTTCGCGTCACCGGGCCGGCGTGCGCTTCGATCGCGGCGCGGAGCCTGGCGGGCAACTCGTGCCACGGCACGGTAACGGCGGTCACCTAGCCCACTGTAGACGGCCGCCGTGAGACGGCCTACCTTACGCGCGGGGGGCATGCTCCAGGAGGGCATATCGGCGGGCAGTAGGAGTCGGGCGCGCACTTCGGCGTGCATTGCGAACTGGGCCCGCAGGACGGGGTGCAGGATGCGTTCGGGTTGCATTGCGGGGTGCAGGGCGCGTTCGGCGAGCACTCCGGGTTGCAGGCGCCCCGGGGGAGTGGCAGGGCGCTGGTCACGGCGGCCAGCGGCGCCGCCACGATGGTGCCCAGCGGCGCGTCGCGGACGTTCCCGGCCCGCAGCCACCGGGTCAGCGGGCATGGGGTGACCGACCCGTCCGGCAAGATCGCCGCGATTCCCCGGCCGCAGTGCCCGCAAGCTTGCGATGGGTCGGCGATCGTGCCGCGCCCGAGCTGCCGCAGGTCATCCCGGTCGATGCCGTCGACCCCGAGCGCCTGCAACTCCTGCTGCGCCGCCTGTGCCTGCTGCCCGGCGACGATGCCGCCGATGACCCCGGCGCGCAGCGGAATGCCCCGCTGCACGGCCTCCGCGATATTCGCCCGGGTCTGCCGCCAGGTGTCGCGGCCTCCGGTGATGGCGGCATGCTCGGCGCGATCGGTTGTGTACCAGCTCGTGGCCAGCGACACTCCGGGCGCGCTGAACAGTTCCCACATGCCTGGCGTCACGCGCACCAGGTTGGAGTACACCTCCACGGCCAGGCCGAGGGCCAGGGCCGTCCGGACCAGCCGCGCGAGATCGGGATGCAGGGTCGGCTCACCGCCGATGACCACCACCTGGCGGGTCCCGAGCGCCGCGGCTTGCCTTATCACGTCTTCCCAGGCCGCGGCGGTCATCGTGCCATGACCGCGGCCAGGTCCCGAGCCCGCGTAACAATGGACGCACGCCAGCTGGCATTCAAAAGTGAGTTCGATCCAGATCATCCGCAGCGGGCCGTCGACCCGGTTATCCGCCGCCCTGCCGTCAATGCCCCCGTGCGCGACCGTCATTCCGTACCCTCCGTAACATGACCATTACGCGCTAATGGGAGCATCTCACGTCCACCCGAACCAGGGAAAGTGCAGACGGTGATGGCATCACCGGCAGGCACTGGGGCAATACGGCCACGGCACCCTCGCACGCTCAGCTGGCTTGCGTTGCGTGCCTGCCCGGCCGGCGGCTATAGCGCCAGCTCGGTGGCGTTCCAGAAGTCGGTGAGGGCGTGCGCCGTCGTGGCGGGTGCCTCGACGGCGGGGGAGTGCGCCGCGCCGGGGATGCACTCGCGGCGCGCGGTAAGCCGTGCGGCCATGTCCTCCTGGATGTCGGTTGGCCAGGCGTTGTCGTCCTCGCCGTACAAGACGAAGACGGGCAGGTCCAGCTTCGCCAGCTCGGCCGTCCGGTCCTCGGCCGTCAGCAACTGCCGTGCCATCGCCACCAGGCCGGTCGCACTGTTGCCCAGCGTGCGCTCCTCAAGGAAGGCGACGATATGCGCCGGGACGCCGGAGGCGATGGCCTCTGGCTTGAGGGACTCACGCCACATGGCGCCGACCGCCTTGCTGAGGTCATCCGGGGCGCTGGCGTTGCCGACGGCATCGAGGAAGGAGCGGACCTCGCTGGCCCGCTCTCCCGGTATCGCCCCGGGGCCTGAGCTCATCAAGGTGATCGACGCGGGGCTGGCGTCGGCCGCCAGGACCGCCTCGCGAGCCACCAGGCCGCCGAACGAATGGCCGAGCAGGTGCGTCGCCCCGGTCGCCTGCATCAGGGCCGAGACATCCTTGCCGAGTTCCGCCAGGCCGTAAGCGGAGGGGTCGTCCGGACCGGTGGTCTGGTACTGCCCGCGCTGGTCGATCGCGAGCACGCGGCGGCCGCCGTCCGCGAGGCCGCCGAGAATCGACAGGAAGTCTTCCTTGCTGCCGGTGTAGCCCGGGACCAGCAGTGCGGTGCCCAGCTCGCACGCGCCGGTCTCGGGGAATGCCTCAAGGGCGGCGAAGGTGCCCCGGCCGCAGGGCACGCCGATACGCCGTACCCCGGCCGGCAGGTCGAGGGAGGTTGGGGTCGACACGACTACACGGGTGCCCTGAAGATCGCGGCCGGAACCCCCGGCGCGGCGGGCATGATGACGGGTGCCGAGGAGGCCAGCGGCCGGACGGGGGCCATCTGCGGCACCGTGTCCTGAAAAGCCACCGTGTCCTGAAGAGCCACCGTGTCGTGGGAAGCCGCTGTGTCGCGGGAAGCGTCCGTGTCGCGCGCAGCCGCCGTGTCGTCAGGAACGATGTCCTGCCCGGCGTCGTCCGCCGAGCCCGGGGTCAGGTCCTGGGTCACGTCCTGGCCATTGCGCAGCCGGCGCCGGCGGCGGGCGCGGGCCGGCGCAGCGTCGTCGCCGTCGCGTGCCTGCTCGTCAGGTGACGGGTTAGCTGCGAGATCGGTCACCGGGCTGCCGCCCACTGGAGTGTCTCCCGCGCGGTCCTTGCGGGTCCTAGTGCGGTTGCGGGTCCGCCCGCTTTCGCGGACCTCATCCCTAGGCCGGGTCTTGCGGGACCGGACGCGGCCGGTCTCGCCGAGGTCTTCCTCCTCCTCGGCGGCCAGCCCGGCCCGGCCACGCAGTTCTACCGGCAGCCTGCCGGTAGCGTCCGGCGGGATCGACAGCTCGTTGTAGAGGTGCTCGGACGTGGAGTACGTCTCGACCGGGTCGGGGAAGGCAAGCCCGAGGATCTCGTTGATGAGCTTCCAGCGCTGCATGTCGGCCCAGTCCACGAAGGTGACCGCGACGCCGGCCCGGCCGGCCCGGCCAGTCCGGCCGATCCGGTGCACGTAGGTCTTCTCGTCATCGGGGCACTCGTAGTTGATCACGTGCGTGACGTCGTCCACGTCGATGCCGCGCGCCGCCACTTCGGTGGCGACCAGCACGTCGACCTTGCCGGCGCGGAAGGCGCGCAACGCCCGTTCCCGCTGGGACTGGCCGAGGTCGCCGTGCACGGCAGCGGTCGCGAAGCCACGCTCGTCCAGGGCCGTGGCCACCTGGTCAACCGCGCGCTTGGTGTGGCAGAACACCATGGCCAGCCCGCGGTCCTTGGCCTGCAGCACGCGGGCGAGCACCTCGATCTTGTCGAGGTGGTGCGTGCGATAGACGTACTGGGTCGTCAGGGGCGTCGATGTGCCCTCGTCGAGGTCCTCGGCGCGGATATTGGTCGGCCGTCGCATGTGCTTGCGGGCCAGGGTGACGACCTCGCCTGGCATGGTGGCCGAGAACAGCATGGTCTGCCGGTCGCCGTGGATGAGCCGCAGGATCTTCTCGACGTCCGGCAGGAAGCCGAGGTCCAGCATCTTGTCCGCCTCGTCGAGGACGAGGGCGTGGACCTGGCTCAGGTCAAGGTCCTTGCGGTTCGCGAGGTCGAGCAGCCGGCCGGGGGTGCCGACCACGATGTCCGTGCCGGCCTTCAGGGCGTCGATCTGCGGCTCGTAGGCACGCCCGCCGTAGATGGTGAGCACCCGTGCGACGAGGTCCTTGCCGGCCAGGGTGAGTTCCGCGGCGACCTGGATGGCGAGCTCGCGAGTCGGGAGAACGACGAGAGCCGAGGGCGCCTTGCGCGCGGGCGTGCCGTCCTGGGCTTCCCGGGCGCGGGCTATCGACAGCCGGTGCAGCATGGGGACGCCAAAGGCGAGGGTCTTGCCCGTCCCGGTGCGCGCCTGGCCGATGATGTCGTTGCCGCTGAGCGCGAGTGGCAGCGTGAGCGCCTGGATCGGGAAGGTGGTGATGATGCCCGCTGCCTCCAGGGAGGTGCAGATCGCCTCGGCGACGCCGAGGTCGCGAAATGGGATGGCGTGCGGGCGCACCGGACTCGCGAGAATCGCGTCTTCTGTCGCTTCTTGGGGTGTCAGGGGTTCCTCCGTGCACTGCGCGCTCGTCGCCCGCGCCTCCTTTGGGCGCAGGTCAGCGTACGTACGGCAGCGTCATAGTCAACGCGGACGGAGATTGCGGCATTCCGCGATGCATACCCCGTCGCCATCTACGGTACCAGGAGGGTCAGACGATGTTCCCGAACCCCACACGGCGCCCCTGATCTGGGCTGAATTCGATGAACGCGATCTTGTCGGCCGGGATGAGCAGCCGCCCGCCTTTCAGCGTGTCGAGCGCGAAGATCGCGTGGCCATCGCCGCCCCTCAGCGCCTCGGCCAGGTCACGCTCGATCTCCTCCACCGGGGAGTCGGTATCCACGACCAATTCCCTGGGAATTGACTGAATTCCGATCTTTACTTCCATGTTTGCGCTCTGCCTCCCAGGGGGCTCCGCCCCCCTTCGACCCCCCGAACCCTCCACCGGTTCTCGCCGTATCGCCAGACTACGCCGCCCGGGATCCCTCGCGCTTCGCTTCCGTGCCTCCCAGGGGGCTTCGCCGCCCCTTCGACCCCCCAAGGGGGGAGACCCCCCTTTCACCCGCGTTCCCGGGCGGCCCGTTCCGGGGCAGGTGCCCTGGCGCCCCGGAACGGGGATCGCCCCAATCCGGGGCGGTGGCAACAGCACCACGGATCGGGAATGGTAACGCACGGGTCAACTGCCCCATCGCCCCGGAACTTATCCGGGGTGCTGGCCCCGGTGCCACGGGTAGGGGAGGGTAAAGAGCAGGTCAAGTGCCCCGGTACCACGAATAGGGCGGGGTACTGGCCCCAGTGCCCCGGAACGAGCGTGCACAACACGGCCGGGTGCCCTGGCGCCCCGGTGCGAGCGGTCGTGCTGCCATCGCGGCCGCGCACGCGGCTCGTCAGCCGCGTGGCTGGCTAGCTGTGTGGCTCGTCGGGCGTTTCTGCGGCAGGAGACTCGCTCTGGGAGGTGTCTGTGGTGCGGGGCCAGCCGCTGATGCCGCGCCATGCTAGCCGGGCGACGAGCTGCTCGGCCGCGTCCCTCGGGATCGTCCCGAGCGTGCTGAGCCAGTACCGGGCGGTGACCTGCGCCATGCCGACGAGGCCGATGCTCAGCAGGTGGGCCTCCTCGTCAGCGAGGCCGGCGTCGGCCTTGATGACCTCGCTGACCATCTCTGCGCACTTGCGGTCGGCCTCGCCCAGCCGTTCACGGACGGCGGGCTCGTTGGCGAAGTCTGACTCGAAGACCAGCCGGAACGTCCCGCTCTGCGCCGCGACGAACTCGAAGTACGCCTGGAAGGTCGCGGCGACGCGCTGCCGGTTGTCGTTTGTCGACCGCAGCGCCCCCCGCACCGTCTCGATGAGGGCCTCCACGCTCTCGTCGAGCAGTGCCAGGTACAGCTCCTGCTTGCCGGGGAAGTGCTGGTAGAGGACCGGCTTGCTGACGCCCGCGCGCTCCGCGATCTCGTCCATCGCCGCCGCGTGGTAGCCGCGGGCGACGAAGACCTCGAGTGCGGCTTCAAGCAACTGACGGCGGCGTGCCTGCCTCGGCAGCCGCGTCCCTCGTGGCCGGGCGGCTGATGTCGCGGTCAACATGTTCTCCGGTCTCGTTTCCGGTCTCGTTTCCGGATTCACATACGGCGGAGGCTTCCGTCGCATTCGACTCATGGTAGCCAGCCTGTGGGTGTTACTGGCAGTTAACCCCAAGGTTCCGGGCGCTGCCGTACCGTAGTCGTGGCCTACCGGTAATCGTCGTCGTCATAGCCGACGTCGCGAACCTGCTCGGCGGCGTCTGCCTCGTTGACGTCGAACGGGACCACGAGCAGTTCGTCGCCTTCATCGTGGCCGTCCTCGGCCACCTCGCGTGCTTGCTCCGCAGCGTCCTCGCCCGGCGTCTCGATGTCCATCTCGCTCAAGGTCGACCTCCCGCGTTGCATTGAGTATCCCCCGTGCCTTCACAGGCTTGCTAGCCCAGTGTCTACCCCACTCGCTTGCTGCGCTGTTCTTTGCCCGCCCCGTTCGCATGCCGGGCGGGAGGCCGAGTGGCGGTCGGCTGGTTCTTACCCACGGTACGCCCCCAAACGGGTGCGAAATAGTGCCTCGAATGTATTGGCGAACCGGAAAAACGGGCAGAGATAGTATGTAAGGCGACACGGCAACGTGGGTAGGGGAAGAGCATGCGCAGCATCTGGGCCGGGGCGATCTCGTTTGGCATGGTCGTGATACCGGTCAAGCTCTACGCGGCCACCGAGCAGCGGGACGTGGCCTTCCGCCAGGTGCACCGCAGCGACGGAGGCCGCATCCAGTTCCGGCGGATCTGCTCCGTGGACGGCGAGGAGGTCCCGTACTCCGACGTCGGCAAAGGGTATGAACTGCCGACCGGGGACGTGGTCGTGCTCACCGACGAGGACCTCGCCGACCTGCCGCTGACGAGCGCGCACCGGATTGACGTGCTGCACTTCGCGCCCACCGGCCAACTCGACCCGATCCTCACGAACAAGAGCTACTACCTGGAGCCCCAGCCCGCTGGCGTCCGGGCGTACGTGCTGTTCCGCGACGCCCTGGAGCGGTCGGGCCGGATCGCGATCGCGAAGGTCGCCATCCGGCAGCGCGAGGCCCTCGCTGGACTGCGGGTCCGCGATGGCGTGCTCACGCTGGAGACCCTGCTGTGGCCGGATGAGGTCCGGGCTCCCGATTTCGCGTTCCTTGAGGAGAACGTGGATGTCCGGACGCAGGAGCTCAAGATGGCGGCGTCGCTGATCGACACGATGACCGAGGACTTCGACCCGTCCCTCTACCGGGACGCCTACCGGGAAGCCCTGGAGGCGGTCGTCCAGGCCAAGATCGAGGGCAACGACGTAGTCCGCCCGGCCGGGCTGGGCGTGACGCCGGACAAGGGCGCCGGGCCGCTCGACCTCACCGAGACACTGCGCGCGAGCGTCGAGGCCGCCAAGGCCAGCCGGGCCGGGCACGGCGCGAAGCAAGCCGAGGCAGACGACGGGGAGCCAACGAGCCCCGATGCCGCCGGCGAGTCCGTCCCAGTGCCCCGGGCCAAGCCCAAGACCGGGCCCTCGCGCCGCAAGGCGTCCGCCTGACCGCGCGGATGACGCCGCACTGGCCGCGCGAGCTCATCGCCCTCCCTGGTGGCGAGCGCGTCAGCGTCGCCTTCACCGCACTGCCCGATGAGCCTGGCATTGCGGCTGGGCCCGGGTTCGTTAAGGATCCTTTGCTGTGCGTTCATGGCATGGCGGGCGCGGCCACGAACTGGGCTGAGTTCATGGCGGAACTGGCTGGCGAATTCGACTGCGACGCGGTTGACCTCCCCGGCTGCGGATGGTCCCCGCCGCCGGCCACGATGGCGGGCTACTCGGCCGCGGCGCTTGCGGGCACCGTGATCAAGCTCATCGAGCACCGCCGCCGGGGGCCGGTTCACCTGGTCGGCAATTCAATGGGCGGCCTCGTCTCCGTCCGGGTGGCGGCCACCCGGCCCGACCTGGTGCGGACGCTGACGCTCATCTCGCCTGCGCTGCCGGACCGCGCGATCCGCCGGCCGGTGGTGCAGTTCCCGCTGATGGGGCTGCCGAAGGTTGGTGAGTGGCTGCTCAGGCGGGTCGGCCGGTACCCCGCGGAGGCGCGGGTCCGTGGGGTGATGGGAGTTTGCTTCTACGACCCGGGCACCGTGCACCCCGAGTCATTCCGCCAGGCGGTGGCGGAGATGGAGCGCCGCGACACGCTCGGCTACGCCAGCGCGTCCCTCGCCGGCGCGGCGCGCGCCCTCACAGCGGAGTACCTGCGCCCGCGCTGGGCAGCGGGCAACGCGTGGCGGCTGGCCCGCCGCGTCCGCTGCCCGGTGCTCGCCATCTACGGCAGCCACGACCAGCTAGTCCGTCCCATGATGGCGGGGAGGGCGGCCCGGGAGTTCCGTGACTGCCGGGTTATGGTTTTGCCATGCACCGGCCACGTGGCGCAGATGGAGCACCCGGTCCGGGTAGCCGGAGAGTTCCGGGAACTGGCCAGGGCCATGCAGGGTGGCAGCCAGGCGGCCGCGCGGGTCGCCGGGCAGGGAATGCCGGCCGGGTCAGCCGGGTTTGAGCCGTTAACAGAAACTTAGAAGTAACTGGAGCTGCACAGTGTCGCTTCCACCGCTGGTCGAACCGGCCGCCGAGCTGTCGGTCGACGAGGTTAAGCGCTACTCGCGCCACCTGATCATTCCCGACGTGGGGATGGCAGGGCAAAAGCGCCTCAAGAATGCCAAGGTGCTCGTGGTCGGCGCGGGCGGCCTCGGATCCCCGGCCCTGCTGTACCTGGCGGCGGCCGGGGTCGGAACGCTCGGCATCGTGGACTTCGACACGGTTGACGAGTCGAACCTGCAAAGGCAGATCATCCACGGCGTCGCCGACGTTGGCAAGTCCAAGGCGGAGTCCGCACGCGACTCGATCGCGCAGGTCAACCCGTACGTTAAGGTCGTGCTCCACCAGGAGCGGCTGGACTCCTCCAACGTGATGGAGATCTTCGCCCCTTACGACCTCATCGTGGACGGTACCGACAACTTCGCGACTCGCTACCTGGTCAACGACGCGGCCGTGCTGCTGCACAAGCCGTACGTCTGGGGGTCGATCTACCGCTTCGACGGGCAGGCGAGCGTGTTCTGGGCGGACTATGGGCCGTGCTACCGCTGCCTTTACCCCGAGCCCCCGCCGCCCGGCATGGTCCCGTCCTGCGCCGAGGGCGGCGTGCTCGGCGTCCTCTGCGCGTCGATCGGGTCGATCCAGGTCAACGAGGCCATCAAGCTGATCACCGGCATCGGCGACCCGCTGGCCGGGCGGCTGATGATCTACGACGCGCTGGAGATGACCTACCGCTCGGTCCGGGTGAAGAAGGACCCGGAGTGCGCGGTCTGCGGGAAGAACCCGACGGTCACCGAGCTCATCGACTACGACGCGTTCTGCGGGACGATCTCCGACGAGGCCGCCGAGGCCGCGATCGGGTCCACGATCACCGCCAAGGACCTGAAGGGCATGCTCGACCGGAGCGACAACATCTACCTGGTCGACGTCCGTGAGCCGAATGAGTACGAGATCGTCTCGATCCCGGGCGCTACCCTCATCCCGAAGGGCGAGTTCCTGTCCGGGGCGGCGCTGTCGCAGCTCCCGCAGGACAAGCAGATAGTGCTGCACTGCAAGAGCGGCGCGCGCAGCGCCGAGGTGCTCGCGGTGCTCAAGAACGCTGGCTTCAAGGACGCTGTCCATGTCGGGGGCGGGGTGCTCGCCTGGGTCAGCCAGGTCGACCCGAGCCTCCCGACGTACTGATTATCGGCACCTGATTACGTGGCGTGGCCCGGCCCCCCTTTAAAAAGGGGGGCCGGGCCACGCTCGTTCCCGCGTCCCGGACGCCGCTCGCAGGCTGAACGCGCGATCCACCCACACGCCAGCAGGCCCAACGCGCAACCCATTCGCTCGCGGCCGGCCCGGGAGCGGATCGAATGCATGATCGACTCGTTAAGCGGGTATAGGACAGATAGGCATGAACCGCTGCTAAGCGGGCCGGTCATGCGCCTGACTCTTTGGGGAGGCCGCGGTGAAGGGCGACCGGGTGGAAATCGTGATTGACTCCGGCGACGGGACGACCCACACGTATGAGATCCTCGCCACCCGGGCCGGGCGGCGCGTCGAGGTCAGCACCGGCCGAGGCATCGTCGAGGTGACCGAGGTCACCCGGACCGGCACCGCGGTGCGCACCGCCCGCTTCATGGCCAGCCGTGTCGTGGCCCTGGTCGAGCACCCGTCCGACACCAGCGCGGCCGAGTAGGAACTGCACTAACATTCGCGGGTGGATCTACTTGAACCAGTCGTGCAGCCATACGCGTGGGGATCGCGGGAGGCGATCGCGAGGCTCCAGGGCAGGCCAGTCCCCTCGCCCGGGCCAGAAGCCGAGCTCTGGATGGGCGCGCACCCGGCGGCCCCGTCGGGCGTGGAGCGGGGCGGCCGCCACACCACCCTGGACGCGGTCATCGCGGCCGACCCGGCGGGCGAGCTTGGCGAGGACTGCGCCCGGCGGTTCGGCGGGCGGTTGCCGTTCCTGCTGAAGGTTCTCGCCGCGCAGCAGGCGCTGTCCATCCAGGTGCACCCGTCCCGCGCGCAGGCGGAGGCGGGGTACCGGGCCGAGAACGAGCGTGGCCTCGCGCCCGGTGACAAGAGCCGCAACTACGCCGATGACTGGCCCAAGCCAGAGATCCTCTGCGCCCTCACCCGGTTCGAGGTGCTCGCCGGCATGCGGGACCCCGCTGACGCCGCCGCGCTGCTGCGCGAACTGGCCGTCCCGGCGCTCGAGCCGCTCGCCGCCGAGCTGATGAGCAGTGCTGGCGAAAACAAGGCTGGCGAAAACAAGGCTGGCGAAAACAAGACTGGCGAAAACAAGACTGGCGAAAGCAACCCCGGCCAGGGGGATGCCAGGGCCCGGGTGCTCGCGCGCGTCCTCGGCTGGCCGGCGGACATCAGCGCGCAGCTGGTCGATGACGTCATCGAGGCCTGCGGGCGGGTTGTCGCCGAGGCCGCCGCCGTCGACGCGGCCGCCGCCGACGAGGCCGCCCTTGGCGATGAGACCGGGGCCGCGGCCCTCGAGGGCGCCGCGACCGGGGCCAGGGCCTATGCGGCGACGTGTGCCGCGATCATCCAGATCGCCGCAAACCACCCCGGTGACCTGGGCATCGTCGCCTCTTTGCTGCTGAGGCACGCGGTGCTCGAGCCGGGCCAGGCGGTCTTCTTGCCGGCCGGCGGCCTGCACTCCTACCTGCATGGCACGGGGATCGAGTTGCTCGCCAACTCCGACAACGTCGTGCGGGCCGGCCTGACCCCCAAGCACATCGACATTCCCGAGCTCCTGAAGCTCACCGTCCCCGCCGTGGAGGTCCCCGTGCTCGCGCCGCGCGACCTCGGGGACGGCATCGTGGTCTACGACACCCCGGCCCCGGAGTTCCGGCTCTACCGCGCGTCCCTCGGCCCGGCCGAGGTCACCCTGCCCGGTGAGGGGCCGCGCCTCGTCTTGTGCGTGGCAGGCGCGCTCCATTTGCGCGACGCGGCTGGGTCTTCCCTTAGGCTCAGCCGTGGCGAGGCATGCTTCGTGCCATTTTCCGACAAAACGATTCCAGTATTCGGTCCAGCCACCGCCTTCATAGCGACCGTGGGCTGAGTTCCCCAGGGGGGCTTCGCCGCCCCTTCGGCCTTCCGGGCTGGGGCAGCCCTCTCGCCGCAGCCGCTACCGGCGGTGCACGGCGCTGGCCCGGTTGGCGATGATCGCGGCGGCCGGCGGGATCACCACCGCCACCGCCGACATGATGATCGCGGCCAGCACCGAGAAGTAGCGGACGACCTGCCACGCGAGGACGATCAGCAGCACGCACGCCCCCATGAGCAGGAAGTACGCCCGCTTGTCTCGCCGCGGCGGCTCCGGCCCCGGCGGGCCGCCGGAGTACCCGTCTTCGTTGGACACCTGAATCACCCAACAGCAGCCTTACCCCTGACCAGGGCCGTGATGCGGCTGCGCCATTGTCTCTT
>Ga0210389_10002276_pt1 | contig 15206 bp, 11 predicted proteins | sample IncBWH28OmetaG_FD_160127 | JGI IMG/M metagenome (GOLD analysis project Ga0210389, IMG submission 160127) | Forest soil microbial communities from Barre Woods Harvard Forest LTER site, Petersham, Massachusetts, United States - Inc-BW-H-28-O ...
GGACAATATCGATGCGGTTGCCGCGGTTGCGCGGGGTGCGCCGCAAATCGGCCGATGCCTTGTCAACATCGCACGCACCGGCGTCGTCACGCCCACCGGCGAATTGCACGACATCAACATGGCCAATGTCGCGATGGCCCAGGCGGCGATCGCCCGTCATCGCGATGTCGTGGTCGGCGTGAAAGCGCGTTTGTCCGACAACGTTACCGGCGACAATGACCTTGAGGCGTTGCGGCGCGCCCAGCAGGCGGCTGCCCCATTCAATCTGCCGGTCATGATCCATGTCGGGCAAAATTATTCGCCGCTGCGTTCCATCCTGGCACTGCTCAAGCGCGGCGATATCATCACGCATATTTACGCACCGGGTAAGAACGGCATTCTGGACGATAAAGGTGTCTTGGTGCCGGAGGTCATGGCCGCGCACCGCCGCGGCATCATCTTTGACTTCGGCAATGGTGTCTCGGATCATTTCGATTGGGACACGGTCGAGAAGGCGACCAAGCAGGGCTTGTGGCCGGATACATTCTCGACCGACTGGAACACCAGCTCGAAGACCAGCGGCGTTGTCGATCTTCCCAATGTGATGTCGAAGTTCTTCATGTATGGCATGCCGCTGAAGGAGATCATCGCGGCTGCGACCGTCAATGCGGCGCGCTGTTTCCCGGCATTCGACGACCGCGGCACGCTCAATGTCGGTGCGCCCGGCGACGTCGCCATCATGGAGTTACGCGAGGGATCGTTCGAATTCCTCGACAACTACAACGGCAAGCGAACGGGCCGTCAAAGGTTGTTGCCGTCCGAAACGGTGCTGAACGGCAAGCGCGTTCAACGCAGCTGAGGTTTCATCAACCACCGAGATAAGCCTCGCGAATGCGCGGATCGTCGGCCAGCGTGGCCGACGGTCCGGAGAGCGTGATCGCCCCGGTCTCGAGCACGAAGGCGCGGCTCGCGATCTCAAGGGCCATGGCTGAATTCTGCTCGACCAGCAGCACGCCAAGACCGGTGCGCTTGTTGAGTTCAAGGATACGGTCGAACACCTGCTCGATCACGATTGGCGCCAGCCCCAGCGACGGCTCGTCCAGCATCAGGAGGCTCGGGCGGCCCATCAGGGCTCGGCCGATGGCAAGCATTTGCTGCTCGCCGCCGGATAGCGACCAGCCACCTTGCTTCAACCGCTCTTTCAGGCGCGGGAACAGGTCGAAGACCAGCGCGAGGTCCTCATTGACCTCGGCCTTGTTGCGGGCGCGCGAGGCCGTGCCCGTGATCAGGTTTTCCAGCACCGTCAACCCCGGAAAGATGCGCCGGCCTTCCGGGCAATGCGCGAGGCCGGAGCCGACGATTGTCTCCGCGGCGGAGTTTTGAATCTGCTCGCCCTTCCAGACAATAGTGCCGGCCGTGGGGCGAACCAGCCCGGAAATAGTGCTGAGCGTCGTGGTTTTGCCGGCGCCATTGCCGCCGATCAGCGCCACGATCTCGCCCATCTCGACGCTGAACGAGATGCCCTTGAGCACCTCGATGTGGCCGTAGGACACTCTCAAGTTATCGACCTTAAGCATGCCGGTGCCGCCTGCCGAGATAGGCCTCGATCACCAGCGGATTGCGCTGGATGTCCGACGGCGTGCCTTCGGCGATCTTCTTGCCGAAATCGAGTACGGTAACGCGATCGCTGATCCCCATCACGAGGCGCACATTGTGCTCGACCAGCAGAACCGTGATGCCGCGGCTTTTGAGCTTCGCGATCGTATCAAGCAGCGTCATGCTTTCGGTCATGTTCATGCCGGCGGCCGGCTCGTCCAGCAGCAGGACATTCGGCTTTGATGCCAGCGCCCGTGCGATCTCCAAAAGGCGCCGTTGAGCATAGGGCAGTTGCGTAGCCCGATCGTCGGCGCGCTGCGCCAGGCCGATGGTCTCGAGCGCCTCGCGCGCGCCGCGGTCGATGTCGGCTTCGCTTTGCTTCTGCCGCGCGTTCGACGTTAGGATATCGAGGAAGGGCGTCGGTCTGTTGCAGGCAGCCGCCACCTTGACGTTTTCGAGAACGCTGAGATTGTCGAAAATCCGGATGTTCTGAAACGTACGCGCCAGACCGAGCCGCGCAATGCGGTGCGGCTTTAGGCGGAAAATCTCCCGGCCGCCGATACGAATGGAGCCGGCGTCGGCATGCGAGGCGCCGCTCAGCGCGTTGAGCAAGGTGGTCTTGCCGGAACCGTTTGGCCCGATAATCGCCTGCACGACGCCTTTGGGAACATCGAGATCGATGCCGTCGAGCGCGACAAGCCCGCCGAAGCGCCGCGTCACCCCTCGGGCGGTGATGATTGTCTCGGCCGTCAACGCGCACCTGCCCGGCGCCATTGCACTTGCGATGCGACAGATGCCAGTCCGCCCGGCGCCAATACGATGACGGCGATCACGCCAAGCCCATAGAGGACGAGGTACCACTGGCCGAGAAAGCGCAGGGCTTCCGGCAGGATCGTCAGCGCGACGGCGCCGCTGATGCTGCCGGCGACCGATCCCATGCCACCAACGATCAGCATGGTCATCAAGAGGATCGCCTGCGTGCCGGAAAAGCTGTCGGGACTGATGAACCGGATTGAGGATGCGTAGAGGCATCCGGCAAGCCCCGCATAGACCGCGCCGATCATGAAAGCGAGAAGTTTGGTGCGCGTGGTATCGACGCCGCTTTGCTCCGCCGCGATTTCGCTGTCTCTTGTCGCGATCATGGCCCGGCCCAGAGCCGAGTGCCGCACGCGCATGGCAACCGTGACGGCAATCGCCAGCGCTGCAACAAGAAGATAATAGTGTTGCGCTTGTCCCTGCGGCCCAATGCCGAAAACGTTGATGCCGGGGATCGCTCTCAAGCCGGATGTGCCGCCGGTGACCGGCTCCCAGTGCACGATGATCAGCCGGATGATTTCGCCAAAGCCGATCGTCGTCATGGCGAGATAATAGGTGCGCAGCCGCATGGTCGGCAGGCCGAGCATGAGGCTTGCTGCGATGACTACGATAATTGAAAGGAACGGCGTCGTGATCCAGGGCAGGCCGGCTTTGCTGGCAATCGCCGTGGTATAGGCGCCGAGTCCGTAAAATGCGGCCTGTCCGAAGTTGATCTGGCCGGCCCAGCCGGTGACAAAATTCAGGCCAAGCACGACGATGGCATTGAGAATGGCGATGTTGAGAAGCTGGATGACGTAGCCATCCTGCGTGATCAGAGGAATGGCCAGGACGGCCGCAAGGCTTGCGACGAGAACGGGCCAACTCGTCAACTCAAGCCTCATCGTCAGACCTTTTCGCTGCTCTTCTCGCCGAACAGGCCGCGCGGCCAGGCGATGAGAACGGTGATCATGACGATGAAGGCGTAAGCGTCGCGAAAATTCGATGAGATGTAGCGGGCGCCGAAGGTCTCGACGAGGCCGAGAAACAATCCGCCGATGACCGCTCCTGGCAGGTTGCCGAAACCGCCGATCACGCTGACGACGAATCCTTTCAGGCCGAGGCTCCCGCCCATGGTCGGTTCCGCCAGGAAAATCGGCGCAACCAGAAGTCCGGCGATGCCTGACAGCACGGTGCCGAGCGCAAAGGCAACCGCAATGGTTCGGTTTACGGGAATGCCGACAAGCCTTGCCGTGTGCAAGTCCTGCGCGGTCGCCTGCATCAGGATCCCGAAGCGGGTCTTGGTCAGGAAGAGAAACTGCAGCAGCAGGATCACCGCAAGGGTCACAAAGATGAACAGCTGGTGCATCGATATAACGACGCCGGCGAAGCGCAAGGGCGGCCCGCCGACCGGCGAGGGGAGCGATACCGGCAGCGGCCCCCAGATGATCAGCGCCAGGTTTTCGAGAACGATACCCATCGCAATCGTCGTCAGGATGACCAGGAATGCCGGCCGGCCGCGCAGGGGAAAATAGACAAGCACCATGAACACGATGCCGACCAGCGCCATCGCCACCATGGTGATCGCCCATGCGGCCGCCATCGGCAGCTCGTGTGTCACCGCGCAACTGATGCCGATGAACGCGCCGAGCATCAGAAGCTGGCCTTGCGCGAAGTTGACGATCTGAACCGTGTTGAAGATCAGGAGCAGGCCAAGCGCCACGAGAGCATAGATGCTGCCGAGCGCGAGGCCGTTGACGACGAGTTGGCCCATGGCAGGATCAGAATCCGCTTTCCTTGATCGGGCCGTCCAGTTCCGGCGCCTTTCCCTTGTTGCGGTAGACGCCAAGCGTGTGCGCGAGATCACCCAGCGCGTCGGCCTGATAGGTGATCAGCATGCCCTTCCAGTCCCTGGTGGCGGCGAACGCATCGCGAATGGCCCGTTTGTCGCAGCCGACTTTTTCGATGATCGATTTGAGCATGTAGACCGTGTCGTAGTACGACACGGTGAAGTTGTCGGCCGGCACCTTGTATTTGTCCTGCACGCGCTTCGCCCAGTCGAGGATCTTGGGATCTTGCGAGGTCTGCGGAATCATGCCGCCGATCGCATAGGCGCCGTCGGCTTCCGCCGCCGTGAGATTGTTGAGTGCAGTCTGCGCCACGAGGCTGGAATTGCCGATCGTGGTCAGCTTGATGCCGAGGTCATTCATTTGCTTGACGACCAGCGTCGCGTCGGCAGGGCGACCGAACACGATCACGCTGTCGGCGCCCTTGTCCTTGATCTCGAGAAGCTGCGCGCTCATGTCCTTGTCAGACGGCGCATAGGACGTCACGGCGACCGGGTTCGCGTTAAGTTTGGCGAGCGAGGCCTGAATGCCCCGCGATGCGCCCAGGCCATAATCATCGGCGACCGCGATGATGCCGGGCTTGGTTTTGCCGAGCTTCTTCACCAGATATTCCGGGATCAGATCGGCAAGCTGTCCGTCATGAACGTGAGTCCGGAACAGCCATTTGCTGCCCTGCGAGGTCACCTTCGCATTGGTCGCGCCGACCAGAAACGGCGTTTCCGATTTCGTGACCACTTCGGTCTGGGCGAACACATGCGGGCTGATCATCGACCCGAAGATCACAAGCGGCTTGCCTTCGAGGATGCGGTTCATCGCGTTCAGCGAATCCGTGCTCGACGACCCCGTATCTTCTGTCGCCAGCGCCAGCTTCTTGCCATTGATGCCGCCGGCCGCGTTGATTTCATCGACGGCGAATTCGACACCGCTGCGCGCTTGCGTGCCGAGCAAGGCCACGTTGCCGGTCAGCGCGGTCGTGAGGCCCAGCGGTATCGGCGAAGGACAGCTGGCCGCGTCGGCCTTGGAAGGGCCGACGGATGCCGTTGCCAGACAAATCGCGGCGGCGCCTGCGATCGAACTCTTCACAAATACTGAAGTCATTAGGTTTCCTGTTGAATAACCCGTTTACGTACAAGGATAGCTGCGTGCGACCACAGCGATTGCAGGCCTGTCGTTACGCGACAAGCCTGCCATCACTAAAGAACCCCTCTTAAGACCTGAAAATTCCGGGTTGGAGCAAGAGGCCTGCTCCAGCCGTTATTTTCCGGGAGCCCCCGCAAGGGCGGGGGCCGTAGCAGTGCGGCCACCGATGACGAGATACAATCCACCGGCGACGACGATTCCGAACAGCCAGCTCAAGTCGGCCCCATTGAAATAGCCGGAAATCGGGCCTTGCAGCGCGGGCACGAGTCCGTCCTGGAACGACCAGCCGGCAACGAGGCCCGCCAGAAACGAGATGATGCCGCCCCAGTTGATGTCGCCGTAGATGCTGGTTTCCGGCGACTTGTAGAGTTCGGCGACGTCGATCTGGCCTTTTCGCTTGATGAAGAAATCCGCCAGGATCACACCGGCCCATGGACTCATCCAGAGCAGGAGGCTGATCATCCAGTTGTCGAACGCTTTCGCGAAGGAAGGCGCGAACACGAAGTAGATGGTGACGAGGTAACCAACTGCGCCGGCGATGATGGCCAGCGTGGTCCGGGACATGCGGACGCCCATGCTGAGCGCGGCCAACGCCGCCGAATAGACGTTCAGGATGTTCGTTGCGATCGGGCCATGCAGCACCATGAGCAGCACGAGCAGGCTCGCCACTCCGCCGAACACCGCGCTGACCATCTTGGCCGGATCGGTATCGAGGGTAACGCTGGCGATGGTTGCGCCGAGAACGGCCAGCCACACCGACGGCACGAACATTCCGATGTAGCTATACCAGAAGACGGAACCCGAGGAGACATTGCGTGGTACGAAGCGCGAATAGTCCGATGCCCATGTCACCCAGGAGATTCCCCAGCCAATGCCGATCGCCGTCATCAGCAGCGACAGCATCGCCAAATGCGGACCAGGCGGGAGCGAGCTCGTCAGATTCCAGTTGACCACGCCGGGCTGGCTCCAGGCCAGTATGCTCATCAACACCATGATGGCGGCGGTGACTGGCACAGTATATTTTTCGAACGTGCGGATCGCATAAAAGCCGTAGAGGCCGATCCACACCTGGATCACCATGACTACAGTCATCACAATGAAGGTCGTCACCGACGTATCCGGTATCCCGAACTGGCCGAGAATCGCCATCGATATCTTGACCGGGAAATAGGTGTTTACGCCGATCCAGCCGAGCGTCATCAAGAACATCAAGAGGCTCGGCAGATAAGCGCCCCGGCGGCCAAAGGCGGAGCGGCTCAGCACCATCTGATTCACGCCGGTCTTGTGACCCATCACCGTGAATGCGGCGAAGATGGCGCAGCCGATGATGTTGCCGAATACGATGACGGCGATCGTCTCCCACAGACCGAGCTTGAGAACGATCCCGAGCGCGCCGAGCGCCCAGTTGACGGGCGCGATGTTGGCGCCGGCCCATATCCACATCTGTTGCGGACCGGTTGAATCGCGATCAGCATCGGGAATTGGTTCGATGCTGTGCATGTCGGATCGAAGTTCAGAATTCGTCATGACGCCCTCCCTCGTGAAAAACCCCAATGCGTTTTTGCAATAATCGTACCAGCAAACCAGGAACCGTACCAACAAACGCAAGCGATCCCTGTCTCAACCAGGACGAGAAGAACGCGAAGTAAGCTTCGCATTGTTACACAGAATTAGCTGCGGCATGCCCGGTTGGGCCCGGCATCCCCGGGATTATGATCGGGCGCGACTGCAATTGCGGCCCGGGCTAGTTGTGGTTTTCGTGGCCGTGGCATACCGTTTGCTTGATTTCGGGCAGGTTCGAAGGACCGTCGGCTTCTGACATTGGCGCGGCCAATCGCTTTGGGGACCGGCGGGCAATACGACGAAACGAAATTTCAAGGGGAGTTGCTCAAATGCCTACAAAACTGACGCGCCGCCAAGCTCTTGCTCTTCCCGCCGGCATTGCGGTGGGAAGCCTCGTCGGCCGTGCCGCGCTGGCGGCTGAGCCGGTCAAGATCGGTTTGGTAGCCGCGCTTTCCGGGCAGTCGGCTAAATCAGGTGAGGGGATTACCCGCGGTCTCACTGTTGCGATCGACGAAATCAACGCCAAGGGCGGCGTGCTGGGTGGCCGGATGCTTGAGCTGGTCCGCCGCGATGACGAGTCGAACCCTGCCAAGGGTCAGACCGCAGCGCGGGAATTGATCGACAAGGAAGGGGTCGTTGCGATCTTCGGAGGCATCGATAGTCCGGTTTCGCTGGCTATCGTGCCGGTCGTGAATGCAGCGCAGGTGCCCTTTATGGGCGTATGGGCCGCAGCCACCAACATCACCCGCAACGGTGCCAACCCGAACTACTGCTTCAGAGTTTCGGCCGTCGACGTCCTGGTCGACCGCGCCTTGATCAAATACGCCACGACGAAGTTCGGCGCCAAAAAGCCGGGCCTGATGCTGATCAACAACGGGTGGGGCGAGTCCAATTTCGCAGGTCTGACGGCGGCAGCAGAAGCTGCCGGCCTCAAGCTTGCGGGTACGGAAAAGTTCGACGACAAGGACGCCGATATGACCCCGCAACTGCAACGGCTGCGCGAGGCCGGCGCGGACACCATCATCCTGGTCAGCAATGCCGCCCCGGGAGCGCAGGTCATCAAGGGTTTGCAGAAATCCGCTTGGGCCGTTCCGGTGGTCTCGCACTGGGGAATCTCGGGCGGCCGCTTCCCGGAGCTTGCGGGATCCTGGGCCGGCAAGGTGCACTTCGTGCAGACCTACAGCTTCTTCGGACCGCAGAACGACGTCGGCAAGCGCGTGCTGGCGGCAATGATGAAGAAGTATCCGGACGTCAAGGGACCCGGCGACGTCACGCCGCCGGTCGGCGTTGCGAACGCCTACGACGCCATGCAACTGACGGCGCTCGCGATCGCGAAGGCCGGCTCGGCCGAAGGACCCAAGCTGCGTGAAGGCCTTTTGAATATCGATAGTTATCAAGGACTGATCAAGAACTACACGAAGCCATTCACGGACGAGAACCACGACGCGTTGAATGAGAATGACTATGTCATGGTTCGCTACAACGGGGATCAGATCGAGCCCGTCACGGGCTAGTGGTCCGATTCTGACATTTGCATCCCGGTTTGGCTGGCACTTTTGCAAATGTTAGAATCAAAGGACCACTAGCAATATGGGTTTCTGGTGGAGCTTTGGATTTGACATTCGCTATTCACGTATTCCCGGCAACGGGTAGCGAACGTCAAATCCACTCCACTAGGCACCGCGGTAGTTTGCGTACGTCGAAATCGGAGCTCTAGGAGATGCTTGCGACCGCTCTGGTTTCGGGGCTGAGCCTCGGAAGCATTTACGGCCTGATTGCGCTTGGGTTCACGCTGACATTCGCAGTTTCCGGTACGGTGAATTTCGCGCAAGGGTCCTCCGTGATGCTGGGGGCCGTGATTTGCCATACGCTGGCGGTCGGACTGCGTTGGCCGATGCTGGCCGCGATCCCGGTCGCGCTCCTCGGCTGCCTGATCTGGGGCCTGATCGTCGAACGCATTGCGGTCCGGCCTTTTGTCGCGCGCGGCACCAACTCGTGGCTGATGGCAACCGTCGCGCTTGGAATCGTGCTCGACAATGTCGTGATGGTGCTGTTTGGCAAAGAGCCACGCGCGCTTCCGTCGTCTTTGGCCGATGATCCCTGGGTCATCGGCAATATCGGCATTTTCCCCCTTCAGGTTCTGGTTCCCCTGGTGGGATTAGGGCTGGCGCTTACGGTTCATCTGGGCATGCACCGGACGGGGCTCGGGTTGAAGCTCCGCGCTGCGGTGGAGAACCCGGACGCTGCGCGGCTCATGAGCATCGATGTGACCCTGCTCATCGCGCTCACCTATGCGGCGGCGGCGCTGTTGGCCGGCATCGGCGGCATCCTGATCGCGCCGCTCTATAACGTCGCCTATGACATGGGGACGTTGTTCGGCATCAAGGCCTTTGCGGTGGCCATCCTCGGCGGCTTGACCAATCCGTGGGGCGTCGTGATCGCCGGTCTCGCTTATGGGCTGGTAGAAGCCTGCGCCACGACCTGGCTCGGCTCGGGCAGCACCCAGATCGTGACGTTCTCGGCGGTGATCGCAGCACTCGTGTTGGCACCGTCGGGATTGTTCGGCGGACGGACCAAGGTGCGCGTATGAGAGCCGCGGTTGGCGTCATCGCCGCGGTGCTGGTCAGCATCGCCGCCGCCGCGATCTGTCTTCTCGCGCCCGGCTACTACGCCTATTTGCTCGGGACGCTTGCGACCACTGCATTGGCCGGCATCGGGCTTAACGTGCTGCTGGGCCTCGCCGGCGAGGTGTCGCTCGGGCAGGGCGGGTTTCTGGCGCTTGGCGCCTATGGAGTCGGCATTCTCACGACCAAGGCCGGGTTGAATTTTTGGGAGGCGCTGCCGCTGGCCGTGCTTGTGGTTGCGGCGATCTCGGCCGCGCTCTCGATCCCCGCGCTTCGTGTCACCGGTCCTTATCTTGCCATGGTGACGATCGCGTTCGGATTCATCGTTGAATCCGTGTCGATCGAGTGGCGCGATCTGACCGGCGGCTCCAGCGGTCTTGCTGGAATTCCGGCGCCGTTCGGCACCGGCGGCACTGCCTTGCTGGCTTGTGCCCTGTGTCTTGCCGCGCTCGTCTTGTTTCACTATCTGGCGCGAAGTCCGATTGGTCTGGCGATGCAGGCCTTTGCCTCGGCGCCGGCCGCTGCGCGTGGCGTCGGTATCAGTCCCGTTCCCGTGCGCACGGCCGCTTTCGTATTGGCTGCAACCGCAGCCGGACTCGCAGGCGGCCTGCAGGCTGCGTTGACCGGCTTCATCGCGCCGAGCTCATTTCCGTTTTCGCAATCGATCCTGTTTCTTCTTGTGGTGGTCGTCGGCGGCGCCGGCCGCACCCTCGGGCCGCTGATCGGCTCGGCGGTCGTGGTGTTTCTGCCGGAAGTGCTCTCCGGCCTTGCCGAATATCGCCTTCTGGTTTTCGGCGCGGGACTTCTGATTGTTCTGTGGGCCGCGCCCGGCGGCATCGCAGGCGCGGTGGCGCGTCTTGTGATGTCGAAAAAATCTCCCGCTGAATCCAAGCCCGATCTCGATCTGGCGCTCGCCCATATCACCGGCGCGCGGGGCGGCCTTGCGGCCGAAGGCGTGCGGGTCGCCTTTGGCGGTGTCGTTGCGGTGGCGGGCGTCGACATGGCCGCTCCCCCCGGCCGCGTCACCAGCGTGATCGGCCCGAACGGCGCCGGCAAGACGACGCTGCTCAACCTCGTCAGCGGATTTCAGCGCCCCGACGCCGGCGTCGTGCGTGTCGGAAAGCACGACATTACGGGTCTCGCCGCGCAGGACGTGGCGTGCGCAGGCCTGGCCCGCACCTTCCAGACTGCGCAACCCTTCGCCAGTCTGAGCGTGCTCGATAACGTCCGCCTTGGCCTCTTGCGCGGCGCCTGGCGCGGACAGGCGTCCACCGAATTGGCGCGCGCGATGCTCGCGCTTGTTGGCTACTCCGGATCGGAAACGAGACTGGCCTCCACCTTGCCGCATGTCGACCGCCGGCTTGTCGAGATCGCCCGGGCGCTGGCTACCGCACCCGCGGTGTTGCTGCTGGACGAACCCGCGGCTGGCCTGAACGAGGCCGACACCGTCAAGCTGGGCAGCCTGCTCCAGCGGCTTGCGCGCGCCGGCCTTGCCGTTGTGCTCGTCGAGCATGACATGTCGCTGGTGATGTCGATTTCCGATGAGATCGTGGTGCTCGATGCCGGACGTCGCATCGCTGCCGGGCCGCCCGCGGTGGTACGCAATGACCCAGCCGTCAAGGCGGCTTATCTTGGCGCCACGATGCCGGCGGGACCCGCCGCCGCGCGCACCGCAGGCGCGCCCCTGCTCGAAGTCGACGAGTTGAGCGCCGGTTACGGCCCGCTCGCGGTCCTCGATCGCGTCAGCCTCAAGGTCGGCCGTGGCGAGGTGATTGCCTTGTTCGGCCCGAACGGCGCCGGAAAATCCACCCTGATGAAGGCCTTGAGCGGCTTGATCCGCCCCGTGACCGGAACGATCAGACTGGATGGAACGAACCTGGCCGCGAGTTCTGCGCCGCTCGTTGCGCGCTCGGGCCTGATCCTCGTGCCGGAGGGGCGGCAGGTGTTTCCGCAACTGACGGTCGCCGAAAACCTTCGCCTCGGCGCCACCCGCCGCAATGATTTTGCGGCGAGCGAGATCGAAGACATGCTCGAGCGCTTTCCGCGTCTACGCCCGCGTCTGCATACGGCGGCAGGGCTGCTCTCGGGCGGCGAACAACAGATGCTCGCGGTTGCACGTGGGCTGTTGGCCCGGCCCGAAGTGCTGCTTCTCGACGAACCTTCGCTCGGACTTGCGCCGGCGGTCGTCGCCGAGCTGTTCGAGCAGTTTACCCGCCTGCGCGATGAAGGCATGACGTTATTGATCGTCGATCAAATGGCGGACTACGCGCTCGCCATCGCCGATCGCGGTTACGTGCTCGGCGGCGGTCGCGTCGTGGCGGAGGGAAGCCCGGAGCAATTGCGTGGCGCGATGCTCGACGACGCCTATCTTGGTTCGGCCTCTTGAAGTGGTGAAGTGATGGATCTGATTATCCGCGATGCGCGCATCTTGCGCGACGGCGAACTCGTCGGCGTCGATATCGCCGTGCAAGGCAAGACGATTGCCGCCATCGCGCCATCGCTCGCGGCCGATGGTCCCGAACTGAAGGCGGAAGGCTGCCTCGTCCTTCCCGGCCTGATCGAGACGCATATCCATCTCGACAAGACCTGCATCCTCGATCGCTGCCGCCTCGAGGAGGGCACCGTTGCGGAGGCCGTTCGCGAGACCGCCGCGGCCAAGCGCGGCTTCACCGTTGAAGACGTATATGACCGAGGCAAGCGGACGCTGGAACGTTGCATCGGTCACGGCACGATGCGGATGCGCACCCATGTCGAACTGGATCCCGGCATCGGATTGATCGGGCTGGAAGCGGTCGAGCAGCTCGCACGCGACTATGCCTGGGCGATCGACGTTGAACTATGCGTGTTTCCGCAGGAAGGGCTCACCAACTATCCCGGCACCGAAGAATTGCTGATTGAGGGATTGCGCCGCGGCGCGCGCACCATCGGCGCGGTTCCCTATTTCGACACTGACCCGCGTGAACAGATCGACCGGATCTTTGCGATCGCGCGCGATTTCGACGCCGAGATCGACATGCATCTCGATCTTGCCGAGACCACGCAGGGCATGCAGATCGAATATGTCTGCCGCAAGACCGAGGAATTCGGCCGCGGCGGGCGCGTCGCAGTCGGCCACGTCACGCAGATGTCGCTGCTGCCGCCGGAGCGTTTCGGCGAAATCGCAACCCGGCTTGCCAATGCCGGGGTCGCCGTGACGATCCTGCCCTCGACCGACCTGCATCTGATGGGTCGCTCCCACGATCACGTGGTACCGCGCGGCGTCGTGGCAGCCGAGCCGTTGCGCAAGGCGGGCGTGACCTGCTCGATTTCGACCAACAACGTCTTGAATCCCTTTACGCCCTATGGCGACGGCTCGCTGATCCGGATGGCGAACCTTTACGCCAATGTCTGCCATGTCTCGCGGCCGGCCGATCTTGCCAGTTGCCTCGACATGGTCACGGGCTCGGCGGCGAAATTGATGCGGCTCGATGATTACGGTATCAGGGTCGGCGCTCCGGCCGATCTCGTTTGTATTGACGCCACGAATCCGACGGACGCGGTCGCAACGCTGGCGCAACCGTTATGGGGTTTCAAGCGCGGCCACAGATCCTTCACGCGGCCGCGCGTGGAGATTCATCGGCACACCCACTAGAGCCTGTTCGGTTCTGATTGAATCAGAACCGGGCTCTACTTTTTTATTTTGACGCGTTTTCTTCACGCGAACCGGTTTCCACTTCGCTCGAAAACGCTATAAGGCGCGCTTACGAAAATTATTCCGCGGCTTTGCTCGCCTTCGCGCCGAACATGCGGGTTGGGGCCGGAAAGCCGCAGGACGTGCCGTCCGTGACCTTGACCTGGTCCTCCCACGGAAGCCGGTAGGTGCCAGCCACCATGTCCTGCATGAAAGTGTAGGGACAGTCCATCGCGCCGCCCTTCACCGCAACGTAGCCGCGGTGCCAGAGCTGGTAGATGTTGTTCTCGACGCCCCAGTGGATGCGCGCCTCGCGGATGAGATCGGGACGCACCTCGGCGGTGATGATCTCGTCGACGCGTCCCGTGGTGCCATGGGCGAGGATGCTGCCGTCGAAATTGACGATCATGCCTTCGCCCATCGAGTCGAATGAACCGTCGGAGCCGCACATGCAGACGTTGGCCGTCACCATCAGGTTCTGGAACGCGTTGGCCTGGTTGGTGAAGCGCCAGCTTTCCCGGATTGGAGCGGTATAGCCGGCGGTGCGGATCATGATTTCGGCGCCCTTGTAGGCGCATTCCCGCGCCATTTCCGGGAACATGCCGTCGTGGCAAATGATCAGCGCGATCTTGGCGCCCTTGGGACCCTCGATCACGGGAATGCCGATATCGCCCGGCTCCCACGGCTCGACGGGGATCCAGGGGTGGAATTTCCGGTAGTGGAGTTTGATCTCGCCGTGATCGTCGATGATCAGTCCGGAATTGTAGGGATTGCCGTTTGGATTGAACTCCATGATCGAGAAGCAACCCCAGATCTTGTTGTCGACGCAGGCCTTCTTGAACGCGGCGACTTCCGGACCATCGAGCCGGCACATGATCGCGGGATTGGTGTCCATCGACAGGCCGTGCAGCGAGTATTCCGGGAACACCACGAGATCCATCGTGCCGAGATTGCGCCGCGCCTTGCCGACCATGTAGACGATCCGTTCGGTCTGACGGGCGAGGTCGGCCTTGGTCACGACCACGGGCAGTTGCAGCTGCACCAGCCCGATCACGACGCCTTCAGGAGATTTGTTGAGTCCACCAAGTCCGTTCATGTCCCGCTCCCTGAAAGGAACCCGCGCCCTTCCGTTGGCCGGGGCGCGCACAAAATCGCGCCAAGCAAATCGCATTTTGGCAAGGCAACAAAGATCAATTTTCAGGCGGTTGGATGATCAAACCGAAGGCAGTGGCAGGTCTAGTGGTCCGATTCTAACATTTGCATCCCGGTGAGGCAGGCACTTTTGCAAATGTTAGAATCAAAGGACCACTAGCAAATATAGGTTTCTAGTGGAGTTTTGGATTTGACATTCGCATCACGCATTCCCGGCTACAGGGTAGCGAATGTCAAATCCACTCCACTACCCTGCAGCCCAGATCCTTCCACCGCGACGGGGGGCGGCCTATAAGCTGGGAACAGGGAAGTTAGCCGCAGCGGCCAACTCGAAGAAGAGAAGCCAACCCCATGGCGAATTTGACGAAAAGCTCCGGGACAAACCTTCGGGTCGCGATTGCCGGGTTAGGTCCGATCGGGAAGGGAGCAGCGGAAGCGCTCGACCAGGGAATAGAGGGGCTCTCGTTGGCCGCCGTATCGGTGCAGAACCCGGAAAAGCATCACAACTGGCTGGGCACCTTGAAGAAACCTCCGGCGGTCCTGCCGATCGAAGGGCTTTCCGATGTTGCCGACATCGTCATCGAGTGCGCCCCCGCGAGACTCCTGCGATCGATCGTGGCGCCCACTGTCACCAAGGGAAAGACCGCGATCGTTTTGAGCGCCGGCGCGCTTCTCGAGAACGAAGACCTGATCGACCTTGCCCGGAAATACGGCGGGCAAATCGTCGTGCCGACGGGTGCGCTGATCGGCCTCGATGCGGTAACCGCCGCGGCCGTGGGCGAAATCCATTCGGTCCGGATGGTGACGCGAAAGCCGGTTCAGGGTCTCGCCGGCGCGCCGTTT
>Ga0210389_10002277_pt1 | contig 15204 bp, 8 predicted proteins | sample IncBWH28OmetaG_FD_160127 | JGI IMG/M metagenome (GOLD analysis project Ga0210389, IMG submission 160127) | Forest soil microbial communities from Barre Woods Harvard Forest LTER site, Petersham, Massachusetts, United States - Inc-BW-H-28-O ...
CTCCTATACGCCAACAACCAGTTCTGGCCAATCATGTTCGGCGTGATCCTGGCGGTCAGCGCGAAGCACGTCCTGCAGGCGCCGATCAAGGGCAAGATGCGCCACTTCATGAACCCGTCCAACCTCGGCATCTGCGCCTGCCTGCTGCTGTTCGCCCGCTGGATCAGCATCTCGCCGCCGTACATGTTCTCCGAGTGGGCGAGCTCCTACTTCAAGCTGTTCATCGTGATCGTCATCCTGGTCTCAGGGACGGTCCTCAACACCATGCTCACCAAGCGGGTCGCACTGATCGTCGGCTTTATGGGCGCCTTCTTCATCCAGGCGTTCATCCGGCACTGGCTGTTTGGTGTCCAGCTGAACACCGCGCTCAGCGTGATGACCGGCATCGCGTTCGTGCTGTTCACCAACTACATGATCACCGACCCCGGCACCACCCCGTCGCGGCCGCGTGCTCAGTTCATATTCGGCAGCAGCGTCGCCTTCGTCTACGCGCTGCTGATGGGGTTCAACATCGTCTATGGGCTGTTCTTCGCGACCGCGATCGTCTGCGCCTGCCGAGGCATGGGCTGGTGGGCCGCCTACTTGATCAAGAGGCGCCGGTCCGTGGGCGCCGGACCCACGAGCGCGACCATGGTCGACCCGGGCGCCGTGACTGAAGCTCCCGCCAGCAACGGCGCTGACGGGAAGGCAGTGGCGGGAGAAACGGTCACCGCATGAACACGCCCATAGCCATCGTCGGTATCGCCTGCCGGTACCCCGACGCCAATTCTCCCGCGGACCTGTGGGAGAACGTGCTCGCCGGGCGCCGGGCGTTCCGCCGGATCCCGGACGAGCGGCTCAGGCTCGAGGACTACTGGTCACCGGATCCGGCCGAGCCGGACAAGTTCTACACACGTAAGGCCGCGGTCATCGAGGGCTTCGAGTTCGACCGGGTGAAGTACAAGATCGCCGGCAGCACGTTCCGCACCACCGACATGACGCATTGGCTGGCGCTGGACACCGCGGCCCGGGCTCTTGACGACGCAGGCTTCGCCGACGGCGACGGGCTGCCCAGGACCAGCACGATCGTGATCGTCGGGAACAGTCTGGCCGGGGAGTTCACCCGGGCTAACCTGTTGCGGCTGCGCTGGCCCTACGTCCGGCGCACGCTGAGCTCCGCGCTCGCCGAGCTCGGCTGGGATGACGACAAGCTGGCCGGCTTCCTGCCCGGCCTCGAGCAGCGCTACAAGAGCGCGTTCCCGCCGGTCGACGAGGATACGCTGGCTGGAGGGCTGTCCAACACGATCGCCGGCCGGATCTGCAATCACTTCGACCTCGGCGGCGGCGGGTTCACCGTGGACGGTGCCTGCTCGTCATCGCTGCTGTCGGTGGTGACCGCGTGCGCCGCGCTCAGCGACGAGGCAGCGGACGCGGCGGTGGCCGGCGGCGTCGACCTGAGCATCGACCCGTTCGAGATCATCGGGTTCGCCAAGACGGGCGCGCTCGCCACCGACGACATGCGGGTCTACGACCGGCACTCCAACGGCTTCTGGCCGGGGGAGGGCTGCGGCATGCTCGTGCTGATGCGGCAGGACGACGCGGAAGCGCGGGGACTGCGGATCTACGCGACGATCGCCGGGTGGGGGTATTCCTCCGACGGCAAGGGCGGCATCACGCGGCCGGAGGCGGCCGGGCACCAGCTGGCGCTCAGCCGGGCCTATCGGCTGGCGGGATTCGACATCGGCACCGTGGGGTACCTGGAGGGGCACGGCACCGGGACCGCGGTCGGTGACGCCACCGAGCTGCGGGCCTTCAGCGAGGCCCGCCGCGCCGCCAGTCCCGCCGGGCCGAACGCTGCCATCAGCACCATCAAGGGCAACATCGGACACACGAAGGCGGCCGCGGGCGTCGCCGGGCTGATCAAGGCCACCATGGCCGTGCATCATCAGATCATCCCGCCGGCTAGCGGTCATGCCGACCCTCATCCCATCTTGACCGGGGACTCTCCGGCCCTGCGGGTGCCGCTGACCGCAGAGCTGTGGCCGCAGGAGCAGCCCATCCGCGCGGGCATATCGTCCATGGGGTTCGGCGGGATCAACGCGCACGTGGTCCTCGCTGCGCACAGCGACGCGCAGGCGATGCGCCGCACCAGCCTCGACTCGCGCACTATCCGGCTGGTGGCCTCCCGCCAGGACAGCGAGCTGCTGCTGCTAGACGCCGCGAGTACCGATGAGCTGAGCGGTCGCGTGGCCAGCCTGGCCGGGATGTGCAGCCGTCTCGCCTTCGCCGAGCTAGGTGATCTGGCCGCGACGCTCGCTCGAGAACTCGGCGGCGGGCCGGTACGCGCGGCCGTCGTGGCCGCGACACCGGACCAGGCCGCGGACCGCCTCGCCACGCTGGTCCAGTTGCTCGACAGCGGCGCCAGCGAAGCGATCGACGTTCCGGGCGGGCTGTTCCTTAGCCGTGCGGTCGACGCCCCCCGGATCCGATACCTCTTCCCTGGCCAGGGTTCCGGCAAGGGAACCGAGGGCGCGCTCAGGCGGCGGTTCGCCGTGGTCCGTGACCTCGGCCAGACGTTCAGCATTCCCGCGGACGGCGACCTGGTCGCCACCGCCGTCGCGCAGCCCCGCATCGTGAGCTCCTCCATCGAGGGCCTGCGGGTGCTCGCCCTGCTCGGCATCGAGGCTGAGGCCGCCGTGGGGCACAGCCTCGGGGAGCTGACCGCCCTGCACTGGGCGGGCGCGATGGACGAAGCGGAGCTGCTGGCCCTGGCCACCGAACGAGGCCGGGTCATGGCGCAGGCCAGCGAAGGCGGCGGCGCCATGGCCAGCATCGCGGCCAGCCCGGACCAGGTCGAGCCGCTGCTGCTCGGCGCGGACGGCACGGGCGGTACAGACGGCGCGGAGGTCGTCATTGCCGGCTACAACGGCCCCGCTCAGACCGTCATCTCCGGTCCGGCCGAGGCGGTCGAGCGGGTGTGCCGCGTGGCCGCGGCGGCCGACCTGATCACGAGCCGGATCCCGGTCTCGCACGCCTTCCACTCACCGATGGTGGCGCCGGCCGCGGAGGGGCTTGCGCGCTACCTGGCTGGCCGCGAGTTCAAGCCGATGACCCGGCACGTGCTGTCTACCGTCACCGGTAGCGCGCTGCCGGCCGACGCGGACTTGGGGGAACTGCTGGTGCGGCAGGTGCGCGAACCGGTCCGCTTCAGCGCGGCGGCTGGCCAGATGGCCGCGACCGCGGACCTGCTTATCGAGGTCGGGCCCGGGCGGGTGCTCTCCGGCCTGGCCGCTGGGATCGCGCCGGACGTTCCGGTGATCCCGCTGGATACCGACGGTGCGTCGCTGGCCGGCGTGCTGTCGGCGGCTGCGGCTGCTTACGTGCTCGGCGCCCCGGTCAGAACCGATGTCCTCTTCGCTGACCGCTTTACCAGGCCGCTGCCACTGGACAAGCAGTTCCGGTTCTTCGCCAGCCCATGCGAATCCGCGCCCGCGGACTCGGTGACCGCGACCTCGGTGACCGCGGATTCGGTCGTCGGGGCGCTGCCCACGGAACTCCACGCAGATTCCGGAACTCCAAACCACGGCCCGTTCGGAGAAAATAACGGCGATCAGCCACGCGACAGCCTGCAGATCCTGCGCCGCCTGGCCGCCGAGCGGGCGGAACTGCCGATCGATTCGGTGCAACCCGACAGCCATCCGCTAGACGAGCTGCACATGTCCTCGATAACCGTCGGGCAGATCATGAACCAGGCGGCGCGCGAGCTCGGTGTGTCCGCGCCGATGGTGACGTCCGCCTTCGCCACCGCGACGCTGGTCGACTTGGCGCAGGCCCTCGACGAGCTCGCGGACACCGCACTGCCAGGTGACGCCGATGCGGACCTGCCGCCCGAAGGCATCGGGCCCTGGGTCCGGTCATTCTCGGTGGAGCTCATCGAGCACGACCGGTCGGCCCGCGTGGCCGCCCAGGCCGACGGGACGTGGGAGATATTCTCCCCGCCCGATCACCCGCTGAGCAGGACACTCAGCCACGCGCTCGGTGCTGCCAAACTCGGCGACGGCGTCGCGCTCCTGCTGCCGCAGCAGTGCGGTGCCGAACACGTCGGCCTCATGCTCGCCGCGGCCCGGGCCGCGCTCTCGCACGCCGGGCCGTGCCGTTTCGTGGCCGTTCAGGACCGGCGTGGCGCCGCCGGACTGGCCAAGACGCTGCACCTGGAAGCGCCCGCCGTGCCAGTCACCGTCATCACCCTCCCGCTGGTCGCTTCGATTCCCGCGACGCGAGCCGCGGAACTCGCGGAGGCGATCGTGGCCGATGTCGCCGCGACCGCGGGCTTCAGCGAGGTGCATTATGACGCGGCGGGCAGCCGCCGGGTGCCCCTGCTGAGGCCCGTAACGGACCTGGCCGACCAGAGCGCCGAACTCCCGCTCGGGCCCGGTGACGTGCTCCTGGTCAGCGGCGGCGGGAAGGGCATTACTGCCGAGTGCGCGCTAACGCTGGCCCGCGATACCGGCGCGGCTATCGCCCTGCTCGGGCGGTCCGATCCCGCGACGGACGCGGAACTCGCCGCCAACCTGGGCCGGATGGACGCGGCCGGAGCGAGGTATGTCTACGTCAGAGCCGACGTAACCGCTGCTAGTGAGGTGGCGGCGGCAGTGGCGCAGGTCAGCGCCGACCTGGGACCCGTCACGGCGATCCTGCACGGTGCCGGGCGCAACGCGCCAGTCCCGCTGGCCATCCTTGACGAGACCGCCTTCCACGCGACGCTGGCACCCAAGATCGGCGGGCTGGAGGCACTGCTGGCCGCGGTGGACCCGGCCGCGCTCAAGCTGGTGATCACGTTCGGCAGCATCATCGGGCGAGCCGGGCTGCGCGGCCAGGCAGACTACGCCACCGCCAACGACTGGCTTACCGATATGACCAGGCAGCTGCAGGCCCAGTTGATTGAGCAGGGCAGCCCGCAGTGCCGGTGCGTGGCACTGGAGTGGTCAGTGTGGTCCGGTGCCGGGATGGGCGAGAAACTCGGCGTCTTGGAGTCGCTGATCAGGGAGGGCATCAGCCCCATCTCACTCGATGCCGGCATCGAGATGCTGCGCAGGGTGCTCGCCACCCCGACGGCGCCGTCCAGCCTGGTGGTGATGAGCCGCTCCGGCGACCTGCCGACCATCACGCTCGAACCGAGCGAGCTGCCACTCACCCGGTTCATCGACCGGCCGCGGGTCCACTACCCCAGCATCGAGCTGATCGCGGACGCTGAGCTGTCCGCGGACCGCGACCCCTACCTCGTCGATCACCTGCTCGACGGCGACCTGCTGTTTCCCGCGGTCCTCGGCATGGAGGCCATGGCCCAGGCGGCGGCGGTGCTGGCAGGCCCGGCCCGCCCGGTGGTGCTGGAGAACGTGGAATTCCTTCGCCCGATCGTGGTACCGCCGGACGGCACGGTGACGATCCGGATAGCGGCGCTCAACCGCGGCGACGGAGTCGACGTCGCCATCCGCAGCAGCGATACAGGTTTCCAGTCCGATCATTTCCGTGCGACGCTCCGGCACAGCGGCACCCGTCCCTTCGACGCTGATCGGCCCGTGCCGGCTGTCCATACGTCACGGGTCCCGCTCGATGCGGCGGCCGATCTGTATGGCGGCGTCTTCTTCCAGGGCAAGCGGTTCCAGCGTGTCCTCGGTTACCGGAGGCTCGCCGCCACGTCGTGCGTCGTCGATATCTCGGCCGGATCCGGTGACGAGTGGTTCGGTTCCTACTTCTCCCGAGCCATGGTCCTCGGCGACCCGGGTGCTCGCGACGCGTTCATGCACGGCATCCAATGCTGCGTTCCGAACGCGACACTGCTTCCGGCCGGGGTCGAGCGGATCTATCCGGCGCACCCGGACGAGCTCACCGGACAGGTCATCCTGCGCGCGGCGGAACGGAACCGGGACGGTGACACGTACACCTACGACCTGGACGTCTGCACCGAAGACGGGCGAATCCTGGAGCGCTGGGAGGGCCTGCGCCTGCAGGCCGTGCGCAAGACCGATGGCCGCGGGCCGTGGATTCCCGCGCTGCTCGGGCCCTTCCTGGAGCGCCAGGCGGCGGAGCTCACCCAGAGCGCAGTGCGGTGCGTCGTAGAACCGGACCCCCCGTCGGGAGCGGACGGCCGTGACGCGAGGCGCAGGCAGACGAAGGTCGCCGTCGGGCGGATGCTGGACCGGCCGACGGTGGTCACCCACCGCGGTGACGGGAAACCCCAGATCGCTGACGAAGGCATCACCATCTCGGCCTCGCACGGTGCCGGCGTGACGCTGGCCGTGGCAGGCGGCGAGTGCGTGGGCTGTGACGTCGAGAGAATCGAGGAACGGACGGCGGAGGACTGGCAGGCGCTGTTGACCGCCGAGCAGTTCGCGCTGGCCGAGCTGATCCGGCGGGAGCGGGGGGAGGAGCCGGCCGCCGCCGCGACCAGGGTGTGGAGCGCGGTGGAATGCCTCCGCAAGGCGGGCCGGACGCTCACCGGACCTATCACGCTCGCTGCTGGCGGCCAAGCCGGCTGGGTACTCCTCCAGTCCGGGGCAGCGAAAATCGCCACATTCGTCACGTCTGTGCTGGATCAGCCGGACCCTGTGGTCTTCACGATTCTGACAGAAGAGGACGGAAATGGAACAGTATTACGAGCACCGGCACGTTGTGAGCTTCGAAGAGACGAACCTCGTCGGCAATGTGTATTACGTCAACTACGTGCGCTGGCAGGGACGATGTCGCGAGATGTTCCTGCTCGAGCACGCGCCCACCGTGCTCGATGAGCTCCGCGACGGCCTGAAGCTCTTCACCATCACCGCGGAGTGCGAGTACCTGTCTGAGGCCACGGCCTTCGACGAGCTGGCGATCAGGATGCGCCTGGAGGAACTGACCCAGACTCAGATCGTTTTCGCCTTCGACTACGTACGCATCCGGGACGGCAGGGAGGAACTCGTCGCCAGAGGCCGGCAGCGGGTCGCGTGCATGCGGGATGCCAACGGAGCCACCGGCCCGGCGCGGGTACCTGAGCAGTTGCGGCGCGCGCTGGAGGGCTACGTGATCAGGGCGCCGCGACGCGCATCCGCCGCCGGCACCGGGGGCAGGGCGTGAGCGTGCCGACTATGAGCAGAACAGCCTCGGGCAGGACCGCGCTGCGATCGGTCCTGGGACGGTTCGCAACCGGCGTGATCGTCGTCGCCGCCGGCCGGGGGACGCCGTGCGGCATGACGGCGAACGCGTTCACATCGGTATCACTCGACCCGCCGCTCATCCTGGTCTGCGTGGACCGCAGTGCCGCCATCTACAAGACCGTGCTCGCCGCCGGCAGCTTCAGCGTCTCGATGCTCTCCGCGGGCCAGGAGCGCGTGGCCCGGTACTTCGCTGATCACTCCAGACCGCGGGGTGCCGACGAGTTCGCCGCGATCGAGTGGTCGCCCGGGCCGAGCACCGGAGCGCCCATCCTGGACGGAGCACTCGCCTGGCTTGACTGCACCCTCGTTAACTCCTATGACGGCGGAGACCACGAGATCTTCATCGGCTCCGTACAGGCCAGTGGTTTCGGGCCGGCCGATGACGCACTGGTCTTCTTCTGCGGTGACTTCCATCAGCCGCAGCTCAGCAAGGCCCAGACCATCGAGGAATCCGCATGACGGTCACAGAGCCTGCCCCGGCGAAGTCGTCAGACCGCGGTCGGCGCGACTACCCCGGGCCTTCGCTGCTCGCGGTGCCGGGCCTGCTGCGCAAGCTCTGGTTCGACCGGCTGGCCATGCTCACCGACGCGGCCAGCGAGTTCGGCGACGTGGTCAAGTTCGCCATGGGCCCGAAGACTCTCTACTTCTTCAACCACCCCGATCACGCCAAGCACGTCCTGGCGGACAACGCGGCCAACTATCACAAGGGCATAGGCCTGGCGGAAGCCCGCCGTCTGATACTCGGCGATGGCCTGCTCACCAGCGAGGATGAGGTGTGGAAGCACCAGCGCCGGATCATCCAGCCGGCGTTCCGGCGCGACCGGCTCGCCGGGTTCGCCAGCGTGGTCACCGACGCGGGCCAAGCGCTAACAGCCAGGCTAAGCGCGCGGGTGGGCGACACCGTCGACCTCTCCGCGGAGATGACGCGGCTGACGATGAGTGTCCTGGGCAAGTCACTGCTCGACGCCGATCTGTCACCGCTGCGCATGCTGGGGCCGGCGTTCGAGGTCGCGCAGGACCGGGCCATGTTCGAGATGGTGTCGCTCGGAGCTGTTCCGATATGGCTGCCGCTGCCACGCAACCACCGGTTCCGGCGAGCCAGGGCCCAGCTCGAGGACGCGGTCGAGGTGCTGGTGGCGGGTCGTGCGCACGCCCGCGGAGGGGACGGCACCGACCTACTCTCGACGCTGGCCGACGCCTATTCCGGCGAGCGGGATGCGCGCAAGCGGTGGCGTGTCCTGCGGGACGAGCTCATCACGATCCTGCTGGCCGGGCACGAGACGACGGCGAGCACGCTGTCGTGGACCTGGTACCTGCTCAGCGGCCATCCGGAGGCGGAAGCGGCCGTGCACGCCGAGGCGGTCGAGGTGCTCGGCGACCGGACGCCCGGCCATGAGGACCTGGCCCGCCTGCCGTATACGACGACGGTGATCCAGGAGGCCATGCGGCTGTACCCGCCGGTCTGGGGGCTGACGCGCAAGTCGCTCGCCGCCGACGTGGTCGGCGGCTACCGGGTCCCGGCGGGCGCCGACGTGATGATCTCCCCGTACACCCTGCACCGGCACCCGGGCTTCTGGCCGGCTCCCAACGATTTCCGGCCGGAGCGGTTCGCGACCCCGGCCGCGGTAGCCACGCACAGGTATGCCTACATCCCCTTCGGGGCCGGCCCGCGTGTCTGCGTCGGGAGCCACCTCGGCATGATGGAGGCGACCCTGATCGCGGCCATGGTGGCGCGTGACTTCCGGTTCGAGCTCGCGGCCGACGCCCGGCCGGAGCCCGAAGCCATGTTGTCGCTCCGGGTACGCGGCGGACTCCCGGTTAGAGTGTGCCGCGCGTGACCGCCGAGGCGAGTCCACTACCGGCCGAGGACGCGGCGCGCGATCTTCTGCACGGCATCAAGCAGGAGCGCGAGGCGGCAGTACGCGGCGACGAGCTCGCGACCGGACGGCAGCATGCCAAGGGAAAGCTGACTGCGAGGGAACGGCTCGAGGGGCTGCTCGACGAGGGTTCCTTCGTCGAGCTTGATCTTTTCCGGCGGGGCGACGGCACTGCGCGAACGGACGGCGTCGTGACCGGGGCCGGCACCGTGTACGGTCGCAGGGTATTCGTCTACGCCCAGGATTTCCGTATCCTCGGCGGCTCCCTGGGTAAGGCCCATGCCGAGAAGATCCATAAGGTCATGGATCTTGCCCTCGCGGCCGGCGCGCCGCTGATCGCGCTCAACGACAGCGGTGGTGCGCGGATCCAGGAAGGGGTCACGGCGCTCGCCGGGTATGGCGGCATCTTCCGCCGCAACGTGCGCGCATCCGGGGTGATCCCGCAGATCAGCGTCATCCTGGGGCCGTGCGCCGGCGGTGCCGCTTACTCGCCGGCCTTGACCGACTTCGTCTTTATGGTCCGCGGTACCTCGTACATGTTCATCACGGGTCCCGATGTGGTCAGGGCAGTGACTGGCGAGTCGATTACGCACGAGGACCTGGGCGGGGCCAGGGTGCACGCGAGGCAGTCGGGTGTGGCCACGTTCACCTATGATGACGAGGCGTCGTGCCTGCGAGGCGTCCGGTACCTCGTCTCGCTGCTGCCCGCCAGCAGCCACGATCTCCCGGCCGCGGTCGCGACAGATGATGCCCCCGATCGCAAGTGCCCGCGCCTGCTCGACATCGTGCCTGCGTCGCCGCGAAAGCCCTACGACATGCGTGCCGTGATCACCGAGATCACCGACCACCATGAGGTCCTGGAAGTGCACGCCGAATGGGCGCGCAGCATCGTCTGCGCGCTCGGCCGCTTCGGCGGCCGAACCGCGGGAATCGTGGCGAGCCAGCCGCTGGTCCGCGCGGGCGTTCTTGACATAGACGCGTCGCAGAAGGCGGCCAGGTTCGTTCAGTTCTGTGACGCGTTCAACATCCCGCTCGTCACGCTCGTTGACGTGCCGGGATTTCTCCCTGGTGTGGGGCAGGAGCACCACGGCATTATCCGGCACGGCGCCAGGCTGCTCTACGCGTACTGTGACGCGACCGTTCCACGGGTCCAGGTCATCCTTCGCAAGGCTTACGGCGGCGCCTACATCGTGATGGATTCCCGGTCCGTCGGCGCGGACCTGTCCTTCGCGTGGCCCACGAACGAGATCGCGGTTATGGGGGCCGAGGCAGCGGTGGGCGTCCTGCACCGTAAGGAGCTCATCGCCGCCGACGACCCCGATCAGCTCAGGGAGCAGCGTGCGGCAGAGTACAAAGAGCAGCTCATGCATCCTCTATACGCGGCTGAACGCGGCCTCGTCGACGACGTGATCGATCCGGCGGACACGCGCGCCGTGATCTCGTGGGCGCTGGAGGCACTTAGCCAGAAGCGTCCGGAGCTGGCACCACGCAAGCACGGGAATCCGCCGGCGTAGCCCACTGCTAGTTAGCAATACAACAGCGGGGCGGGGCGTGTCGTGTCGCCGAACGGAATGCGGCGGCTGCTGACCTTCTCGCCGGGGGATGAGACGCTGGAGACGCCACCGGCAGGCCGGCGCCGCAAATCCCACTACGGCCGCCGGAACCGAAACCACGAGGCGCTGTGGTATCAGGTATAGCTCTCAGCGTGTCTACCCTATCGCGGCTGGCCCAAACACATTAATTATTGCTTTATTGAGCCCCTAAAGGCGCGGCCAAGGCAGAATCTAGCGGCGAGCAAGATGGGCACAACCGGTATGCAAGGGGCATGATGCATCGTAATCGTTAGAGTTTGTTACAAGAAACTCTAACCGGTAACTCGCTCAGCACGGCATCGAAACCACAGATAACCTGTGCTACCCTGGAGAGCAGGTAAATGAATAGCGCCCACGAACGCGCGATCAGGTTCATATATGAAAAATATAGCGAGCCTTTGTCTCTTGCCGATATCGCTAACAGTGCGATAGTAAGCCGGTTCCACTTCTGCCGCACCTTCAAGGATGCTATCGGCGTCACCCCGGGCAGATATCTTTCCGCGATCCGCATCTACCAAGCCAAGCGTATGCTACTGAATACGCGTATGAACGTAACTGACATCGCGTTCGCCGTCGGATACAACAGTCTCGGCTCATTCAGTAATCACTTTACCGACAGCGTCGGCCTCGCACCGGGTCGATTCCGCCGTATACCGCGGCGCGGAGGAATCGAGCTGCCAGACCCGGGGCCAGTATCATCCTCCCCGCATGCGACGGTAACGGGCACGATCGTATTTCCGCAGGGTTATTCCGTCGGGCGGGTGTACCTGGGTACTTTCGATACGCCCATCGTGCAGCGACGGCCTGCCGCGGCTGTCATCATCGAGCCACCGGCCACGGCTACGGCCTGCTCCTTTGAGCTGACGGGAGTGCCCCACGGTACATGGTTCCTCCGTGCGGTAGCAGTAGCGGACGACACGGACCCCGAGCCGTGGACCCGCAGGACACTGCTCGTCGGCGGGGCTGGCCCGGTGACGATCGCCGGCGACATGGTCATTTCCGCCGGGATCGAGCTGCGCACCAGACGACCGACGGACTTGCCGATTCTCCTCGCGTTGCCCGATCTTGAGCCTGAGTCGGCCGATGTTACGCCAGCTCAGCCCGGATCTGCCGCCGCGCAGCTAATGAGATCCGCCTAGGTCATGGCGGATGTGGTCCGCTGAGGCGCGACTCATCCGGTCCGACCATGGAAACCCGTTTGCCCTGTGCGGGCACAATGGCCAACAGGCTGAACTGATCGTCGTGGCTGGCCCCGGTGTTCAGCTCGCCACCGAGGACCTCCAGCCGCCGGGCCAGGTTATGCAGGCCGTGACCACCCGTACCGGGCTTCACCGGCTGCGATACGCCATCGTTGATCACCTTCAGCGTGATCATCTTGTCTTCCTGACTTGCCACGATGGCGCAGTTCCGCGCCGCGCTGTGCCGCAGGACGTTGGTGACCGCCTCGCGGAGCACTATCGACAGCACGGTGTCGACCTCATCGTCAAGCACTCCACAGTCGATCGCAACCTGGGATGTGATGCACGCCGCGGAAAGCAAGGAGGCAGCCGATCCGGCTTCCCGCGCCAGCGAGATGCTGCTGTAGCCGCTGGCCATCAGCCGTACGTCCACCGACGCCTGCCGTGCGAGTTCGACTACCTCTGCTAGCTCGTCCTGGGCCAGAGCAGGATCGCTGGCGACCAGCTTCCTGGTGAGCTCGGCCTTCAGCGTGATGGCTGACAGGCTGTACCCGAGGATGTCGTGCAGGTCCATGGAGAAGCGCTCGCGTTCCCGCACTGACGTGAGTTGCGCGAGCTGCGCGCCTGCCCCCTGCGTACGTTTAGAAAACAGACGCAGCTGGTAGACGGCGAAGACCGTCAGCCCGCTGCTCAGGCTGGCGGTCATCAGGTAGGCGGCGTCGCGGGCGTCCATCCCTAGCCCGAGCGGTGCCACAAGCATGCTAGCCACGGCAAACGCGAACAGAACCCAGGAAGTCCTGGCCGGCCTGAGGATCAGGATCGAGCCGGCCAAGAACCCCGCCATACCCGGCCACACCACGCGTAGGGCCGCCAGCGGCAGGTAGGTGAGGACTCCCAGGGCCAGAAGACTCCCCAGCCGCCGCCGTCGAGGCCAGCGTGCGGCTCCCCGCCAGGCAATGCAGAGCTGCAAGCCGAACAGCAGTCCCGCGGTTACCAGGGCGAGCCCGATGGCGAATCCGTGTCGCGGGATCCGTGCTGCGAAGATGCCCGCGAGCTGCATCGCGAACAGACCGGACAGGACCAGATGCGAGCTTGCGCGCGGTGTCCATATACCGTCCGGCGGCCCGGCGGCCGACGATACGGGGGTATCAGGTCCCGCACCGGCCGCGACCTCGCCGCCGATGTGACCATTTGACCCTGACGTGCGTCTGCTCCACAGCCAGCCAGGCCGCTGCTGGCGGCGAGGCATAGCGCTACCTCAGTTCTCTCAGCCGGTGGTCGCGGCGACCCAGGCCCCAGGCCCGGCCTCCTGGAGCTGATCGCCGCCTTCTTTTCATAGACTAATAATGTCTCCATAAAGCTGGCTGTGACTTTTCGAATTTCGCTGTTATGCAACGAGGTTTCTTGTCAAGGTGAACTCGCCTGACGGTACGCGGCGGGACATCGAGGCGCACGCGGAGGTGGTCGCAGATCAAAGGGAAGGCCGCCCGACCCGCCTGTAGAAGCCGCCCGGGGATCTTTGCCGCTCTCCGGCGTGTCGTGTTGATAGCAGCGAGCCACTTATGGTCAAGTGCGGCGTGTCCGAATTAGGACCTGTGTCCCTTAATGCGCTTGCCTCGCCTCGAAACCTCTGGCGCATAACGCCGTCTGGCCTCATGTGCTGGCATCCCATGGCGGGCCCGCACGACCTGCGCAGCGCGAAAGAGGGCATGTGCCGAGAGGAGATTGCCAGTGCGTGGCATTACCACCAGGTTGACGTGGCTTCGGCGGCTTGCATGCGCTCGCTGAGGATACTGCTCGCCGAAGATGTCGCCATGGTACGCGGTGCGCTCGTCGCACTTATCGAACTGGAACCCGATATGAAGGTAGTTGCCGCCATCGAGCGCGGGGACTATATCGTTTCGCAGACGCTGGCTCACCATCCTGATGTCGCGATCATCGACATCGACCTGCCTGGCCTCGACGGGCTGACCGCAGCCACCCGGCTGCACGCTGAGCTTCCGTCCTGCCCGACCCTCATCCTGACCAACCTCGGCCGGGCGGGCAATCTGCGACGCGCGCTGGCCGCCCACGTGTCCGGCTTCCTGCTCAAGGATGCCCCGCCCGAGCAACTCGCCTGGGCGATCCGCAATGTCGTCGCGGGTCGGCGGGTCATCGACCCCCAGCTGGCCGTGTCCACCTGGGAGGGTGGCGAGAATCCCCTGTCCGCGCGGGAGTTCGAGGTTCTCCGGGGCGCCGCACAAGGCGCCGATCCTGGCGAGATCGCGACCGTCCTGCACCTGTCGGTGGGAACGGTGCGAAATTACCTCACCAACATCGTGACCAAGATGAATGCGCGGAATCGGGTGGACGCCATCCGGGCCGCGCGTGAGGCAGGCTGGCTGCCATAGCGTGCCACGCTGGCCGTAAGAACACCGCAACCGTGAGGTGGTACGGCTTCCCGGTCGTCACACGATGATGAATACGCGGTCCGCCGCGCCGCCATCGAGGGCTCGACGACAGGAGAAAGCATGCCTACCAGCCTCGGATCGGTACGCAGACGGCTGCTCACGCCCCAGCTCAGGGAAGTTACGTTTGCCAAGCGCGGCTTCCCGGCCACCCCGTCAGCCGCTACCCAGCGGCTCGAGGCTATCCCGCAGGCCGTGATCTGCGGCTTCGAGTGGGGGATTGACGCGCGCGACCAATGGGAGGTGGAGCGGCGGCTGGACCTGGTGGACGCCGAACAGCGCGGCTTTGCGTGCGAAGGCGTGACGATGGCGTTCACCGTCCTCGACGCGATGGGACGCGGGCACCGCACTCGTGACCTGCTGGCCGGCGCGGGAAGCCGACATATCTTCCTCGCGTACATCGGGATGGGTTTTGCGATGGCTAGGCTGCCCAGGCCACTGTGGAAGAAGGTCGTCCCCGACCTGACCCCCGATCCGTATTACCCGACGATGAGCTGGCTCGCGGTCGATGGCTTTGGCTTCGATCGTGCCTACTTTGACACCCGGCACTGGGTGGACGCGCAGAGAGTTCCCGCACCTTATCGCTGGGAGGGTTCGCCGGATTATTTTCTCCGCGCGGTCGATCAGGGTATCGGTCGCGCCCTGTGGTTTATCTGCGGTGCTCACGCACCGGATGTCGCGGCCGCGGCCGGACGTTTCGCCAGTGGTCGGCAGCCGGACCTGTGGAGCGGCATCGGACTGGCTGCGACGTTCGCCGGCGGATGCGACGAGGAAGGCCTGGCCGCGCTGCGGCGGGCGGCCGGCGACGACTGGTCGCAGCTCGCTCTCGGCTCGGTGTTCGCCGCGAAGGCACGCGCTTACTCCGGTCTTGTGCCGGACCACACGCAGGCCGCCTGCTCAGCACTGGCGGGTATCTCCGCGGATAAGGCTGTCTCGCT
>Ga0210389_10002278_pt1 | contig 15203 bp, 11 predicted proteins | sample IncBWH28OmetaG_FD_160127 | JGI IMG/M metagenome (GOLD analysis project Ga0210389, IMG submission 160127) | Forest soil microbial communities from Barre Woods Harvard Forest LTER site, Petersham, Massachusetts, United States - Inc-BW-H-28-O ...
ATGAAATTCATCGCCCTCATTATAGAGGTACTCGAATTCAATTTCGTCCAGGATGGCACGGTCCACAAACTCTTCCGCGCGGAACCGGTAGTCGATCATGATGCCGTTGCGGAGATTCTTCAGGCGCGTTTGCATCGACCCGCGCTTGTTGCCCGGCGTGCGGTGATCCGTGCTGAACACGGTGAATAGCTGGCCCTCGTGCTGGATCACCATGCCGGGGCGAAGTTGTGTGGCCTTAACGGTGCTCATAAGTTTCGGGCGCCGCACAGAGCGGCAGCAGGCTCCCTGTCGAAGTTAAATTCAATTCGTAAATTCCAGACGGCAGCCCAGAGGAGCGACGCGTGGAATGGCACGAGGCACGCAGGGGAAAATGCATTCCCAGCGCGAAATACCAGTATAGCGGCGGCCTTGCGCAGTGGTCAATGCAGCCGTGGAGCAGGGAATCAAACTCACGGTTTGGCCTCGCCAGAGCGTTGTTTGGCACCCTCGGCCATGATTTTTTCGATTTCATCGGCGGTCCGAGGGAGCCTGCGGCTCAACAGTTCATACCCTGTTTCGGTGATCAGCACGTCGTCTTCGATGCGCACGCCAAGGTTTTCTTCAGGGATGTAGATGCCCGGCTCCATCGTAACCACCTGCCCCGGCACTAACGGCTTGCAGGAATCGCCGGGATCGTGGACGTCCAAACCGATGTTGTGGCCGAGGCCGTGGATGTAATACTGCCCGAGCGGCTTGCCATTCAGATCTTTCCCGTGCGAATTGATGTAATCGTACGAAATTTTGTACAGGCTCTGCTTGCCCTTGCGGCACATGTCCGCGCCGGGCTTCAACGCGGCCATCGCGGCGTTCTGCGCGCCGAGGACGATCTCGTAGATCTCGCGCTGACGGGGCGTGAATCTTCCGTTGGCGGGAACGGTGCGCGTGATATCCGCGGCGTAGCCTGCATATTGCGCGCCCACGTCCATCACCACGATGTCGCCTTCCTGAATCTTGCGGCCCAAATTGTCGTAATGCAGCGCGGTCGAGTTTGGCCCGGCGCCAACGATCGGCGCGTAGGCTTCGGCTTCCGAGCCGCCCATCGCGTGCACCTCCACCATTTTCGCCGCCACCTGATATTCCCACAGCCCGGGACGCATCATTTTGATTGCGGCAAAGTGCGCGTCGAGGGAGAGGTCGATCGCCTGGCGGAGAAGCCCAATTTCCGTCGGCCCTTTGACCAACCGCAAATCGATGATGTCGCCGCGAATGTCCTTCAGATTCGCCCGTGGCGCGGCGAGTTTCAGCCACTCGACCGTTTCGCGTTCATGGGGATATCCGCCCAGCTCTTTTTCGTAAGAAAGAATCGTGAAGAACGCGGGATAGAACTTCGTGAGTCGTTCAATCGTCGCGCGCATTTCCGAAAACGGCCGGACGTCGGCGAAGCCGGTGCGCGCCTGAATGCCCGGATCGCTGGGAGACATGCGCACGCCATTCCACTTTTCCTTGGCGGGATTTTTTGAGGGGAGAAACAGGATTTCGCGCGGCCCCTCAAAATCGTCCTTCCTGGCTTTACTGTCGGCGGGCGGCAGCAGGATCAGCCCGGCTTCCTCTTCATTGTGGCCGGTCAGGTAATAAAAATTCTCCTCCTGCGCGAAAACATACGCCTGGGAATCTTCTTCGCGGCCATTGAGACCGGTAAGGACGATGGGCGCATCCGCGGCGGCGGCAAGTTTGGCGCGGCGCTGGGAGTAGACGGAGTTAGGCTCGCGTTCCCGCCGCTGCTGTGCAGTAGCCGAGGCCGCCAGGCCCAGAGACGAAGCCAGGGCCAAAAGAATCATCGCGCCGCAACCAGGCCGCAGAAACATCCGGCGGAAGCGCACACACGTATTCAGCAGACCACTCATCCGGTCACCTCGGACCCCCAGGGCAAGAGGGCAAGCCCAAGATTGTAGCGGAAGAAAGAAGAGGGAAGCAAAAGCCCGCCTTCGCTGAAGTTCGGCGGGTCGACGAATGTCCGACTCGAATTGGTATGACCAGCTCTGGGCACCCCCCTGTTTTTGCGTAAGAGTGGCAGCGAAAGGACTTACGGAATATCCCCAATGTAAGTTTCGCAAGGAAAGGAGTTACAAGCGCAGTTCTTGGCGAACTTTCGCAATTTTTCGTAAGAGTGGCAGGGAAAGGAGTTAGGGGAGAGAAAGATCGTTTAGAGTTCAAAGTTGAAAGTTCAAAGTGGGAAAGAGAGAGGGCGCCGGCGTGAGAAAGCTGAGAATAGGAAGCCGAAGTCGGGAAGTCGAGAGGAGGAAGTGCCCCTGGAGAGGAAAAGACAGAGTAGTGCGCGATTGTCACACGCAAGGGTAGCACGACTTAGGTCACTTTGTCAATAGTTAACTATAGAATAATACGTTCGAACGATGGGGACCTGAGGAAGGGGCGAGGCGAGCGTGAGACAAATCCGCAGACACGAAGAGGCTTACGATAAGCAGCTCTAAGCCTGTAATACCCACAAAGGTAGGCCATCCCAAGGTGTCTTTGTGGATCGAGGCGCGGCCACCGCCAGGGCGGCTCACCGGGGAAGGAAATACTCTTCCGCGCTCTCGTGCGCCGGGAAGTAGCCCTGAAGGTATTTGCGTGTGAGGATCAACTTTGGCTTTTCGGTGGTGTAATCCCAACTTTCAACGTAGTCGGCCTTAGGAATATGCACAAGTAGGCCGTTTCCGACTTTAACCACAGCTCCAATTTCGTCGACCTTCTCTAGGGTGAACTCCGCTGAACTCGTAGTCCTGGAAACCGGAGAAACTAAAACTCTCTTGAATTCGCTCAGCTTCGATTTAACCGCTGCGGGCTTGGGATTTCCTGATAGTGCAGCGGCATCCTGTGGCAGGCTGATATTCTTTGCACGCGCGACGCGGATTTGCTTGTGGAAAACGTGAAGAGTTCTGCTCGAAGAGAGATATTCGTGTTCTCACCGACTTGGAATTCCTAGAGGCATTTTGCGGGTGAATGGGTTTGTCCGGCGCCGGATGGAATCTGATCGCTGGGCCCGGATGAAATAAAGAGGCCAGCGAAATGCGGCGCCGACTTTGGGAAGCCGGCAAGGATGGGCCATCCAACGTCAAGGAAGCAGCAGGATTTTGTGCGGTCTATTCGCCGACTTTTTTGATGACGTGGGTCGGGATGGGGCTCGCGTCGCGGCGAGCCGGTGGAAGTTTCGGTGTGGTTTTCTTGGGCTTCTTTACTTCGCGCTTGCCTCTGTCTTTGTTTCCCATGGTGGATAGATTGCCACAGGTTGGTTGGCGTGGCTAGGGAAATGAGGGGCGGGGATGTGTCGCGCCTACGGCGCTGGGAGAACGTGGTAGGCGGTCCCAGTGCTTACGCACTGGGCTAACTTCTGGCGCGCCTCCGGCGCTTTGGCGGCGGGCTGGCATGAAAGCCAGCGCTACATATCGGAGCGAGCAGAGAAGAGCGGACCCACCCTATGCAAAATTCGCACAGGGTAGGGCACTCAAATACAGGCAAGATATTCGAGAGGGTGACAGGACGCGACGGTGGTTGTTAAACTGAAAGGAACCAGCCCCACTTTATACGCTTATTGGAGGAGAGATGAAGAGGTCGCTATTTAGCGCCGTCGGATCTGTCTTTGTGTTGCTGTTGGGACTTGTTCTGACGTCACCTGGGGCCGCGTTGGCCCAGGAACATGTAGTCTCACCGGTCGAGATTCAGAAGGACGCTGCAGGCGCTTCGGCTGCCCGGCAGCAGCATGTGCGGCAATTGGACGGGTTCCTGTCGTCGAAGGAAGCCCAGAAGGCGCTGAAATCGGCGCACATGGATCCGCAGGAAGTGAAAAACGCGGTGGGGCAACTGGATGACGAGGACCTGGCGCGGCTTTCGGCGCGGGCAGAGAAAGCCCAGCGCGAATTTGCGGCGGGAAGCCTTTCCGACCGCGATCTGCTGATCATCCTGGTGTGCGTTGCGGCGCTGATCCTGATTATCGTGGCCGTGCGTTGAGATGAAACTTCGTCGCATCCTCGGGCTGGTGCTGTTTGCGGCAGCGGGCGCGGGCTTTGCGCTTGCCGCGGAGACGCCCAGCCTGTGGATCGATGTGCCGTTCGTGGCGCAGGTGAAGAATGGTTGCGGCTCGGCGGCGATCGCGATGGTGATGGAGTATTGGGAGAAGAAAACGGGGCGGGCTGCCTCGAGTGCCGCTGATGCGGAGAAAATTCAGATGGCGCTCTATTCGCCCGCGGAAGAGGGAATTCCGGCGAGCGCGATGCAGCGATATTTCGAAGGCGCGGGTTACCGTACATTTGTAATTGTGGGCGACTGGAACGAGTTGGGGCGCCATCTGGAGTGCGGACGGCCGCTGATTGTCAGCTTGAAGGCCAGCGGGCCGTATGGGCCGCTGCATTATGTGGTTGTGGTGGGAATCGACCGAGCGCGGGGGTACATTTACGTGAATGACCCGGCGCAGCAGAAGATGCTGAGGCTTTCGCGAGAGGGATTTGAGTCGGAATGGAGCGCCACCGAGCATTGGACGCTGCTGGCCGTGCCGCGAAGCGTCGATTGATTTTCCTTCTACTGCTTTTCTCTTTCCCTATGCGCGTTCTGGCGCAGGCCGGCGATGCGGCCGCGGAAAAACTTTCCGAAATAAAAACTCTCTACGAAGCGGGAAATTGGGACGACGTGGTGCGCGCGGTTGCGCAGTCGCCGGATGAGCCTGCCGACTTGCTGCTTTATCGCGGGCTGGCGCTGGCGCGCTTGGAGCGATGGGAAGAGGCGAAGGTAGCGTTTTCGGCCGGCAGGGAAGAGGCGCCGGGCGACCCGCGTTTTCTGATCGAGCTAGCAGGGATTGCTTACCGGGAGAAGCAATTTGCCCAGGCGAAGCAGGAATTGCGCCGGGCCCTGGCGATGAACCCCAAGGACGACTATGCGAACAACTTCCTAGCTTCAATTTACTTCCAGGAAGGGAATCTGGAAGCGGCGCTGAAATATTGGAACCGGACAGGGAAGCCGAAGCTGGAGGATTTGACGTTCGAGCCGGCGCCGAAACTGCGGTCGCTGGAGCTGGATCGCGTTTTTGCGTTTGCGCGCGGCGCCGAATGGCAGCGAGAGCAATTTTTGACGACGCAGGCTCGGTTGGGGGCACTGGATTTGTATCCCGGAATGTTTTTCGACTTGAGGGCGCACGATGACGGCTCGTTTGACCTGGGATTCCACGCGGCTGAGCGGAACGGTTGGGGAAGTTCGAAATGGGAAGGAGCGGTTTCCCTGCTGCGCGATCTTCCATTCCAGGCGGTGGATCCCGAGTTTTACAACCTGGGGCATGCGGGAGTGAATTGGATTTCGACCTATCGCTGGGACGATGAAAAGCGGCGTGTGTTTACGGAGATTTCGGCGCCTGTGTTTCAAAATCCGGCGACGCGTTTCCGGTTTTATTTCGACGGGCGCAACGAAAATTGGAACATCACGAACACCTTTCTTCCGGGAAGCCCGGCGCCTACCCGGCTAAACCTGGAAAAAGCGGCGGCCGGCGCGGAAATGCGCTTTATCGAAAGCGGCCGATGGGAATGGAGTGCCGGTGTGGAATACAGCTACAGGGATTTTCGCAATGTGTTTGGGATTCCGTCCTCCGCGACTCCGTTCTTTATCGGCGGATCAGCGCTTGCACTGAAATCGAGCGTACAGCGCTGGCTGATCCGTTTCCCGGAGCGGCGATTCACGCTGAATAGCAGCGGAAGCGGCGAGTTTGGAACTTTTTTCCGCGATCCGCTGGGAAGATACGGACGGTTGGAAGGAACGCTGGCGGCGCGCTGGCTGCCGAAAGCGCGCGGCGACGATTACGAAACGCAAGTGGGTTTGCATGGCGGCCGCACGATTGGGGATGTGCCGTTCGACGAATTGTTCACGCTGGGATTCGATCGGGACACGCCGTTGTGGTTGCGGGGGCATCCCGGACTGCAGGACGGACAAAAGGGAGGCGCGCCGCTGGGAAGAAACTATGTGCTGGTGAATGCCGAGACGGACAAGATTCTTTATCACAATGGAATTTTCACGTTGAAAGCGGGGCCGTTTGTGGACACTGGAAGAACGTACGACCCCTCGGGGTTCTTTGGATCGCCCAAATGGCTTTGGGATACGGGTGTGCAGACGAAGATTCGTGTGCTCGGAGGAGTTCAGGTTGTGTTCGGATACGGCAAGGATTTGCGGTCAGGAAGAAATTCGTTTTTCACGACAGTGACGAGATAGAGCACTCAGCGCGGGTCCGACGGCAATCATGATTAGCGTTTGTGAAGTTTCGCGGCGAGAGCCTGGACCTGGGCGCGAGTCGCTTCGAGCGTTCCGGAGCAGTCGATGGCGTGGGTGGCATGCTTGAGCTTTTCGTCGATCGGAAGTTGTGCGGCCATCCGGCGACGGGCTTCGGTTTCGCTCATGCCTCGGGCGCGAAGGCGTTCCAGTTGCTGCTCCGGCGTGCACCAGGCGACGACCAGGCCGTCCAGCCTCGGGGCCATGCCGGCTTCGATCAGCAGCGCGGCTTCGACAAAAGCGGCGGAGTGAGAGCCGCTTTTTTGCCACGCGTCGAGCTGGTCAAAAATGATTTGATCCACCCGCGGATGAAGAATCGAGTTGAGCTTCGCCAGCTTTGAGGGATCCGCGAAGACGATGGCCGCGAGTTTGTGGCGGTCGATGCGGCCGGAGGAGTCGGCGAGATCGGCGCCGAAGGCTTGCAGAATTTCGTCGTGCGCGGTTTGGCCGGGTTCCATCAGCTTGTGAGAGATGGAATCGGCGTCGAGAACGGGGAATCCGAGTTCGCGCAAAATAGCGGCCACGGCACTTTTGCCGCTGGCGATGCCGCCCGTGAGGCCGAGCTTCAGCATGGGCGTCGAAACGCTCCTACACAAACTGTGGCCAGCCTCAGATGGCCGGCCCTACAACTGTAAAGGTTGAAACTGGATATCGTCACGTGCGCGCTACGGCGGCGCTGGACGCGCGGCGCAGGCGGGCGGCCTTCACTGTGTTGCTCATCAGCATCGTGATGGTCATGGGGCCGACGCCGCCGGGAACGGGCGAAAGCGCGCCGGCGACCTGGATTGCGTCGGGGTGGACGTCGCCGATGAGGATGTTGCCCTTGGCGCGGAATTTTTCGAGGCGCTCGGGAAAATTACGGAGGAGTTGCGCAGCTTCGGAAGGATCGGTGACCTTGTTTGTCCCGACGTCGATCACGGCGGCTCCCGGTTTCACCCATTCGGGCTGCACGTAGCCCGCTTTGCCAATGGCGGCAACGAGTATATCGGCGCGTCGAATCACGTTGGGAAGGTCGCGAGTTTTCGAATGACAAATTGTGACGGTCGCGTTGGCGTGCAGCAGAAGCAGAGCCATGGGCTTGCCAACAATGTCACTTCGGCCGAGAACGACGGCGTTGGCGCCTTCGATGGAAATGTTGTTGCGGCGAAGGATCTCCATGCAGCCGGCGGGCGTGCAGGCCACAAGTCCGGGGCGATTGCTGACGAGCATCCCCATGCTGACGGGGTGGAAGCCATCGACGTCCTTCGCGGGATCGACCGATTCGAGAACGCGTTTCGAATCGATCTGCGGAGGGAGGGGAAGCTGGATGAGAATACCGTCGACGTTGTCATCGGCATTGAGATCGCGGACAAGTTGCAGCATGTAGTCGGTGGAAACGTTGGCCGGCGGAGTGTGCAGCCAACTGGCCAGGCCGAGCTGTTCGCAGGCGGCGATTTTGCTTTTGACGTAGACCTGCGACGCCGGATTCTCGCCAACAAGAACGGCGGCGAGGCCAGGGCGGATGCCTTGCGCGTGTAGTGCGGTGATTTCGGATTTCAGCTCAGTGAAGATTTCGTCGCGGATTTTCAAGCCGTCGAGAATGCGTGCGGGCATTGAGGGTTCGCTTCCTTTGCAATTAGAAGCTCAAATGATAGCACGCGACAACATGCAATGAAGTAGCGAAGCAGCGAAGTAGAGATGCGCCGAAGTCAGATCGCGCCCACGGATATGAGGGCGGTCATCGTGTGCTTCTGGGTGGGCTGCAAGTTGATGGCGTGATCGCCGATATTGCAGGTTTCGACGCAGACGAACTGGCGCCACTCGTCGGAAGCGAGGTCGGACATGGCTTTCGCTTTTTCGGACCAGGGATTCCAGATTACCGTGTCGCGCGAGTTTTCCTTGGCGACGAGGAGGCGACGGCGCGCCGCGGGATCCTCGATTTCAACCGTGGCAAGCGTGTTGCGGTAGATCCGATCGGTCTCCGACGAAATCACGATGTCACCGTGCTGATGTTTTTCGCGTTGAGCATCCGTTTTGTCCACGTACGCGACGCCGTTCAAGCCGCGCAGTTTCGCGGCCGCTACATTGCCAACGCGAAAATAAGAGTGGAGCGCTTCCTCGAAACGGAATGAAGAGGTGCCGTGGTTGGTGACGATCAATTCGAGGCGGAGTTGCTCACCGAAAGTGGCGCAGAAAAGAAGGTGGAAATCGCCGAACCAGGTTTTGCGGCTGGCTTCGTCGAAAGAGGTAGAGAGAGCCACGGTGACGTCGTGGTCGGCGTGGGTGATGCCTTCCAGTTGCCACGTCTTTGTGCGCACCAGGCCATGTGCCGGGGAGCGCGGATCTTCGGCGCGGGTGGAAAACCACGGGAAGCAGACCGGAACGCCGCCGCGAATCGCCGTGCCGTCCTGCCACTTCGATTTCGAACTGACATACAGGGCCTCTTCGGCGCCAGCCGGTTGCCATGATGTGACGTGCGCTCCGTGCAAATAGATTTCGCCGGAAGCGCGCGGCGAGGTCACCCGCACGCAGGGGAGCCCGCCTCGGCCATCCACGACTCTGGCGATGCCGGGGATTTCAAAGCGGCGATTCAAATCGCCGAAGGGTGCAGGCGTTGCCATCGAAAGCCTCCTTGCTGAACAGGCCGGCAGCGGCGCGAATGCAGACGCCCAAAATAACATAAATACCGTGAATTGCGCGCGATGGAATCGCTGGATAATCCAGATTGAAACCAATTGAACGTAGTGGACTCTAATTATGCGGGGGGCAAGGATGCCGATATTCGGGGACGATGGCGGCAGGCGCACCAAAGAGAAACAAGCGAAGGCCGAAGGCCGGCTGCCGCCCGGGCAATCGCTGACCATCAAATGGCCGGTGCTGCACTACGGAAGCGTGCCGCATTTTGAGGCGGCAAAATGGGATTTTAAGATCAGCGGTCTGGTGGAAACTCCGCTGCGCCTGACGTGGGATGAATTTCGCGCGCTGCCACAAGTGGAGTCCACCAGCGATTTTCATTGCGTGACGCGCTGGAGCCGTCTGGACAACCGCTGGAAAGGTGTGCGATTCACAGATCTATTGGACCGCGCGAAGGCCAAGCCGGAAGCCGAATACGTGCTGGTGCTGGCCGAGGAGGGTTACACCTCCAACATTCCACTGAAGGATTTGCTGCGGCCCGATGTGCTGTTTGCTTTCGAACATGACGGCGAGCCGCTCACAGGAGAGCATGGCGGCCCCGTGCGCCTGATCGTGCCCCAACTCTACGCCTGGAAAAGCGTGAAATGGGTGCGCGGCTTTATGTTGCTGGATCACGACCGGCTGGGCTTCTGGGAGCGCAACGGCTACCACGCCTATGGCGATCCCTGGAAAGAGCAGCGCTATTCGGGTACCTGACTCGACAAGATGATTGAATCTGGAAATAGCAACGCCCGGGAATAACCTCGGGCGTCTTTGTTTACGATCGAATGGCCATTACTTGGCACTGCGGACGATCTTGCCGTTTTTCATGACGAAGTTTACCTTGCGTAGCGACTCGATTTCCTGAAGAGGATCGCCCGGCATGGCAATGATGTCCGCAAAAAGTCCGGGCGCAATCGCGCCGCGTTCCTTGGAAATACGCAGCAAGTCGGCGCAACTGGTGGTCATGGCTTTCAGAATATCCGCCGGCGCGACGCCTGCCGCGCGCCACACGGCCAGATAGTCCAACACCATGTCCGCGCGCGTCCGGCCGGACATTTCCGTGACAGTGTCCGATCCGAACGCCATCTTGACGCCAATCTTGTTGGCGTTGCTCAGCCGTTCGATGATCTGGTTGCCCAGTTTGTTGGCGTCGGCCAGGGTTTCATTGGACGGATTCAGCCCCGCAAGATGCGCCGCGGGAAAGTCCGTGCCAACCAGGTACGTTCCTTTTTCTTTCATCAGCTTTAACTGAGCTTCAGTTAGCGTGAAGCCATGCTCGACAGAATCCGCGCCTCCGCGAATCACGTTGTCGGCGGCTTTTCCGCCATAGACATGGACGGCCAGCGCGCGTCCGGCGTTGTGCGCCTCATCCGCGGCCGCGCGAATCTCTTCCTCCGTATAAAAATAATCGCTGTTGTCGGCCGCCAGCTTGATGACGTCCGCGCCGTAGTAAATGTTTTCGTGGATCGCTTTGCGGATTTCGGCCGGGCTGTCGGCGTCAATATATTCGTGCAGCCAGAACGCGCCCACTTCCTCCGGCATGCCTTTGGATTGGCCGCCAAACGGGCCGATGATTTTGCCCGCGCATTGCAGTGTGGGCCCATCGAACCACCCTGCGTGAATGGCCTTTTTCAAATCGCTGCAGGCGTAATCGGCTTCGTTGCCGACCTCGCGCATGGTGGTGAAGCCGGCATTCAGAAGGATCTGCCCGGTGTGCAGCCCGCGGAGCGCGCGGAACGGCGATCCCTCTTTCAGATACATCGCTTCAAACGGAGCCTTGCCTGGAATCTCTTGGAAAGTAATGTGGGTGTGCGCGTCCATCAACCCGGGCATCACCCATTCTTTCGAAAGATCGACAACCTGCGCATCTTTAGGAATAGCGAGGCCCGCGCCTACGGCGGTGATTTTGCCGTTTTCGACAAGAATGATTTGATCCTTGCTGACCGTGCCTTTCGCCGGATCGATCAGATTCCCCGCGCGGATAGCGATCGTTTGCGCGGCAGCGGGCAGAATAAATCCAAAAAAGAGAACGATAATTTTGCGAAGCATCCGGTTTCCCCTGAACAGACGGCGCGAAGTATAGCACGCGAAGCGGCGAACGCGACTTGCTTGCGGAGAGTTCATTCGGTTGCCTGGCAAACGAAAACCCGGAGAAAATCTACGTTTTCTTAAGGTGCACGCGGCGAGGCCCGAAAGCGATAAGGCGTGGTGGAAGGTCGCGCAAAATTGGAATCTTAGTAAACAATCGCAGCTGCCAGGGCACCTTTCCCGCCGCCCCGGTGGTAAAAGCGCCGGCGATCACCCGTTTCTGCATAAAGCTCTGCATCGCCTGGATGACGCGGGTCGGCAATTCGCGCTGGCGCTGTACCTCTGCAAGGTCCGCATCAGTAACACGGCCGGCCTTCAAACGCGCCGAAAGAACGTTTGCGGCCACCACCGCGTCCTGAATAGCGTAGTTGATGCCCACGCCGCCAACGGGCGACATCACATGCGCGGCATCGCCAATCAGAAGCAGTCCCGGCCTGTGCCACAGCGGGCAGCGGCTGGATTCAACGGAGAGTAAAGTAAGTTGGTGCCACTCAGTGAGTGACTCGGCGTGCGGCGCGAAGCGCGGCTCGATCTCCGCGATGCTCTTGCGAATTGCTCCCACACCGGCGCCGTGGAGCCGCTGGTATTGCCCCTTCGGAAAAACCAACCCCGCCTGCCAGTACTCGTTCCGCTCCAAAAGTATGAAGATGCGCCCGCCGCCAATGCCGCCGAAAGCGCCGCCCACAATTTCAGGTTCGCCTGCCAATTTGGGAAGCCGGAACCACAGCACGTCCATCGGCGGCGAAGTCTTCACGGGTTCGAACCCAGCAAGCCGGCGCAGTAGGGAAAAACGCCCGTCGGCTCCAACGGTAAGCGGGCTGCGGATTTCGTGCGTGCCGTCCGGCGCCAGGTAACGAACTCCGCGGACATGGCCGTTATCCTTAACCAGTTGAGTCACGTTGGCGTGCATCACCAGCTTGAACGCCGGATATGTGGACGCCTCGCGGACGATGAATTCAAGAAACCTCACCTGGGGCACAAGCAGAATGTACGGGAATCGCGTTTTCAGGCGGCCCAGGTTGAAAGGCTGGAAATCGCCGTCGGCAAATTTAATGGTCGGTCCGGAAATTTTGGTGTGCGGGATTTCGTGCACCTTGTCCGCCAGCCCAATCTGGTCGAGCACTTCGAGCGTTGACGGGTGAATGGTATCGCCGCGGAATTCGCGATCGAAGTCCTTGTGCATCTCCAGCAGCGTGACGGGGATGCCTTGCCGGGCAAGGAGTAAAGACAGTATCGCGCCGGCGGGCCCGCCCCCAACGATGCAGCAGGAAGTTTCCTGAACGTCGCGGACTGCTTCATCTGTAGAGCGGGTGGAGGCAGCGGGCGGAGCGGCCATGCGCGGTTTCACCTCGACCGGGAAAACCCTTTGACCCGGCAATTCAAATCTCAATTCAACCCGCAAAGAAATCTAGCGGGAATTGAAGGAGTTGGCAAGAAATCCGGCTGACCGGTCAGCGAGCGGGGGGAATCTCGGGCATTTCGGCTTCCGGCCTCACATTCACGGTTTTGCAACTCGAACTCAAATATAATGCGGCCATGATAAGAGCGATAATCTGCGGTTGGCTTTTGGGAATATTGCTGCTGACAATTGGCGCTAAAGAACTCCACGCGCAAACCAGACCATCGGCCCCGGCACTAAGGCAATTGTCCAATGGAAAATTGCTCGGGGATGTGCCGGGCAATCCGCGGCCGACGAATAATTTTCCGACAGTGGCCGCGGTTTCTCCAGACGGGAAATTCGCAGTGCTGCTGCACAGCGGGTATGGGGCCTACTCCTCTGGCGAGAAACAATCGCTGACAGTCTTGAATTTGGAGTCGAACGAGCTCCGGGACTTTCCCGACGAGCGGCTCGGCTCCGACGCAAAGCAAACCTACTTTTTGGGACTGGCGTTCAGCGTGGACGGCAAGCATTTGTACGCTTCCATGGCGTCGCTGACAGACCCGTTAGGACAGGGGAAGGGAAGCACCGGAAATGGCATCGCGGTTTATGCCTTTGCGAATGGAGTCGTTACACCCGAACGATTCTTGCCTCTGTCTCCACGCGAAAAATTGCCACAGGGAAAAGTGCGGCGCGCCCAGTTCAAGGATGTGACCTATCCGGCGGGATTAGTCGCGGGAATGAGCGGGGGCGAAGAGCGCGTTTTGGTGGCCTGCAACGGCTCCGACGAGGCGGTCCTGCTTAACGCTTCTGACGGAAATATTGTCACTCGCTTCGACCTTTCGACTTACCCGCGCATTCCCGGATCGTTGCCCTATACGGCAGTCATGACGCGTGACGGGAGAAGAGGGTTCGTTTCACTGTGGAATGCGTCGGCCGTCGCGGAACTCGACCTGGCAAATGGTTCCGTGAGGCGAATTATCACGCTGCAAAAACCGGCTGCGCCGCTTGCGGGCGGGTCGCATCCGACGGCATTGCTGTTGGACCACGACGACACGCGCCTCTTTGTAGCGCTGACGAACCGGGATGAAATTGCCGTTCTGGATACCAGCACAGGGAAAGTTCTGCGCACGCTTTCCACCAAGTTGCCGGGACAGAAATATGGAGGCAGCGACCCCGAAAGCCTGGCGCTTGCTCCCGACGGGAAAACGCTGTTTTCCGCGAATGCAATCTCCGACACGGCGGGTGTGTTTAATCTTAGCGACCCGGGCGCTGGGAAAGCGCAGCCCGCGGCAGGGTTTATTCCAACAGAGTTTTATCCGACCGTCGTGGCTGCTACGGCGAACGATTTGTTGATTTGCAGCGCGAAGGGCCGCGGTTCAGGGCCGAATCCTGTGGCGATCAAAACAAATGCAAATGGCGAACCGGAGTATCCCTATAACCCTGCAATGACCCACGGATCACTGGCGCAAATTCACATGGCGGAGATTCCTGGAACACTCGCAGAGTGGAGCAAGCAGGCAACGAGCATGAATGCGGCACAGGGAAACCTGGACAAAGTTCCCTTCGTTTCCGGCGAGAGCAAGATCAAACACGTAATTTACATCATTAAGGAAAATCGCACGTACGATCAGATTTTTGGGGACCTGGGAGTTGGAGACGGCGATTCCTCCCTGACGATGTATGGCCAAGAGATTACCCCCAACCAGCACAAGTTGGCCCGGCAGTTCGGCGTCTTGGACAATTTTTACGATAGCGGGGACGTTTCAGGCGACGGACATGTATGGTCAACTTCGGCTTCGATTTCAGACTACGTTGAGAAGACCTGGCCCATCGCCTACCGCAGCCAGGAGCATACCTATGACTCCGAAGGCGAACTCCTAGGCGGCATTTCGGCGGAGGATGGACTTCCCGATGCGGGCGAACCGACCGGCGGCTACCTCTGGAAAAACTTTGCCAGCCACGGAGTCTCCTATCGGCACTACGGCGAATCCATTATTTCGCGATGGTGCAACGCGGATGAGGAAATGCCTGCGCCGGTCAGCGGACCACCGAAGGTGCCAGGAGTGGCCTGCGCGCGAACGGTGATTAAGAAGGGCGAGCCCCTGGAGAAAAATGTGGGAGAGCCGCGCGGAGGGCCGAGCCCGTATCCTTGGGATATTCCCGTTCTTGCGAAAAACATTGCAGCCCAGCCGGAGTTGCGTAGGCATTTCGATCCACGCTTTCCCGATTTTGAAACTGCCTATCCGGACCAATTGCGCGTAGACGAATTTTTGAATGAGTTCGCCGGGTTCAAGGCTTCGCGCAAAGCCGGCAAGGATGCCATGCCGCAATTTACCCTGCTGCGGCTTCCGAACGATCACACGGCGGGCGGGAAGAAAGGCAAGCCAAAGCCGGCGGCTTCCATGGCGGACAACGATTTAGCGGTGGGCCGGGTGGTGGAAGCAATTTCGCAAAGCGAGTATTGGAACGATACGGCCATTCTGATTCTGGAGGATGACGCGCAGGACGGCCCGGACCACGTGGATTCCCACCGTAGCATTGCCCTGGTCGTCAGCAAGTACGCGCCTGTCGTGGAATCGTCGAACGCAACGCCCGCCGTTTTTGTAGACCACCATTTTTATACAACGGTGAACATGGTGCGCACAATTGAGGCCTTGCTTGGCGTGCCGCCGATGAATGCCAATGATTCACGGGCCGCCGTGATGGCCCCGCTCTTCAGCGGCCCCGGAACCCAGCCGGCCTTTCGCGCCGATTACCGCAACCGCGACAACGGGCTGTTGTTCGAAATGAACACCAAAGA
>Ga0210389_10002279_pt1 | contig 15203 bp, 16 predicted proteins | sample IncBWH28OmetaG_FD_160127 | JGI IMG/M metagenome (GOLD analysis project Ga0210389, IMG submission 160127) | Forest soil microbial communities from Barre Woods Harvard Forest LTER site, Petersham, Massachusetts, United States - Inc-BW-H-28-O ...
ACATGCTGGCGACGCTGCTCTGGTCCCAGGGTGTCCCGATGCTGCTGGGGGGCGACGAGATGGGGCGCACCCAGCGCGGCAACAACAACGCCTACTGCCAGGACAACGATCTGTCGTGGTTCGACTGGAACCTCGACGATCGCCGCCGCGGTCTGGTGGAGTTCACCCGTCGGCTGATCGCGCTCCGGCAGCGAAATCCGGTGCTGCAGAACAGCCGCTTTCTGGTCGGCGACCTCATGTGGGACTCGCAGTTCAAGGACCTGGCCTGGCTGCGGCCCGACGGAACCGAGATGGATCCCGAAGACTGGCAGAAGCCCTGGATCGCGTCGCTCGGCCTGATGCTGGGCGGCGACGCCATCCGCATGATGAATGACGCCGGCGAACGGATCGTGGGAGATGGACTCCTCCTTCTGATGAACGCCCACCACGAGCCGATCACCTTCCACTTCCCCGAGGAGGCGGGAGAGGGGTGGCTGTTCGAAGTCGACACGGCCCACCCGGAGAAACCAGGCGGAGTCGCCTGCGCCGGTGAATATCAGCTGGCTCCCCGCGCGCTGGCGCTCTTTCGGCAGCCGCTCGACAAGGAGCTGGCCCGCAACGCCGCCGCGGCGCCGGCCCGCGTCGCCCGCCGAGAGATGCAGCAGCGCCGGCGGCGCGCCGGCCTGGTCATCCCGCTCTTCTCCATCCGTTCCCCCTCCCAGTGGGGCCTGGGCGAGATCGCCGACATCCCGAAGTTCGCCGACTGGGCCAGTCAGGCCGGCTTCTCGGTCTTGCAGCTCCTGCCGGTCAACGAAGTCTCCGGCGTCGACGCCAGCCCCTACGCGGCGCTGTCGGCGTTCGCGCTCGATCCGGTCTATCTGTCTCTCGAGGGCTGCGAGGACTTCGTGGCGGCGGGGGGGCGCGGGGCGCTCTCCGCGGCGGCGCGCGACAGGCTGGCGCAGCTGGCCTCCGCGCCCCTCGTCGACTGGACGGCGGCGCGGGCGCTCAAGAACGAAGGCCTCGCGCTCGCCTTCGGGCGCTTCCTGCGCGACGAGTGGTCGAAGGACACCGGCCGGGCGCGGCAGCTCACCGCGTTCGTCAAGGCGAACCGCCACTGGCTGGACGACTATGCGCTGTTCAGCGTGTGGCATGCCCAGTTTGGCAAGGGCTGGTTCGATTGGCCGAGCGGCCCGCGCGATCGAAACCCGCACGCGCTCGATGCCGCGCGCCGGGAACAACACGAGGCGATCCTGCGGACGAAATGGACGCAATGGCAGCTCGACCTCCAGTGGCGCAACGCCCGTCGCGGGGCGAGCGCGTTCGGCGTCGAGCTGATGGGCGACCTGCCGTTTGTGGTCGGGGTCGATTCGGCCGACGTCTGGTCGAACCGGGGGCTCTTTCGGATCGACCAGCACGTCGGTACGCCGCCCGACGATTCGTCGGAGACGGGGCAGGACTGGGGCCTGCCGGTCTATGACTGGGAGGCCTTCAAGGACGACGACTTCTCCTGGCTCAAGGCGCGGGCGATGCGCGCCGGTCAGCTCTACAGCCTCTATCGCGTCGACCACGCGCTCGGCTTCTACCGGACCTACTTTCGTTCGACCGACGGCAAACAGAGCGGCTTCACGCCGGCCGACGAGCGCGGGCAGGTCGCGCTCGGCGAGCGGATCATGCGGATCATGAGCCGCTGGGGCGAGGTGGTGGCGGAGGATCTGGGCGCGGTGCCGCCGTTTTTGCGACCATCGCTCGACAAGCTCGGCGTGCCCGGATATCGCGTCCTGCGGTGGGAGGAGGAGGAGGAGCGGTTCCGCGACCCCTCCACCTGGCCCGCGCACTCCGTGGCCACCAACGCCACGCACGACACCGAGACCACCGCGGACTGGTACGACGCGCTCTCGCCTGAGGAGCGGGACAAGTTGAAGCGCGTCCCGGGGCTCGGCGACCTCGACGCCACGGCGCCCTTCGATCAGAAAACGAGCGATCTCATCCTGCGCGTGCTCTACCGGTCGCCCTCGACGCTGGCGCTGACGCTGTTTCAGGATGCGCTGGGCGGCCGCGAGCGGATCAACACCCCGGGGACGGTCGGCGGGGAGAACTGGCGCTTCCGAGCCAGGAAGACCGCCGAGGAGCTGCTGGCGGACCGCGCAACGACCGAGCGGCTTGCCGCGCTGGCCAGGGAGACCGGACGCGCCCCCGCGAAGCGCTCGTGACCCTCGGCCCGGTTGGACCGGGGGTCCTGCTCTCTGGGCTTCAGGGATGTCGTGACTATCTTCTGGCGGGAGGCTCAGCTTGCGGATGATGATCGGGATTGCGTTCGCGTTGTCGGTGGGATGTATCGCGGTCTTGGCGCGCGCCGCCCTGCGCGCCGGCGCTGCTTCTCCTCAGCCGCTCTCCCTGGGCGCCGGGGTGACCCTGTCGATCGCGCCGATGAAGCGCACACGAACTGCGACCTCTGATGTCGTTCCCCTGCCGGTCACCTTGGCCAATCACGGCTCGGGCACGATTCGCCTCATGTATCGCGACTTCTCGCTGACGGACAGGGTCGGCCAACGCTCGATGGCGCTTCTACCGGCCGAGCTGATGTTCGAGAAGGTCTCGGCGCCCTTGCTGCCCGAGGGATCGCTGGCCAGCGGACAGAGCAGCTCCGGGAGTCTCTACTTCCGTCTCCCCTCCGCCTTCGTGCGTCCCATCGGGCTGCGGATCGACCTGGAATCGCCCGACGGGACGGCCCTTGGACAGACCATCGTCCCGCTGTGAACGCGGAACAAACCAGGCGTTGACTGGCTTGCGCCCCTTGCGCGGCGACGCGTTCGTTCCTACCTCCAAGGCAATGACGAACGTGATGTTGGTCGAGGACGAGGACGACGCGCGGGAGATCCTCGCCACGGCGCTCGAAGAGGCTGGCTACAAGATCCTTCGCGCCGACAACGGCGCCGTGGCCTGGAGGTTGCTCCAGGAGCACGAAGGTCGCTGCGACCTCATCCTCCTCGACCTGATGATGCCCACCATGAGCGGCTGGGATTTTCGGCGGAAACAGCGGGAGGACATCCGCTTTTCGCAGATTCCGGTTTTGCTGATGTCCGCGGGCGCCCACATCGCGACGGTCGCCGGCGAGCTGGGGGCTGCGGGCTACGTCTCGAAGCCGGTCGAGATTCCCGAGCTCTTGCAGAGCATTCGAAGGCACTCGTCGTGACGTTTGTCGACTCCCCGGAATCCAATTTCACCGTCGGCGGCGCGGGCCACCTGGCGCGGGTGGGCCGCTACGAGCTGGGGCAGCTCCTGGGCGTGGGGGGAATGGCGGAGGTCTACAAGGCCGCCCACACCTTGCCGGGCGGCGGGCGACGGACCGTGGTGGTGAAGCGAATCTTGCCGGTCCTCTCGCACAACGCCGCCTTCATGCGTCTGTTCGTCGCCGAGGCCCAGATTCTGGGCCTGCTTCACCACCCCAACGTCGTTCAGGCGTACGACTTCGGTGAATCGGACGGGACGCTGTTTCTGGTCCTCGAATACGTCGAGGGTCCGTCGGTGTCGAGCGCCCTCATGGGTCTTCGCGCGGCCGGACAGAGGATGCCGCCCGTCGCCGCCGCGCACTTCGCCAGCGAGGTGTGCCGGGCGCTGGAGTATGTCCACAGCCTCAAAGGCGGGGACGGCGAGGCGCTCAACATCATCCACCGCGACGTGACCCCGTCCAACATCGTCCTCACGCTGGCCGGCGGGATAAAGCTGTTGGACTTCGGCGTGGCCAAGTACCGGGCCTCGCAAGCCCGTACCCTCGAAGGCACGATCAAGGGAAAGGCCGCCTACGTGGCCCCCGAGACCCTCGAGGGGAAGACCATCGACCACCGGGTGGACATCTTCTCGCTGGGAATCGTCCTTCACGAGATGTTGACGCTGCAGAGCCTGTTTGAGTCCGACAACCAGGCGTTGACCTTTCGGAAGATTCTGGACCTGCCGATCGCGCCGCCCTCGAAGTCGCGCCCGTCGATCCCACCAGAGCTCGACGCCATCGTGATGAAGGCGTTGGAGCGCGATCCTGAGCGACGGTACGCCACCGCCAGCGCCATGGCCGACGATCTCGATCGCTTCCTCGCCGACAGTGGCCGACGAATGGACCATATCGCCGGCTTCGTGCGGGGCCTCCACGAACGAACGGCCAAAGTCGATTCGCAGAGCACGTCGCCGCTTCGTCCCCAGGCCGCCGCTCCCGCCGCGGCCCAGCCAGCGAAGCGCCCGGAGGCCGCGACCCGATTCTTGGGGGGGCGTTTGGGACGCCTCTTGTTCGGCGGCCCTCGCGCTCCACGCGGGGAGTAGGGGATCGAGAACCGGATGAGACTGTTTACCTGTCCCGCCTGCCAGCAGTCGCTTCACTTCGAGAATTCACAATGTACGAAGTGCGGCCACGCTCTGGCGTTCGTGCCCGAGCAGTTGGCGCTCTCGGCGATCGAGCCGGTCGAAGGGATGCCCGGCGTGTTCGTGGCGCTCGGCCTGAAGGACAAGGGCGCCCGCTATCGATTGTGCGGCAATCAGATCGACCATCGGGCCTGCAACTGGACCGTCGCCGAACCGGAAGACGACAGGTTCTGTCGAGCGTGCCGGTTGAACGAGATCATCCCGAACCTGGCGGACGCGACGGCCGCGCAAGCGTGGCTCAAGCTGGAGGCCAACAAACGCCGTCTCATCTACACCCTGCTGGCTCTGGGTCTGCCTGTCGAACAACGGGGCAAGCACCCCGAGGGCTTGGCGTTCGCATTCAAGCAGGACCTCCCGGGAACGGAGAAGGTGCTCATCGGTCACGACGAGGGGCTGATTACCATCAACATCGCCGAGGCCGACGCGCCGTTTCGCGAGAAGACCCGGCTCGAGCTCGGCGAAACCTACCGGACCCTCCTCGGTCACTTTCGGCACGAGATCGGGCACTACTACTGGGACCGCCTGGTCGCCCATTCGGCGTCGCTGGAGCCGTTTCGTCAGCTCTTCGGCGATGAACGGGCTTCGTACGACGACGCGGTCGCAGCCCACTATCGGGACGGCGCGCCGCGAGATTGGCCGACCCGGTTCGTGACCTCCTACGCTTCGATGCACCCCTGGGAGGACTGGGCCGAGAGCTGGGCGCACTATCTGCACATGGTCGACACGCTCGACACGGCCCGGAGCTTCGGGCTGGCGCTTCGACCGGATGCGGCCAACGATGCGAAGCTGAACGTCGGCACCCGAAAGTTGGACCTGGGTGATTTCGACGACCTGGCGCACGCCTGGTTTCCGGTGACGGTCGCGCTCAACGGCTTGAACCGCAGCATGGGCCTGCCGGACATCTATCCCTTCGTCCTGTCCGAGCCGGCGTTGAAGAAGATTCGGTTCGTTCACGAGATCGTCGAAAAGGCCGCCGCGTCGAGCGAAAAGGCCGCCTGAGGGCCTCGGGCGCCTCCTCGAAACGGACTCCAGTCTGGTGTGGTTCCACGAATCGGAGATCATCTGGCGGTACTTCGACGTCGGCGCGTCGTTCATCTGGGCGATCAGCGGGGCGTTGATGGCCGCGACGCGCGGCTACGATCTGACGGGCATCGCCGCCATCGCGTTGGTCTCCTCCACGGGGGGCGGTCTGCTCCGCGACGCGCTCTTCCTGCAGCAAGGCCCCCCCTCGTTGGTGCGCACGCCGATCTACATCGTCGTCGCCGGGATCGCGGCGCTCCTCGTGTGGCTGGTGGGTCGGGAGGCGCGGATCTTGCGCCCATTTGCCCGGTTCGCCGGCCTGGTGGACGCCGTCGGCTTGGGTGGCTTCGCGGTCGTCGGAATGCAGCTGGCCTTGCGCGCCGAGCTGAGCCTTCCGGGGGTGGTGCTGGTCGGCGTGGTCAACGCCGTCGGCGGCAGCGTGCTGCGCAGCCTCCTCCTTCACGAGGTGCCGCAGGTGTTTCGCCCGGGCGAGCTGACCGCGGTGGCTTCGCTCATCGGCTGCCTCGTTCATCTGGGGCTCACGCGTGGTTGGGGCCTCGACCCCCGACCGTCCGCCGCGATCACCGTTTTGTTGGTCGCCTTGCTGCGCACCGGATCGGTCCGCTACGGCCTGCGCACCCACGCGGCCCGTGGCTTCGTCGAGGCCCCCGTCAAAGACGAACGGCTGAATGCGCCAACGACCTAGCCAAGCGCCCAGGCGTGTCTAGGTTGATTTCTTAGCAACCAACAGACGCGGCGCCGTTTGATTCAATCGCGGAGCCCGTCGGAAAAGGATCCCATGTTGTTTTGGCTCGGCGTCATCTTGCTCATTGCCTGGATCACCGGGTTCGGCGTCTTTCACGTCGCCTCGGCGGCCATACACGTCCTGATCGTGTTGGCGCTCATCAGCATCCTCATGCACTTCATTCGGGGAAGGAGCGCGACCTGACGTGGGCGACGAGGTGAACGTGAACGCCGTCGACATGCTGGAGAGCCAGCATCGCGAGGTCGAGGACCTGTTCGCGAAGCTGGAAAAAGCCGACCGTGGCGACCGGAAACAGAAGCTCTTCACCCAGATCGCCGACAAGCTCGCCGTTCATGCCTCGATCGAGGAGGAGGCCTTCTATCCGGCGGTCAGGGCGAAGCGGACGGAGGACATTCTGCTCGAATCGCTGGAGGAGCATCTGGGGATCAAGCGCGTGCTCGCCGATCTCATCGATCTCGATGCCAGCGACGAGACGTTCGACGCCAAGACCAAGGTCCTGCAGGAGCAGGTCGAGCATCACGTGGGGGAAGAGGAGGACGATCTGTTCCCCAAGGTGAAGAAGATCTTCGACGAAGAGACCTTGATCGCGATCGCCCAGCAGATGGCTCTGCTTCAAGAGGAGCTGCTGGCGAAGGGCAGTCCGCGTCTGGCGGTTTCGGCCCAGACCGACGAGGCCGCGCCGCTCTGAGCGCCGCGCCGCTCTGGCGCCAATTCCAACCGCCGGAGACCTCGCCGCGTGACCTCATAACTTGACGGCGGTCTGAACGGTGGCGTGGGGCCGCCGTTCAGACCGTTCGGCATTGTGGGGGAATCAAAAGATTTCCCCGGCGGCGAAGTAAGCGCCCACCGGTCGCGCGTCGGGCGACCAGGCGACGTCCCCGCGCACGATGAAGGTCTGCCCTTCCTGAAGGCGCAGGCCACCGCCCAGGCCGTACTTCAGCCCCAGCCCCGTGCCGTCGAGGGCGGGGTTGCTCTGTCCCAGCTGCGTCCAGCTGCGGCCGCCGTCGGCGAAGAGGGCGGCGCCCAGAATCATCCGCTTGTGGTGGACGCTGAAGTGCAGGATCTCGCTTCGCGCCTCGATGTTTCCGAACAGCTTCACCTTGCCGTAGTAGCGCTGCGCCGGCACGCCGCGCACCGCCTTGGAGCCGCCGATGGCGGGAGTCTCGTCGAAGCGGGCCAGCTCATAGAACGGGGGGTCGCCGAGCAGCGTGTCGCCGACCACCCGGAACAGCAGCGTCACGTTGTGAGCCGGTGTTCTGTAGTAGCGCAACGTCAGGTTCAGACGTTCGTAGGCATAGGGGAGCGCCGTTCCCACGCGGGGGCTGACCCGGATGACGGCGGTGTGGAACTGCCCGCGCCGGGTCACCATCTCGTTGTCGCGCGAGTCGTACTGGATCCCGCCCTCCAGCAGCTCGACCCCGTGCGGTGCGAAGCTCCCGACGAGCTCGCGAATCTCGGCAGACGGTGAAACCTGGGCTTGGGCCAGCAGGCTGGTGGGTGGCACCACCAGCCAGTTCTGCGTGTAGACGCTTCCGCCCAGCAGATAGAACCGCTTGTAAAACCGGTAACGCGCCTCCACCGAGAGGGTCGGGTGCAGGCGTTGGTATTCAGTGTCCGCGATCGACACGCCGGGCGGTGGAAGCGGCGTCGCGTTTCCGATTCCGTAGAACTTCAGCGTCCGTTCGTTGGTGAAGGCCGGCCTGATCTCCAGCCGCAAGCGTCGGCTGGAGGTCAGCTCGGGGAGCGTCCAGGTGACCGAGTAGTCCTGGAAGGGGGAGATGACGTGGCCATTCAGCGTACTGAAGGTCACGAACGCCTCCGAGGTCAGCTTCCATCGATAGGGGTGATAGCGGGGATCGAGCCGGGCCAGGTCGGCGACCTCTCCGCCGCCAATCCCGACGTCGCTGTCACCACCGGCGATGGGGACGATGTTGAACTCCAGCGTGCGCCCGGACGGTGGCGCTGAAGCGGCTGCCGGTGGACTCGGCGGAGCGACGAGCGGCCCCGGGCCGACCGGCGGTGGCGCAGCGGCTGGCAGAGGAGGGGCCGGCGGTGGCGCGACCGGCGGCGGAGGCACGAACAGGGGTGGCGCTGTCGGCCCGTCGCGTTCGAAACCGCCGTCGACCGGTCCCTGTTGCGCGCGCGCCAGGCCCTGAGTCAGAAACAATAAAAGGATCGCCGGGCCCCAGACAGGGCGCTGGGGCCGGGAGAAACGCGACGTTTTCAGGTTCCGGTTCAGCCGGCGCCGTTCGCAGCATCCGCAAACGCTCGTCTGGGGGAGGCCGACGCTTCGCTCAAAGCGCCCCTGCCCGGCTTGTCTCGCTCGTCGCCTTTGCTGCGGCCAATGACGTTCACCGCCAGAAGCTATGGCGCTTTTCGGAGAATGTTAGGGCATTCACTGATTGTTTCGTCGCCAGGGGGGATCTGGCATGACTAGGTTGTCCGCATGAGCTCACTCGTCTGGTTGGCATTTGCGGTCGTTCTCGCGGTCGCCGTCGCACTCACGGGCCGCGGTCCGAAGGGCGCGAAGCCGGTTGGAGCGACCCGGCTCATGAAGTCCGCACGCTGGGTCCTCATCGTCGGCATCCTCGTTTGTGGTGGCATCGGCGTCATGGGCGCCATGCGAAACTGAGCTCAGCGGCCGGTCTTGCGGGGCGGGTGCAACGTCTCGTGCCGCGCGCACATCTCGACGAAGGTTTGCAGGCGTCGCGCGCGCGTCTCGGGACGTTTGGCGGTCTGCAGGCGGTAGAGGATCGCGTAGCGGTTCGCGCCGTCGAGCGCCTCGAAGAACGCCCGCGCCCTGGCGTCGCGCGCGAGCGCCCTGGCGAGATCGGGCGGAACGATCGCCGCGCGCGCGCCGTCGTAGGCGCGATCCCAGCGCCCGTCCTGCCGGGCGCGTTCGACCTCGGCCAGGCCGGGCGCCTCCATGGTGCCGGCCGCGATCAGCGCCTCGGCCTTCGCGCGGTTGATCTTCGACCATCCGCTGCGGGGCCCCCGGGGCGTGAACCGTTGCAGCCAGGCGCCGGCGTCGAGCGCCCGCTTTTGGCCGTCGATCCACCCCCAGGCGAGCGCTGCCTCCAGCGCCGGCCCGTAGGTCAGCGAGGCGCGGACCTCGGCGGACGTCTTGGCGAGGCGCAGGAAGATGCCTGGCGACCGCGCGTGGTGCGAGCGCAGCCAGGCGCGCCAAGCGGCGACCGTCGGCAACGAAAGGATGGAAGTCGTGCTTGCGGCGTTCGGCATTCGACGACACGAGACGATAGCGCGAGCGTCTCGTAAAGTGCCCCGCATGTTCGCGGTGCTGTTCGAGGTTCACCCGAGGGTCGATCAGTGGGACGCCTATCTCGGCTATGCGAAGTTGCTGCGCCCTGAGCTGGAGCGCATCGACGGCTTCGTCGACAACGTCCGCTACCGCAGCCTGACGCGCGACGGGTGGATCCTGTCGCTGTCGAGCTGGCGCGACGAAAAGGCGCTGGTGCGCTGGCGAACCCAGGCTCTGCATCACGGCGTTCAGGAAAAGGGGCGCCAGCAGATCTTCCTCGACTACCACCTGCGCGTCGGGCAGCTCACCCGCGACACGAAGCTGCCGGCCGGCCAGCGGCTGACCGAACAGCGCCTGGACGTGACCGAGGCGGGGGCCGGGACCGCGGTCCACCTTCTGGACGCCCAGCGATCGCCGCCGGACGCCGCCGATGCGGACGAGCTGGCCGGGTCGTTGGGGCTGGCGGCCGGCGCCGAGGGGCTGGTCGGCTGGGACGTCTTCGAGGCGGTGCTGACGCCGGGCGACACTCTGTGGCTGAGCACCTGGCGCGACGGCGCCGCCGCGGAGGCGTTCGAGGCGCGCACGCCGCTTCCGGCCGACGTGCGACTTCGCCGTGTTCGGATCGTTCGCGACTACGGTATGCGCGACCGGCGGGAGGCGCCTCAGTACTATCCGGACGCGCCGGATACGGATTCCGCCCTCTAGGACGGTGGGAAAGCGCAGCTAGCTTCCAGGCGTGGCGATCCTCAAGCGCTTCTGGCGCGGATGGGCGGTGGCCGCCCTCTTCGGTCAGACGACGAGGCGCGAGGGGGCCCTGCTCTCATTAGTTGTCGTGGTCGCTCTGGCCTGGCCCATCCTCCTGGTCGGCATCGTGGCGCCCAAGATCGCGGTGCAGATGATCGCCCTCGTCCCGCTGCCCGACGGGGTCCCTTCCTGGATCGTCCGGCTGGGTTGGACCGGGTTGGCGCTGCTGATTCCGCTGGGGGTCGGCATCGCGGTCTCGGTCAAGACGCCCCTGGCGATGCGGCACGGGTCGGGCATCGGGCGCATCCTGCGCGGGTTTCCCATCACCGTCGGTCTCGCCGCCGCCTTCGCCATCATCTTCATCTCCGTTCCGGTGATGCGGGTCGCGGCCCTCGTGCGCAGGCGAGAGAGCGCCGACATCCCCCTCATCATGACCGCCTCCGCCTATCACGAGGTCGCAGCCAAGATCTGCGAAGTCCTGAACCGGCAGGGCCTCTCGTTGCAGGCGGTCGAGCCCGACTGGTGGGTCTCCGCGCCCATGCGCCTGCTCACCTGGTTGGGCGGGGAGGCGCTTCGCTCGCATGTGCCCACACGCCTCGCGCACTTCGTGACCGACGATCTCGCGCTGTCGCTCTATCCGAGCGGGCTCGTCCTGCGCGGAAATCCGGCTCTGTTGACCTGGGCCCACGGGCTCGTCGCCGAGGCCGTGGTGCACACCGAGGGGCTGCAGACGACCGACCCCAAGGCGCAGGCGCTGGAGCAGAGGCTGCGGTCGTTGTGGAGAAGGTACGACCTCGAGCCCGGGCGGCCCGCCAGCGCCGACGTGGCGCGGGAGCTCGAGCAGATCACGCGGGACCTCAGGACCCTCCGGGTCGACTGGGATGATTGGCAGGTCCTTTACCGACAGATTTTGCAGCTCGGAAGAGCCGCGCACGGGGAACGCCAGCTGCTCGACGTGGCGCCGCCGTCACCGGATCAGGCCGACAGGTCAGCGCCATGAATCGGCGGAACGCCAACGCCCAGCAGGGCAGCTCAGCCGTGAGGTCGTCAAGGAGACGCGGGGCCGGACGCCGGTGTCGTCGCCGCCAGAAGCGCGACCAGAATCTTGGCTCGGTCGCCGAAGAGACGAACATCCGGGGAGTGGCGTCTCGCCTCTTGCTCGAGCTGGTCGACCATGTGCGACAGCTCGAGCGCATTTCGCGGGGTGATCGACAAGGTGCCCTGTCCGACGTGCGATCGCAGAAAGGCCGCCACCTTCTCCATCGTGTGCCGTTGACCGGCCGCGATCTGCGACTCCATGTCGTCGAGCATCTCCTGGATGACCCGCAACTGGCGGTGGAAGAGGGACTTCCCCTCTCCGCGGCGGTCCCACCTCAACGGGGGCGGTCCAGCCGCGTTCGAGACGGCGCTTAAGTACTCGCTGCTAGGGACGAACGCGCTCACTGAATCTTCTGTAGGACCGGATTCGCCGTCCGCAAGGGACGACCAGCTCGACCGTCCGATCGATCGGGGATCGACTGAGCCAACCGGCGAAGCTACTTGGTGGCGACGCGGAATTTACTCCTTCCGGTTCGGCACGACATCTGTCCGTAACGCGACTCTCTTTATCCTCGCAGAATGAAAGCTCATACGTCGCTCGTCGTCGCCGCGCTGTTCAGCTTGGGCAGCTTCGGATCTCTGGGAGGCTGTAGCAAAGAGTCTGCCCCGCCCCCCGCGCCGGCCATGGCGCCCGCGCCGGCCGCCCCGGCGCCGCCGCCGGCCAAGCCGCCGCTGCGGGTCGCGTTTTCTGACTGGCCGGGATGGACGGCGTTCGAGATCGGGATCCAGAAGGGCTGGTTCAAGGAAGCTGGCGTCGACGTCAAGTTCGACTGGTTCGAGTACGCGCCGTCGATGGACGCCTTCACGGCCGGCAAGGTCGACGCCGTCATGATGACGATGGGCGACGCCCTGGTCACCGGCGCGCCGGGGGCGCGCAGCGTGGCGATCCTGGTGACCGACTACAGCGCCGGCAATGACATGATCGTCGCCAAGAAGGGGATCAACAGCCTCAAGGCCTTGAAGGGGAAGAAAGTTGGGCTCGAGGTGGGGTTGGTGGAGCACCTGATGTTGACCAAGGCACTCGAGAAGAACGGCCTCAAGATCAGCGACGTCAAGCTGGTCAACGTGCCGACCCACGAGACGGCGCAGACGCTGGCCTCGGGCGGCGTCGACGCGATCGGCGCCTGGCAGCCGAACGCCGGGCAGGCGCTCAAGGGGACGGCTGGCTCGAAGGCGATCTTCACCAGCGCCGACCTGCCGGGCCTCATCTATGATCTGGTCTGCGTCAGCCCGCAGAGCCTGGCGCAGCGACGCGACGACTGGGTCAAATTCGTGAAGGTCTGGAACCGCATCGTCACCTTCGTCAAGGATCCCGCCAACAAGGACGAGGCGGTGAAGATCATGGCCGGCCGCGCCGGTGTTCCGGCGGCGGAATACGCCACCTACATGCCGGGGACGCGGTTCCTGACGCCGGAAGAGGCCCTCACGCGATTCACACCGACGGACACGCTCGCCTCGCTCCTCGGCAGCGGCAAGGTCGCCGACGACTTCAACGTCGCCAACAAGGTCTACGCCAAGCCGCAGCCAGTCGCGTCCTACATCGACGGCTCGCTGTCCAAGGAGGCGCTGGCGAAATAGCCGGCTCCGCCGCGCCAGCACGAGAAAGGGAAAACGCAATGGGCGCCATGGGCGGCTCATGGACCAGGCCGTTGGCGGGGCTGTCGCCCCGGGCCAGCGGGCGGTTTTGGGCGGCCTCGTTCCTGGGGCCCCTGGCGCTCTGGTGCGCGGTCAGCTACCTGCCGTTCCTCTGGCACCCGATGGTGCGGGTCGGCGATCCGGGCGACAGCACCTGGCTGACCGCCGGCGAGTTGGTCGACAAGGCCGCGTTCGCCAGCGAGAACGGCGAGATCGCCGGACGCCACGGGCGCGAGGCGGTGGGGCGCCCGGCCAACCCTGTGTTTCTTCCCGCGCCGCACGAGGTGGCGCGCGCGCTGGTGACCGGCTTCACCACGCCGCCGGCGCGGCCGGAGGAGCCGTGGCTGCACCAGGCGCTCTGGCACAGCATCCAGGTGATCTTCTGGGGCTTCCTGTTTTCGTCGCTCATCGGTGTCCCGCTGGGGATCCTCTGCGGTGCGCTTCCGGCGGTCGGGCGGCTCACCGAGCCGTTCATCGAGTTCTTTCGCTACCTGCCGGCGCCGGCGTTCGGCGCGCTGGCGGTGGCGGTGATGGGGATTGAAGACGCGCCGAAGGTGGCCATCATCTTCATCGGCACGTTCTTCCAGCAGGTCCTCATCATCGCCAACACGACCCGGCGGATCGATCCGGCGCTGCTGGAGGCGGCCGAGACGCTGGGCGCCTCGCGGCGCGCGCTCATCACCAAGGTGGTCCTGCCGGGGATCGTCGTCGACGTCTACACCGACATGCGCGTGCTGCTCGGCTGGGCCTGGACCTACCTCATCGTCGCCGAGCTGATCGGCGTCAGCTCCGGGATCACCTACTTCATCAACCAGCAGGGGAAGTACCGCGCTTACGATCGGGTCTTCGCGTCGATCATTCTCATCGGCCTCATCGGGCTCGGCACCGACATCGTGCTGGCCTCGCTGGGGCGTCAGCTTTTCCCGTGGATGAAGACGGCCAGGGAGGGGTGGTTCTCGAAGACGCTGGCGCGCGTGCGCCGCGGCGGGCGGCAGGCCCCCCCCGCGGCAGCCGGTGGGCCGTCGGCCGGCGGGGCCGCCGAGGAGGCCGCGGCGTGAGCGCCGAAACGAATCCGGCCGCCGCGCCGCTCGCCGTCCCGAGCTACCTCGACCAGGCGCCCGAGGTCTCGGCGCGGTTCGCGCGCATCAAGCAGCGCCCGGTGATCCTGGAGGTCACCGAGCTCTCCAAGAGCTTCAGCTCGCCCAATCGGCCGCCGACCGTGGCGCTCGATCGCGTCTCCTTCCAGGTCCACCGCCGCGAGCTCATGTGCGTGATCGGGCCCTCGGGCTGCGGCAAGTCGACGCTGGCCCGTCTGGTGGCGGGGCTCGAGCCGATGACGGGCGGGGAGATGCTGCTCGACGGAAAGCCGATCCACGGCCCCGGTCCCGACCGCGGCATGGTGTTCCAGAGCTACACGCTCTTTCCCTGGCTGACCGTGCTCAAGAACGTGATGTTCGGGCTGGAGGTCGGCGGCGGGATGTCCCACGCCGAGGCCGAGCAGGACGCGCGCATGTGGCTGGAGGTGGTCGGTCTGACGAAGTTCGCCCAGGCCTATCCGCACCAGCTCTCGGGCGGGATGAAGCAGCGGGCGGCGATCGCGCGCGCGCTGGCCAACCGGCCGCGCATGCTGCTCATGGACGAGCCGCTCGGCGCGCTCGACGCGCAGACCCGCTGCCAGATGCAGTCGTACCTCTTGCAGATCTGGCGTCAGGTCGACATCACGATCCTCTTCATCACCCACGATCTCGACGAGGCGGTCTATCTGTCGGACCGGATCCTGATCCTGGACGCGCACCCGGGGCGCGTGCGGGAGGTGATGGAGGTGGCGGTCCCGCGGCCGCGCAGCGCCGAACAGTTTCTCTCGCCCGCCTTCATCGCCGCGCGCCACCACCTGGAGGAGCTGATTCACCCGCGCGCCGCGCAGGCCGCTGATAAGTTGCCGGTCTTTCGCATGACCGTCGTGGGAGACGAAGTCGAATGAAGCCCGAGACACTGAGCTTGCGGGGCGGTCAGGCCTGGTCGGGCCGGCTGCGGCGGAACCAGCGGCTGCGGCTGGTCGACGTCGAGGGGCGCGCCTGCCTCTCGGCGCTGTTCTACAGCGCGGCCGATCCGCTGGAGCGCTACAACATGGCCGACACGCTGAAGGCCCAGTTCACCGCCTTCCTGACCGCGGGACGGGTGCTCTACTCGGACATGGGGCGCGTGCTCGCCTCGGTCGTCGCCGATGACTGCGGCTGGCACGACACGATCTCGGGGCTGGGGGACGCGGCGGCGAACGCGGCCCGCTTCGGC